>Ga0123353_10000192_pt1 | contig 77617 bp, 55 predicted proteins | sample TergutLab28metaG_3_FD_92763 | JGI IMG/M metagenome (GOLD analysis project Ga0123353, IMG submission 92763) | Labiotermes labralis P3 segment gut microbial communities from Petit-Saut dam, French Guiana - Lab288 P3 | ecosystem: Host-associated > Arthropoda: Insects > Digestive system > Gut ... | reverse complement strand
GGCGTCCGCACGGCGAAGCTGGAATCGGCGGCGGACGACGTAGCCAAGCTGCTGGCCGCCGACCGACGCATCATTCAAGCCAACGCGCTGGCGACGCTGACCGCGCTGGGCCGCTCGCCTGAAACCGGTCCGCATACCGTAGAGACGCTGGAAGCCCTGCTGGACAGCCCCTCGGCCGTGGTTCGGCAGCGGGCGATCGAGAACGTCATGCTCTGGGCGGCGGCGCAAGGCCAACTTGGGAAGGTAAACGTCTTTCGTGAGAAATCCCATCCTTTCCTGGAGAAGTTACTCGTATTGGCGGCATCAGGCCCGTCGGCGCTTCGCGCGGCGGCGTTGGAGGCGCTGGGCATGTACGGCGTCCCCGCGGAAATCCCGGAAACGGACAAGGACCCGCAGATTCGCCTTGGCACCCTGCGGGGCATGGTCAACGCGATAGAGTCCGGCGCGGTCATGACGTATGGGACCGGAGCGATCCTGCCGTTCCTGACCGACGAGTCGGAGATGGTCCGGCTGGCCGCCATTCGGGCCATCGGACACCTGATGGCCGGGGAAGATCTGACATCGACATCCGCCGACGAGATCGACGAGTTGTACTTCGACGGAAACTACGCCGCCATCGTCGATGCCTTGTTCGACCTGATGCTCGACGCCCCGCGGAACGAGTTGGCGGCGGCGGACTCCCACCTGGCCGCTCGGGATAGTTTGATCGCCCTGGCCACGCCCGCCGTGGCGGATCGGGCCGCCAGGGAGTTTCCCGAACTCGTGAAAAACTACCGGCAGTTCAAAATCGACGCCGCACGGGTACGCGGAGAGTTGGTCGCGGTCACAAACACCGGCGACAAGGAGGCCATCCGCGCCAAACAGGCCGAGAACGCGGCCTTCAACAACCGCTACTGGGTGACGGTCCGCAACCTCCGCGCCTGCTGCCGCATTTTGGGTGCCCTCAAGTGCACAACCGTTCTCGATCAGCAAATCGAGTTCTTCGGAGGCAAACCCACCGCCGACGACCGCCCCTCGACGTGGCGAGCCGACGGCGAACCCACCAACTCGCCCGTGCTGGACGACCTGATCTGGTCGCTCGGCGAGATCGGCGACCCGAGGGCATTGCCCATCCTGGAACTGTACGGCGAGTGCTCCGTCCGGCTGGCCCGCGAATATTTGCAGGCCCAGTTGGCGTTGCCCCCCCCGCCGGTGCCGTATTCCTCCGAGGCCACCGCGCAGTGCCTTGCCGCCATGGCCAAGCTCAACAGTTCGAAATGGCCCGCGAACGCCCGCGCGCTGGCGACGATGAAAGTCTCGCAGCTTCGCCTGGACCGCCCGGTCGAGGTGGCGCTCACGCTGTACGGCGAACGCTACGCCACCGCCCCGGCGGCGGAAAAAACACAGATGGAAGCCGGCGTCGTGGATGTCCTCGGCGACGACAATCACCGCCGCCTCGCCCGGGCCATGGCCATGCGACTGGCGGGACAATGGAAACTCGCCTCCGCCACCACGCCGCTGACGACCGTGCTCGAAACAGAACGCCCCAACCGCCTCATGATGCAATTGGCCGCCTGGACGCTTTATCAGATCGACGGCAAGGAGCGCCCCGTCGGCGACCCGGTCGTCACGCAGGGCAGTTGGGTGATCGTGGAAAAATAACGAGAATTGCCATACAATCCGCCGCATGAATCCGCCCAGGTCACCGGAGTCTATTTTTTCTCAGCCGCGGATGATCCGCGCGCCGCTGGTGTTGCCGGCGGTGGCGATGGTGTGCGGTGTGGTGATGGGTCGGTGGATCGGTTTGGCGACGGGGGCGTATCTGGTCGCGGGAGTGCTGTGCGTGGCGGGCGCGGCGGTGGCGTGGCGGCGTGTGCATTTGCACCAGGTGTCGGCAGCGTTGCTGCTGGTGGGCATTGTGGGGCTGTCGGCTGCGTATGCGCGAGAGCGGTGGCAAGGGGTGGACGATGGCGACGTCGTGCAGTTCACGCGGGACGGGGCGATGCTCGCCCGGCTGGAGGGGCGCATCGAGACCGCCCCGGCGATTCTTCGCGACGAGGACGGTCCGCCGCTGCCGTACAGGAGGCCTGACCGCACGGTATTCGTGCTGGCGGTGGATCGGATTTATTGCGCCCCGGACTGGCAGGACGTTGGCGGGCTGGTGCGTGTGCGGGTGGACGGGCCTTGCGAGCGGCTTCGCGCGGGGCAGCGGGTTCGGCTGGACGGTTGGCTGGGGCGGTTCGGCCCGCCGCGGAATCCTGGCCAACCCGACGCGCGCGAGCAGGCCCGGCGCAGTCGCGTGCTCACGTGGGCGACGGTGGCGTCGCCCGACGGCGTGGCCGTGCTCGGCGAACCGCCATCGGCCGCCGAGCGGCTGTTCTGGAACGTCCGCTGCGTTACACGGCAACACCTGGCCTCGACCAGCCAGGAAGACGACGGACAGCTCGTCACCGCCCTTATCGCCGGCGACCGTCATCCCGCGCTGGCGACGCTCAACGAGTCCATGAAACGAAGCGGCGTCGCGCACTTCCTCTCCATCAGCGGCACGCACCTGGCCATTTTCCTCGGATTTGTCTACGCCCTCTGCCGGCTGTGCATGTTGAGGCCCAGGCCTGCCGCGATCGCCGTGCTGGTCGTGCTGGCGGCGTATTTGTTGCTCACCGAATCCGGAACGCCGCTGTTGCGGTCGGCGATCATGGCGGCCGCGGTGTGCCTGGCCGTGATTTGCCACCGCCAGCACTCGACGCTCAACGCGTTCTCCGCGGCGGCCATTGTGTTGCTGCTGTTCGACCCGCTGGATCTGTTTTCGCCGGGGTTTCAACTGAGTTTCGGCATCGTGCTGGGCATGATTTTGATGACGAATCCACTGCGTGAGGCAATGTTTGGCCGCTGGCGACGGCGGCGGGGCCTGATGGTGTACCGTCACGACCAGCAGGCCAAACGCTGGCTGACGCATCGCGCGGGCGAGTGGTTCATGACCGCCGCCGCGGTGAACCTGGCCGCGTACATCGCGTCGGCCCCGTTGGCGGCGTATCATTTCGGCCTGTTCAGCCCGTACGCGGCGGCGCTGACGTTTCTGCTGATATTGCCCATCACGGCCATTCTCGTGCCGGCGTATGTGTCGTTGATGTTGCTTTGGCCGCTGCCGAACCTCGCGCACGCGCTGGGTCGGGTGGCGGGGTTTTTCTCCAACGTCGTCGCCGAGAGCGTGTACCTCATGGATCGCCTGCCGGGCCTGTGCGTGTCCCTTCGTCCGGTGGGGATGGCGTGGGTCGTGCTGGCCTATGCGGCCATGGCGGCGTGGCTGATCCGCGACCGCCTGCCGTGGCGATGGGGCCTGCCGGCGGTGCTGACGTTGGCGCTGGCGGGCCTGACCGTCCACACACAACGCGACGCCGACGCTCCGCCCGGCGCCCGGCTGCATCTGCTGGCCGTCGGGGCGGGACAGTGCGCCGTGCTCCATCTGCCCGACGGCTCCACCGCCGTCTTCGACGCGGGGACCTCCTCCGGTTACGACGCCTACGCACGCACGCTCGAACCGTTCCTCCGCACACAACGCATGAACTGGCCTGACACGGTCTTCGTCTCGCACGCGCACCTGGATCACTGTAGCGGCCTGCTGGGGCTGATCCGCGACCACCCGCCGAAGAAAGTCTACCTTGGGCTTTTTTTCACCGACGACCGGCAACTGGACGCCCCCGCACAGCAGTTATTGGCCTTGCTCAAACAGCGGGGCGTCGCGACGGAACATCTGCGGGCCGGCCAACGCGTACAGCTCGATCCGCGCACGCATGTGGACGTGCTTTGGCCGCCGCCGGACTCGCCCGCCGTTCGCGACATCAACGAGTCGTCGCTGGTCCTCAAAATCACCTGCGACGGCAAACGCGTCATCCTGCCAGGCGATATCGGCGAAAAATCGATCCGGGAACTGCTGGCCGCCACCACCACGACGCAGCCGGCCGCGACGAAATCGTCGGCCGCCGACCGCTTCGCGCCCGCCAACCCGCTGTACGCCGACGTGCTCGTCCTGCCGCATCACGGCGGATGGAACAACGCCCTGCCACAATGGGTCCACGCCGTCGCGCCGCGATACCTCCTCGCCAGCGGCAGCCGGGACACCACCGCCGCCCTGGACCCCACAGGTCCGCGAACCGACTTCTATCGTGACCTGCTCAAACGCGACTTCCACCCCACCTGGCGCCACGGCTGCGTCAGCGTCACATTCGGCGAAGGCAAGGTGGTTGTGCAGACGATGCGGTGAGACGGCATCGCATTCGTGAACCGCTCTATTTCGCGCCTCCCGATGTTGGCCAGAGGCGGGCGTTGACGTTGGCGGGGGTGATTTCGCCGTTGTGGATGTCGGCCTGCACGTTGCGGAGGGCCTTGATGGCGTTGCGGTAGTTGGCGGCGAGTTGTTTGGCGTTTTTGGCGAATTCTTTCGGCGAGTCGAGCGGTTCGATGTACCAGGCGTCTTTGACTCTCATGAAGACGAAGGTTCGGTGGAACGGGCCTTTTTGGCCGTTGACGAAGACGCGGGCGACGGAGGAGCCCTCTTCGCGGATCTCGACGCGCGACCAGTCGACGGTGTCGCCCTTGACGGCGCCTTGAAGCGGGGAGGGCAGCAGTTGTCGGTAGAAGGAGGCGGTCTCTTTTCGGAGGCGGTCGGCGGGGGCCTGCCCGACTTTCTGGGCGATCAAGGCGGCGGTTTTGTCGGCCTCGCGGGAGTAGTCGCGAATGGCGTCGAGGACTTTCCGCATGGGCTTCCGGTAGGCCGGCGAGGTCAGGTCGGCCACGGCGGCGTGGCTGTGGATTTCAATGGCGTTATGGGCCGCCACCGCCAGCGTACGCGGCGACAGCCGATCACTCGGCGTCACCAGGCTGCCCGTCCCGCAGCCGCCCGCGACCAACAACAACCCCAGCAACATCGCGTATTTCATACCGCCTCGCTCCCGCAGGCAACGCCCGCATGGGACCATCGTACCGCGTCCGTATGGCAGCGTCCAGTGGTGGCGATGGCGTAAAAATCCGAAATTCGAAGCACGAAATTTTTCTTCGAATTTCTCTGAGTTCTCTGTGTCTCCGTGGTGAAAATCATGGTGCTGTTAAGGGATCACTTGGTCCGTCCCATAGGGTGATGCACCTGGCGGCGGCCAGGTGGGACGGTTGGCACGGTCGGCTTCGAGGTCGCTCCAGTAGGCGGCGCCTCGCCAGATTCGTCGGGCCGGCGTGTCGTTCAGGACGGCGAACGAGGCGCTGTCGGTGGCGGGGTCGGTCATCAGGCCGTACGTCATGTTGAAGGCGAGCAGCCGTTCGAGCAGGGCGGTTTTCGTTTCGCTGTGGGCCGGGTCGGCGTAGAGGTTTCGCGTTTCGCCGGGATCGGTTTGGTGGTCGTAGAGTTCGCCCTCGCTCGTGGCGGCGGAATAATTGAGCCGGTAACGCCCCGTGCGAATGGAACTGATCCGCCCCGCGGGCACGAAGTTGCACCATTCGCAGAACACGGCCTCCTTGGCGGGCGTGGTTAATGTCCCGCCCGCGATCAGGCTTTGTCCGTCGAGCGGGCCTGGCGGCGGGACGTCGCAGAGGTCGCAGACCGTCGGGAACCAATCGACCGATTCGACCAGCCGATCGTCGCGAATGCCGCCGGGGCCGCCCGGCCAGGAGAGCAGGAACGGGATGCGCTGCACCGCGTCGTAGATGCCGAGGTTTTTGTGGAACAGCCCGTGCTCGCCGGCGAAGTCGCCGTGGTCGGCGGTGAAGAGGACGATCGTGTTGTCGAGTTCGCCTTCGCGCTCCAGGAAGTCCAACGCCCGGCCGATCTCACCGTCGATGGCGGTAATGAGGCCATAGTAACTGGCCAGGCACCGCCGCAGCGTTTTTTCATCGGCGGCAAGCGGATAGCGCAGGCCGTCGCCGAGGATTCGGGCCTGCGTGGTATGTTTGGTTTTAAAATTCCCCGACAGGAATTCGCCCGCCGACGGCGGCAACGTGAGCTTGTCCGGGTCGTAGAGGTCGAAAAATTCCTGCGCGGGCAGGATCGGCGAGTGCGGCCTGTAGAAACTCATCTGGAGGAAGAACGGCCTTCGCCGGTCTCGGCCTTGCAAAAACGCCAGCGTTTCGTTGCCGGTGTAGTGTTCGTTGGTGTCTTCGTATTTCAGGACGGAGGGTCGGCTGCCGTCGAGGGCGGCTTCGTTGCCGGCGATCGCCTCGGAGTCTTCGAGGAAATCGCCCAGGCCTTTATTGCAGAGGTAATCGAAGTAGTGGCAGGTGCGCGGATCGCTCGGGCAGGCGTCGAAGATGTCGGTGTAGCGGACGTGTTCGAACATGGCTGCGTCCCAGGCGGGGACCATGTGACTTTTACCGACGACGGCGGTTTGGTAGCCTCGTTGTCGGCAGGCGGCGGCGAGCGTGGCGGCGTGGCCGTCGTCGCCGTGCAGGAAATTGTCGTTGCCGGCGCGGCGGTGGTTTTTGATGTAGCGTCCCGTCATGAAACAGACGCGCGAGGGGGCGCAGATCGGGTTGTTGGCGAAGGCGTTGGTGAAGTTCACGCTCCGCCCGGCCAGACGGTCGAGGGCGGGCGTCTTCACGTCGGGGTGCCCGTTATAGCCGACGCACCCGGCGTGATGCTGGTCGGTCATGATCCACAGGACGTTGGGGCGCTGTTTCATGGGGATCCTTTCACTCTAGCCGCTCCAGCACGTCGGCCGTCCGTAGCGGTTGCCGGATCGTCCGGGCGAACCGGGCCGCCGCCGCCACGTCGAATGGGCCTGGCAGCGACGCGATCGCGTAGCGGTAGCGGGTCGTTCCGCCTTGCCGGGCGGGAAAATTCGTGTACCAATAGTTGTTCATCACCCACGAGAGCACCGTGCCGTTGGCGCGGGGCGTGTTGCGGATCCATCGGCCGGTGTTGAACCCGTTGACCTGCACCAGCGGCACGTCGGGCGTGGCGATCACGGTGGCGCCATCGCGGGCGGCAACAGCGAAGTACTCGCCCACCGCCTGCCAGTCCGACGCGCTGCCGGGGACCTGATCCCGCCACGGTCGATAGACGCCGCCCGCCTCCTCCAGCCACGTCTGTGGTTCGTCGCCGGCGAGGGGGAAGACGTGATAAAACGCCTCCGCGTCAGTGGTGAAGGGTTTGGTCAGTTCGACGAGCAGGTCCAGCCGCGGCAGGTGGTCGTAGAGCGCGTACTCCATGGTGATGTGCGTGTCACGATCCCAGGCCAGTTCGGCCGTCAGTCCGGCCCCGAACGGGCGAGGTTTTCCCGGCCCGAGGCGGATCAGCCGGGGGGCGCGGCGTCGCCACGGAATGCCCGGCCTGATGACCTGGGACCAGGAACTGATCCGCTCACGGCCTTCGGGATCGGCGACGGTTTCGCGGATCGGCTGCGCGAAGCCCCAGCGGGCGGGGCGGACCAGTTCGCGTCCGGCGGCGCGGTCGAGGATGGATTTGACCGCGCCGGTGGTGGAGTCGAGTTCGACGCGAAAATGGCGGTTTTCGATCACCGCTCCTTCGACGCGCGTCGCGGGCGGCGGCTCGAACGGCGCGGGGCCTGGGACGATGTCGTAATACCGTACAGCCCCGCCTGGCACGGCGCGGGCGAGGAAGCGGATCCGCTGCGAGGCCATGCGGTTGCTGCCGACAACGGCGGGCGTGCGTTCGAGCGGCACGGTTTGGCCGGTCGCGCGGTCGATCAGGTGGAAGGCCGGTCCGTCGTCCAGGCGGCGCGGCGTGCCGATACCCTTGGCGGCCGCGGGGTCGACACAGCCGTCAGTGACGGTCGCTTCGGCCAAATCGTCACGGTCGAACGGGAGCGGATTGAAGACGGTCAGAGTCGGCTCGAAACGTAGCACGGGCGTCTCGCCCATGCAATGCGGCCCTGGAAGTGGCGCTTTGGCGTCGGCGTGGGCGGCTGCGTCCTCGTGGTGTGAAACTCCAGTCGGCCTCGCCACGGGCGGGACGCCCGTGGGACTCATGGGCGAGACGCCCATGCTACGTTTCGAGAGCGACCGCACGGCGGACTGCACCGCGTCGCGGGCCTCGACGGCGGCGGTGTAGGCGTAGTCGGCCTTGTGGTTCCACTGGGCGCGGGCGTCGAGGCCGTCGGGATCGTCGGTGCTGTCCCACGCGCCCCAGGTGTGCTCGAAGAAGAACATCGCCGCAGTGGCGGCCCGCTCGACGGCGACGTGGTCCACGCGTCCGCCGGCGCGTTCCAGGGCGGCGGCGGCTTCGATGTCGGCCTCGGCCCCGCGAGTCCACGCGGTCTCCGCCATGGCCGATCCCGCCCCGTCGGCCCACCAGTCGGGCCAAGCCGCCGCCCGCAGTTCCGGCGGACTTGGCCAGTGATGCTCAATCTCCTCGAACCACTCCCGCGCGGTGGCGATGCGCAGTTTCGGCCAATCGCGGGCGGCGTTCCAGTCGCGGACGTAATCGGCCAGCCAGCGTCCCGGCGGCGCGTTGTCCCACGGATCGCCGAGCATCCGCAACGCGACGGCCCGGTGTGGATACCCCTCGTCCCGCAAGGCCTCGATCATCTGGAGCGTCGGGGCCACCGCCGCATCGGTAAACGCAGGCCCGGCGTCGCGAGCAAAATGGAAGTTCCCCATGTACCCGGTGTGTTGCCACCCCAGCACCTCGCCACCCGCCGGGCCTTGCCAGCGGAACGGGCGCTGCCGAGGCCTGACGCCGAGGGCGCGGACCTCATTCGGCGCGATGTCGAAATACGTGATCCCGCGCGCCGCCAGCAAGTCCACCAGCGGCCACGCCCAGCCGTTGACGTCGGTGTTCATCGCCGTCACGAGCGGCAGGCCATGCTCGCGCGCGAGGCCGACCGCGTAGTCGAGCGACCGCTCCAGCAGCGGCCTGCCGATCACGGCGGTGAAGTGAAAAAACATCGCCGTCAACTCGATACGCCCCTCCCGGACGCGGCGAAAAAACTCCTCCGCCCGGTTCGGATACACAGCCAGGAACTGCCGCACCCCCCACGCGACCTCACAGACCCACCGGAATTTCGCCGGTTCGGGGTAGTCGTCGGTTTCCGTGCAATAATCCAGCGCCCGGGCGATGTAGTCGGCATGTTTGGGCAACACCCGCGGCTGTGGCTGGGTGTAGCCCAGATCGGTGTGGGTATGGTGGATCAGAAAAATCTCTTCCACCCTGCCGGGACGCGAATCGGACACGGTCGCCTCATTTTCCGACGCGCGAAAACGGACGCGTCATGACTGGCGACGTATGATAAGTCCGAACCCACCGGCTTGCCAACAGGGAAATCCGTGCGTCAGTGGGCAGCAGGACGAACGTATTCTCGTGACGCGGGCGTCCCGCCCGCGTGTGGCGAGGGCATCTTGCCCTCGCGGACCGTTCCACATGGGTGACGTCATGCGAAAAACAAGACATGTCACAGCCGGACGCGGGCGCTCGCGCCCGCGAGACACGCGGGCAAGATGCCCGCGTCACAAGAATGCGATGGCCCTGGCCGTGCGGGCAGGGCTTTCCGCTTTCAAGGCGAAAGCGAACGATTCGTTCGAGGGCGACAAGCCAATAGCCATCAGGTATGGCCAAATGTCCTGCTCCTCACACGATCAAGTTTCCTCGCCATCTGTACAGTCATTCCCGCTCTTTTTGTCTTTTCGCCCTCGCTTTTCCATACCTATTGGCTACTGGCTACTGGCTGAACGGCCCCCTCGGACGAATCGTTCGCCCATACCACACGCATGGAAAAACCAAGATCGCCTCGTTTCTTTCCTTGACCTGCCTTGGCCATTCGGTACGATAACGGGACGTGGGAGGTCGTGCCATGCACCGCTACATTATGTCTCTGGCGGCTTTGTTGTTCTCCGCGTGTATCGCCGGGTGTGGAGGTTCCACGTCGGCACGGACCGTCGCCGTGGACCCGGGGCCTGCGAATTACGAACCGCCGCCGTTTCATCGTCAAGGGACCGTGGGCGAGTACGCCATCCTCAGCGGGATGACGAACGTTCGCGTCAGCGGATACGGGCTGGTCGTCGGCCTGGGCAACCGCGGCGACACCAGCGTGCCCCCCGAGGTCTCGAAGTATCTCGTCAGCGAGATCTCCCGCTCGGGCATCGGGCGGTGGGACACGGGCACGGCCAGGCTGGCGCCGGAAAAAATCATTCACGACAACGACACCGCCGTCGTACTGGTGGAGGGCATGGTTCCCTCGCTCGCGCCGGCCGGCACGCGGTTCGACCTCTCCGTCCGCGCCCTGCCGCACACCGAAACCAGCACCCTCGACGGCGGACACCTCATGGACATGAGGCTGTACCTCTCGCTGGGCGATATCGCCCTGCCCACGGGCGGCACAACGTCCGTGGCCCGTAGCGACCCCATGCGGGGCGACACCTTCGTCAATCCGTACCTCGACCCCGAACGCGACGAGGACCTCCTGAAATTCCGCTCGGCCCATGTGCCCAACGGCGGCGTGGTGACGCGGAGCATGCCCATCCGCCTGGAGCTGCGGCAGGCCGACTGGAACCGCTCGGTCCAGATCGCCAACGCCATCAACACGCGGTTCAAAAGCACCTACGCCGAGGCCGCCCCCGCGAAGGCACGCGACAACCGCGTCGTCGACCTGCGGATCCCCATGCAGTATCGCGAAAACTACCTGCACTTCCTGGATCTGGTGATGCACCTGCCGCTGGCGAGAGGCCAGGGCGCGTGGGACGACCATGCCAAAAAACTGATCCAATACATGGAATCGCCCGGCGGCGACTGCCACCACGCCTCGCTGGTGCTCGAAGCCATGGGACGGTCCATCCTGCCGATCATCAAGCCCGCGTACATCTCGGCGAGCGATGAGGCCGCGTACCATTGCGCGGTGGCGGGCATGCGACTGGGCGACACGGCCGCGCTGCCGGTGATCGTTTACCACGCCACCAAGGTCGACTCGCCGTTCCGGCTGACGGCGATTCGGGAACTGTCGAAGTATCCCCGCGAGCCCGACGCCCGCATCACGCTCGACAACCTGCTCGACGACGAAAAAGACCTCATCCGCATCACGGCGTACGAAAGCCTGGTCAAACTGGGCCGAAGCCTGCGAATCCAGCCGGTGGGCATCGCCGACGCACAAGGCAGAGTCCGCTTTTACATGGACGTGATCCAGACACGCGGCAAGTACATCGTGTACGCGACGCAGACCGGTCAGCCGAGGCTGGCGCTGTTCGGGCAGAACATTCCTGTGGAGAAAAACATCTTCTTCCGCATGCCCGACGGCCTGGTGGTCATCAACGGCAAAGACGAAGCCTCCCCCACCCTGCCCGTGCTGGGCGTGAACGATCCCGAAGCCCGCATCACCTACTTCCCCACGTCCGCGCCGGCGAAGGAGACCAACCCCGACGGCACCGCCCCTGCCATCCAGGCCGTGGAAATGCCCAAGGGACCGATCCTTATGATCGACCGCATGGTGTACCGCACCAACCGCCGCAGCGACATGTTCCAGGTGCCCGCCAACGCCAAATCGCTGGTGCAGGCTCTGGGCACGCCAACCGACCGCGACGAATTCAACCAGATCCGAGGCCTGGGCCTGACCTACGGCCAGGTGGTCAACGTGCTGTACAGAATGTGCGGCCAAGGCGACATTCGCGCAAAATTCGTCTTGCAGGACACGCCCGATATCCAGAAGATACTCAACAACGCCTCAACCATGGAGAGACCCGATACGCCGGAATAGCCGGGACGCCGGATTTTCGTGGCGTGTGGGCGAAGAGGAACCGCGGTTTCGAGGGAAGCTTTTTAGTTAACTGGTTGACTGGTTAACTCGTTGACTAGTGGATTGGTTGGTCCACCAGTTAACTAGTTAACCAGTCAACCAGTTAACTAAAAAGCTTCCCTCGGGCATGCGGCATGTTTTTGTCGCCACGCACGCGAAAACCGGATCCGTTTTCTCCGTGGTAAAAAAGACGTAATGGAACCAGCCGCACATGAAACTGAAAAAACTGATCCTTGCCGGATTTAAGAGTTTTGCCGACCGTACGGAATTCGAGTTCGACGCGGGCACGAGCTGCATCGTCGGGCCTAACGGGTGCGGCAAGTCCAACGTCGTCGACGCGATGAAGTGGGTCCTTGGCGAACAGTCCGTCAAGAGCCTCCGAGGCGGCGAAATGATGGACGTGATCTTCAATGGGTCGTCCGCCCGCAAGCCGGCAGGCCACGCGGAAGTCACCATGGTCTTCGACAACGCCGACGGCATGCTCCGCCCGACGGGCGACGATCAGCCGCCCGAAACCGTCAGCATCACGCGGCGGCTCTTCCGAAACGGCAACAGCGAGTATCTCATCAACAAGCTGGCGTCGCGGCTTCGGGACATCCGCGAGATGTTCATGGACACCGGCGTGGGCGTCGACGCCTACAGCGTCATCGAGCAGGGCAAGGTCGAGAGTTTCCTCCAGGCCAGCCAGGACGACCGCCGCGCGATCTTCGACGAAGCGGCCGGCATCAGCAAATACAAAGCCCGCAAAAAGGAAGCCCTCCGCAAACTCGAAAAAGTCGACCAGAACCTGCTGCGAATCAACGACATCCTCGCCGAAGTGCAGAAGCGGCTGCGGTCAATCAAATACCAGGCCGGCAAGGCGCGGAACTATCAATCGTACACGGAGAACCTTCGCAGCCTGCGTTCGCTGTACGTGTTGGCACAGTATCACCAGTTGTCGGCGGTTCGGACGGATCTCCAGAAGCGGCTGGACGCGCAGAACGACGCGCTGACGGCGCTGGCGGGAAAAATCGACCAGTTGGAATGCTCCCGCACCGCCACCGAGGCCGAGGCCGCCGACCTGGAACGGGCCGCCCGCGACGTGGACGCCCGCCTGGCGGGCACGGGCGGCGCGATCTCCGCGGCCACGCAACGCGAGGAGATGCTGCGGGCGCGCGTGAAGGAACTGGGCGAACAGACGGTTCGCGACGCGGCCCGCTGCGAGGAACTCGAAGCCACGCTCGAAGAAACCAGCAAGGTGCTGGAGATTCGCCAGCGCGAGCAGGCGTCGCTGGAGGAGGAGGTTCGCGTTCACGCGGGGCGGTACGAAACGCTTCGGTCCGAGCACACGCAGGGCGAGTTGCACATTCAGTCGTTGACGGCGAGGCTTGAGGATGAGAAGGCCGGCACGATTGATTTGTTCCGCCGGACGGCGGCGTTGCACAACACGATCCACGGGCTTGGAATTCGTCGGGAGAATTTATCGACGCAGCGAGGCCGGCTGGTCACGCGGGCGGGCGAGGTCGATTCGTCGCTGGGCAGCGTGCTGTCGGAGCGGGCGGAACTGGACGTGTCGCTGACGGACATTCGCGCGTTGTTGGCCGACGCGCAGGCGAAGCTGGACGAGAACAAGTCGGCCGGCAAAAAACTGCACGACAGCGAGCAGGAGTTGATGCACCAGTTGTCCGACGCCCGCGAGCAGCGGTCGGCGGTTCTGAGTCGCCGTAAAGCGCTCGACGAGATGCAGCGCCGCCTCGAAGGCGTCAACGCCGGCGTCCGCCGCGTGCTGGAGGCCAAGGGCAAGGGCCGCCTGACAAGCCTCGCCGGCATGCTGGGCGATTTCATTCAATCGGACATGTCGCACGCGGCCGTGGTCGAGTCGGCCCTGGCGGGCGCGGATCAGCGGCTGATCTTCCACCGTCACGAGCACGTGCAGGCCTGCGCGGACGAGCTGGCGACGATCGTGGGCGATTCGTCGAACGTGGAGGCGATCTGCCTGGACCGGCTGTCGCCGTTGCGTGAGGATTTCGACGCGTCGGCGGTGCCGGGCATCCAGGGCCGCGTGATGGACTACGCCCACTGCGAAGGCTGGCTGGCCCCGGCGTTGTGGCGGCTGCTGGGGCGGACGCTCGTGGTGGAGACGCTGGCGGACGCGGCGGCAGCCGCCGATCGCTGCCCGGCGGGCTATCGCTTCGTCACGCGTCGCGGCGACGTGCTGGAAGCCGACGGCTGCGTGCGAATCGGCGCGGGAAACCGAGGCAGCGGCATCATCAGCCGACGCACGGAATTGGCCGAACTGGAATCGCGAAACCGCCAACTCGACGCGCTGATCGAACAGTTGCAGTCCCGGCAAGCGTCCACCCGCAACGAGCGGCAGCACCTCGAAGAACTTCAGCAGAAACTCCGCACCGCCATTTACGAAGCCAACACTTCCCGCGTGGAATGCGAGAGCAACCTCAAGCGGCTCAACGAGCGCGTGGCCCAACTGGAACGCGAAAAGCCGCTCCTGGCCAGCGAAGTGGACAACCTGGCCGCGGAAATCGAAGCCGCCGTCGAGCAGGAACACGACGCCCGCACCAAGGCCGGCGAGATGGAGCGGCTGTCGGCGGAACGTCAGAAAGCCACCGCCGATCTGGAAACCGCCATCGCCGACGCGCGAAAAACGCTCCAGGAACTCTCCGCCCAGTTGACCGAAGTGAAAGTCGCGCTCGCCCAGGCCGAACAACGCAAACTCGCGCTGCGCGACGCGCTGGCAAGCCTGGCCCGGCAGCGCGAGCAGATGGCCGGCGATCTACAGGCCGGCCGAAACGACATCGACCTGGCCCACCAACGTCGCGCCGACGCCGAAACCGGCATCGCACGCACAACCGAGGAACTCCTCCGCCTGCGGGAACAACAGGAAACGCTCAAAGCCGAGGCCGAGGATATCGCCGAATCGCGTCGAGGCCTGGCCGGCCGACTGGAGCAAATCCGCACGCTGCTGGGGCAACACCGCGCGTCGCAGGACGAAGCCGTCGCCGCCGCCAATAAACTCCGTGTCGAACTCGGCGAAGCCGACGTCCGCATCGAAAACCTGATCGGCCGGGCCGGCGACGAGCTGCACATGGACCTGCTCGAAGCCTCCCAAACGTACCAGCACGACGACGCACGCGACTGGGCCGCCGTCGAGGAAGACATCAAGCAGCTTCGCGAAAAGATCGAGCGGCTGGGCAACGTCAACATGGACGCCATCGCCGAACAGGAAGAGCTCGAACAACGCGAAACCTTCCTCAGCGAACAACTCGCCGACATCACCGCGTCCAAATCGCAACTGGAAGAACTGATCCTGACCATCAACAAGGAAAGCCACGAACTGTTCGTCCAGATGTTCGAAACCGTTCGCGGAAACTTCCAGGAACTCTTCCGCAAACTCTTCGGCGGCGGCAAGGCGGACATCCTGCTCTCCAACCCCGACGACGTGCTGGAAAGCGGCATCGACATCGTCGCCCGCCCGCCCGGCAAGGAAACGCGAAGCCTCAGCCTGCTCTCGGGCGGCGAAAAAACCATGACCGCCCTGGCCCTGCTGTTCTCGATCTTCAAAAGCAAACCCAGCCCGTTCTGCCTGCTGGACGAAGTCGACGCCGCCCTGGACGAAGCCAACAACCAACGCTTCAACCGCCTGGTGACCGAGTTCATCGAAACCAGCCAGTTCATCATCATCAGCCATTCCAAACGCACGATGAGCATGGCGGGCGTCCTCTACGGCGTGACGATGCAGGAACCGGGCGTCAGCAAACGCATCGCGGTCCGCTTCGACGAAAGCAAAAAGGCCGAACAGATGGCCGAGGCGGTTGGGGCAGAGTGAAAGAGAACTGAATAATGCCCATTCAATTCGGAGACATCAGCTTTGTCACGGCGAATGTCCCGCGGCTTCGCGCTTTTTATGAAGCCGTTTTCGGCGGCAGGGCGGAAGGCGATGACTATCACGGCGGATTGGCCGTGGGCGGCACACATTTCACGTTTGTTGATGTCGCGGCACTACGGGAAAGCTCCGCGTTTCATTATGTGTCATCTGGCGGCGCCAATAACGTCATTTTCAGCTTCGGCGTCGACAACGTGGATGCCGAATACCAACGGCTGTTGTCACTGGGAACGGAGATGCTGAATCAGCCGACCACACATCCGTGGGGGGCGCGATCGTTCCAGTTCAAGGACCCGGACGGAAATGTCCTGAATTTCCGCCGCAGGCCCCAATAGAACAGCGAAGGCTTCGGCGGTCGCAAAACATTGCGCGATCTCGCGTGTTAATACCTTGTAGTGATTGTCGACTGATCAAGGATTCCTGTTAGCCCGTCTGTTCCTTTAGAAAGGGATGTCATGGCTCGTTTCTTGTTGACGATGGTTATCGCGGTTTGCTTGGTAGTGCCGGTTTCGGTTCAGGCCCAGACGTGGTTTGTTCGTAAAGGCGGGAATGATCTCGCCGACGGCAAGACCGCGGCCACGGCGTTTCAGACGATCACGCGGGCGGCGGGGATGTTGAATCATGGCGATTCGATCGTCATCGGGCCCGGTGAGTACAAGGAAACGGTGTTGATCGCCGAACGGTTCAGTGCCGACGGCGCGATGATGGCCGTCACGGGCGACGAGAGCGGCAAGCTCACGGGCGACCCGGCGGGGCCTGTGGTGCTGATGGCGGCGAGGCCGAAGGATTTGGCGTTGACGTTCCATCGCATGGATGGACTGGTCGTCAGCGGATTGACGTTCAAAGGGCCTGGGCAGGGACTGAAGTTCGACAAGTGCCGCAACGCCGCCGTGCAGCGGTGCACGTTCGACGGCCTGTCGCGCGGGCTGGTCGTGAGCAACTCCGATAACACGCTCATCGAGAGCAGCGTGTTCGCGCGGAACATCATCGGCCTGTTGTCGTCGGGATCGACGGGGACGCGCGTGCATCACGTGACAATCGCCGGTTCGACGAGCGTGGGGCTGTTGGCGTTGACGAACGGGGTGGGCGAGATTCGCAATTCGATCCTGACGGCGAACAATACGAATTGGATTCTTGACGGCTTGAGCAGCCGAGGCTGGTCGAGCGATCACAACGTGCTGGTGGGAACGACCGGCGGGTGGGGCGACGTGCCGACCGTCTCGCAGACGCACGAATGGCCCGCGGCGAGCGGGCAGGATTACCGCAGCGTGTTCGTGGTGCCTGCCTTCGCGAACCCGGACACGTACGACCTGCGGATTTCGCCGGAGGTGACGTGGGCCGGCGGGCTGCCGGGCCGGTGGGTCGGCAAGGCACAGACGAAGGACGGCAAGCCGGCGCCGGTGCTCGACCGCGACGGCAAAGCCTTCGCCGTGGCGAACGGAAAAATCGCCGCCGGTGCGTATGAATATCCCGAAGCCAAGCTCGCCAAGGGCTGGGTGAAGCTGGACGCCAAAATCGAAGGCGCTGGCAGCAGGCAGTCAGCCGGCGTGTTCAAGGAAAACGGCGAACTGGTCCGCACGCTGCTGGCGGATGCGTCGGGTGTGGTGGACCTGTACTGGGACGGCCTGGACGATCTCGGCCAAGTCGCGCCGGCGGGCAAGTACATTGCCAAGATGGTCGCCAGCGACATGCGCGTGGTCGACGACGGCGCGTTCGGCGACAACGGCAATCCGATGGGCGCGTACCACTGCGACAACGCCAGCCGCGTTGCCCCGCTGACCGACGGCGGGTTCCTCATGGTCACGTATTACGACGAGGCGGCGTATCCGGTGCGGCAGATTTCCGCCACGGGTCAGCCGACGGCGGCGATCGGCCTGGCGGGCAACAGCTTCAGCGCGATCGCCACGATGGGCGACGACGACGTGTACGGCATCGTCGGGCTGAATTTCGGCGGCGCGGGCTACATGCCGCATCCCAAGCTGGTCCGGATGACCCTGCCGGGCGACCGCGCCCACATGCTCGACGGGTCGGAGCAGTACGAAATCACCACCGCCGAGGAAACGGATGCCCAGGGCATCGGCCTGGCGGTGATCGGCGAGCGGGCGTACGTCACGCTTGGCAAGATGAACGTGGTCCGCGTGATCGACCTGACCAACGGCAAAAAGGTTGCCGACTGGCCCGTTGCCGACGTCAGCGACATCGCGGCCGACCCCCACGGCGGGCTGTGGGTGCTCAGCGGCAACAAGGTCATTCGCCTGACCCTCGACGGCAAGAAGGACAGGGAGTTCGACACCGGGCTGGCCAATGCGAAGTACATTGCCGCGTCGAAGGACCGCGTGGCCGTCAATGGCAGTTCGGAGCCGCTCGGCAGCTACTATGGCATGGAGTCCGGCCTGGTCGTGATGGACACCCAGGGCAAGCTCATCAAGAAACTCGGTTCGGTCCGCGTGCCGAAGCAGTTCACGCCCGTCGATCCCAACGTGATGCGTGGCCCGCGGGGCATGTGTTTCCTCGTCGACGGCAGGCTGGTCATCAGCGAGGCGCAGCGCACGCGAATTCTCGACGCCGACAGCGGCACGATTTTACAGGACCTGCTGAGCAATTTCATGGACCAGGCCGTCGCGCATCCGACGAAACCCGAGTACGTCTATTGCGGCCTGGGCGTCTTCCGCGTGGACACCAGGACCGGTTCGTGGGACTGGCTGGTGGAAGAGCCGCGTTACGTCGCCACGGTCGTCCGGGACGAGAAGGAAGTGCAGCAGATTCATTCGATCGGTTCGCCGTCGGCGAGCGCGGTGCTGGGCGGCCGGCCGTTTATCGCGTACTTCAACAGCGACGGATCGGTGCAGTTCCTTGACGTCACCGACCCGGACAAACCTCGCATTTCGTCGTTCATCCGGCATCAGGCTATCGCGCCGCTTCCGTATTTCACGGTCGCCTTCACCAAAGACGGCAGCTTGATGTGCGCCGGCGCGAGAGACAACTGGGCGCCGTCCCTGATCTCCAACCGCGTCCAGTTCAAAGGGCTTGACGCGAACAACGATCCGATTTACGACTTGGAGAACCTCGTCCAGATCGGCGGAGCGACCGACGATGTCCTCGGCGCGGTGTCGAGCAAGCTGATCGTCACGGTGGACCGCTCCAACGACGACATCTATTACGGCGCGATCACCGCGCTGCACAACAAGATGGTGCCTGCCTGGGGCGCCGACGCGACCGGCGTCGCCAAAACCACGCCCGACGGCAGGCCGTTGTGGTTTGCCCTCTCCAGCGGCGGCAACTACATGTCCGTCGCGGCCATCAACGACGGCAAGCAGACGTTCATCCTTGCCGGCAAGAGCTTCGGCGGCCAGACCGACGTCTTCGATCCCGACGGCCTGCGTCTGGGCACGGGCAACTGGTCGTTCCCGACACATTACACGATCGGCTTCGTGGATTTGCGATACGGCGTGAGTCCGTACATCCGTCCCGACGGCAAGGTGGGCGCGTACGTCGAGGACGACGCCATCGGCCGGTTCGCCCGGCTGCGGCTGGACGGCACGGAGACCATCAAACGCAACGCCAAAGCGTTCGACTGGAAGCCCACCGGCGCCGCCGCGGGTGAAGCGCCGCTGGCGTCCGAGGTCAAAGCCAAGGGCCTGGAAAAGGTGCAGGAAATTCCGAAGGTCGCCTCGCTGCCGGTGGGCGGCGATTGGGCGGCCTGGGAAAAGGCCGGCGTCGTGCCGCAGATCATCGCGCTGCCGACGATGAACTACAAGCACTGCACCCTGCCCGACGACCTCTGGCAGACCATGAGCATCGGCACCGCCATCGGAGCCCTTGCCCACGACGGAAAAAACCTCTACTGCTACTTCGTCGTCACCGACGAGCCGCAAGTCTTCGACGTCACACGACCCAGCAACATGTTCGAAGCCGCCGGCGTCGAACTCTGGCTGGAGCAGGACCAGTTCGGCCTGAGCATGACCAAGGACGAACAGCCGCACCTGTTCAAGTACCGCTACCACAATCGCGAAGGTCATGAGTGGGCCGCCAACTACGAGCTCGAACAGGCCAATGTCTACGCGGTGAAACTCTCCGACGTCGGCGGCCATCCGCTAGGCAAACAACTCGGCGACATCGTCGGCGTCTCGCTCAAGGGCCGCAAGGGCTACATGGCCATGGGCAAAATCCCGATGGAAGAGGTCAAGCTCGTCGGCGGCATCGCAGGCCGAGGCGGCCAGCAGATTCTGAACATGACCGGCAAGGGCGGCGAGGTGCTTCGCATCGCCGTCGCCTTCGGCGGCAACATGACCTGGGGCCGAAGCCAAGACTACAAAGTCGCCTGGCCCAACAGCATGATGTTCAGCGACCCCACCCGCTCGTCACCGTTTGTGTTGAAGGAGTAAAAGGCAATTCAAGGATGAAACGCTGTATTTTCGCCGCGAATGCCGCGAATTACGGACACAATAGCCGTGTATCATGAAACCGCACGGATGGCTTCCCCGGCCTCGCGTGGGAGTGCCGGCACGTAGCCGCGACGGGGCGGCGTTGGATAGCCCCCTGCTTCGCTCTGCGAGCTACGCAGGGTGAGCGGTACGCCGCAAACCCTGGGTGCGGTGTTTGCGGAATTCTTTCCTCGTGTCTGACGCCACTGGCCGAGGTCGCACCGTCACGTGGATACGGCCTCGAACGACTCGCACATTCCCCTGTTCGCGTCGTTCGATGCCGTCAGGCCCGCGTGCCTGACCTCAGCCAGTGGCGTCAGGCACGACGAAAAGAGGAAAAAATGCCCTGTTCCCAGGGTTCGCCGAGTACGGCTCACCCTGCTACCCAAGACGCCCCTGCCGGGGCTGTGGTCCGGCGATTCAACGTGGGGCTGGGGAGGCGATGTTTGTTTATTCCGCGTTCTACAGCGCAAACCGGCAAGCCATATCCTCGTCACTCTTTTTTCGGTTCTTCTTTCGGTTGTTCTCGTACAAACACGGCGGTGCGGGCTTCGGATTTATTGCCGTCGGCGTCGGTGGCGACGGCGCTGAGTATATGCCAGACATTGGGTTTGGCTTTGGACGCATCCCATTCGACCTCGTAGCCGCGGTCGGTTTTTTTCACGCCGTCCAAGGCGACGCGGTCGGCGAAGATTTCGACCTTCACGTCGCCGCCGCTGATGTTGCGGGCCTTAACCACCACCGTCACCTTGCCGTGGACATGTGCGTCGGTCAGTGGCGCGGCGAACGCGCACGTCACGCCGTTAACGAACACATGCTTGTCATCCTTTTTCGGCGCGACACGCACAACGGCTTCACCCGGTTTGAGCGTGAGAGGTCCGCCATCGTACGGCTCGGTCCGCAGGGTCATGCCGTGTACGCGATACACCACGTCGGAGGCGCGGAGGCGCCTGACGGCGGTATCGGAGGAATCAGAAGCCTTATCAAACGGCAGCGGCAGGTTGGGAATCGTCCGCTCGCCTTGGACGAAGTTGATGGCGATGGTCATTTCGCCATCTTTGCCTTTTCGCGCGCCGGTGAAGATGCCTTCGCCGAGATACGGCGCGTGCGTGAGCGGCTGGAGCATGAACGGCTCCAACTGTTCGATCAGCCGGAAGGCGGCGGTGATGGCGGCCCAGCGGTCGGTGCCGACCTCGAACGGTTCGGCGCCGGTCTGCAAATGGGATTTGCCCGCCTTGGCCTGGGCCCGCTGGCGTTTCCACATCAGCGTGTCGAAGTTGTAGATTCGCACGCCGGACATGCCGACGGCAGGGGCGTACATCAGCACGGAGGCGGTTTGCGGCCTGATGGGGATGGACGGCTCGCCGTGGGGCTTGTCGCGGCCGATGGTGAACTGTTCGCCCTCGTCGGCCTGCTTGATGTAGAACCAGCCGTTTCCGCTGGCCAACAGGAGCATAGGCTTGTCGCGCTGGAGGCCATAGAGGCGGTCGTCGACGCAGCGTTTGAATGCGTCGACGTACTGCGGGAAACTCGGGCCGTCGGGATAGGCGCGGCGCCAGGCGAGGAAATCCCAGTAGATCGTCGCGTAGTCGCTGAATCGCTTGTCGCCCATCCACGCGGTGGAGGCCTGGTGAGAGCTGATGCCGCCGATCGGCCAGGTGATTCCAGGCCTGCCCTTGACGGCGTTGATGGACTCCATGAGTTTGACGAAGGCATCGTCGTCGATGGAGGGCGTGCGTTCTTTCCATCGGCCGTCGGTGGGCACGGGCGTGTCGCCCCAGCAGAAGCTGACCTCGTCGATCATTTCGATGGCGACGACGCGTTTGGACGCGACGGCGGCTTCGAAGGCGGTTTTGACGGCCCGCGGCCCCCAGGCCATGTTGACGCTGCTATCGAGTTCGGGCGTGGTTCGCGCGACGTCGTCGCCGGTCAGCAGCATGGGCATGTCGTATTTTTCGCTCCAGGCGACGGTCCGCGCCCAGTTGGTCGTCCAGCTTTTGTGCCACGCGTCGAAATCCGTCGTGTTGCCACTGTGGACGGGATTCGTGTAGAACCCCTCGGTGAGCACGTTGACGCCGGAAGCCTTGACCGCGGCGGGCAGGCCTTCCACGCTGTCGAGTTCGCGCCCGCCCAGGCCGAACACCGCACGCACCCATAGTGATTTTCTCGGGTCGTACTCGCTCAACATCGAGCCGTCCTTGCCGAAGTGCGGGAAGCCGTGCGGCGTGTCCACGATGACCAGGATTTTTTTCTCGGACGAGCCGTCGCGGAACGGGCCTTTGACGGTGACGGTCGTGACGCCCGGCGCGACGGCCTTGACGACACCCTTGTCGTCGACGGTGGCGACGGCGGTGTCAGCCACAGGGCCGCAACTGACGGAGCTGGGCAGGGCCGCTCCGGTGGGGCTGCCCGCATACACCGGGTTCAGGTCGATGGTCTCGCCGGGCGCGAGGTAAACGCGGTTGAATTTCGGCTCGGCGTACACGGCGGGCGTTTTGTTTTCCGTGACGAACTGCCGGCGGATCATGGTGCAGTATTGCGGCGCGTTACGGTCGGGTCGGCGGAGAACGGCCCAGGCGAACAGTTCGTGCGGGCCGTCGGGCAGTCGCGTGGTGTCGAGCTTGAGTTCGACGCTGTCGCGGAATTCCAGCGCCTGCTGCACGCCGTCGATGAAGACGAGGATGGCCTCGACGGACCGGTCCGGCGGCGCGCTGGTGACCGGGCTGCGGTCGATGTGGGTCTGAATTTTCATCGTGACGGTGCCCGAGAGCGGCCGGGACAGACCGCCGCCTTCCAGCGTGATGCTGCCGCCGAAGCCGCTGTCGATCCGCAGCCGGACGGGCCTGCTTTTGGCGACGGTTTCGCCTTTGCCGTTAACGACGACGGCCTCCAACGCGGCCTCGCAACCCCACACGTGCGCGGTGTGCCACGCCAGCGTAAACGGCGGCTGAAGGATCGGCCCGCACAGCGGCAGGCCGTCGAGAAGAAACTGCACGCCGCCGCCTTCGGGCAACGCGCCGTCGAGCTTGGCTTCCATCGCGACAGGTCCGGCGACGTCGCCGGATTTGGGCGAGACAATCGAAACGGTCGGGGCAGCCGGTGGTTCGGCGCGGAGCGACGAGGCACTGACAACCACCGCCAACAACGCCAACGCAAAACGCAATCGTTTCATCGCGAATCTCCTGGAAATGTGCAAGGGTCGAGACATTCGTTTTTTACCATAGAGAGCACAGAGAAAAAAGTGTTCGCGGTCGAAATAACAGGAAAAACGCATGTACATTCCTCTTTTCGCACGGGGTTCATGTTCAGGCGTGACGAGGCCGCAGGCCCTGCCATGTTGCGTTGTCGATCGTTGTGGCAGGCGAAGCGTTTTGTCGCACATCACGTTTTACAACGCAAAATGGCAGGGCCTGCGGCCAGTGACGCCTAAACACGAATCTCGTGCGAAAAGGAGGGATGACATGCGTTCGCCCTGCTGCATGCGTCCGCTCGCTTGTTTTTCGCGTGACGGGCGTGGATAATCCTCGGGGCTCATAGAATTTTCCAAAGGAGCGAATAATGCACATTGATTTATCAGGCCGGTTGGCGATTGTGACGGGCGGCGCGGGGCAGCTTGGGCGTGTGATGGTGCGGACGTTGGCGCGGTGTGGGGCCGATGTGGCCGTGCACTATCACCGCAGCGCCGACAAGGCAGCCGAATTGGCGGCGGAAGTTCGGGCCATGGGGCGGCGGTCGCTGGCGGTGTCGGCGGATATCGGCAGCCGCGAAGCCGTCGCCGCCATGCGCGACACCGTGTCGCGGGAGTTGGGCGAGGTGGACATCGTCGTCAACAACGCCGTCGCGCAGTATCCATGGAAGGCGGTGCTGGACCAGGGCGTCGAAGATTTCGAAAGCCAGTTCCGCTCCTGCGTGTTGCAAAACGTGCTGATGGCGCAGGCGTTCGTGCCGTCGATGGCGGCGCGGGGCTGGGGACGCGTAATCGCCATCAACACCGAATGCGCGATGCAGTGCGGACCTTCGCAGGGGGCGTACGTCAGCGGCAAACGCGGCATGGACGGCGTGCTTCGCGTGCTGGCGAAAGAGATCGGGCATGCGAACGTCACGGTGAATCAGGTCGCGCCCGGCTGGACGATCAGCGACCGCGACCGCGACGCCGGCAGCGAGCGTCAGCCGGACTACGACAAACACGTGCCGCTTCGCCGTCGCGGCGAGGACCAGGACATCGCCAACGCGGTGGCCTTCCTGGCCAGCGACCTGGCGAAATTCATCAGCGGCGTCTACCTGCCCGTCTGCGGCGGGAACGTGATGCCGACGATCTGATTTGAATCGTTACCGCATCACCCATTCCTGCGAGACGAGTTTGAGTTCGTTGTCGCGGGGTTTGCCGTTGGGGTCGAGCGGGTGGCGGTATTTCAGGCGTAGCGTGCGGTTGAGCTGGATTTCGGTTTTTTCGACCTCGCGGGCCCTGCCCCGGATGTCGAACTCCGTCACGGTAACGGGCACGGGCAGCGTGAGGGTTTCGGCGTAGCTGCTCAGGCCGCCGAAGAAAATCTCGACCGTGCCGGCTTTGGGGTCGAAGTTCGAGAAAATCGCCACGCCGTTCTTGGCGTTGTCCTCGCCCTGGAGAAGTTTGCCGCCGATGGAAATCTGGTCCTTCAGCAGCGGGTCGTTGTAACTGGACTTGATCCGCGCGAACACGACCGGCGGGACGTCCTTGCCGGACCGGACGATGTCGCCGGTATCGGTGTAAAGGAAGACGTCGGGCGCGAAGATCTGGTCGTCGCCCGTGTGGTTGCTCACGGTGTAGCGGAGGAACCAGAACAGTTGCGGGGTTTTCTCGCCCGGCACCGCGACTCGAATGGAAGCCAGCGGTTCGAGGTCGATCGTCAGTTCCCACTCATTCAACGCGTCGGAGGAATCGGAGGCCGTCCAGGCGGGCACAACCAACGCGCCCACGACAACCGCCGCCGACACCAGTGCGGCCAAACGATATTTCATGGCCTTACTCCTTGGCAAAGGGCCGAAAAAGTCCACAAGACCGTTGTAACCGCTTGAGCGTAGTCTTGTGGAATACGAAAGTCAACGGCAAATCTTGGTCTTCACCGCGAGATCGCGAAAATCGCCAGGTCCGCGTTGAGGTTGGGGTCGTCGTGGATTTCCTGGCCTGCTTCGGTGTCCAGGGCGATTCGTCGTTGGATGCGGATGGTTTTTTCGCGGCAAAATTCTTCAAAATCGGCGATGGAGAAGAAGCGGATATTCGGCGTGTTGTACCACTTGTATCGCAGGATACCGGAGGATTCCGGCGCGCGGCCGGCGTCGAAGAGCATCTGCCGCAGCTTGCGATAGCCGAAGTTCGGGAAACTCACCACACACCGTTTGCCGATGCGGAGCATCTCGGCGATGACACCCTCGACGTCCCGCACGGCCTGGAGCGTTTGACTCAGCACGACCGTGTCGAATTGTCCGTCGCCGAATTGCGGCAGCGGCTGATTCAGGTCGGCCTGCACCACGTCCAGCCCGCGATGCACGCACGCGACAATCGCCCGCTCGTCCAACTCGACGCCCATTAGTCGTGTATGACGTGACGAGGGCGTCTCGCCCTCGTGTCCCGCGGGCATCTTGCCCGCGTCGGTTGGCGAAGACGATTGGGGGGAGGGGGGCGTCCCGGCCAATGGATCACACAACGCGGGCGAGACGCCCGCGTCACGTGGGCTGCCCTCGCGACGCGCCAGCCTCGCCAGCAGCCCGCCCGCGCCGCAGCCAAGATCCAGCACGCTGCTGCCGGACGGAATCTGCTCCATGATCCGTTCGTAATCCAGCCGCCGCGCGGTGAAAATGCTCGTCGGACTGTCGGCGGCGGCCATTTCCGCCGCGGGCTTGGCCGCCTGCGTTTTCGCCGCCGATTTTGGGCCGTCCAGATTCGCCAAAAACGACCCGATCATCGTGCCGTAGCTCTGCACTTCGTTGGGCAGTAAAAACGCGTCGTGGCCGCACGCGCTTTTGACGTTGCAGTAGCTCACCGATCGGCCGCTCGCCAGCAGCGCCGCGACGAGATCCTGTGACTGGCTTGGCGGGAACAGCCAGTCGCTCGAAAAACTCACCACCAGCCAGCGGCAGGCCGATTCGCCCAGCCGCTGCCGCAACTGCTCGCGCGTCGCGCCGAGGTCGAACAGGTCAATCGCCGTCGTGATGGCAACGTAACTGTTCGCGTCGAACCGCTCGACGAATTTGTCGCCCTGGTAGCCGAGATACGAACCGATGGAGAATTTTTTCTCGAATTCGGTGGCCACGTCACGGGGGCGGTGGCGGTCGGCTTCGAATTTTTCCTGCATCGCCTCGGGCGAGAGGTAGGTGATGTGAGCGATCATGCGTGCGATGGCCAGCCCGACGCTGGGGACGGTGTCGTGGTCGTAGTAATCGCCGCCGAAGAAGTTGGGGTCGCGGAGGATGACGTTTCGCCCGATGACGTCGAAGGCGAGCGACTGGCTGGAGAATCGCGGCGCGGTGGCGACGGCGACGGCGCCCCGCACCATCGCCGCGTGCCGCACGGCCAGGCTCTGCGCGAGCATGCCGCCCATCGAACCGCCCACCACGGCCAGCAGTGAATCAATGCCCAGGTGGCGCACGAGCATCGCCTGCACGTCGGCCATGTCGTGAATCGTGATGGTCGGAAAATCGCGCCCGTAGCGTCGGCCCGTGGCGGGGTTGATGCTGTTGGGCCCGGTCGTGCCGCGACAGCCGCCCAGGATGTTCGGGCAGATGACGAAGTATTTGTTGGTGTCGATCGGCTTGCCGGGCCCGATGATGAGATCCCACCACCCGGCGTCGTCATCGGCGTCATGCCGCGCGACGTGGCTGTCGCCCGACAGCGCGTGGCAGATCAACACGGCGTTGTCGCGGGCCACGTTGAGCGTGCCGTACGTTTCGTAACACACGGTGACATCGCTCAGCGTCGCGCCCATCTCCAGCGACACAGGCTCAAGCTGGGCGTACTGAGCGTACATGAGCGGCTTGCCGCTTCGCAGACTATCAGAACTTTGAAAACCTTCTGCCATGGGGAGAATGTACCATGACAGGAGCGGTTCGTGAAGAGAGGAGATGGAGACAACGACGTTCAAACGCGAGGGCAAGAGTTTTTTTACCACAGAGACACAGTAGAGAACACAGAGACAGACTCGGGTGTCCGAAAAACGTTTCGGGATGGCTTGCCTCTTGGCCCCGGCAGGGGCCGCGTTGGGTAGCTCAGGGCCGCCCGTACTCGGGCGAGCCCTGGGAATAGGCATTATGTAATGTCCAAGCCCCGGCAGGGGCGTCTTGGAGGCGATATACCTCCAAGGCACCCCTCCGGGGCTAAGACGGGCAAGCCCTATCCACAATCAGGCGAATGGGCCGGGCGTCTCGTCGGGCCTAGCGGCTTCGGCGACGGATCAACGCCAGGCCGCCCAGGGCCAGCAGGCTCATCGACACCGGCTCGGGGATGCGGCTGTCGGGGACATAGCCCATATCCTGACCACGGATGATCGGATCTTTGCTGTCGCCGTTCAGGGTTTTGCGGTACGCGAACCACACGCTTGATCGTGTGGCGTTTCCGTATTCATCCTCTTCATTCTCGAGAATGATATCGTGTTCGAGATCGAGAATGTACTCATCGGGCAGCAGGAACGTGAAGATCATACTGCCGACGACAAACCAATCCTTGGGGGCGTCAAACTCTTTACCAATGATAGTGTCCTTGCTCAGCAGGCCGTGACCGGCGTCTCCGGTAAGCGTGCCGAAAGAATCGCCGTCGAACCGCTGCCCCAGGTCCTTGAAGGCCCCTTCAAGCGAACTCGAACTGATGCCGTAATACGGGGTTGGCGTGGTCGGAAAGTAGCTCAAGGCATTTTCGTCCGTCAGACCATTCGCGAACCCCCACTTGTCATTAAGGCTGGCCGGCGCGGAAGCGATGACCGTTTCGGTGCCTTTGTCGTACATCTTGAGCACGCTGTTTTCCCGCAGCAGCGCACTCGCTGCCGCCGCTTGAGCCTCGAACTCGGTCCCTATCCACATCGCGTACACATCATCCGCCAGGTCCGGGTTGGCCGACGCCAGCTTCGCTGAAACCGGTATCAACTCCGGGTAACCCATCTGACCCATTGGACCCACCACGCCCTTCTCCTGGTATGACTTCAGACCGAAGAACACGGACGTCAGAATGTCCATGTCGCTACCACAGGGCACCGCGGAAGCATTGATTAGCTGAATCGTCAGGTAATTGTGACCATTCTCCGCTACCACATCAAACAACAGGATGGCCGCAAGGTCATTATGGTCGTTCTTCGCAATATGTTGGGCATGAGTGCCCATGTACATGAGCGGGGCCGCTTCAGCCGTCAGACAGACAGACAGACAGGCAGACAGGCAGACAGGCAGACAGGCAGATTTCATATGTTTTCCTCCTTTAGGAAAAACCACGGGTACGACGCTAACAAAGACCGCACATACGGCCTTTCGCGCAATGGAAGAGCTCCGGCATCCACCAGCGCGAAACAAACGCGGCCAATGGCAACATAACCTATGGTGCAAAGGAGGAATTCTAACAACGCACAGAAAGAGCGTTCAGGTCTTTCTGCATGCCGAGGTTGTTGTGGGGTAAGGCAAATTCTCCACCCGTAGTTATGCAGAATTTGGCGATATTTGTCAAGCGAAAAAAACTGCCCCCCAAAAAAACACGTGGAAAAACAGGACAAACGCATCGAATTTTTTCCAATTTTCCGCGCGGGAATCGGGCTTGGCGCGAGTTCTAGGTATGTTCGCGTGCACACCGGTTCTCGCGTTTGCCCTGCGTTTGCGTGTCTGTCTCTTGTCGCCCGCGTCGAGTCATCGTATGATAGCGGAACATTTTTTGGGTCTTTCGGCAGGAGATGATGACATGAAAGTCTGGCTTGATGGGCAACTGGTGGACAAGGCGGACGCCAAGCTGAGTATGTTTGATCATGGCACGTTGTATGGCGACGGCGTGTTTGAAGGCATTCGCGTGTACGGCGGGAAGATTTTCGAGTGTCAGGCCCACATGGATCGGCTGTTTGCGTCGGCCTCCAAAATCCGGCTGACCATTCCGTACACGCAGGAGCAGATCGTCGCGGCGATGGCGCAGACGCTCGTCGCCAACGGCATGGCGGACGGGTATATTCGGCTGGTGGTCACTCGCGGCGTGGGCACGCTGGGGCTGAATCCCAATCGCTGCCCGCGCGGCAGCGTGTTCGTGATCGCCGGCCAGATCGAACTCTACCCGCGCGAAATGTACGAGCGCGGCATGCCGGTGATTATCGCCAAGACCCGCCGCACCAGCCCGGCGATGCTCGATCCGTCCGTGAAAAGCCTCAATTACCTCAACAATATCATGGCGAAAATCGAGGCCACCGACGCTGGCGTCGGCGAGGCGATCATGCTCAACGATCGCGGCGAGGTTTCCGAAGCCACCGGCGACAACATCTTCATCGTCAAGGACGGCGCGGTGCTGACGCCGCCCGTCAGCGCGGGCATCCTCCAGGGCATCACGCGACGCGTCGTGATGGAGCTCTGCGCCGCCGCGGCCATCCCCTGCCGCGAACAGACGATGACGCCCGCCGACCTCTTCGCCGCCGACGAGTGCTTCCTCACCGGCACCGCCGCCGAGGTCATCCCCGTGACGAAAATCGACCACCGCGACATCGCCGCCGGCACGGTAGGCCCGATCTCGCAACGGCTGATCACCGCGTTCCACGAGTTCATCCGGCTGTAGAGGGCATCTTTTTTGCCGCGAATTTCGCGAATTTTTCTAGAGTATTGAGACGGTAGCATCAATGCATGGATAAGAGCAGAGCGGCCTCCACGGCCTCGTATCGAAACGCCGGCCCACAGCCCCAACGGGGCGTCTTGGGTAGCCCAGGGTGAGCGGTACGCCGCGAACCCTGGGAAACGGAGCTTTTTTCCTCTCTTTATCATGCCTGACGCCACTGGCCGAGGTCGCCCACGCGGGCCTGTACGGCTTCGAACGACGCACACACGGGAACGTGCGGGTCGTTCGCTGCCGTATTCGCACGACGGTATGCCTTCGGCCAGTGACGTCAGGCACGATGGGAGAATTCCGAAAAACACATGTCCCCAGGGTTCGCGGCGTACCGCTCACCCTGGGCTACCCAAGATGCCCCGTTGGGGCTGTGGGCCGGCGTTTCGATACGAGGCCGTGGAGGCCGTTCGGTTGTTTTCCGTGCAATACGGCCACAGGTTAGATCATTCGCGAAATTCGCGGCAAATTCGTTTTGATATGTCACAAAACAAAACGCGGCACGGGTGTTGACCCATGCCGCGTTTTGTTTTTCCTGCAAAAACGGGTGACTGGTGGGACTCGAACCCATAACCCCCGGGACCACAACCCGGTGCTCTAACCAATTGAGCTACAGCCACCATACGCCCGCGATGGCGGGAGTTGCACTACCATAGCAGCAGGCCGGGCGAATGTCAATCGTTTCCGACGATGGAAAATTTCCAACATTCTCATTGACCCGTCGGCGGATTGGCCGTAGAATCTCCGAACTTGACGTTACCCGTTCGCACGGGGCGCGTCTCGCGATGTTGTGTCGCGGGACAATGGACCGGCCAGTCGCGGCCGCCGGTTCAGGCCTCCGAACAGGTCCCCTGCCGCGACATGCAGTGTGGTCTCCTCGTGCTTCAAACGTCGGCACGGCGGGATGTGCGTGACCGTTGATTGGTGTCGCATCGCACCCTGTTAACGAAATAACCCGTTAACGGGGCAACGAATTAACGAGTCAACCAGTAACCAATTACCCGGTGGTGTAATGGTAACACAGAGGTTTTTGGTACCTCTATTCCTGGTTCGAGTCCAGGCCGGGTAGAAATTTTTATACGGTAACACGAAGGTATATGACGGCAGCGGCAATCATTCTGGCGGCGGGCAAAGGCACCCGCATGAAGAGCGACCTCCCGAAGGTGCTGCATCCGGTGTGCGGCCAGCCGATGCTGACGTACGTGATCAACGCCTGCCGCGGCGCGGGGTGCGACCGCCTCATCCTCGTCGTCGGGCACCGGCACGAATGGGTTCGCGAAACCTACGCCTCGCTCGACGGCAACGTCGCCTACGTCATGCAGGAGCCCCAACAGGGCACTGGCCACGCCGTGATGGTCTGCCAGGACGAACTGGCCTGGCTGGAAGGCCCCGTGCTCGTGGTGGCCGGCGACGGCCCGCTGATCCAGTCGCACACGCTGCGGGAACTGCTCGCGGTGCACACGCAAACCAACGCCGCCTGCACGCTGGCAACCAGCATCCTGCCCGACCCCGCAAAATATGGCCGAATCCTGCGTGACGAACGCGGCGAGCTGGCAAGCATCGTCGAATTCGTCGACGCGACGCCCGAACAATTGGCCGTCAAGGAAGTCAACGTGTCGGTCTACTGCTTCGACGCGGCCGCCCTGCGGAGCGTCCTGCCCCGCCTGACGAACAACAACAATAAAAACGAATACTACCTCACCGACGCCCTGGGTCTGCTGCGGGCCGACGGACAGAAACTCGCCGCCGTCGCCGCCGTGCCGCCCGAAGACGTCATGAGCATCAACACCATCGACGAACTGGACCTGGTCAGCCGCATGATGATCTCCCGTACTGGGGCCGATCGCGACGCGAGGAGCCGCTCATGATGGGCAACCTGAAATTATTCAGCGGCCGGGCCAACCCGACGCTGACGAAAAAAGTCAGCGAATACCTCGGCATCCAACTGGGCCGGGCGAAAATCCAAAGCTTCCCCGACGGCGAATTGCTGGTCAAGTTCGAAGAGGACGTCCGAGGCCGCGACGTCTTCGTCGTCCAGTCGACGTGCAGCCCCGTCAACGAATACCTGATGGAGCTGCTGATCTTCATCGACTGCGCCCGCCGCGCGTCGGCCCAGCGGATCACCGCCGTCATCCCGTACTTCGGCTACGCCCGGCAGGACCGCAAAGACGAAGGCCGCGTGCCCATCACCGCCAAGCTGACGGCCAACCTGATCGCGACGGCCGGCGCGGACCGCGTGCTGACGCTCGACCTCCATGCCGCCCAGATTCAAGGCTTCTTCGACATCCCGGTGGACAACCTGCTGGCCGAGCCGGTCCTGAGCCGCTACTGGCGAAGCATGAACCTGTCCGACCTGGTGCTGGTCAGCCCGGACATCGGCAACACCAAGCGGGCGCGGAAATATTCCGAGCGGCTCGGCGGCGAGTTGGCGATTATCAACAAGCGTCGCCTCACCGGCGAGGACGTCGAGGTCGGGCAGATGATCGGCGAGGTCCGAGGCCGAACCGTGCTGATGATGGACGACATGATCTCCACCGCGGGCACGATCGCCAACGCGGCCAGGCTTTGCCACGAGCAGGGCGCCAAACAGATTTTCGTCGGCGCGACGCACCCGGTATTGTGCGGCCCGGCGATCGAGCGGCTTCGGGAAGCGCCCATCGACGAACTGGTCGTCACCGACACGATCGCGGTGGAGCAGGAAAAACTCGACGCCCTGCCGAACCTCCGCGTGCTCAGCGTGGCCGAGTTGATCGGCGAGGCGATTCACCGCATCCACAATAACGAATCGGTCAGCAACTTGTTTACGATCGACAACGGCCGCGAAGGCGGACATTGGTTACGACGCATAGCGTTACACTGAAAACGGGGCGAAACAGCCCCTCAGGAGACATGCGATGGCAGCAGTGTTGAAGGCAACGAAGCGCGACGACCGTGGCAGCCGAAAGGCCACGTACCTCCGCCGCGCGGGCAAAGTTCCGGGCGTCATTTACGGCCACCAGCTCGCGACGACGGCCGTCACGCTGGACATGATGGACGTGGCGTCGGCGTTGAAGCACCACGAACGCCTGCTGGAAATCCAGTTGGAAGGTCAAAGCGAAAACGTGCTGATCAAGGACGTGCAGTACGACACGTTCGGCGAGAAGATTCTGCACATCGACCTGACGCGCGTGAACCTCGACGAAGTGGTCGAAGTGACGGTGCCCGTGGTTCTCCGCGGCGTGCCGGCCGGCGCGGTCGAGGGCGGCGTGCTTCAGCAGTTGCAGGCCGAAGTCACCATCTCGGTGACGGTGCGCGACCTGCCCGACGACATCCGCGTGTCCGTCGCCGAAATGAAGGTCGGCGACCGGCTGCTGGCGAAGGATCTGCCGCTGCCTGCCGGCGCGAAAATGCTGGACGACGCCGAAGAAATCATCGCGACAGTGAGCGTGGTGGCCGAAGAAACCGAAAAACCCGCCGGCGAGGAGCTCACCCAGCCGGAAGTCATCACCGAGCGCAAGCCCGCTGACGGTGGCGACACGAAATGAACCGGTTGACTCGTTGATTCGTGAACTCGTTGACTCGGCAGAACAATCAACGAATTACCGAGTTAACGAATTACCGAGTTAACGAATGGACCAGGCGAACAAGTTCATCGTGGGCCTTGGCAACCCAGGCCGACAGTACCAGCGGACGCGGCATAACGTCGGGTACATGGTGCTGGCGGAGTTGGCCAAACGCTGGAGCCTCTCGCCGGTCCGACGGGCGTTCGACGGCGAGACGTGCGAAGCCCGGCTTGGCGAGACGAAGGTGATTCTGCTGGCCCCGCAGACATACATGAATCTGTCGGGCCAGTCGGTGCAGGCGATGCTGGCGTTTTACAAAGCCGAGCCTGCCGACGTGCTGGTGGTGCTGGACGACATGGCCCTGCCGACGGCCCGGCTGCGGTTTCGAGCCGACGGGTCCAGCGGCGGACAGAAAGGCCTGGCCGACATTTTGCGGCGGCTTGGCACGCCGGCGGTGCCCCGGCTTCGGATCGGGATCGGCTCGCCGCCTCCGCCGGTCGCCGGCAGCGACTATGTGCTCGGCACGTTCGGGCCGACGGAAATGGAACGGATGGCCCCGGCGCTGGTGTTGGCGGCGCAGGCCGTCGAAGATTGGGTCCGCCACGGCATGGCGTTTGCGATGGAAAAATACAACCGCTCGTCGTCAGGCGACGAATCGCGAGAGTAAATACGACCCCGTTGTTCGGCGGACAGATTCATTCGTTAACTCGTTAATTCGTTAACTCGTTAACTGGTGGATTGGTGTCCGAATGAACGAGTCAACGAGTTAACGAATCAACGAGTTAACGAGAAAGAGGATTATGAAAACGTACGAAGGCATGTTCTTGTTGGACGCGGGCAACCCGGATTTCCAGGCCGCCTGCGAACCGGTCCGAACGATCCTGGGGCGTTATCAGGCCCAGGTGCTGTCGATGAAGCCGTGGGAAGAGCGGCGGCTGGCGTTCGAAATTTCCGGACGCAAACGCGGCCTGTACGTGCTGACCTACTTCCAGGCCGAGCCGGGCGTGCTCACCGAAATCGAGCACGACTGCCGCCTCGAAGAGCGGATCCTCCGTGCGCTGATTCTCCGCAAGGACAAGGTCAGCGAGGACGTGATCAACGCCGACACGCCGGCCACCGCGCCGCGCCGCGAGCCGGAACCCGAAGCGCCGGCCCCGGAAGACTACGCCGACCACGCGGAACGCCGCGACGACGACAACTAACCGTCGGCTGCCGTAGCATGGGCGTCTCGCCCATGAGTCCCACGGGCGTCCCGCCCGTGGCGGCATAGGCAAGAAGGTCGTTCTGGAACCGTTGCATGGGCGAGATGCCCATGCGACTCACGGGCGAGACGCCCGTGCTACGTGTAACCCCGCCCGCGAGGCGGCGAAAGGAAAGGTCCCATGGCGAGCTTTAATAAAGTCATCCTGCTGGGCAACCTCACGCGGGATCCGCAGACGACCTTCCTGCCGTCGCAGACGCCGGTGGTGGAGTTCGGCCTGGCGACCAACCGCAAATGGCGAGGCCAGGATGGGCAGCAGCGCGAGGAAGTGTGCTTCATCGACTGCCGCGCGTACGGCAAGCAGGCCGAAGTAATTCAGCAGTATTGCGCCAAAGGCAAGCCGCTGATGATCGAGGGCCACCTGGTCTTCGATCAGTGGGAAGGCAAGGACGGGCAAAAGCGGTCCAAGCACCGCGTGATGGTGGAGAACTTCCAGCTTCTTGGAGGCCCGCAAGGCCAGGGCGGCGGTTACCAGCAGCAGCAAGGCGGCTACCAACAGCAGGGTGGCTATCCGCAGCAAGGCCAGCAGGGTGGGTATCCGCAACAGGGTGGCGGGTATCAACAGCAGGGCCAGCAGGGGCAGTATCGTCAGGCGCCGCGGCAGGCGCCTCCGCCGGCGGCCCCGCCGCCTCAGCAGGCCGACGACGCGCCGCCGGGACCGAACTACGACGAGCCTGCCCCGCCCCAGGGCGAGGAAATTCCGTTCTAAATGGCTTTTTTGTTCGAAAAACAGTGAAAAACGGCTGACGTAAAATCGGCCAAGGAAACGTAAGGAATAACAACAATGATGAAGCGAAAGACGTTCGGCGCCAAGGGCGGAGCGGCCGCCAAGCGGAAAAAAAGAGCCCGCTTCCACGAGCAGGCCAAATGCCGGTACTGTCGCGAAAAAATCGCCGAGGTGGATTACAAGGACCTCGCGGGCCTGTCCAAGCTGGTCACGCAGCAGGGCAAGCTCTTCTCCCGCAAACGCAGTGGCAACTGCGCTGCCCACCAGCGCAGCACCAAGCTGGCGATCAAGCGGGCGCGATTCCTGGCCCTGATGCCGTTCGTCGGCTAACGCCGACGACGTTAACTCGTTAATTCGTTGACTCGTTAATTTGTTGACTCGTTGACTCGAGTCCACAAGGTAAGGAGTAACCGGTTAGCCAGTTAACGAGTTAACGAATGAACGAATCAACGAATAAACGAGGTACGAGCATGAAAGTGCTGTTAAGACGAAATGTCGTGAATTTGGGCCGGATCGGCGAAGTGGTCGAGGTCAAGGATGGATATGCGCGGAATTACCTGATTCCGCAGCAGTTGGGCGTCGCGCCCACCGAGGGCAACCTCAAGCGCGTCGAGGCGGAGAAGGAAGAGTATCTCAAGGAACTCGCCCGCGTCAAGTCGCAACTGGAAGCCAAGGCCGCCGTCCTCGAGGGCAAAGAGATCACCATCTCCGCCCGCGCAAACGCCGACGGGCACCTCTACGGTTCGGTCGGCCCGGCGCAGATCGTCGCCATGCTGGCGGCGGAGGGCATCTTCATCGAGCCCGCCAACGTCATCCTCGGCGACCCGATCCGCACGCTGGACAAATACGACGTCCGCGTCCGCTTCGGTGAAGACGTGACGGCCACCATCCACGTCTGGGTCGTCCCCATCCGCGAAGAAGGCGACGACGAAGGCGAAGCCGACGAAACGGCCGACGACCAGGAATAACATTCGCGAGTTTCGCGATTATTTCTACCACAGAGGCACAGAGAAACACAGAGAGTGGCACTGGGTATTCGAGTAATCGTTCGCGATGGCTTGCCTCTTTGCGCTGTAAAATGTTGTGTGCTGCGAAACGTTCTCTGATGTACAACATTTTACAGCGCAAAGAGGCAAGCCATCGCGAACGATTACTCGAATACCCAGTGCCACTCTCTGTGTTTCTCTGTGCCTCTGTGGTAAAACGAAACCTCCCCCATGCAAAGCCTCAACGAAATCAAACGCCTCCTCGACGACTTCGGCCTGGCGCCGCAGAAGCGGTTTGGGCAGAATTTTCTGTTCGACCAGAATCTGCTCGCCAAGGTGTTGGAGTTGGCGGAGCTTTCGCCGGTCGAGACGGTGCTGGAGGTCGGGCCTGGCACCGGGAGTATGACGGAGGAGCTGCTCGTCCTGGCCGGGCGGGTGGTGGCCGTGGAGATCGACAAGGGGCTGCACCGACTTCTCGAAAGCCGCCTCGGCGGGCGGGCGAATCTCACGCTGCTCCACGAGGACGTGCTGGCGGGCAAGCATGAAATTTCGCCGGCCGTGCTGGCCGCCCTGGGCGACCGGGCCGTCCTCGTGAGCAACCTGCCGTACAACATCGCCACGCCGCTGGTGGCGCAATGCCTGGTGACCTCCTGGCGCAGTAGCACGGGCATCTTGCCCGTGCGTCGCATGGGCGTCTCGCCCATGTCAGCGCAGCCAGTGGAGGAAACGTCCACATCCAAGCCAGATCACCACGGGCAAGATGCCCGTGGGACTCACGGGCGGGACGCCCGTGCCACGCTCTTCTCGCGGCTGATCTTCACCGTGCAGGCCGAAGTCGCCGATCGGTTCCTCGCCGAACCGGGCACGCCGCAGTATGGGCCGATCAGCATTCTCGTGTCGCTGCTGGGTCGGACCCACCTGGGGCCGACCGTGCCCAACACGTCGTTTTGGCCCCGGCCTCAGGTCGTCAGCCGAATCGTCCGCGTGGATTTCGACGCCGACCGCGCCGCCGGCGTCCTCGACGTGCCCGCCCTCAAGGCCCTGCTGTCCATCAGCTTCAACCAGCGTCGCAAGCAACTGGCCTCCGTCGCACGGCGGAAACATTCCGCGTTCGAGCCCGACGAACTGCTGGCCGCCCTCGACGCCGCCCACATCGACCACACCCTCCGCGCCGAAGACGTCGGGCCCGCACAGTTCCTCCAGGTCGCCAACCGGCTTGCCGGCAAAGCACGACCCATCGGCGGCGTGAGTCCGGTGGAGTTGGAGTAGGCACCGTTCTTTTTACATCTGGCTGAGCCGCTCGCAAATCTGGACGTAGTGCATGCGGGTTTCGTAGAGGGCGTGGTCGAGGAGTTTGCGTTCCTCGTCGGTGAGGTTGCCCTTGGTTTTCTGCTCCAGGACGGCCAGCGTGTCGATGTGGTGCTTGGCCAGGCCCGGGTCGAGAAACCGCCGCCCGGTCTGCGGATCCTCGTAACCGCCGAGGGCGTAGTAAATCTGCGTCACGAGCGAGCTGATGAGCGTGGTCAGGCTTGCCGGCGGCAGTTCGCGTTCGCCGCCTTCGGCGTCGGTGCCCGGTTCGGTGCCGGCGGCTGCGTCGCCTGGTGTAGCCGGCACGGCGCTGGCGGCGGGCTTTTTCTCCACTTGCTGCGCCAGCCGCTCCTTCTCCGCCTGGGCCTGGGCTTTCCAATCGTCATCCACAATAATCTTCGGCGTGTCGTCGGCCATTGGTTTTTCCTTTGCTCGCCATTGTAGAACCCCACGCCGGCGATGCAAGGGGATGGTGTTGCCAATCTCGCGGCACGGACAGGCGATTCGTTCGAGGGAAGCAAGCCAATAGCCAGTAGCCAATAGGTATGGAACGACAAGGGCGGAAATGGCAATGAAAGCGGGAGCGGGCGGAGATGCGGCGAAAATCTTCGATCGTGTGAGTTGTAGCAGGTTCCGCCATACCTATTGGCTACTGGCTATTGGCTACTGGCTTGTTTCCCTCGAACGAATCTCTCGCCTGCGCCACGAGAATATTGTATCGGAACCCGTGCTTTCGCCGTAGCCTCGTGGTATGGTGTCGCCGCCGTGGAACGACATGGCAGTGCGTTCGGGCGGCGCGAGGTTTTTGTATGGACGGCAGTGTGAGCGGCGGTACACGTGGCGAGTCGGTTGCGAGCGGCAGAATGATCGCGATGGTGATCCTGTCGGGCGTATGCATTTCGATTATTGGTGTGATGTACGATGTGGGCAAGACGTTCGCCGAGCCGGTGGTGCCGATGCAGGTGATGGCCGTGCTGTCGGTGATGGGATTTTTTACGTTCTTGCTTCGCTTGCTTCGCCGCCCCGACTGGCGGGGTGTGGTGGCCGGGCCGGGGTCGCGCGGCGTGTGGATCGGCGGCAGCATCACGGGCGTCGGGCAATTCCTGGCCGCGGCGTTGATCAACGCCGGCCTGCAATCCAACCTGCCGCTGACGCCCGTCTGGTGCGCGTTGTCGCTGAGCTTCGTGGTGGTGATCGTTTACTCGCGCGTGGTGTTCGGCGAGCGGCTGGACTGGGCAAAGTTTCTCGCGTTGGCGGCGGCGGCTGGGTGCATGGTCGCCTCCACGCTCAACGCGCCGCAAGATCCCGCCGCCGGGGCGGGCACGGCCCCCGCCGTCGGCGGCGCCTTGCTGGTGGCGGGACTGCTGGTGGGCGTTGTCCTGTGCAACGCCACCACACAGGTGGTCATGAAGGAACTGGGCATGCGGCGGGTCGGCGAGCAGACGCTGATGCAGCGGGGCAGGGAGTTGTACATGCTGCTGATGTACGCGTTCCTGACGGTCGGCACGGTGGGGTATTGCACGGTCCACGGCCTGTCGCCGACGTGGCCGTCGCTTGGGCTTGGCGTGATCGCGTCGGCGGGGTCGATCGTCGGCGTGCTGTTGTTGACGGCCTGCGTCTCCGCGCCGGCGGCGGTGGTGTTTACGCTCAACGGCATCGCGAGCATCGTGGCGGCGTCGGTGATCTCCGTGCTCGCCCTCGGCGAAGCCGCCAACGCCCTGTGGGTCGTCACGATGGTCCTGGCGACGGCGGCAATTTTACTCGGCAGCGGCCTGGTGCGGCGGCGGGAGGACAAAAAGGCTGTAGGCTGTAGACCGTAGGCTGTAGGCGCAATATCTTGGTTTGGCGCCACTGGCCGCAGGCCCTGCCATTTTGCGTTGCAGATCGTTGTGCCAGGCGAAACGTTCTGTCGCCCATAACGTTTTACAACGCAAAATGGCAGGGCCTGCGGCCAGTGGCACCTGAACAGGAATCCCGGGCGAAAACGAGAAACGCACACGCGTTCGCCCTGAGCCTACAGCCTTTCGTTCACCAGATCTTCACCGTCAAAATCCCGTGTTTGTGCACGCGGGTTTCGAAGCGCGGGGTGTGCACGGGGTCGCCTTGGGGGCGTTCGAGCAAGTCCGTCGGGACGACGTGGCGCGGGGTGTCGAAGGTGAAGGCCGCCGTCGTGCCCTGGCCGGTAGCGTCGAAGCAGCGGACGATCCACCCCTGGCCGTCTTCGGCGAATTTCCACGCGGTCACGACAACGTCGCCGGCGATCGCGAACGGCACCGCCGGCGACGCCCCGTTGTAATCGTAGCCGATCCGCGTCAACTCGGCTTCGCTCAGGCCCGCGGTGTACGGCAACAGCGAATACTCGAAGCGGTGTTTGCCCGCGTCGCGTTGGCCGTCGTTGTCCCAGAACTCGTACGTTCCCGGCTCGACGATGCAGAAGTACGCCTGCGGGCTTCGCAACAGCGACAGGTGGAATCCGCCCGGCACGTGCCGCCCGCACGGGATGCCCTTGTTCAGCACGGCCAGCCCGCGGCGGTCGTCGATCTTCGCCCGCATCCAGTGCTGCACGGGGAAGTTCTGATCGTTCATGCCCCACAGCGTGTAGTTGAGCTTGGAGGCGTCGTACGCCCGCTCGACGAAACCGAACGGGCACTCGAACTGGGCGGCGGGATCCTGGCTGGCGACGGGCACGTTGACCATCAGCCGACGGCTGGCAGCGTCCCACTGAACGTCCGCGGTGAAATCGACCCGCCGCCCGTCACCGCTGGCGGTCGCCGTCACCGTCCACGACAATTTCTTCACCATCGGATCGCCGCCGCGATAGACGCCCTTCCAGCGGATCGCCGTTTCGCTCGCCTCCACGCGGATATTGTAATCGCCCATCGGAATGGCCGACTCCGTACTGGCGGGGCCGAAAATCGGCTCGATCCGCTGCCCCCACGCGTCGCCGACGTCCTGCTCCAGCATCAACTCGCCGATCCGCATGTTCCGCCGCGTCGGACTCATCGGCCGATCCGCGCCGAACACGTCCACGCCGTCCCGCAGAATCGACACGATGCCAAGCCGGTCGAACGTCACGTCCAGCGCGCCAAGTCGCCGTGTGAACGTCGCCAGCGAATCGCCAGGCCGCACGCGGATGGTTTGGCTCGCGGTCGTCGTGGGCGCGTCACTGACGGCGGTGCCGTCGCCCTGTTCCAACACTTCGAATCCGCCGAGGCGCGCGGGGCGGAACGGCTTGACGTGCCGTCTCGCGACGGCCTGGGCGGCGTCGAGCATCTCCATCAACTCCGTGTACGCGGTGTCGATGTGCGTGCCCGTGATCGCGTCATGGAAGTGATTGAACGTCACGTCCCGCCATGCCTGCTGGAATTCCTCCGCCGGTTTCGTCGGCGTGTTCGCCGCCCAGCCTGCCGACGCGAGCTTCGCCTCGGCCTGGAGCAGTTCGTACGCGACGGTCCGCGTGCGCTGCTTGCATTGAATTCGCGTGACGTAACAGCCGGACATCGCCGGATTGAGGTCGACGCTCGGTTTCGTCCGGTCGCGCACGGCGGCGGCCTGCTCCATCGTCGGGCGGTAGCGGCCGATGAATTCCCAGTACGGCGACCAGCGGACGCGACAGCCTGCCGGGGCGAGTTCGGCGTCCATCTGCTCGATCATGTCGCACAGCCGGCCGTCGGGCAACGCCTCCTCGGACAGGAGGAACACGTAGCCGGTGTCGGCGGGATCGGCGGCGGCCTTGCGGATCGCGTCACGCATCGCATCGAAGTTAAACGCCTGCGGCACGTCCATGCCCGCGCCGCCGCAGACGTCGCAGCCGACGCCCGCACAGGCGGTGCACGGCGGATTCTTCACGTACACGCCCAACGAATAATTGGGCAACGCGCTGGGCGTGAGCACCATGCTGCCGTCGATGCCCACCCACGTGTCCTCGCCCAGTTGGCGGTAACTGACCCAACTGGTCATCTCGCAGCCGATGCCTCGCAGAATCTGCGGCAGATTGGGGTTGTTGCCGAAGACGTCCGCCAACCAGGCGATTTTCATGCCCGCGTGGTCGTCGCCGGCGAGTTGGCGATAGAGCGGCCAGGCGGCGAGGTAGTTTCGCACGAGGCCTTCGGCGGCGGGCATGGAGTTGTCCTGCACGGTCTCGCCCGCGAAGGGAATGGTGAGCGTGCCGTCAGCGACTCGCCGGCGGATGTCGGCCAGGATACCGTCGGGGTGGTCGCCGTGCCGCGCAAAGCCGCGCCGCTCGAGGTACTTCCGCCACACGGCCATCTGGCCTTGCGTGAACACATGCTTGCGGTCGGCGAGTTTCAGAAACGCGTCGATTTGCAGCCCTTCGACAACGGAATACGGTTGAAGCGTCACCCCGTCGCGCACGGCAACACGATCAAAACACCGCCGCCACGTCGGATCCATGTGGAGATAAAACGAAAACAAAACTTCCTTGGCCATGGTGATATCCTTATGTTGAAAAGTTATCGCAACGTATTGGGCAGTATACGGTGCAGGGCGGATACGTTGCCATACCTTTCGTTCTTTGGTCATGTCGACTCGGACATGGTTGAATTGTTGGCATGGGAGGCATTGCTTGATTTTCCGTTGAAGCGAACCGATTGGCCTCCCCGGTCTCGCGTGGGAGGCCAATCGTTCGTATTCAACATCGAAACCGCCGTACCAGAAAATCTGGGCACCTCCCTTGTCGCTTGTCACTTGTCGCTTCCGTTCCCTCGAATCCACGGTACAATTCCACCACCGACCAAAGGAAATCCAACATGAAGAAAAAACCGTACCCTCTGTCGCTCAAACCCGACCTCGACGAAGCCGCCAAGCGGTGGGAGGCCTACCTGGCCGGCGAGTTGTACAAAAGGCCGCTCGTGTGCGTTGGCGCGCCGCTGGAAGGCAAGAAGCCCCCGCCGGGCGTGGGATATCGCGACTACAACTTCGGCGACCTCGACAAGATCATCGACACCAACCTCGAAGCCGCCTCCTGCAACTACTACGGCGGCGAGTCCATACCGGCCATGGGAATCAGCTTCGGCGCCGACGAAGTCGCCGTTTTCTGTAGCGACGGCGAATTCCACTTCAACGACGACAGCGGCTGGACCAACTGGTCCAAACCCTTCGTCGACGACTGGGAAACCGCCCTGCCCTTCCGCATCCACGAGGAAAACCCGCTCTGGCAGCGGATGCTCGAACTCTGCCGCCGCGCCGCGGCCAAACTCGAAGGAAAAATGCTGATTTCCCACCTCGACCTGCACACCAACGGCGACCTCCTCGTCGCAGCCCGAAGCCCCGACCGGCTGTGCATGGACCTCGTCGACCAGCCCGAAATGATCGACCGCGCCATGGACAGCGCGCGGGCCATCTTCCCGCAGATCTGGAACCGCGTCGTCGAGGCCGCCAAAATGGACGAACGTGGTCACTGCCAGGGCCTGTATTCCATGGAAGGCGCCGCCGTCATCTCCTGCGACTTCTGCTGCATGATCAGCCCGGAGATGTTCCGCCGATGGATCCGCCCCGCCTACGTCGAGGAGGCGTCGATCGTCAAAAACGCCTTCCACCACTGGGACGGCCCCGACGCCCTCAAGCACGAAGCCGACCTCGTCACCATCGAGGGCTTCCACACGTTCGGCTACGTCCCCACCGTGAGCATCGGCGGGCGCATCAAGCACATCGACCACCTGCCGCTCCTGCGACGCGTCCAGAAGGCTGGCAAGGCGGTGCAGTTCATCGGCACGATCGACGAATGCAAGCAGGCCCACCGAGAACTGGCCCCCGCCAAAACCATGTACTGCACCGGGGCCGACAGCGTCAAAGAAGCCGACGATCTGCTGGCGTGGTTCGAGAAAAATACGTGAGGGCGCCTCGGGGATGACTGCGCGTAAAAAAGCGTCGAAATACGTCGCGCTCTGGCGGTTGATGACCGACCAGAAGTGGCGGTATCTTGCCGCCGTCGTGGCGATGGCGGCGGCATCGCTGGCGATGCTCGTCCCGCCGTGGATCATCGGGCAAACGATCGACTATGCGCTGAAGAACGAGCCGCTCATCGCCCCCGCGTGGCTGGTGGGCGCGGTCGAGTCACTCGGCGGGCGAGGCTGGCTTGGCGGGCATCTCTGGGTGTGCGTGATCGCCATTGCGGGCTTCGCGGTGCTGGCGGGCGCGGCGTCGTTTCTCAAGGATCGCTGGGCTGCCCTGGCGTGCGAAACCATCGCCCGCCGACTGCGGAACCGCCTGTACGACCACCTCCAGCGGCTGCCGTGCGCGTTCCACGACAACCGCCCTACCGGCGACCTCGTGCAGCGGTGCACCAGCGACGTCGAGACCGTCAAGGGCTTCGTCGGCGGACAGACCATCGAGGTTGCCCGCATGGGCATCATTCTGCTGACCATGCTGCCGTTCATGATGGCCCTCGACGGCAGGCTGACGCTCGTGGCCATGTCGCTCATGCCGATCGTGCTGGTGGCGTCCACGTTTTTTTTCGGGAAGATCCGCCGGACGTTCCGTAAGGCCGACGAAGCCGAAGGCGCCATGACCGCGGTGCTCCAGGAGAATCTCACGGGCATCCGCGTGGTGCGGGCGTTCGCCAGACAGGCGTACGAGCGGGACAAATTTGCCGTCAAAAACGCCGCCCAGCGCGACGAGTATCTGCGGCTGCGGAATCTGATGGCCTGGTACTGGTCGGGCACCGACCTGCTCTGCCATCTGCAAAACGTGCTGATTCTCCTGGTCGGAGGATACTGGGTGATGGGCGGCTCGCTGACGGTGGGCGTGCTGTTCACGTTCATCGCGTATGGGAACATGATCATTTGGCCGCTGCGAGGCCTGGGCAGACTGCTGACGAATCTGGGCAAGGCGACGGTGTCGCTGGAACGTCTGGAGGAGATTCTCGAAGAGCAACCCGAGACGACGGACGCGTCTGAACGTGACGCGGGCGTCTCGTCCGCGTTAGCCATGCCATGTGACGGACTGTCGGAAGACACCAAGCCGGTTTCGCCGTCCTTTAACGGTCAGGCCTATGGAACACACAACGCGGGCGAGACGCCCGCGTCACGTTTGGATACCCGTGCTACGGGCGCGATCGCCGTGCGGAACTTGACGTTTTCGTTCGACGGGCAGGCCAACGTGTTGGAGGATGTTTCCTTCGACGTCGCGCCAGGCCAGACGCTGGCGATCCTCGGCCCCAGCGGGTCGGGCAAGAGCGTGCTGCTGCATCTGCTGTTGCGGTTTTACGATTACCAGCACGGCTCGATCCATGTGGACGGGCAGGAATTGCGCGACCTGGACCGCCAGGCGGTGCGGAAGCAGTTCGCCGTGGTACTCCAGGAGCCGTTCCTGTATTCCAAAACGTTGCGGGACAACATCCGCCTCGGCCACAACGTCGCCGTTCAGGATCAGATCGAGTCGGCCGCCCACGCGGCGTGCGTGCACGAGTCGATCATGGCGTTCGACGAGAAGTACGACACGCTGGTGGGCGAGCGTGGCGTGACGCTTTCGGGCGGGCAGCGGCAGCGGGTTGCGTTGGCACGGGCGATGGTTCGCGATGGCACGATCCTGCTGCTGGACGACTGCCTCTCCGCCGTCGACACGCGGACGGAGACGCGGATCCTGTCGGCCTTGCGGACGCGGCACGCCCATCGGACAACGCTGGTGACATCGCACCGCCTCTCCGCGCTGCGGCAGGCGGACCGGATTCTCGTGCTCGACCGCGGCAAAGTGGCCCAGCAGGGCACGCACGACGAACTGCTCACCCAGGAAGGCCTCTACGCAAGCCTGTGGCGGATACAGAATAGTTTGGAGGATGATCTACAGAAAGACGAGAAGCCACTAGCCACAAGCCACTAGCCACTAGCCACAAGGTACGGAACGCCCTGGGCGAAACGGCAGTGACAGCGGGAGTAGATAAACAAATGATGCCCGATCAACATCGTGTGATGCCACAATCGAACTACGAATACCTTGTGGCTAGTGGCTAGTGGCTCTGATTCCCTCGAACAAACGAAAATAAGCCATGCGTGGTTTCCAGGAAGAAGAATTTTCCGGCGATTTGAACTTGCGGCAGTGGGCTAAGGCGCTGCGGTATGTTCGGCCTTACACACGGGCGCTGGTGCTGCTGGGCGTGGCGACGGCGGGGCTGGCGGCGCTGCACATGGTGTACACGCTGCTGCTGCGCGGGCTGATCAACGGCGCCGACGGAGGCGACCGCGGCGCGGTGCTGTGGCACGGCGCTGGCTTGATCGTGTCGATCTGCTTTCAGACGGTGTTTCTCTGGCAGTACATTCAGCAGGCCGGGCACATTTCCAATCACGTCGCGCACGACATCCGCCGCGACGTGTTCGGGCGGTTGCAGGAGTTGGAGTTCGCCTACTACGACCGCCGCCCCGTCGGCTGGCTGATCGCCCGCGCGACCGGCGACTGCGGACGCATCTCCGGCCTGCTGAGCTGGGGGCTGATGGACTTCGCCTGGGGCGTGGTGTTGATGTTCGTGATGGCGGGCGTGATGCTCTACGTCCAATGGCAGATGGCGTTGGTGGTGTTCGCGGTGTTGCCTCCGCTGGCGGTGGCGTGCGCGATCCTTCAGCGGAGGCTGCTCCACAGTTCGCGCGCGATGCGAAAGGTCAACTCGCAGATCACGGCGTCGTATAACGAGTCGCTCCAGGCGGTTCGGACGACCAAGGCGTTGGCCCGCGAGGCGGAGAGCCTCGGGGAATTCACCAAGCAGACGGACGAGATGTACGGCAGCAGCATGCGGAACGCGTTGCAGTCGGCCTTGTACATGCCGATCGTGACGGCGGTTGGCGCGACGGGGGCGGGCCTGGCGCTGTGGTACGGCGGGCTTCGGATGATGGACACGGGGATGACGCTGGGCGATCTGGTGTTGTTCATCACCTGCGCGGGCATGTTTTTCGATCCGGTCAACGAGATGGCCCGCGTGCTGACGGAAGTGTATGCGTCGCAGGCGTCGGTGGAACGCGTGCTGACGCTGCTGGCGACCGAGCCGGCCATCCGGGACAGCGAGGAGGTCAAACAGGCGTCGCAACGTGACGCGGGCGTCTCGCCCGCGTTAACCACGCCCTGTGACGGATCGTTGGCAAACGGCCAACCGGTTTCGCCGTCCTCCACCGTTCCGGCCTATGGAGCGCATAGCGCGGGCGAGACGCCCGCGCCACGTTGCGACGACCGCATCGACACCATCGAATTCCGCGACGTGGATTTCGCCTACAAGGAAGGCCAACCCGTGCTGACGGGCTTCAATCTCACCGTGTCGGCAGGGAAGACGATCGCGCTGGTCGGGCACACCGGCGGGGGCAAGAGCACCATCGTCAGCCTGCTGTGCCGCTTCTACGAACCCACCGCCGGGCAGGTCCTCATCAACGGCGTGGATTATCGCCGCCGCAGCCTGTTGTGGCTGCAAAGCCGGCTGGGCATTGTGCTCCAGACGCCGCACCTGTTCGGCGGGTCGGTGCGCGAGAACATCCGCTACGGGCGACTGACCGCCTCCGACGACGAGGTCGCCGCCGCCGCCCGGCTGGTCAACGCCGAAGAATTCATCCTCCGCCTCGAACACGGCTACGACACCGAAGTCGGCCAGGGCGGCAACCGGCTCTCCACGGGGCAGAAGCAACTGATCTCCTTCGCCCGCGCGGTGCTCGCCGACCCGCAGATCTTCGTCATGGACGAAGCCACCTCCTCCGTCGACACCCACACCGAACGCCTCATCCAACGCGGCGTGGAACAACTGCTCAAAGGCCGAACCAGCTTCGTCATCGCCCACCGCCTCTCGACGATCCGAAACGCCGACCACATCCTCGTGATCGAACATGGCCGAATCACCGAACAAGGCACCCACCACGACCTCCTCCGCCTCCAAGGCCGATACCACGAACTCTACACCCACCAGTTCGTCGAAGAAAAGAAACAACAGTTGCTGCGGGTGTAGGCGGATGCCTTGCGTTCGACTCGCCATAAACCACAAAATTCTGTAATCCTCTTGACAAAACTGGCCGATAGAGTATCATATGATACACAAAAGTTGCTTTTATATAAAATTAACGTACTATTTAGCCATACCTTACAACTCCAATGAATGCAAAACCAGACACAATCGCCAGACTACGGCGTCTGGCCGAAAAACCAGAGGCTGCGCGGAGGTCCCCGCAAGCGTTCTCCGACATGCAGGTTCGTCGTCTCACCATACCGGACGTGTGTGATGAGATCATCGACTGGATCGACGCGGGTAAAGAGGTAACGCAAATAATTCAAAACCGTAACAAGGGACATGTGGGGCGTCCGGCCTGGGTGATAAAACCGGTTATCCACGGGCTAATATTCTATGTAAAAGTGACCATCGAGGACCGTGGCGTCCCGGAGGAGCTTTTGATTATATCTGTTCACCTTGACCGTTAACAGGCGGAGGACTGACTATGGCCAGGCAATGTTATGAATGTGACGCGCAAATGATAGAGAAACGCGGGGATTTCCATTTCGCCCCGCCGCCCGATATCCCCGGGGGAACCATCGTTATCCCCGATACGACATGGTTCGAGTGCGAGAACTGCGGCGAACAGTTGCTTTCGGCGGAGTTGGATTGCCGCCTGACGGAAGAAACTACGCGCCGCCAGGGTCTGTTGCTGCCAGCACAGATCAAGGCGATCCGCGAAAAACTTGGATTGACGCAGTCGGAGATGGCCGAGCGCTTGCGCGTGGGCGACAAGACATACACCCGCTGGGAGTCAGGCCGGTCCATGCAGAACCAATCCAGCGACAACTTGATTCGCGCAATGGACCGCTCTCCCAAGGAGCTTGCGATGATTGAGGCCCAGCGAGATCCTGAGCGTCCCAGATTAATCGCTGGGTACTTTGGCTGCATCAGACAGCCTGGCCAGCGGGGCCAAAATCCCCTGGCCATGGCGGCACACGACACGGAATTGAATCTCCACAACATGGACAAGGCTTGCGAGGCGTTGCGTGAAGCCGCAAAACGGCAAAGCGGAGAGTAGGTGCCTCATGGTGCTACGCGCGGATTTTTTGGAACTGGAGATGCCCGAACTGGTGGCGTATCTTCTCCGCGAAACGGAACAAACAGGCGAGTCGCCTACAAACCCCCAAACGTTGCTGGACTACCTGAACCTCCGGTTTGTGAGGGTAGATCTGGAAGCACTGTTTCCGGGACAGAAGAAACAGCCTAGAGGCGTATTGTCCTACGCGGACCGCATCGTGGGCGTGGACCAGTCGCTTGATTATCCTCCCCGGGCGCGATTCACAATCATGCACGAAATGGGCCACTATGTACTGCCCCGCCATCAGGATGATCTGTACCTCTGCAACAAAGGAGACCTGTCGCCTGAGGCGAAAATCACGGCGGAAAGCGAGGCGAACGCATTCGCGGCCGAGTTGCTTTTCAAGGGGGATCAGTTCACGCGGCAAGCCAACGACTATACCATAACACCCGAAAGCATCAAGGTGTTAAAACAGCAGTACGACGCCTCATTCGAAGCCACGGCGCGACGGTTTGTGGAACGAAACGCACGGGCGTGCGGTCTGCTGGTGTTCAACCGGGTGTCAGGCGGCGAGATGATTGACCCGTCCAGACCCACCCGCTGGGCAACTCGCTACTTCATCACCTCGGTCGAATTTTGCACCCGTTATTTCTGCCAATTCACAGGCGAGGCGCCCGCGGACGTAATCGAGGAGTTGACGGTACCAGGCCGAGACTTCGCGGACGACGTTGTCCGCGAACTGGCCGTCACGACGCTGGCGAATAAAACGCATCACCTCCGCATATCCTTCTCTTTTAACCAACACAACGTCTTCGGTCTAGTACAACCGCTACCGGAAAGAAACAAGTAACGGGCAGTGAAAAACGATTGCATCATTCCGCGCCGCCGCGCGCCAACGGCGGCGATTTGCCCGTGGCCGCCTGCCAGATCGCGATTTCTTCCGTGAACTCCTGTCCGTAGAGGGCCAGTTTGGTGTCGCCCACGCCGTGGACGTGCGACATGGCCGCGAGCGTCGTCGGCAGCCGGCGGGCCATGTCTTCGAGCGTGCGGTCGGAAAACACGATGAACGGCGGCAGGTTTTCGCGTTTGGCGACGCGTCGCCGCAGCGCCCGCAGCCGCTCGAACAGTTCGGCATCGAAAGGCCCGCCGCTGACAGACGCCGCCCGACCGCCTGCACCGCCGCCCGCGCCGCCGCCCGACGACGGACGCTTCTGCATCGCCTTGAGCATCGAAAACCGCGACCGCCCGAACAGCACGTCGCGCCCCTTGTCCGTCAACCCCAGCGTCGGGTACTGGCTGTCGCTCTGCACGACCAGGCCTTGCCCCAGCAGATTCTCCACCACCTGACGCCAGTGCGGGCGGGACTTCTCCTTGCCCACACCGTACGTTTTCAACTGATCATGGCCGTACTGGCGGATCCGCTCCGTCTGCGCGCCCGTGACCACCTCGATGACGTGGTTGATGCCGAATCGCTCGCCCGTGCGGACAATCGCCGACATCAGTTTCTGCGCATCCACCGTCGCGTCCACCGGCTGGGCTTGCCCGAGGCACACGTCGCACGCGCCGCAATTGTCCCGCTCGTACCGCTCGCCGAAATACGCCAGCAACTGCGATCGTCGGCAGCGGTACACCTGGCCAAAGCCGATCATCTGCGACAACTTCTCGCTCGCCAGCGTCCGCTCGCGATCGTCGGTCATCTGGTTGATGAAAAACCGCTGCGTCGGCACGTCCCCCATGCCAAACAGCAACAGGCAGTGCGACAACGCACCGTCGCGCCCGCCACGGCCTGTCTCCTGGTAATATCCCTCGATGTTCCGCGGTAAATCCGCGTGGACGACAAACCGCACGTTCGACTTGTCGATCCCCATGCCGAACGCGATCGTCGCGACCATCACGTCCACCTCGTCGCGATTGAACGCCTCCTGATTCGCCTGCCGCGTCCCCGCGTCCATGCCCGCGTGATACCCCAACGTTTTGATGCCGCGCTCGTTGAGAAACTCGGCTGTCTCGTCCACGTTTTTCCGCGTGGAACGATAAATGATGCCCGCCTGCCCGGAGCGGCTGCGGGCGAATTCGAGCAACTGCTGAAAGTCGTCGGTTTTCGGCTCGACCTGATAGAACAGGTTAGGCCGGTCGAAGGACGCACGCACGACGTGCGGCGAGCGGAGGCGGAGGCGGTCGAGAATGTCCCGCTGCACGCGAAGCGTCGCGGTGGCGGTGAAGGCCGCGATCGGCACGTGCGGGAACTGATCGACCAGCGTGGAAAGCTGGAGATAATCCGGCCTGAAATCGTGACCCCATTCGCTGATGCAGTGGGCTTCGTCGATAGCGATCAGGCAGACGCGCACCGACAGCAGCCGCTCGATAAACCCCTCGACCCCCAGCCGCTCGGGGCTGACGTAGAGCAGGTCCAGCTCGCCGTGTTCCAACGCCAGCGCGACGCGGCGGCGTTCGGCGGCGGTTTGCGAACTGTTCCAATACGCCGCCCGCAGGCCGAACGAACGGGCTGAGTCCACCTGGTCCTTCATCAGCGAAATCAGCGGACTGACCACCACGCACACGCCTGGCATGAGATGGGCGGGCAAAATGTAACACAAACTTTTCCCGCCCCCGGTGGGCATGACGGCAAACACGTCCTGCCCGCCAAGAATCGCCCGCACAATCCCCTCCTGATTCGGCCGAAAGGATGAAAAACCGAACAACCGATGCAACACGTCGTTCAACGCGGATGGCGGTTCATGCGGGGAATTTTCCGGTTCGTCAAACATCGCGACGAGTATACCGAAAAAAGTAACGAGTAACGAGGGAGTCGTGAGACGTTTCGCAATGGCTTGCCGTTTTGCGCTGCAGAACGCTGTGCCAAACGAAACGTTCGCTTTCCACAACATCCTACAGCGCAAACAGGCAAAGCCGGATCCACGCACAATGGCGTCATCTACGCTTCCGTCGCCGCCGGCTTGACGATGATTCGCACGCCAAGAATATCGCCCTCAAGCTCCATGATCTCCGTCCCCAGTTCCCCCTCCTCTTCTTCCTCCTCCGTCGCCTCAATGTCCCCCTCCTTCGCCGGCTGCGTGGTGATCTGCACAGCCGGCGACTCGCCTTCCAGCGTGATCATGGCCGCCCCGATCCCGCCCGGCGGATCCACCGTTTCCGTGTCGCCATTCCCCGCCGGTTGCGTGATGATTCGTGGTACCGCGACAACCCCTCCCGTCCGCATCATCTCGGTTCCATCTTCGTCCGCCGGTTGGGTAGTGACCTGCCTCGGTCCCGGTGTCCCCGGATGGGATCGGCACGACACGTTCGCGCTGCTGATCGCCACCGCGACCGTCGCGACGGCGGCCGTCTTGCCGCACGCGGCAATGAACGCCTTCAACGCCTTCTTCACGTCCCGCGCGTCCAGCGACTGCCGGCACGGTTCCAGACCGTCGGAGGAATTGTTCGCGTTGGTATTTGCACCTGCATGTTCATCCCGCTTGTCGCGCCGATTTCGCACCACCATGGATCACCTCGATCGTTTTGACCACACTATACTGACGCGGCAGCGGGCAAAAAAGTTTCAAAATTCCCGGCCGGGCGTCGCGACAAAACAGCCGTTCGGCGCGACTGGCCACAGGCCCTGCCAGTTTGCGTTGCAAAACGGTGTGAGCGACTGAACGCTTCGGTTGTCACGACGATCGACAACGCAAACTGGCAGGGCCTGTGGCCAGTGGCGCCGAACACGAATGTCGTGCGGAAAAGAAGAGTGTCATACGTTTGTCCTGTGGCCCTATTCCTCGTACCGTGCGATGACACCTTCGACTTCGATGGAGGTTTCCCGTGTGATTCGGCCTGGGAGTTGGAAGAGGACGCTACGGTCGGCGGGGAGGTGGACGGCGGTGGTGATGGCGACGCCGTCGCAGTTGATGGTGGGCAGGTCTCGCCACGGACCTTGTACGCGGAAGACCGGGCCACTGACGCCCTCGGCCGGCGGGGTGAGCGTGAAACGGCAATGGCCCGCCCTGGCGGTCAGCACGTAACAGCCTTGCGACTCGTCGTACCCGTCGCGGTCGAGGTCGCCGGGCGCGATGACGATATCGCCGACCGTCACCGTCAGCGGCGGCGGCGAAAGATAATTTCGCTGCAACGTCAGTCGTTGCGGCACGGGCGAGACGTCGAGATAACACCATCGCCGCACGTCCGTCACCAGTCGCGGCACGCGCAGCTCACTCATCATGCCCAGGCCGGCCACCGCGACCTCGTGCGGGAAGCCCACCCGCAGCGCCGTCACGTGCGGGCCACCGGAATTGTTGTACTCCAGGAACGTCACCACGCGGCCATCGCCGTAGAGCGTCTGCTCCCATCGCACCCGCCGCACGCCGAGCGAAACCCACTGCCCCGCACGCGACGGGAAATACCACGTGTTGGTCCATCGCACGCGGATGGGATTGTTCTCGACGATCTCGACCATGCCGACACGGCGCTCGCCCATCGGGGCAAGCCGTTCGTACGTGGCGTCGGTCAGATCCTCGTTGCGGCCCGCGAGGTAGAGCAGCGGCTGATCCTCGCCCCACCGCCACAGCCCGTCCTCGTCCTGGGCGAGGTTTCGTGGCGAGTCGAGGCCTGGCAGGGCGAGGGCGTAGTCCAGGGCGTCTTTCCGCAGCGTGACACCGGCGGGGGCGGTGAGGTCGCGGCGGTTGTCAATGAGCATGATGTCGTCAAGGCGGAAGGTGACGGGTTCGGCGGCGTCGGCGAATTCCAGCCTCACGTCGCGGATGCGGCGGATGTCGAAATCCCCGATGCGGCCGAGCCGGCGGATGTCGTACAGGACGGTGTTCCAGCCGGGATAGAGCAGCGTGGGCGGACTGGTCCAGGTGGCGTCGTCGGTGGTGATGGTGACGCGCAGGTCGTCGCGGACCTGTTCGCTGTGGACGGCCATCGAGAGCAGACAGTAGCCGCTGAAGTCGCGCAATTGTGGTTTGTAGATCAGTTGCACCCTGGCGGGCAGGACGACCTCCATGGCGCCGACGCCGGTGCGCGAATCGCTGACGATGAACCGCCGCGTGCCGTTGGACCGCTCGCTGAAGGTGAACTGCTCGACCTGCCGCCTCGCGCCGTCAGGCCCACCCTCGAAATCCGTCAGCGAAACGAAGCGGCGAGTGACGGTCTCGGGGTAGGTTTGCGCCTGCTGCACCGCCAGCGGCGCGATATACAGTTTCGCAGGCCCTGCCGGCACGGCGGGCTTACACCCGCACAAAACAGCACAAAACAGCAATACGCATGGAGCGAGGATTCGCATGGGTGTACGATAGCAAAAGGACGGTTCGACGTCCACGGTGCTGTTGGTTTGAGCAGGGAAAACACGTGTTCACTCACCGGTTTTTCGTGTGATTCTCGTTTTCAGGCGCCACTGGCCGCAGGCCCTGCCATTTTGCGTCGTAAGACGGTGTGAGCGACGGAACGCTTCGACTGTCACAACGATTTACGACGCAAAATGGCAGGGCCTGCGGCCAGTGGCGCCTGAAAACGAATCCCGTATGAAAAAGCATGCCATACCTACTGGCTGTTGGCTACTGGCTTGTCTGCCTCCACCAGCGGCAGTTGGACGAGGAAGCGTGTGCCTTTGTCCGGCTCGCTCTGGACGGTGATCGTGCCGCCGTGTTCGCGGAGGATGCGTTGGGTGGTCGCCAGGCCCAGGCCTGTGCCCTGGGTTTTCGTGCTGTAGTATACCTGGAAGATTCGCGGGAGGTTTTCCGGGGCGATGCCCGTGCCGGTGTCGATGACTTCGACACAGCAATCGTCGCGCGAGGCGGCCGGCGAGGTGGAGATTTTCAGCATGAGTTCGCCGCCTTCGGGCATGGCCTGGAGGGCGTTGATCATCAGGTTCAGCAGGGCCTGCTTGATGAGATTGACGTCGACGCTGACGCGAACGGGTTGTTCGGGCAATTGGGTGCGGAGGACGACGCGTGCGGCGTCGGCCTGGGGGGCGAAGAAGTCGGTCAGTTCCTGCACGGCGCGGCGGAGGTCGACGGTTTCTCGTGTGAGTTCCATTCGCCCGGCGAAGCGGAGAAAGTCGTCGAGGATGTCCTTGAGCCGGGCGGCCTCCGTTTGCACGGCCCCGAGGCGGCGCAGCATGCGGGCGTCGGGCGGCTGCGGGCCTCGCGAGAGGTCCTCGGCCAGCAGCGTGAGGTTCACGTGAATGGTGGAGAGTGGGTTTTTGATTTCGTGGGCCAGTCCGCCGGCGAGTTGCCCCAGTTCGATCAGTTGTTCCTGGACGTGGACCTGCCGGTTTTCGGCGCGGGCGTGCGCGTGGTCATGAACCCGCCTGGCCGCCCGCCGGACGGCCCGTTGCCGGGCGCGGCGCGTGACGTACAGCGTGCCCAACACCCACAGCGGGCCTGACAACGCGATTCCAATCACCAGCCATGTGATGTCGCTCAAGGCGCACCTCGGGGCGGTTGCATGGTACGTGACGCGGGCATCTTGCCCTCGCTGATCGTACCATGAATCCAATGCAACAAGAACCTACAAGGTGCCCGCGAATCCAACGCGGGCGGGATACCCGCGCCACGTACGGCCGCCCCGGTGTTCCATCCGCTCATCCGCCATCGGCGGGCGGATTGTCCGGGGAATTTTTCCTGCTGTACGACTGCGGATGCAAGCCATGCTGTTGACGCACGACTCGCGTGGCCTGGTCGCCTTTGGGGCCTTGGGAGAACTCGTACTCAACCAGTTCCTCGTCCCGCAACGCACGAAATCCATCGCCGACGATCGACGTATAATGCACAAACACGTCACGACCTTCTTCGCCGACGATGAAACCATACCCTTTCTTGGGGTCAAACCATTTGACCTTGCCGGTGGGCATAAAATGGCTCCGTATATCCCGATACATCGGGAGTCCGTACCAACGGACATGCCTAAAGCATCTGACATTCCCGCGCCCCACACATAACGGACAGCGGAGACACATATATGGCGGCTGCAACATGCAGCCGCACGGATAAACAGTACCTCACAGACGTTCGCCACCCATTTGGCCTATGCCTTTCGTTCAGGCAGGCGGCGAGCGAGCGTCAACCCCCGTCGCGACGATTACTCCTCATCGCGACGGCCGCCGGATCCACCACGTCGTGGCCGGCCGCCGCGGCTGCGACCGCCGCCACGCGAACCCGAATCATTCTCCGGCGACGGCTGGCCTGACGATTCGTCGCCCTGACCTTCCGATACGCCTTCGTCCTTCATCACGGCCTTGCGAGAGAGCTTCACGCGGCCCTGGTCGTCGATCGCGATGACCTTCACCTTCACCTCGTCGCCTACCTGCACGACGTCGGTCACGTTCTTGATGTACGCCACATCCAACTCGCTGACGTGGCAAAGCCCGTCCTGGCCCGGAAGGATCTCGACGAACGCGCCGAATTCACGGATGCTGACGACCTTGCCCGTGTACACCCGCCCGACGGAAACTTCCTCCGTCAAGGCCTCGATGGCCATGCGGGCACGCTCGGCGCCGTCGCCCTCGGTCGACGCGATGAAGATCGTGCCGTCTTCCTCGATGTCGATCGTCGCCTTCGTCTCGTCCTGGATTTTGTTGATCATCTTGCCGCCCGGCCCGATCACCTTGCCGATTTTCTCCGGGTTGATCTTGATCGTGATCATGCGCGGAGCGAACGGGCTGATTTGCGAACGCGGGGCGGTGATCACTTTCGCCAGTTCGGCGAGGATGAGTTCGCGGGCGGCCTTGGCCTTGGCGAACGTCTGCACGATGCGGTCCTGGGCGATGCCGCGGGCCTTCATGTCCAGTTGAATGCCCGTGATGCCCCTGGCCGTGCCGGCGACTTTGAAGTCCATGTCGCCATGAAAATCTTCCTCGCCGACGATGTCCGTCAGCAGGACGTATTTTTCGTTCTTCGCGTCGCTGACCATGCCGATGCTGATGCCCGCCACCGGCGCGGCAATCGGCACGCCAGCGTCCATCAGCGCCAGCGTCCCGCCGACCACCGACGCCATCGACGTCGAGCCGTTGGACTCCATGATGTCCGACACCACGCGCACCGTGTACGGGAACTGCTCCGTGGTGGGCATGACGGCTTCGAGGCTCTTTTCCGCCAGCGCGCCGTGGCCGATTTCGCGTCGGCCAGGCCCGCGGATCGGACGAATCTCGCCGACGCTGAAGGGCGGGAAGTTGTAGTGCAGCATGAAGGTTTTGTGGACTTCCTCGTTGAGTCCGTCGATGATCTGCTGGTCGCGCGGTGTGCCGAGCGTCGTGACGGCGAGTGTTTGCGTTTCGCCGCGGCTGAAGACGGCTGAGCCGTGGGTGCGGGGCAGCACGCCCAGTTCGAAGCCCAGCGGGCGGACCTGGTCGGCGGATCGGCCGTCGGGTCGCGTGCCGCCGAGAATCAGCTCGCGCTGCACGTTGCCTTCGGTTTTGTAGAAGGCTTCCTTGACCTGCGCGGGCGTGTACTTGGGTTCTTCCTCGCCTTCGGGGCAGAATACGGCGATGGCTTCGTCGCGGATGGCGGACATCGCGTCGCCGCGTTCGGCCTTGGCGGCGATTTGCTTGGCCTGCTTCATGCGGGCGCCGAATGTGGACGTCACCTTGCCGATGAGATCGTCGGGGAAGGGCGTGGGTTCGTATTCCTTGACCGGCCCGACCTTGGCGGCCAGCTCATTAATCATGTCGATGATCTGCCGGCAGACATCGAAGCCCAGGCGGATGCCCTCGGCGGCGACGGCTTCGGAGACTTCGCTGCCGCCCATTTCGAGCATGTTGACGGCTTCGGCGGGGCCGGCGACCAGCAGATCCATGTCGCTCTCGGCCAACTGGCTGTGCGTCGGATTGATCACGTGTTTGCCGTCGACAAAGCCGACGCGGGCGGCGCCCACCGGGCCGTCAAACGGCGCGTGACTGATCGCCAACGCCGCCGACGAACCGATCAAGGCCAGCAGATCCGGGTCGTTCTCCTTGTCGTAGGACAACGCCATGCACTGAACCTGCACTTCGTTGAAAAAATCCTCGGGAAACAGCGGACGGATCGGGCGGTCGATCAGCCGCATCGTGAGAATTTCCTTGGTAGTCGGTCGGCCTTCCCGCTTGAAAAACCCGCCGGGAATCTTGCCCGCCGCGTATGTGTTTTCGCGATAGTCCACGTAGAGCGGGAAGAAATCCAGATCCCGCGAGGAGGGCGCCGACAGCACCGTCGCCAGCACGACCGTTTCGCCGTATTGAACCGTCACAGCCCCGTGAGACTGCTTGGCCATCTTCCCCGTTTCGATCGTCAGCGTCCGCCCACCAATATCCCTTGCAACCCGATAAATAGCCATCGTTTTCTTTTCTCTTTTCCTGACATGCCGTCATACGCCGCCCACCGGGACGGCGCGGTTTTCTGTTCCTACAATCTCAATTCCTGCCGGGAGCGACAAGTGGCCCGCGACAAGCGACTAGAGAAGACAATGTCTGTTCGTCCTCGTCGTTCTCGCACAGAACGACCCTTTTGAACGACAAGATTGTCCTGCTCTTGTCGCTTGTCACTGGTCGCTGCGCTATCGCCTCTTACTTACGAAGCCCCAGCTTGGCGATAATCGCGCGATACCGGTCGGCGGCGTTGAGCGACAGGTACTTCAGCAGGCCGTTGCGCTTGCTGACCATCATGAGCAGCCCGCGGCGGGACGCGTGGTCCTTTTTGTGGAGCTTCAGATGCTCGGTCAGATAGTTGATCCGGGCCGTCAGGAGGGCAATCTGCACCTCGGCCGATCCGGTGTCGCCTTCGTGGCGGCTGTGTTCCTGAACAATCTTCTTCTTGCTGTCAACGGGAATCGTCATACCACACCTATGTCACGGTCAGCCCAGCCGACACCGCGTCAGCCAGCCTGCCGTCCTAAACTCCGCCTAACATGGCGGTTTGAGTACTTTACTCGCGCCCCCACGCAACTATCAACTACAAATGTCGAAAAAAATGTTGTGTCGCGTAAAAACCAGCGACACACAACTGGCGACAAGTGACCCGCGACAAGCGACTGGAGAAGGAACATGTTGTCGTTCAAAACGGCTGCACTACGTGAAAACGCGGAATAACACTGTCGCGCTGCCCACTCTTGTCGCTTGTTACTTGTCGCTTGTCGCTGAGGCTATCCCAGCAGTTTTTTGACGGCCTCGATGAGTTTTTCCATGCGGAACGGTTTGTTGAGATAGATATCCACGCCGAGGCTTTCGGCATATACCTTGTGTCGGCTGCCCTGGTTGCCGGTGATCATGATGACGCGCGGCGGGTCGGATTTCTTTTTGCCCTTTTTGAGGTTTTCCATCACCAGGAAGCCGCTGCGTTTGGGCAGCATCATGTCGAGCACGACCACGTCCGGCTGGGCGCTCTGGGCCAGCTTGACGGCCCCGTCGCCGTCGAGGGCGGTGAGGATTTCCGGTCCGAGATCCGCCAACGCCGCCTCCATGGCGGCCAGGATATCCCTGTCGTCGTCCACCAGCAGCACCTTCTTGCCGGACAATTCACCTTCCATAAATCCATCCTTCCAAATCGGCCAAATGACGTCCCAATAGGTCAGCATCGTATCGCGCGGGGATGCGAACTGTCAATGTTCTTCTCTGTGACCTTCAGGGCAGACGTATGTGCATTTTTGTTTTTTCGCGCGACCTTCGTGTTTAGGCGCACCTGGCCACAGGCCCTGCCATTTTGCGTTGTAAGACGGTGTGGGCGACGGAACGCTTCGGTTGACACAACGATCTACAACGCAAAATGGCAGGGCCTGTGGCCATAGGCTATCCACACGTGTGACGTGCGTCCTGGTGTCTGTGTGGCGACGGAACGTTATTCTGTGGTATATTTATCGACAATTCCAACAGGACAGGGACCCCATGAGCGGCAAGGGCAAAGCGGTGTGTGCGGCGATGGCCAGGGGGGCGTTTTATGCGTTGGCGGCGTTGGGCAGGCCTGTGGGCGGGGTAAGGCCGAGGCGGCTGTATGACGTAATCGGCCGGGCGGGTTGGCCGGGGGAGGCGTATCGGTGGCACCGGAACCGTTGGGGGGACGAGTTGTGGCTGTCGCCGCATCGGCACCTCGACCGGTGCGTGCTGGCGTTCGGGTGCTACGATCCCGACCTGCATTTCGCACTGGAACGTCTGCTTGAGCCGGGCATGGTCTGCCTTGACGTCGGGGCCAATTTCGGCGAGGTGACACTGCACATGGCCCGGCTGGTCGGGTCTGGGGGGGCCGTTCACGCGTTCGAACCGGCGGTGCTGCCGTTTACGAGGCTATCGCGGCATGTCGAGCGAAACGCCCGCCACCACGGCGGATGCGTGCGGTGTTATCCGGTGGCGCTGTCGGACCGTGGCGGGACGATCCGCATGGCCACGCCGACCGAGGAGGCGGAGAATCAGGGGCTTGGCAGCATCGTATCGGCTGCGCCGAGCGGCTACGCGACGGTCGACGTGACGGCGCAGACACTGGACCAGTTCGTCGTGGAGCATCGCCTGGAGCGGCTGGATTTCGTGAAATTAGACATCCAGGGCGCCGAGCCGCTGCTGGTTCGAGGCGGGCTGGAGACGATCCGGAGATTTCGGCCTCGGATTGTGTCAGAGATCTCGGCGGCGGACCTGTCGGCGGGCGGCATCACGAGCCGGCAGTATTGTGACATGTTCACCGGCCTGGGCTACCGCATCCACCGCCTGACTCGACGCGGCGTCGGCAGGCGAATCGAGGCCGTCAACGACGATTTCGAAGCCACCAACGTACTGTTCGTCCCGCCGGGGTAAATGGCTGGGCGAACGCATGGTACGTGGGAGGGCATCTTGCCCTCGCGGGCCGCTCCATACAACGTACATCGCAAAAAATCTTGGCGTTTCATCGCCGGACGCGGCCAAGACGGCCGCGAGACACGCGGGCAAGATGCCCGCGTCACGTACCATGCGTTCGCCCCAGGGTAAATGGGAAAAACGATTGACGATCCACACAACTGTGATACCATAGAAGGGTCTGCTCATCCATATCAAGGAGATGTCATGAGTTGCGGCAAAACATTGATGGCGGTCGCGGTCGCGGCGATTGGTTTTTCGGCGCACGCGGCGACGCTGACGGGTAATCTGACGGGCGGGTATAACAATCCCGGCTGGGCCGGACAGGGGAATCCAGGACTGATTAATGGTGCCGCGAAGGCGGGCGATGCCTCGGGCGGGCGGCTTGGCATCGAATTCGCCGGGCCGACGCTGGTGGAGTCCTTCACGATCGCGCAGGTCGACGAGGGTGGCCGGCGGCGGATCGCGCTGCTGGACGTGTACGCTGACGGCCAATACATCGGTCAGATCGAGTTGACCGACACGTGCGCGGCCCAGACGGTGTACTTCGCGGACTTCGGGATCGAGAATCTTCAGGCCACCTGGCTGACCCTGGTGGTTCCGAATGTCACTGGCAGTCTGCACGGCAATGGCGACCCGAACGGCGGGCCGGCGGGCTTCTCGTTCGGCGGCACGGCCTATGTATCGGCCGACCCGAGCAATGATGTATACCGCAACCTCAACGCGGGCATCAAAGCCAGCAACATTACCGTGGTCAACACGCTCACCGGTGCCTATAACGGCGCCGCCGCCAGAGAGACCTTGACGGACGGCAAACTGCTGGCCGCTGACACCAGCAACGTGTTCTGGCAGCGGGGCGAGTTCGTCCACTTCGACGCGGGACAGGCCGAGAAGGAACACGCGCTGACCATCGCGTACGATGCCGCCCAAACGGTCGCCAGCGTCGGAATCGCGTTTGCCGGCGACAAGGGCCGCGACATACCCAGGTGGGTCGTCATCAGCGGCTACAACAGCACAACCGACACCTTGTACAGCGAGCGGATCGACTTCGACGTCGAGGACAATCCCACGCTGGCCTTGTTGATTCAGTACGGCCGATACGACCTGCCGACGGTGTTCGAGGACGTCGATTGGCTGAAGCTGACCTTCCCGCCGTCAGACGGCACCTCGGCGGACGCGGCCAACTGGTGGCTTAACGGCGACCAGAATTTCGGCGTGGTCGAGTTCCAGGCCTTTGGCGTCATTCCCGAACCGGCGACGATGACGCTGCTGGCCCTGGGCGGCCTGGCGCTGCTGCGTCGGCGGAAATAACAACGACGCGGAGTTGGCTTGCCGTTTTGCGCTGTAGAACGAACCTGTCGACAAAACACAAATCCCGCTCGGTCTTTTGCGAGACCGAGCGGGATTTGTGTTTTTGTTGATGGGTTCGTTCTACAGCGCAAAACGGCAAGCCGCTGAAAATGTTTTCTCTCCGCATTCTCTGTGTCTCTGTGGTAAAAAACACCCATGCCTGCCCTGCCCTACAACGTGTTTGAGCTGACGCTGATGGTGACGGCGGAGTGTCCGTTGCGGTGCACGTATTGTTACAACGGGCCTCGCCGGGCGGCAACGATGGACGTGGCCGCCGGGCGGCGGGGGATTGATCGGGCGGTCGCGTCGATGCAGCCGGGCGGGAGGCTGGAGTTGGGCTTTTTCGGCGGCGAGCCGCTGCTGGAGGCGCCGCTCATTCGTGAGTTGCTCGACTACGCCCGCGCGGGCGTGTCGGCTGGCGGCGGCAAGGTGGACGTCTCCATCACGACCAACGGCGTGGTCGACACGCCGGCGGCATGGGACATCATGCTCGACGCGGGTGTTCGCATGGCCGTCAGTTGCGACGGGGCCGCCGCCACGCACGACCGCCACCGCAAACTGGCGTCGGGGGCAGGCAGCCACACTCTCGCCACGGCAACGCTCGCTCGCCTGCTGCGTGAAGGCCGACCGCCGACGGCCGTCATGGTCACCAGGCCCGACACGGTGGCGGACCTGCCCGCGGGCCTGGAGGCGATCCGCGACCTGGGCGTGGGCTTCGCCCATCCGTCGCTGGACCTGTGGTGCCGCTGGAACGACGATGACATGGACAACCTCTCCGCCGCCGTCGAGGCCTCCGCGAACATCTGGCGGCCCGCCAACGGATTCGGCATTGGCTGGTTCGACGACATGGCCTCCCGCCTGGCCGGGCTGAACATCGCCCCCTGTGCCCGCTGCGCGTTCGGGGCAGGACAAATCGCCGTCTCCCCCGCAGGCAACCTCTACCCCTGCGAGCGGCTGATCGGCCAAGACGGCGACGATAACCCGCACCGCCTCCACGGCCACGTCATGGACGGCGGCGATTTCCTGGGCTTCGCCCCGACGCCCGCCCGCGCCGAACCGCAATGCGCCGAATGCACCATCCGCCACGCCTGTAACACCTTCTGCCGATGCAGCAACGTCGTCCGCACCGGCGACGGCGCCAAACCCGACCGCCTCCTCTGCGAACTCAACCGCATGATCTTCCGCCAAGTGTGCAGAGTGCTGAAACTGGAATAGTACGACAAATTCACACCTCACAACTCGTTTCGATTTTTCCACCGGTGGGATACTCCCGCGTCGTGCCATCGGGCAAAATCAATCGCGTGGGAATACCTCGTGGAACATCCACAACAATGGCGAATCTCCCGGCGATAATACGCCAATCCACTTCGACGAATTCCCAGGGCGTGGTCATGGCCTGCTGGGCGGCGGTGACGTGTTCGTGGGGGCTGCCTGGGGCGGTCAGGTCGGCCTGGTTGCCGCAGGAGGCCGCCCGGCCGTCGAAGCGGAAGCATCGCGTCAGGGGCACTCTGCCTTTGGCGTGCGACAGGCCCGCGGGGCGCGGCTGGATCGTGATTTCCGCCCAGCCGGGCCTGCTCGGGCGGACGCCGAGGATTTCCCGCGTGAATTCGACGAGCGGTCCGGCGGACCACGCGTGGCAGTCGCTGCGGCTGGTCGCGAAATCGGGGAACTCCGGGCAGGTCGTCAAGCCCCAGTCGATCATCGACCGCCACGGCGCGATGAGCATGGGGAACAAGTCATACCGCCGGGCATGCGACAGCGCCCGCGCGGCAAAGTAGCCACTGAACGGCGTCAGCCGGCACAGGCCCGTCGTGTCGCGAATCATCCGCTCCGCAAGCCGGCCTGGATCGGCGATCGGCATGTCGGTCAGAATCGCCCAGGCGTTCGTGAACGCGCTGGCCCGCCGCCCGCCGGAATGCTCCATGTCCGTCAGGTCGCCCCGAGGCCTGTCGAGATACACGTCCTCCGCCGCGTCGTAATACACGCGAACGACGGCCTGCCGCAGCCGTTCGAGCCGCCCGCGCAACTCCCGCGCGACGGCCTCGGCGCGATCGCCCAAACACGCCCCCCCCACCGCCTCCACCACCGTCGCCGCCGACGACAACGCGGCAATCGAAATCAAACTGTCGTACGCCCCCTGCCCCTGCGACGCGCCCGGAGGCGCGCCGTGCTGCCGATTCATCCAGCCCCAGTCCGGAGACCAGTCCGCGACCAGCCAGCCGTCAAGCCGCCCGATCACGCCCGCGGGCGTCACGCGACGCTCGAGATAATCGGCGAAATTCAACACACCCGGCAGCAGGTCCGCCACCGTCGCGCGGTCGGCGGTGTACTGCCAATACTCCGCCAACGTCATCACCCAATGGTGCGACCAGTACGGAATCGTCTGCGGGATTCGCGAGGGGTAGCGGCTTCGCGTCAGGCCGCTGGGTTGACGTGACCAATCGAACTGATACAAAAACTGCCGTGCGAGCGTGGCGTCGCCGGCGGCGGCGTACGTGTTCATGCACTGGACCTGCGTGTCGCCGCCGTATTGAAGCTGCTCGTAGTACGGGCAGTCCTCGTACGTTTCGTGCGAACAGAGCACCTGCGTCCGCCAGCAGTTTTCCCAGACGGCCGTGGCGGCAGCGTCGCTGCACTCGAACGCCGCCCGCGGCGCGAGCGGATAGGCCGTGAACGCGTACCGCAGGCCCGCGATAGTCAGCGGCGTTTCGCCGGCCTGCACTCGCACGTGGACAAAACGGAACGTCCGCCACCAGAACGGCTCGTAGGTGTGGCTGCCGTCACAGAGGACGCGGTCGGATTGGCCCGTCGGCTGCCAGTCGCCCTCGGCGTTGCGGTTGGGTTTTGTGCCATCGGGGGCGATGGGCGACTCCATGTACGTCAGCGTCACCTCGCCGCGCCCGGCGAATTGCAGACGCGGATAGCCCGTCGTGTTCGCGCCGGCGTCGAACCAGACGCTGGCGGACTGCCCGGCAGGAATCGTCACGCCGGTTTCACGTGACGAGGGCGTCTCGCCCTCGTGTCTCGCGGGCATCTTGCCCGCGCCCGACGGCGAAGGCGATTGACCGTTTTCCGTTGAACAGGCCAATGGATCGCACAACGCGGGCGAGACGCCCGCGCCACGTAGCAGCGTCTGCCACGCGGCCAGGTCGGCGGCGCCCGTCGCGCCGTACGCGCGGGCGAAGCCGCGCGGGGCCTGCTCGTCCAGCATCGCGATCATGCGAGGCAGGAGCTGATGCGGCATGACGCTCTGCCTGCCGTCGTTGATCATGGTGGCCAAATCGATCGGCGTGGCGGCCGGCCAGGCGGAGTCGTCAAACTCCAGCCCCGTCCAACCCCAGGGGAACTGTGCGGCGTCGAAATCTTCCAGCCAGCCCGCGCAGGGGCAGTTGGGCCCGTCGCCGTGATGTCGGCAGGCGGTGTCGGCGAGCACGCGCCAGCGCTCGTCGCTGTCGAGGGACTGCGACTCGAAGCCGGCCGCGTCGCTCAGCCGGGCCTGCACTACAAGCCCCGGCGCGTGCGTCATCACGCTGACGAGAGGCCCGCCGGTGTAATAATTCGGGGCGGCCTGCCCATAAAACTGCACCTGCGCGGCCAACACGTTCCGCCCAGCCCGCAGATGCGCCGTGAGATCGACCGTCTCGTAAAAATGATGCGCGATGTCGCCCTTCGCCGGGCCGCGCGCGACGAGCACGCCGTTGCAGAACAACTTGTATCGGCTGTCGGCGGAAATGTAGACCACCAGCCGCTGCCCCGCGAAAGCATCGAACGTACGGCGAAAATACCGCGTGACGACCGGATCGCGATTGACCGGGCTGACGCCGGAAACATTCTCGTCCGACCAGATCCAACTCACCCGCGCGGCAAAGGGACGTAGGGCGTTCATCGAAACTCCTTTGGTTTGGCCACATTCTGCCAACATTGGCCGGCATGGTCAATTGGCGAGAGAAACGTTGTCCTCCCGTCTTCGCTAAGACCGAGCGGGATTACACGGATTAAAGGATTAGCGGACTGGTGTTCCAATACAACAATCTGTTAATCCTTTAATCCGTGTAATCCCGCTCGGTCTTAGCGAAGACGCATAAACAACCATGCGCCGGCAGGAGCATCCTACAGCGCAAACCGGCAAGCCATATCCGCGATTCCGGCGGCGCCGATCAGCAGACTGACCACGCCGTTGTAGAGAAAGAACGTGCTGTGGACGCGGGAAACGTCATTCGGGCGGACTCTGGATTGTTGGATCCATACCAGGACGGCCGCCAACGCGACGGCGATGTAATACAGCCTGCCCAGTGGCGGCGCGAGCAGGCCGACCGTCAGCAGGCCGGCGATGGCCGCGACGTGCAGCGCCCGGCTGATTCGTAACGCACGCACAGGCCCGACGGCGACGGGGATCGACCGCAAGCCCAGTCGGCGATCCACGGTGACGTCCTGCAACGCATAGATCATGTCGAAGCCCGCCACCCAGCACGTCACCGCCGCGCCGAGCATCACCGGCAGCAGGCCGAACGTCCCCGGCGATATCGCCACCCACGCCGCCAGCGGCGACATCCCCAGCGACACGCCCAGCCAGATGTGGCACCACGCGGTAAACCGCTTGGCCAAACTGTATCCGCACAACACACCCAGCACGGGCGCCGCCAGCGCGATCGGCCAGGGATTGCCGAACACCAGAAACGCCGACGACGACGCGAAAAAACAGGCCGCACTTGCGGCGAAAAAAAACCACGCCCCCCGCACGGCGACCTGCCCCGTCACCAACGGCCTGCCCGCCGTCCGCGGATTGGATGCATCGAAACGAACATCGACAATCCGGTTAAACGCCATCGCCGCCGACCGCGCCGCCACCATCGCCAACACCACCATCGCCAACTCCGCCACAAACCGCCACGCCGACACCGGCGACGCGGCCCGTGAAGCCTCCGCCGCCCTGGCCGTCTCGGCCAAAAACGCCCCCAGCAGCGCAAACGGCAACGCGAACACGCTGTGCGACCATGTGACAAAACGAGCGTAGTTCTGGAGTATCACGAGCCGCATGGTTTTTTCCTCGATGCTCCAGCCCCGCCGTGACGCGTTGAAAATCCGAAACTCGAAGCACAAAATCCGAAACAAATCCCCAAACCTCAACGCAAAAAATTCCAAACAGGTATGCCGCCCATCACGACGTTGGCGAAACGTGAGCGTTTGGAGTTTTTCTTTTTGGGGTTTGGGAACTTGTTTCATATTTCGGATTTTGAATTTCGGATTTCTTTTTGTACTCCACCACCGCCTCGCGCACGCCGAGCAGGTCGGCAACGCGGGATGCGACGAAATGGACTACGTCGGCGGCGGTTTTCGGGGCGTTGTAGAAGCCCGGACAGGCCGGCGCGATGACGCCGCCGGCGCGGGCGAGGCGGAGTTGATTTTCCAGGTCGATGACGGTCAGCGGCATCTCTCGAGGCACGAGCACGAGCGGGCGCCGCTGCTTGAGATGCACGTGGGCGGCCCGCGTGATGAGGTTGTCCGCCAACCCCGCCGCCACGGCCGCCAGCGTGTGGGCACTACACGGGCAAATGGCCATTGCGTCGGTGAACGTCGATCCGCACGCGAGCGGGTCGGCCAGGTCGGCGAACTCATGCCATTCGCACGCGGCCAATCCCACGTTGTAATCACCACCCAGCACGCCGCGCGGCGAGCAATCCGTCACGCCCAGTTCACGCCGCAACAGCGCCTCACCGTGCGGCGAGACGATCCAATGCACGCGCGCCCCGGCGGTGACAAGAATCCGCCCCAGCGCCCGAGCATACGCCGCCCCGCTGGCCCCCGTGACCGCCAACACAATCGCCCGCGCCATCGCCGCCCCCTGTCGCGTTTTTGCTCACTCCTCGCCTGTTTCCAACCCCGTCAGCCAATACACCGCCCGCGCCCGCCACGGCGTGTCGCCCACATCGCGGACGCGGCGGAAATACACAGCCGGCTCCTCCAACGCGGGCCTGTCCGACACGGGGGCGTCGGCGGTCTCCGCCGCGGGCCTGGTCGTCGGCAACGCAGCCGCCGCCCGAACCGTCAACGACAACAGCCCCAATTCATACGTCGCAGCCACCCACGTCTCGCTCCCGCGCCGATCCGCCAACGCCAGCAACGCCTCCGCCCGCGACGACGCGGGCCCACGCAACGCCAACGCCAATCGCAAATCGTCCGACAACGCCCCGCCGGGATCCTGTTCGATCAACCGCTCCAACTCGGCCACATACCGCGACGTGCCCATCGCCACTTCGTCCAACGACATCCACGCCGCCAACACCGCCGCCGTCTCGACGTCGTTCGTCACGCCGTCACGCCGCGTCAACCAGAGCAGCCACTCCACCCTCGCCAACGCGGTCTGGTACGCCTCCCGCTCGGGCCACTGCAATTCCACCACCGCCGCGGGACGCCGCCGCTCCTTGCCGTGCGCCGGCAACGCCGCCTGCAACTTCCGATACGCCTCCGCCAGATTCGCCAGCCCCTGCTCCATCGCTCCATCGGCCATGTCCAACTCCGCCAGACGCAACCGCGCCAACGCCGACTGCGGCGCCTCCTTGTACTGCGTCGCCAGACGCTCCCACATCGGCCTCGACGCCTCCACCGCACGCCCGACACGAAATCGCACCACGCCCATATCATAGGCGTCGCGATCCAACTGCAACCCTGCCGCCTGCGCGTACAAATACGCCGCCGCGGGGGCGGACGCCGAGCCGCCGTGGCTGTCGAGAAACCGCCGCCACAGCCGCAACATCTCGCGTCGACCGCTTTCACGAAACGCCTCGTCGATGGCCTCGGGCGAATCCAACGCCTCCGCGTCGTCCCGCGCCGCACGCCACGACTCCAGCGACGTCTGCGCGCCGAACAACGACATCGCCGGCGACTGCGCCAGCAGATTGAACCGCACCCGCGCGGGCCCTTCGTGGGCGTAAAACAAGGCCAACGGCACAATCCACAACACCGCCGCCACCGGCCACAGCATGCCGGGCCGATACCCCGCCAGCCGGGCCAGCGTCAGCACAACACCCGCCGCCGCCACCGCCGCCACGAACGCCAGCAACACCGGCGCCTTCACCAGCAACCGCTCGAACGGCAGCGCCGCCGGCTCGATGCCGATAAACGTCATCACCGCCAGGTACACCGCCGACGGCACCAACCCCAACAAAAACGCCAGAAACGGCATGTCGCTCCGCAGCGGCGTGCGGGCGGCCAGGAAACTGCCAACCGCCAACGAAATCGCCAATCCCGGCGAATGCCCCAGCACAAACACGATCCCCGCCTGCGCGATCGCGTACATCAGCCGATACATCACCGCCGTCATGATCGGCACCAGCAGCAACGCCGACAACGTCAGCCCGAACACGAAAATCATCCAGTGTTGATCCAGCACCGACATCGGCCGAAGAAAACTCACCCCCAGCGGCGTGACGATCGACGCCCAGTAACTGGCCAGATCAAAATCCACCCACTGCCCGCGGGTAATGAACAGCCAGAAACAACTGGCGAACACAAAGCCGATAAAATTGATCGTCAGGAAAATCGATACCCGCCCCCGGCTCGTCGGGCGCAGCAACGGCAACTTGCCGCGATGATGATCATACGGCTCGACGCCCCCAGGCCCACGCATGGACGGAAACATCTTCATGACGAAACCATCATACCGCGCGGACGTTTTTTTACCACAGACGCCTACACTGTCTCATGCCCGCAAGTCCATCAAAAGATCCTGCTCGCATTCAGGCGATGTTTGCGAGCATTGCGGCGCGGTACGACGTGAACAATCGGCTGCATACGTTGTGGCGGGATCAGGCCTGGCGGCGGGCGGCCGTGCGGATGGCGGACGTGCGGGCGGGGGAGCGGGCGTTGGATGTCGCGTGCGGCACCGGCGACGTGGCCAGGCTGTTGCGGGCGGCTGGGGCAAACGTCGTCGGCGCGGATTTCTGCGAGGCGATGCTGCGGATCGCGCGGGCCCGGTCGGCGGACATCGAATACCTCCACGCCGACGCCCACGCGCTGCCCATGCCCGACGAGGCGTTCGACGTCGTCACCATCGCGTTCGGCCTGCGGAACCTCGCCGACCCGCGGGCCTCCCTCCGCGAATTCCACCGCGTCCTTCGCCCCGGCGGACGGCTTGTCGTGCTGGAATTCTGCCGCGCGACAGGCCCCGGCGGCACGATGCTGCGGTGGTTCACCCAAGCGATCATGCCACGCACAGCCGGTGCCATCTCCGGCCAACCGGTCGCCTATCGTTACCTGCACGCATCCGTGCAGTCATTCCTCCACGCCGAAACACTCACCGCCACCCTGCGCGACGCGGGATTTGCCAACACAACCACACGCACCATGGGCTTGGGCAACGTGGCGGCAATTCGCGGCGAACGCGACCAGAACAGTAACGAGTGATGAGTGACGAGTGATGAGGACTTCGAAATTTCAGCCAAACGAAACGATACCGTCGTACATGAATACGAATGGATCGGCCTCCCACGTCGAATCCACACATGCACGATGCTATCGTCTCACCAAAACGCGGAAATCCTCGTCACTCATCACTCGTTACTCGTCACTCGTCACATTTCGTCCGTTTCTTGTTATTCGCCGTTTATTTTCATATAATCGCATTCTATGGCTACATTCAGCGACAAACCGGTTTCGGAACAGGTGGAGGAGCTTTCTCGCGGCGTCGAGGCGATGTATACGCGGGAGGAGTTGGCGCAGCGGCTGACACGGGCCGCCGCCGAGGGCAGGCAACTCCGCGTGAAACTCGGGCTGGACCCGACCGCGCCGGATATTCACCTCGGGCACACCGTCGTGCTGCAAAAAATGCGGCAGTTTCAGGACCTCGGACACAAGGCCGTGCTGATCATCGGCGACTACACCGCGCGCGTCGGCGACCCGTCAGGCGCGAACAAGACCCGCCCGATCCTCAGCCCCGAACAAATCGCCGCCAACGCGCAGACCTATATCGACCAGGCCGGCAAAATCCTCGACCTCTCTCCGGAAAAACTCGAAGTCCGGTCCAACAGCGAATGGCTGGAGAAACTCACGTTCATGGAGGTGCTCCAGATGGCCGCCAGGAAAACCGTCGCACAAATGATCCAGCGCGACAGTTTCAAACAGCGGCTGGCGCAAAATCAGGATGTGTTCCTGCATGAATTCCTCTACCCGATCATGCAGGGCTACGACAGCGTGATGATCCACGCCGACGTGGAGCTGGGCGGCAGCGACCAGACGTTCAACAACCTCGTCGGGCGCGATTTGCAAAAAGCGTACAATCAGCCGCCGCAGATCGTCGTCATCATGCCGATCCTCGTGGGCCTCGACGGCGAGCAGAAAATGAGCAAATCCAAGGGCAACTACATCGGCGTGACCGAAAGTCCCAAGGAAATGTTCGGCAAGGTGATGTCGATTCCCGATGGCCTGATGACCAATTACTTCACGCTGCTGACGGACCTGCCGCCCGCCGAAATCGCCGCGCTGTGCGACGCCGCCACGACGCACCCGCGGCAGGCGAAGGAGATCCTCGGCAAGCGGATCGTCGCGCAGTTCCACAGCCAGGCCGACGCCGACGAAGCCGCCGCCGAGTTCGCCCGCGTCTTCAGCCAGCACGCCGTCCCCGCCGACATGCCCGACGTGAAGGCGACCGCCGAGACCATGAACATCGTCGACCTGGTGCTGAAGGCTGGCTTTGCCGACTCGAAGAACGCCGCCCGGCGGCTGGTCGAACAAAACGCTGTCTCCCTCGACGAGAAAAAAATCACCGATCCCAAAACGTGCATACCATTACACGCCGGCCAGGTCTTGCGGGTCGGAAAACTGAAGTTCGGACGGATTGTTCTTTAGCCCGTAGCCAACAGCCAATAAGTACGGAACGACATTGGCGAAAAGACATCGAAAACGAGACGGAGCGTAAACGACACCAACGCCTGGATCGCATGAATTACGACAAACTTCGCCGTACCTATTGGCTACTGGCTATTGGCTACTGGCTCTGACGACCCCGAATCGACGGACCGATTTCACCAACAAGCAACGAAAAACCACCATGCGAATCGCCTTAGTCAATCCGATCACTCGCCGCTCTCAGGGATATCACACCATCGGTCGGTACATTCCGCAGTTGGGGCTGAGCGTGCTCGCCGAGCGCGTGCGGGGCCAGCACCGGGTGGACATCATCGACGAAGTGTTTGGCCAGGAGCAGACCGCCGCCCGGCTGACGCGGGACAACTACGACCTGGTGGGCATCACCAGTTACACCAGTTCCGCGCCGCGGGCGTATGAAATCGCCGCCCTGTGTCGCGAGCGGGGACTGACCACCGTCATGGGCGGACCGCACGCGAGCGTCCGCCCCGACGAAGCCCAGCCGCGATTCAATGCGATCGCCATCGGCGAGTGCGACGACTGCTGGCCGCAAATCGTCTCCGACGCCGAAGCCGGCCGACTCGCCACACGGTACGAAGGCCAACTCGCCGACCTCTCCGCCGGACTGGGCGGAGCCGCCCAGGACCTCCAGCCCGTCAACGGAAAATACGACGTCGGCTGCATCCAGACCTCCCGAGGCTGCCCCGTCGGCTGCGACTACTGTAGCGTCACGACATTCAACGGCTCGGTCGTCCGCCGACGCCCCATCAAAGACATCGTCGACGAATGGAACCGCTGCGACAAACCGTTCGTCTTCGTCGTCGACGACAACTTTTTCGGCCTGTCGAACAACGACATCGCCTGGGCCCGCGAACTGCTCACCGAACTCGTCAAGAGCGGCCGAAAGCGGCTGTGGTTCAGCCAGACCACCATGAACATGGGCCAGGACGTCGACTCGCTCCGCCTGGCCTACAAAGCCGGCTGCCGCGGCATGCTCATCGGATTCGAAAGTTTCAACCCCGAAACACTCAAGGCCTACCGCAAGGGCATCAACACCAAACTGCTGGACCGCTACAAACAAATGGTCGACGGTTTCCACAAAGCCGGCGTGGCCGTCTTCGGCGGATTCATCGTCGGCGCCGATGAGGACACGCCCGACACCGTCGCCGACACCACGCTGCAGGCCGTCCATCTCGGCATCGACATCATCCAAGTCACCAACCTCACCCTGCTGCCGGGCACGCGAATGTACGACCGCTATCACGCCGCCGGGCGTTTGCAGGCGACCAACTATCCCGACGACTGGGAACGATACAGCTTCACGGAAACCGTCTACACGCCGTCGAAAATGACAGGCCGCGAGTTGGACCAGGCGATTTTCGAAATCCGCAAGGCGGCCGCCAGCTCGGCATGGGTGTGGAAGCGGACGCTCAAAGCGCTCTGGCGCAACCGCTCACTGACGACGGCGCTGTTCGTGCACGGCATGAACCAGGGCTGGGCGCGGATGGCCAGGGCACAAATGGCGACCGACGAAACCCGCTTCGACCCGCCCACCGGCGGTAAGCGCGCGGAAAAAATCCGCCGCGCGTTCGCGTTCTTCCACGGCGAGCCGATGGCGGAAACGGAGAAAACCTGACATGTGGAAGGCCGGTTGCCCTTGTTCGCCACGCTTGTGTTATAATGGTCGTAGAGGTGTTTTATGGCCCATGCCACACTCAAAATGAACGGAGAAGAATTCGTCCTCGTTCCCAAGGCCGAGTTCCGAAGGCTGACGGCGCAGGATCGGCGCGATAGCGCTCTGGCAGCTTCCACGTTGAAAAAATGGAAGGAAGGAAAACTTCGCGTCATCTCGCACGAACAGCTCAAACGTAAACTCGGACTATAAGCCGTGCTCTATCAAATCCAATACGCACCGAAAGCCGCCCGTGCCATCGAAGGGCTATCCCGTGATGTCCAGCGGCGGATTGTTTCGCGCATTGAACTGCTCGCGAAAAACCCCCGACCGCACGGAACGCTGAAACTCGCGGGACAGGACGCCTATCGCATCCGTGTCGGCGACTGGCGCGTCATTTACGCCATCATTGACAAACAGTTGCTGGTCTTCGTCGTTGACGTCGACCATCGCCGTGAAGTGTACCGCAATCTCTAAACGATGACTCATGTCGCCATCATCACGGGCGCCTCTTCGGGCATTGGTGAGGAAACCGCCGTTGCGTTGGCGCGGCGTGGATATCATGTCGTGCTCGCCGCGCGGCGAGAGGAGAAACTTCGCCAGGTCGCCGAGCGATGCACGCAGGCCGCCAGTCAGCGCGGCCATGCGATTGAGGCCGTTGTGCATGTCACCGATGTCGCCGACCGCGAACAGGTGCGGTCGCTGGTCGCCGACACGGAAAAACAATTCGGGCGGCTGGACGTCATGGTCAACAACGCCGGTTACGGCCTGTTCGCGCGCGTCGTGGAAATCTCGCCGCAAGACATGGAGCGGATTTTCCAGGTGAATTTTCACGGCGTTTTTTACGGCTGCCAAGCCGCCGGCGAAATCATGATGCGCCAACGCCACGGCCATATTTTCAACGTCTCGTCGGTGATCGGAAAACGCGGCACGCCGTTTCACGGGGCGTATTGCGCGAGCAAATTCGCCCTGGTGGGCCTGGGCGAAAGCCTCCGCGTGGAAATGGCCTCCTACAACGTCCGCGTGACAACCGTCTGCCCCGCCTTGACCGCGACGGACTTCTTCGTCGCCTCGGCCCGCTCGCGGGCGGCGGGTTCGAGCTTTCAGAAATTTAAACACCTCACGCCCGCCCACGTCGTCGGCGAAAAAATCGCCCGCGCCGTCGGCAAACGAAAACCCGAAATCGTCCTGACGGCAGGCGGGAAATTCCTCACCCTCCTCGCCGCCTTCTGCCCAGGCCTGACCGACCGACTCATGAAGTTCTACCACGACGACCTGGTCAAACGCCTCCCGCCGGAATGACGTCGGCAACCGGAAAACCTTCCGCGACGGCTTGCCTCTTTGCGCTGCAGGACGACCCGGTCGGTACGTGTTTGTTTATGCGTCTTCCCGAAGACCGAGCGGGATTGCACGGATTAAAGGATGTAAGGATTGTACGTTCCGTTCGACAATCCTCTACTCCGTAAATCCACGCAATCCCGCTCGGTCTTCGGGAAGACGCATAAATGCGACGTTGTTACCGCCGTCGCCGCAGCAGCGCCAGGCCTCCCAAGGCCAGCAGGCTCATCGTCGCCGGCTCGGGAATGGGAGCGAACATCATGATTTCGGTGACGCGGACGTAGTTGCCGCTCCACCCGATCGCGTTCTCCTCGGGGGCTGTGAAATTGAACCGCCAATACGACGCCGTGATCGGCGCGAACTCGCCAATGATCATGAACTCATTGGTCGTGTTCACAAACGCGGTCGTCCACGTGCTGCCGTCGTCGAGGCTGTACTGCAACGCAAAGCTTCCCATCAGCTCACCGGCGTACCCGCCGGCGATCATGAACCCGTCGATCGTAATCGCGAGCGGATCGCCCTCGTCATCCAACGCGCCGCGGAAATCCACGTAGATGCACAGATCGTTCGCCACGGTGGCGAAGATCTGCTGCATCATGTTCATATCCTTCAGCATCGTGACATTCGTGCCCCCGCCCGTCCAGCCCACGGCCGAGAAGGTGGCCAGCGACGACAGGTTGCCTTCGTACTTTTCGAAGGCCCAGATTTCGCGAATCCGGCTGAAGTTGGTCATCGTATTGTTTACTGGATCCTCCAGATGCCACAAATACTCGCTCCGCACAAACCGCACGCCGGCAATTTCCGCGCCAGGGCTGAACGTAAACCCCGCGCTGTTGAACGTCGTGGAGCCGTCCGCCCCAACCCACGGCGTCCACGCCCAACCCTCCACGCCGTCCGCCTGCGTCCAGCCGTTCGGGACCGTGTAGGCGACCTCGATGACATACGGAGCGAACGGGCCCGAGTAATACTGCTCCACAATGATCAGGTCGAACCATTGCGGCTGGGCCCAGACCACCGCGCACCATTGATTGAAATCGAGGCTGCTGCTCGCTTTGCCGTCGTTGGCAAACCCGATCCGGTCATCGGCGTTCAGGTAGCCGCCGACGAAATTGATCCCACTCAATTGCCCCGTGCCGGGCGAGATCCCCGCCGCCGCGGGCAGCGACACCGCCGCACAAACGGCCGCCACGAGCAAACCACGTGTGAACATGTGACACTCCTTAATCTCTTGAGATTATGTGTTCAGGGAAATCCGTACATCCTGGAAAACCGAAACGAAAACCTCTCACCGTACCCGCCGACGAAGCAGCGCCAAGCCGCCCAGGGCCAGCAAGCTCATCGTCGCCGGCTCGGGAATGCCGTACTTGCCCATGAGATAGGCCTCGACAGCCTTGCGGTCGTCGTCACTCAGCACGCCGTCGAAGATAATCACTTCCGCGATGCCGCCCGTGAAAAAGCTTTGTGCACCGCCGCCGTCATTGCCGCCGTTAATGGCACCAAACTGCGGTTCGAACCAGGCTACGATCTGGCCCTTCTGGAAGAGGTACTGGTCCTGCTGGCCGTTGATGTAGCTGTACCAGGTACGCGAATTGCCCGTGCCGGCATTCCAATTGTCGTCATTGCCAGCAACGCCAAAATGCGTGAAGCCAAAGAGCACGCCGTTGCTTGTGTCCTCCGGGAGCGAAATGGGAAACGCGGCGTCGTCGTGCATATACAAACGGTCCGGGGTCAAAAACCGCAGGGGGGCCGATCTGTTGTGGGCCGAATCAAACAACCCCATTGTGCTCGCCGTGTCGACGAGAACAAAGAAGAACGTGTACTGGGCGCCAGAGATCTGGGTATGCGAGGTAGGCGTCGGCCCTCGCAGCACGTTGCCGGCGTTGCCGTCGAAGTAAACCGCCGGCAGGCCATTCAACGCGTCGTCAACAATCGTCGGACTGTTGCCGAAAGGCACGGTGAACAGGCCGCCATAGTTGCCGTCGGCCATCCATTCGACCTTCCCGTCGCCGTTGGTCACCGCATCGGCAGCATCCAGATGAATCAGCAACGTTCCGGACACATCCGGCAGCGCCGCCATGGCGGAAACGGAAAACAATCCAACAATCACACCCACTGCGAATCGGTTCATTTGTTGCTCCTCTCAGCGCAAAATGAAAGCACGAAAATTACGAAAAACCTCGCGCTTCAGGATAAACCAAAACGGCAATCTGTCAACGGAAAACCGGACATGGAAAACCAAACACGAAAACCGGGGCAATTCAGCGAGCGGGGGTCGTGAAATCGTTTTCACCGGCTTGCCGTTTTGCGCTGTAAAATGCTCCAGCCGCCAGGACACTGTCCGGGCGGCTGGAACGGTTTACAGCGCAAAGCGGCAAGCCGGTGAAAACGGTTGTTCGTGCACGTTTTTCACTCGTTTACGGCTGCTTTTCCTTTGCCGGGGCTTCCTTTTCCCAATCGATCTTGTCGTAGGCGGGGTAGACGACGCTGGTGCCGTCGTTATAGTGCCAGACCACGTCATCCCAGACCCACGGGCGGACCTTGATCGTCATGGTTTTCTCGTCCGTCGTCCGCGTGATGCCGGCGGCAACAGGGCTTTCACCGATCTGCCCTACGTACTCGATCTCGTCGAGCTGCCGCAGATTCTTAAACTCGATCCAGTCCGGAGCGGGATGCTTCTTGTTGAACTCCAGCGCGTACCGCCGAACCTCCGCGAGTTTCGGATTATTCCGCACGTAATTGACGCCGTTGTACAACTGGAAAATCTTGTGCGTCCGCTCGGGATCGCCCAGCACCGCCTGGCCGTGGGCGCCGACGTACCAGCCCATCTGGAACAGCCACAGATAGTGCTCGTCGCCGTCGCCGCCGACCATCACGTTGGCGCCCTTCCAGCCCATCGTGCATTCGCCGTACACCTTGATGCCCACGTGCTCCATGCAGCGCCACATGCGCCACCAGTACGGCTGGGCGGGCACGGCCGTG
>Ga0123353_10000191_pt1 | contig 77720 bp, 95 predicted proteins | sample TergutLab28metaG_3_FD_92763 | JGI IMG/M metagenome (GOLD analysis project Ga0123353, IMG submission 92763) | Labiotermes labralis P3 segment gut microbial communities from Petit-Saut dam, French Guiana - Lab288 P3 | ecosystem: Host-associated > Arthropoda: Insects > Digestive system > Gut ... | reverse complement strand
TATGAAAGAAAAATCCGCATCCGGCATCCTGGGCACCTCCATCGAAAAGCTGCGGGAGGTCGTGGACGTCAGCACCATCATCGGCACCCCCATCGAGCTGGGCGACGTGAAGGTCATCCCGGTCTCCAAGGTCAGCTACGGCTTCGCCTCCGGCGGCTCCGACTTCCCCTCCAAGCACAACCAGGAGCTCTTCGGCGGCGGCGGCGGCGCAAGCGTCGCCATCACGCCGGTGTGCTTCCTGATCGTGCGCGACGGCGAGGTGAGCATCAAGCACATCTCCACCTCGGAGTCCTCCGTGGAGCGCGTGATCGGCATGGTGCCGGACCTCGTGGACAAGGTGACTGTCACCGCGGACAAGCTGATCAAGAAATTCGGCAAGTCCGACGAGGAGGAGGTCATCGCGCAGGCCATCGCCGACGCGGTCGCAGAGGCGGAAGCCTGAGATTGCCCGGACAAACAATGCATATTCCACCTGCCTGAGCCATAGAAATGGGACAAAGGCGGGTGGAATGTGATGATGCGGAAAGCGGCGGCTGTCTTTCTGGCGCTGTGCGCAATACTGTGGCTGAGCCCTTCGGTATCGGCGGAGGAAGCGGCAGCTGACCCCCTGGCCCTCTCGGCGAAGCACGCCGTGCTGCTCGACGCGGGCACTCTGCAGGTGCTCTACGCCAAGGATTGCGACACGCAGGCAGCCATGGCCAGCACCACGAAGATCATGACCGCGCTGCTGCTGCTGGAGGCGGGCGAGCCGGAGCGCGCCTTCGCCGTCACCGACGCGATGGTTCGCGTGGAGGGCACCTCCATGGGCCTGCGGGCAGGGGACACCGTGACGCGCTACGCCCTGGCGTGCGGCATGCTGCTGGCCAGCGGCAACGACGCCGCCAACGCCGCGGCGATCCACCTGGCGGGCTCGCTGCCCGCCTTTGCCGGCCTCATGAACCGCCGCGCCGCCGAGATCGGCATGGCGCGCACGCACTTCGTGACCCCTTCGGGCCTCGACGCCGAGGGGCACGCCTCCACCGCCTACGACATGGCGCTGCTGGGCGTTGAGGCCATGCAGAACCCGATGTTCCGCGAGATCTGCTCGAAATCCTCTGTGCGCGTCAGCTACGGCAACCCGCCCTATACGCGAACGCTGAGCAACCACAACCGCCTGCTGCGCGAACTGCCGGGCTGCGTGGGGATCAAGACCGGCTTCACGGACAAGGCCGGGCGCACGCTGGTTTCCGCCGTGGAGAGGGATGGCCGCCTTCTCGTCGCCGTGACCCTCGGCGCGCCCGACGACTGGGAGGACCACCGCAAGCTCTACGGCTACGGCTTTTCGCAGTACCACCCCATCGCGCTGGACGACGCCTCTGCCCCGGTGGCGCGTATGCCCGTGGCGGGCGGGGGTATGTCGTGGGTCAATGTCATGCTCTACGAGGCCCCTGTCGCCCATGTGCGTGTGATGCCGTTCCACATCCGCCGGGAGCTGCTCCTGCGGCCTTTCGAATACGCGCCCCTGCCCGCGGGCAAGGTGGTGGGCACCGCGCGGTACTACGCCGGAGATATCCTCCTTGCCGAGGCGCCACTGATCACGCAGGCCGCTGTGGAGCCCGCGCGGCCCCGGCAGTCAAAGGCGAAGCAGAGCCTGTGGGGGAGGATAAAGCAATTTTTCAGGAGGTAGCAAAGCGCTCAGCCGCTCCGCGGATGCCTTCCTCAGTCGCCCGAGGCGACAGCTCCTCCCACGCGGAGGAGCCTTTGGGATTTAGATAAAGGCGACATTGGCTCCCGGTGTCATACAATTGCATTGCCCGCTATGGCATAATCCCCAGGGCTCCTCCGCGTGGGAGGAGCTGTCGCCTCGGGCGACTGAGGAAGGCATCCGCGGAGCGGCTGAGCGCTTTGCCATAATTTTGAGTTTTGGAGCGAAATCTCATGGAAAAACTATATCTACTTGCCGAAGGCCTGAACAAGCGCTTCCCTGACGGCAACGAGCCCTACCAGATGGCCACGCGTCTTGCAGAGGAATGTGGAGAGGTCGCAGCCGAAGTTTGCCACTGGGAAAACAGCGGCGTCAAACGGCGCAAGCGCGGCGAGCCCAGCAAGGAAGCAATGGCTGGCGAAATCAAAAATGTGTTGTCCTGTGCCATGCAAATCGCGGTTTTCTACGGCGTGCAGGAAGAACTGCGCCGGACGATTGACGCTTCACTGGACATGTTGAGAGAAGAGGGCCACATCAATGCCTGAACCCATCCGCCTGCAAAAATACCTGGCCGAACGGGGCGTCGCCTCCCGCCGTAGCGCGGAGGAGCTGATCCTCGCCGGCCGGGTGACGGTCAATGGCCGCAGGGCTACGATAGGCATGTCCGTCGACCCGCAGGACGACCTCGTCGCTGTGGATAGGAAAAACCTGGGGCAGCAGAGGGACAGGCCCGCCTATCTCATGCTGCACAAGCCCCGGGGCTACGTAACAACCATGAATGACCCACATGCCACGCGTGCGGTGGCGGAGCTGGTGGCCGGCTATCCCGTGCGCACGTTCCCGGTGGGGCGGCTCGATAAGGACTCCGAGGGCCTGCTGCTCATGACCAACGACGGCGCCCTTGCCAACGCGCTGACGCATCCGGCCAGCCACGTGCCGAAGGTCTATCGCGTCACGCTGCGCGGGCAGGCGAGCGATGAACAGCGGGACAAGCTCTCCGCCGGGATAGTGCTCGACGGCAGGCGCACCCAGCCCATCGAGCTGCGCGTGCTTGTGGAGGAGCCGGAGCGCACCGTGCTGCAGCTCACCCTGCGGGAGGGCCGCAACCGGCAGATACGCCGCATGTGCGAGGCCCTTGGCCTGGAGGTACTGCGCCTGAAGCGCACCGCCCTGGGCCCGCTGAAGCTGGGCCTGCTGCCCGCCGGGCAGTGGCGGGAGCTCACGGCGGAGGAAGTCAAACGGCTGAAGGGCAAATAAGCAAGAATTGTTAAGCAGCTGCGGGGATGATCTGCTATACTGTCCCCGTAGCTGCTACGCATATTACGGACCGGGAGGGAGGCCCTTGGGTTTCGACAGCATCAAGGAGGCGCTCGCGTACATCGACGGCCATCTGGACGAGCCGATGACCTTTGAGTCGCTCGCGAGGCAATTCCACTTTTCCCCATACTATTTTCACCGGATGTTTTCGGTCATCGTGGGCAAGACCATCGCCGCGCATATCCGCGACCGGCGGTTTGCGCACGCATGTATGCAGTTGTCGCACACGGGCGAGTCCGTCCTCAATATCGCGCTGGACTGCGGGTACAACTCCGCGCAGGCGTTTTCGCGGGCGTTCCGGGAGGCGTATGGGCTGCCGCCCAGCGACTACCGCAGGCAGGGCCTTGCCCCCGTGAGCGTGACCGTGGACGAGATGATCGTGAAATTCACCAACAGGCTCAGAGGAGGTGTCTATGTGAACCCGAAAATCATCAGGAGGGACGCCCTGGCCATCGCGGGCGTCTCCGGCGACGGCAACAGGACCGGCGAAGCCTGGCAGGCGCTGATGAGGCTCAACGGCGAAAAACCGCCCGCCGGCAAGCTCTCCGAAAACGGCTATGAGATACGCCTGTATGACGGCGGCGCCTGCACCGTCCATGTCGGCTTTGCCGTGAATGGCGCGCCGGGCAACGGGGCCTACGAGCTGTGCGCCCTGCCCGCCTCGGAGTACGCGTCGTTCGACGTCTATGTCTCCAGGGGCTACGAGAGCGAGAACAGCGCGATGACCGAGTGGCTGCGGGCCAACGAGCAGGGCTACACCGAGCGGCTGCTTGGCGGCGCGCACTACTGCGTGGAGTACTACGACGAGCGGTTCAACGGCAGCGAGGCGGGCTCCATCGTGGAGATATGGATCCCCATCGAAAAGAGAGCAACGCCGTAATTTTTTCGGCAAGGCTCATCGAAAAAAATTTATTTTGCGGAAATTCATCAAAACCCCTGTTTTGGCGCAGAAAAGTGCGCCAAAACAGGGGTTTCCGCGGGTATAGTGGAGGGGTAATTTGATACCTGCGTCGTCAGGTCAGTACCTTGAAAATCGAATAACCCACTATGCCTTCGTATTCATCTGCCTCTGCGCCATCACCAGGCCGTAATAGATGCCCTTCTGCTCCAGAAGCTCGCGGTGGGTGCCCAGCTCCGCCACGCGGCCCTTGTCGATCACCGCCAGGCGGCTGGCGTGGCGCAGGGTGCTCAGCCGGTGGGCGATGGCGATGGTGGTGCGGTTCTGCACCAGGCGCTCCAGGGCCTGCTGGATCTTCGACTCGGTTTCGGGGTCCAGGGCGCTGGTCGCCTCGTCCAGGATGAGGATCTTCGGGTCGCGCAGCACCGCCCGGGCGATGGCCACGCGCTGCCGCTCGCCGCCGCTGAGGTTGTGGCCGTCCTCGCCCACCAGGGTGTTGTAGCCGTCGGGCAGGCCGATGATGAACTCGTGGGCGTTGGCCAGGCGGGCCGCCCGGAAGATCTCGGCCGGCTCGGCATTGGGCTTGGCGTAGGCGATGTTGTCGTAGATGCTGCCGGAGAACAGGAAGGTCTCCTGGAACACCACGCCGATGTTCTCGCGCAGCCAGGCGTAGTCGTAGTCCTTGATGTCCCGCCCGCCGATGCGCACCTGGCCGATGTCGGTGTCGTAGAGCCGCAGCACCAGGTTGATGATGGTGGTCTTCCCCGCGCCCGAATGCCCGACAAGGCCCAGCATCTCGCCGGGGGCGATGTCCAGGCAGACGTCCTTGAGCACGGGCTCGTAGGCCTTGTAGCCGAACTGCACGTTGTCGAAGCACACCGCGCCGTCGATGGGGTCGAACACCGGGTCCTCCGCCTGCGGGATGGTGGGCTCCTCGTCGAGGATCTCGAAGAGCTTCACCAGGCTGGTGTTGGTCTCCGCCAGCCACTGCGGGAAGTGCGCCAGCCAGCGCAGCGGCTCGTTCATGAAGCCGGCGAGCATTGTGAATTGCAACAGCATGCCCGGCGTGATCTCCCCGTGCAGGGCCATGCGCCCGCCGAAGAAGACCATCAGCATCTCGCCCAGCAGCAGGGAGAGCCTTGTCAGCGGGTTGATGAGGGCCCAGAAGCGCTCGTTGCGGCTTTGCACCTGGGCCAGGCGCTGGCCGGCGCCGGAGAATTTCGCGATCTCGCGCTCCTCCGCGCCGAAGGTCTTCACCACGCGGATGCCCTTGATGATGTCCCGCAGCACATGGCGCTCCCGGCTGGAGCACACCCACTGCTTGTCGTAGAGCGAATAGATCCTGAGCCAGAACTGCCGCATGAACACCAGCGTAACCGGTACGGGCAGCACCACGCACAGCGCCAGCCTCCAGTTGGTGGCGAACAGGAGGATCGCGATGGCCACCAGCAGGATCATTTTTTCGATGGCGGCGCGGCCCATGTGGTTGACGAAGTCCTTGATCATCTCGGTGTCTTGGGTCACGCGCTTCATCAGGTCGCCCGCCGTGCGCCGCTGCATGGAGGCCACGGAGAGGTTCTGCACCTTGTCGTAGACCAGCATCCGCATCCTGTCGGTGAAGTAGCTGCCGGTGCGCCGCGTGGTGTAGTTGCTCGCCGCCAGGAATACCTGACCCAGCATGAAGCTCAGCGCGATGCCCAGCCCCGCCATCCACAGCGCATGCCCAGCGCTCCAGCCGGAGGGGAGGGCAGCCATGCCGGCCGTGGGGGCCAGCACGTTGTCCAGAAGCCAGCGCTGCAGTATGGGCGCGAGCACCTGGAAGCCGTTGAAGATGATCATGCAGGCCGCGGCGGCCAGCAGCAGCGGGCGGTATTCCCCCGCCAGGCGCCACGCGCGCCGCCAGAGCTGCTTCTTGTCCGCACAGAACAGGCACGTGCTCATGCCGGGCAGGTAATTGCGCCCGCAGATGGGGCAGCGGTGCTGCTCGTCCTCGTGCCAATGCATCTCCCCGCCGTCCTTCAGCCAGTGGTTGACCGCCTTGCACAGCTCGCCCATGTCGTTGATGCAGCTCATGGAGAAGCGGCAGACATGGATGTTCCTCTCATCCGGCGCATCGCCCTTCAGCTTCAGCTCCAGGCGGCCGCAGCCGATGTCCGTGCGCTGCTTCAGCTCGGCGATGTCGTCCAATTCGCGGTCGAAAACGGTCTCGCCGCTTAAGGTGGCGACGAGCCTGCCGTCCTCCCAGCGCAGCTCCCCCCGGCAGAACTGCCCCGCCGGGGTCAAGTCAAATGGTACGGTGATTTTCATATGTTCTCCTCAATTCCCCTCCTTGGAGGGGTGGCCCCGCAGGGCCGGGGTGGTTAATAAAGGTACGGCTCCAGCATCTGCAGGCTCTTCTTCTGGATCTGGTACACATCCGGGATCATGAAGCGGTTGCCGTCCACGTCGGTGAGGACGATCTTGCCGTCGCCCAACTGCTTGAGGTTCTTGCTGATGTCCTTCACCGCGATGGTCTTCTTGTACTCCCCGATGGCCAGGTCCAGGTAGTACGAGCCCATCTTCTCCTTGATGGACTTCACCTGCGTGACAATGGGGTAGAAATATCTGATCCCCAGCTCGGCCCCAAGCAGATCCCTTTGTTCCGCGGTGAAGTCCTCGAGGCTCTCCAGCACGGCGACCTCCTTGCCCTCCATGTCCGCCACGCAGATGTACCGCCCCGGGTCGGAGAAGGGCAGCGCGCGGCTGAGCTGCACGCGCTTGTTGTCCTCGCCGCGCAGCTCCAGCCCCAGAAAGCCCCTCTCGTTGCGGTAGAAGCGGCAGTCCGCCGCCGGGGTGAACTCGGTGGTCAGCCCCTGATCCTCTGTGGCCTTTTCCTCTGTCATAGTGCTCATCGTTGCCCCTTTCAAATATTTCTGCATTGTCATTTCTCATTTAATGTCGCCCGCACCGCCAGCCAGGCGGGTAACGCCGCCATGGGGTTCTTGCGCCAGTCGTACCGCGCATACTTGTCTTTCTCGCGCTCCTTGTAATCGTCATAGTGCCACATGTAGCCGTAATGGTCGTCCTCATGGGGCATGCACTCGCGGAAATCATTCACCGAGAACCCCGCGCCCAGCAGCGCGCGCATGAAATCCTCCACACGCCAGTGGTATTCGATTTCGCCCCCATATGTATCCGTATAGGGCTTTTTGACGATCACGCGCTTGAAGCCCTTGAATCCCGTGTCGCCGAACGGCCTGTGGAACGGGTGGGTTTCGAAAAAGACAAAGCTTCCCCCGGGCTTCAGCACGCGCTGGAAATTGCCGTACATCATGGGCAGGTCGCTGATCCAGACGTGCGCGCCGTTGCTGGTGTGGATCAAGTCAAATGCGCCGTCAGGTATGCCCTCCAGGGTCATGCTGTCGGCCTGGACGAAGTGGATATCCCAGCCCTGGGCGTCGGCGTCGCGCTTGGCGTTCTTGAGCTGTTGCGCGGACAAATCCGCGGCGGTGACTTCCGCGCCGAGCAGATGAAACGCGTAGACGGCATAGCTGTTCCCACAGGAGGGGACAAGCACCTTCTTGCCTGCGAAATCTGGAAATGCCTCTTGCAGCATCTCCCGGACCTCTCTTGGGAAAGCGAAATGCGGGTCCTGTTTGATTTGCTCGATTGCGAGCGGTCTGTCGCTGCCGTCGAAATATTCATCGGAGCAGGCGTCCCATTCGGCCTGTGTTTTTTCGTTCATGATATTCTCCTTTTCTCCCCCTCTGGCCTGCGGCCATCTCCCCCAAGGGGGCGACTTTGGCGGGAGCAGGCTGCCAAGGCTCCCCCTTGGGGGAGCTGTCGCCGCAGGCGACTGAGGGGGTAAAATTTACTCCTCTATGCTGCCCATCGTCGCCAAGGCCTTCTGCTGCACCTGGTACAGGTCAAAAAACGCGCCCTTCTTCGTGATCAGTTCGTTGAAGGTGCCGAACTCCTTCACCTCGCCGTCCTCGATCACGGCCAGGACGTCGGCGTCGCGCAGGGTGCTCAGCCGGTGCGCGATGGCGATGGTGGTGCGGCCGGCCTTCAGCTCGCTCAGGGACTCCTGGATGCTGCGCTCGGTGGCGGTGTCCATGGCGGCGGTGGCCTCGTCCAGGATGAGGATCTTCGGGTTCTGCAAAATCGCCCGGGCGATGGACACCCGCTGCCGCTCCCCGCCGGAGAGCTCCTGCCCGCCATGGCCCACGCGGGTCTCGTAGGCGTCGGGCAGCTTCATGATGAAGTCGTGCGCCGCGGCCGCCTTGGCCGCCGCCATGACCTCGGAGAGCCCTGCGTCCGGCTTGGCGTAGCGGATATTGTCCGCCACGGAGCCTGTGAACAGGTAGATGTCCTGGCTCACCAGGCCGATGTTCTTGCGCAGCAGGGCCAGGGGCAGGTCCTTCACATCCACGCCGTCCAGGAGGATGACCCCGGCCTTGGCGTCGTAGAGGCGGGAGATCAGGTTGGCGATGGTGGTCTTGCCCGCGCCCGTCTTGCCCACGATGCCCAGCATCTGGCCGGCCTCCACCTTCAGGTTCATGCGCTTGATGATGGGCCGCGCGGGCTCGTACTCGAACTCCAGCTCATTTAGCTCAACCTCGCCTTGCAGGCGTTCCAACTGGACCGGCGTCTCTATTTCGGCGATGTCCGGCTCGGCGTCCACGATCTCGAACACCCGGTGCGCGGAATCCTTGCAGCGCGCCCACCAGTTGAACACCCACGAGAGGAAGTCGAGGGGGCCATAGATCATGGAGAGGTAGACGATGAAGCTCAGCAGGCCGCCCGTGGTCATGCTGCCATCGAGGACCTGGAAGCCGCCCATCAGCAGCACGCCCGTGCTCAGCGCCATCACCAGCCCGGTGAGCAGGGGGAACAGCCCGCTTTCCACGTGGTTCATGCTCATCTGGGCGTCGCGCAGGTTGCCGCTGACGCCGGAGAAGCGCTCTAGCTCCTTGTTCTCCTGCGAGAAGGCCTTGATGACCCGCTGCCCGTTGATGTTGTCGCTGACCATGGAGGTCAGGCGGGCGTTGCTGGCCCACTCCCTGTGGTGCAGCCGCCGGTACATTTTGCTGAACGAGCCGATGGAGAGCATCAGCGGCGCGGCCACGCACACCACCGCCAGGGTGAGCTTCCAGCTGAGCAGGAACATCATCGTTAGGCCGCCGATGAGCTGCGCGAAGCTCACGACGATGCTGGGCAGGGCGTCGATAAAGAACCAGTAGATGTTGTTTGCGTCCCGGGTCACGCGCTCCATCAACTGGCCCGTCTGCTTGCCGGAGTAGAAGCCCACGCTGAGCTTCTGCATGGCCGTAAAAATCTTCTTCTTGATGTCGTAAACCACCTGGGGCATGATGTTGGCCATCACCCAGTCTTTCGCCATATTCAGCAGGATGCTGGCTATCCGCATACCCGCGATGGAAAGCACCAGCCAGGTGAGGGCGGCCAGATTTTCCGTGAGGGAGCTCGTGGTGTTGCCCAGGATGTCATCGAAGAGCATCTGCACGCTCAGCTTGGGCAGGAGGATCGTGAAGCCCGATCCCGCCAGCAGGAACAGCAGTATCACGGCGATCTGCCACTTATAGCCCCCGAAGAAGCTGAACAGCCGCTTCACGGTGGAGTCCTGCTTGCCGCACTTTGGGCAGACCTTGCGCGCGTCGGGGAACTTTTCGCCGCACTTTTCGCAGTACTGCGTCTCGTCGGTGTCCGCCAGGAAGGGCTTCATGTCCTTGCCCTCCCGCAGGGCGTTGATGCAGTCGCACAGCTGCTGGAATTTTCCGCACAGCCCGATGGAAAACCGGGTGAGCGCGATGTCCTCCCCGCCCTCGGTGGAGATCAGCCGCCCCGTGGTTATGTAGCGCTCCACCTTCAGCTTCTCGATGTCCTCCAGGGGGATGGTCTGCAGCAGATCTAGCGTATAGGTGGTCTCGGGCTTTTTCTTCCCGAGCTTGCCGAACTTGTGCTTGATCTCCGTCTTCTCCTCGCCGAAGGCGATGTAGAGCCCCTTCTCGTCGAAGGCCAGCCACGCCGCGCGGTAGTTCCCGTCGTTGTCCATGTCGCCCGTCACGCCAAGGACGAAATCCCCCGTGGCCAAACCCTGCTTCTCCAGCAAGGCGAGCACCTCCTGCGGCAGCCGGCCCGGCAGCCTGCGCGGCTTCTTGTTTTTGCCGTGTTTCCCCTTCTTGTCTTTCCTCTTGTGAAATGCCATGCTCTCTTTCCTCCAAGGGTCCTTCAAAATATCCGAATGTATGTTTTATATATTATATCACATGTTCGGAGAAATGCAAGAAATTTTTAAATAAAAAAACGGGCAGCCGCTTGGGCCGTCCGCGAGATATTCCGCCTGCGTATCCTATGGGCAGACTGATATCAGCGAAAGGCACCGCGCGCGGGGCAGACCGGCCCCCGGAACAGAATGATCCCGCTGGACGAGGATACGCGTTGCGAAGGTTTTCAGGGTCATTCGTGCGCAGCTCCTTTCTTGAATATTTTATCAACTGTGCGAGATTATACCATGCCTTTTGCGGGCTGTCAAGCGAATTTTAAAAGAATTAGAAATATTTTTATTTTTGAAGGTTTGGTCAGTAAAAGCGGCGGTTGCGCGAGCGCAGCATCGCGTTGAGCTGTATCATCTTGCCGAATTTCTGCCAGCTCATGGGCCCCTCCCTGGTGACCTCGCGCAGGAGCCTGCGCTCCTCCTCCCACATGAGCCTGTCCCATTCGGTTCCATACCGGTTGTACATGGCGCTTCCCTCCTTTCGCTTATAGTATGCGCGGAAGGAGGGAGGGCTATCCTGCGATTCCTATTCTTTCTCCTGCAGAGCGGCGAACAGATCGCCCAGGGTGGAGCGCTCCTCCTTTTGCTGGCTCTGCATGAACCGCTCGGTCTCGCGCCTGTTCGCGCCCGCGGTTTCACGGCGGCCTTCAAAATCGCTCAGGCGCTCGCGGTAGCCGCACACGCAGAAGAAGCTGCGCTTTTCGCCCTCGCCGCGCAGTTCCAGCTTCTTGTGGCACTCCGGGCAGCGCGCGTTGGTGACCACGCTCACGGATTTGCGGTAGCCGCACGCGCGGTCGGGGCAGATATACATGCGGCCCTTCTTGCCGTTGACGTCCAGCAGCTGTTTGCCGCACTCGGGGCACTTCTCGTGGGCGAGGTTGTCGTGCACGTAGGCCTCGCCGGAGCCGATCACCTCCGAGACCAGCCGCGCCGCGTAGCCCCGCATATCGTCAGTGAATTTGTCCGCCCGCACTCCACCCCGGGCGATGCCGCCCAGCTGCTGCTCCCAGTTGGCCGTCAGGGCGGCGCTTTTGAGCTCCGGCGGTACGATGCGCACCAGCTGCTTGCCCTTCGAGGTCGGTACGAGCTCCTTGCCGCGGCGCTCCACATAGAAGGTGTCGAAGAGCTTCTCGATGATATCGGCGCGCGTGGCGGGGGTGCCCAGGGCAGGGGGGACGAGATAGGCGCTGGGATTCAGGTTTTTCGGCAGATCCGGCGGGTTCTCCATGGCGGTGAGCAAGGTCGCCTCGGTGTAGCGGGCGGGGGGCTTGGTCTTCCCGCTGACCACGGCGATGCTGTTGGGATTCAGCTTTGCGCCCTGTATGAGCGCGGGCAGCGATTGCCCGCGGAGATCGCTGTCGGCGTCCTCCTCGTCGTCATCGATGGCGCCGCTGTAGACGGCCTTCCAGCCGGGGGAGCGCACGGTCTTGCCCTTGGCGTAAAAGCTGTGCGGGCCGATCTGCAGGCGGGCGCGCACCTCGTCGTACTCATGCGGCGCGCTGAGCACCGCCAGGAACCGCCGCACCACCAGGTCGTAGATCTGGCTCTCCTCGCGGCTGAGCTTGGCGAAGCTCGCCTGCTCCTCCGTGGGGATGATGGCGTGGTGGTCCGTGACCTTCGCGTTGTTGACGATATATTTTGTGTTGATTTTTTGGCGCAGCAGGGCGAAGGCCGTCTCTTTATAAGCGCCGATGGATACCGCGCGCAATCTCTCCGGGAGGGTGGGCGCCACGTCGTCGGGGATGTAGCGGGAATCCGTGCGGGGATAGGTGACCAGCTTGTGGTATTCGTAGAGGCTCTGCATGGCCGCGAGGGTCTGCTTGGCGGAGAGGCCGTACTTCTTGTTGGCGTCTCGCTGCAGCTCCGTCAGGTCGTAGGCCGCAGGGGGCGGTTGCTGGCGGTACTCCTTTTTGACCTCCGCCACGGTGGCGGGCTTGCCCTGCACGCTTTTGAGCAATTCCTCAGCCTGCGCGAGGTCAAAGAACCGCGACTGCTTGTTCTTGTCCTGATAGATCGCGTGAAAACCGGGAAAGTTGACGCGAAGTGTGTAAAAATCCTTGGGCCTGAAGCGCAGAATCTCCTCCTCCCGCGCGACGATGAGCGAGAGCGTTGGCGTCTGCACGCGGCCCGCCGAGAGCTGCGCGTTGTGCTTGCAGGTCAGCGCCCGGGTGACGTTGAGCCCCACCAGCCAGTCGGCCTCGGCCCTGGCCTGCGCGGCGCGGTAGAGGTTGTCGTACTCCTTGCCCGGGCGCAGCTTGGAGAACCCCTCTTTGATGGCCTTGTCGGTCTGGGAGGAGATCCACAAACGCCGAATCGGCTTGTTGCAGCCGGCCTTGAGCAGGATCCACCGGGCCACCAGCTCGCCCTCGCGCCCGGCGTCGGTGGCGATGACCACGTCGCCCACATCCCCCCGGCGCAGCAGGCTTGAGACCGTGCTGAACTGCTTGCCCGTCTGCTTGATCACCACGAGCTTCATCTGCTTCGGCAGCATGGGGAGGTCCTCCAGCCGCCACTGCTGGTATTTGTCGTCATAAACCTCCGGGTCGGCCAGGGTGACGAGGTGCCCCAGCGCCCAGGTGACGACGTAATTGCCGCCCTCCATGCAGCCGGGGCCGCCCCGGTTGCAGCCCAGCACGCGGGCGATCTCCTTGGCCACGGAGGGTTTTTCGGCGAGGACTAAGGTTTTGGGCATAGAGCTTTCCTTTCAAAATATCTTGCAATCCATCCGGAATGGTGATACACTATTCATAGACTATTGGGAAGGGCGATGCATATGCAGTTCATCCAGCAGGCGGGCGCGTGGATTCTCGCGCTATTCCAGTTCCTCGGCCTGACGGCCGGGATCATTCCCTTTGACACAGACGTGGGCTACGGCGGCACAAAATTTGTGGAGCCGGCGGTCGCGGACTGGCTGACGCTGAGCGATGCGTATGTCATCGTCACGCCGGAGAATCCCGACCCCGCGGAGGTCACGGCGGCAAAGGAGCTGCAGAGCTATCTGAAGGAGATCGGCGGCCTGGAGCTGGACATCGTGGACGAAACGGCCGTGGTCGATCAAAAAGAGATACTGATCGGCGCGACAAAGCTCTACGACGCCTCCTCCGCCTTCGCCGGATACGGCGCGCGCGGCGAGGACGGCTTCCTCCTGAAGGCGGCGGGCGGCGGGCGCCTCATCATCGCGGGCGGGAGCCCACGGGGCACGCTCTACGGCGTCTACGCCTTTTTGGAGGAGCAGCTCGGCTGCCGGTGGTACACCCCCACGGTCTCGTTCACCCCGACGCCGGGCGAGGTCAAGGTCAACGCGGCGCTGGACGACCTGCAGATCCCGGACTTTGAGTTGCGCCGGGACAACGCCAAGGGGGCCGACGCCCGGTACAACGCCATCAAGCGCAACAACGTGCCCATCTGGTCGGGCGACCCCAGGTACGGCGGCGGCATGGGCTACGTGACATGGGACGTGACCCTGGACAAGCTGGTGCCCGACGCGCTGTACGCCGCGCACCAGGACTACTTCGCCTGGCGCGTCGATCAGAATAAGCGCACCACTGCCCACGTCTGCATGAGCAGCGAGGGCGCGTTCCAGGAGGCGCTGAAGAACGCCAAAACCGCCATCGACGCGGACACAAGGGGCGCCAAGCACATCCATATCGGGCAGAAGGACAACTCGGACTATTGCCAGTGCGACATCTGCCTGGCCGCCTATGAGAAGTACGGCAGTATCAGCGGGCCGACGATCGTCTTCGCCAACCGGCTGGCCGAGGAGCTGGAGAAGGCGGGCTACGAGGGCATGTCCGTCACCTTCTTCGCCTACAACGAGACCGAGCACCCCACCACCGATCCCGATCTGCGCTGCCGGGACAACGTCATCCCCGTCATCTGTGGCAGCCACCACGCCTGCAACAGCCACCCCTACTGCGAGTGCGGGCAGTACCGGGATGGCAACTTCAACCTGATCACCCGCTTCTCCCCGCTGGAGCCCTGGTTCGCCAACGACATCGAGCGCTGGGTGGAGATCACGGAGCGCACGTACATCTACGAGTACAGCATCAATTTCCTGAACTCCGCGCAGTTCTTCGCCAACTTTGGCACCCTGCGCAGGAACGCCGCGTGGATGCTGGAGTGCGGCGTGACGGGCTACACCTACACCTGCGGCGACGGCCACGACGCCGCCTTCAACGAGCTGCGCAACTACCTGCTGCCGAAGATCTACTGGGACACGGACTGCGACGTGGAGTACCACATGATGGAGTTCCTGAAGGGCTATTACGGTGAGGCCGCGGCGGTGCCCCTCAAGCAGTACATCGACTTCGTCACGGCGAAGACCGCGAGCATCGCCCACGCCTTCGACTTTGACTGGCACTACCAGGCGGGGTACTTCGACCCCATCTCCGTGTGCAAGCTCGACAAGCTGTGGGAGGCCGCCCTGGCCGCCGATGGCACCCCGGCGCAGAAATACCGCGTGGGGCGCGAGGAGTGCTACTGGCGGTATTACAAGTCCAACCTGTACCTGGGCGAGTTTTTCATGCTCAGCCCCCTGCGCCCGCAGATGAACGAGAAGCTGTACGACGACTTCCTCGCCCACGGCGTGGAGAGGGTCACGGCCTTCGGTGTGATCCCGCCGAAGGACCAGGTGGACTTCGTGTGGGCGCGGCCGTTCAACTGGCGATAAACGCTAGCGTTCCAGGAACGCATCGCACATGGCGCGGATGGCCTCCTCGGAGTGCCCAACGGCGACGGGGTCGCTGTACCAGCAGGGGATGAAGCCGCCCTTCTCCGTGCCGAGCAGCCGCACCATCTCCCCGCAGTAGCGGCGGATGCGGTCCAAGTCCCCGGTGGGCAGCACGGTCTGGATGTCGGCGGGCGCGAAGAAGGTGATCCTGCCGCGGAAGCGCCCGCCCAGCAGCGCCAGACCCATGTTGTCCTGCTGGTCCATCTGGATCACATCGAGGCCGATCTCGATCAGGTCGTCCAGGATATCCACGATATAGCCGCAGCTGTGCAGAAACGTGTCCATCCCGTGGGCGTGCGCGGCTGCGTATATCCTTGCGTAGCGCGGCTTCCAGAGCTCGCGCCACTTTGCCGGGCTGATCATCAGCGTGTTCTGCAGGCCCCAGTCGTCGCAGAACATGTAGCCGTCCGCGCCGTGCTTCGCATACTCCTCTATGGCCTCCAGGTTCATGCCCGTGAGGATGTCCAGCAGCCTGCACAGGTCTTCCGGCGCCTCGTAGATGTCGGCCCAGGTGTTCTCCAGGCCCCGCAGGAAGTGCACGCGCTCGTAGATGGACAGGCCGCCGGCCAGCACGTATTTGTCGGTGGGGGCCATGCTCCGCACGCCCTCGAAGCGGTTCTTCTCATGCACCTTGGGGATTTTGATCCTGTCCAGGTCGGCCCACTCCCTGATGGGGAACGCCTTGACCTCCCCCAGGTTCGAGACGCCCGCGTTGGCCCATACACAGCCCCACTCGTCCGTGCCGGAGCTGCGGCGCCCGTCGGGGGAGGGGCTCATCCCGCAGCCGCGGAAGTCGCTGAAGTAGCCGTATTTCTCCGGGAAGCTGCAGGGCAGCCGCGGCGCGCCCCTGAAATGAATGGTGTTCCGTACGATTTCTCGGCTGGTCATACTATCACTCCAATACGTACATGATATGAGCGCAGTCGCCCTCCCGCGCGAGGGTGAACACGCCGTCCGCCCGCATGGTGAGGGTGACCTCGTTGTGCGGGCTGTCTAGGCTTGACCCGTCGTCCTCGAATAACGCGACGCTGATATCGCCCGCAGGGGCTGGGCCGTAGTAACGCGGCTCCAGGGTGAGCGTGGGATGCTCCGGCACGAACTGCTCGGGCCTTGCCAGGGGCAGCAGCGTGCCCGCCTTCACATAGAGGGGGAAGCCGCCCAGGTCATACGCAAAGGTGTATTGACGCCCACCTTCGAGCACCTGTGTCTCATCGAAGAAGTTGACCCACTGCCCGCGCGGCAGGTAGAAGGTCTTCTCCACCTCGCCCGCCGTCATGGGGACATAGAAAAGGCTGTCGCCGACGGTCACGGCGTTGTCGGCCGCCCAGCAGTCGTCGTCCTCCGGGTCGTCGAGGACCAGGGCGCGCACGGGCGGCGTGCCGTCGGCTGCGTAGCGGCGGAACGCGGTATAGAGATACGGCAGCAGGCGCATGCGCAGCCCGAACCAGCGGCGCACGTGGGCCTCGGCCCCGTCGATGTCGTCCATGAACACGCCCTCGCAGTTGAGGCCGGCGTCCACCTGCCACCACGGCGGGTAGGGGAAGGGCCAGGCGTTGATCATCGCGATGGGCGCAAAGACGTTGGCCTGTATGCGGCGCACCAGGTCCTCAATGCTGGCCGCGGAGCGCACCTCGGGGCACCACAGCAGGCCGGAGAAGCCCATGTTCACCAGGCCGTGGATGTAGTCGCGGTGGTCGTAGAGGTCGCTGTAGAGCGCGAAGGGCGAGGGCGCCGCCAGCCCGGACGAGGCCCGCACCAGGCCCCAGGTCCGCCTGCCGGTGGCTCTGTAGGCCTGTGCCACGGTGTGCTGGTACAGCAGCCCGATGAGGTTGTGCATCCGCTCGCCGTCCAGGCCGGAGGGAAACTGTGCAAAATTGGGGTAGCTCCAGCCGCCGGTGTAGTCCGAGCCGTCGCATTCGTCCAGCTTGAAGCCACTGATGCCCCGCTCCACCAGTTCCTTTTGATGATAGCCCGCGAAGATATCTCGGGATTCCCGCAGCGCAAAGTCCGGCGTGAGGCCCCGGTTGAAGACCTCGTATTCCCCGCAGAAGGGCGCAATTTCGTCATGGAACGGGGCCTGCGGGTGCACGAAGGCGTGCTCCCACAGGTTCAGCTGATAGCCCAGATTGCGCATTGCCTCCACGAACGCGGCGTGGTCGGGGAAGTTCTCCGGGTTCCACACATAGGAGCACGAATAGGCCGCCGTGTGCCACCCGGGCTCCAGCCCCAGCACGGTGACGGGTAATTGGTGTTCACGGAAATTGCGGGCAAAGGCCTCGATCTCGGCGGCCTGGCCCCTGTGGTAGGCCCGATACCACATGCCGAGGCCCCACATGGGCGGCATGGCTCCGCCGCCGCTGAACAGGTTGTACTTCCGCACGGCCTCGAGCATATTCTTCCCCGCGAAGACGACGAGCGTCACGCCCTGCGCCGCGGGGATGTCGATGGCCATGGTGCGCGGCGCGTGGTCCGCCTTTTCGTTCGCGCCGCAGTAGAACGACACCTGCCTCGCGGAATCCACAAAGACGCCGTAGCCCTCCGTGGAGACGTAGAACGGCACGGGGGCGTGGCTGTCGCCGGTGTCGGCCACGGGGTCGGCGTTGCAGCGCAGAGTCTTCTTCTTGCCCAGCTGGCCGAAGGACTTCAGCTGCAAGCCGAAGCCATAGATCTGCTCCAGGCCGCTCAGGGGCAACTCGAGGGTGAAGCCGCGGGCGCTGCGCCGGAAGGGGATTTCGCTCTCGTCAAAGGGGCAGGGGACAGGCGCAAAGGCGTGCAGGGCCTCCTCCTTCGGGGGGGATTCCCGGAAGGCAAGGGGGGTGAGTGCCTCTGGCTCGCCCAGGGTGATCTCGTAGATGCCGGGATATAACTGCCGCATAAGAGCCTCCTACAACAAATTTTCTTCGATCCATTTTGCCGGGCCGTCGTCGTCGTTGGCGCCGCAGACATAATCGGCGGCGGCCTTCGCCTCGTCGATGGCATTGGCAGGGGCCACGCCGGTGCCGCACGCACGCAGCATCCCCACATCGTTGCAATCGTCGCCGAAGGCGGCAACCTCAGCCAGGGCAATGCCGAAATGGGCCGCCACGGCCTCGACGGCGCTGCTCTTTGTCGCGGATTTTGCCTGGGCCATATACCACTTTTCGCCCTGGTTGGCGTAGACATGGCAGCCGAGCGCCTCGAAATCCACGCCCGCCAGCAACGACGGATCCATAGCTTCAATAGAGATCTTGGGTACGCCGTTTGGGTCGTATTCCGAAAGGTCCGAGAAGACCGCGTTCCAGTTGCCCCAACCCGCATGGTCCTCACAGTTGGTGAGCGAATGGCTGCCGTAGTCCAGGCTCAGCCTTATGCCGTCGACATCCAGCAGTTGCGCTATGATGCCGGTGACAGCGGCGGGCGGGATATCCTTGCGCAGTATCATCTGCCCATCGACGCTTGCGCCCGCGCCGTTATTGGAGACCACCGCATCCGGACGGATGGCCTGCGCAAAACCAATCGCGGTGCGCTCAGGCCGCCCCGTGGCGAACACGATCTTCATGCCCGCCTCGCGGCAGCGCCGGAAGACCGACGCCGTATACTCGGAGATCGTCTTGTCGCTGTGCAGCAGTGTGCCGTCGAGGTCTGTGACGAGCATGCGGACTGGCATGTCAGCCCTCCTGTTTTGAAAAATATGTTTCCCTACACCGGCAGGTATGTCGCGGCCATATCGCCTTTCAGGGTGACGGTCGCCTTGCCCGGTATGGGGGCGATCGACACTGCCCTGCATTTGGCCTCGCCATCCGCGGCCTGCGTCCCGGTAAAGCGCACGCTCTTTATTTTCCCGGTCTGGGTGTCGATAGCGACGGTATATACGCCGTCGGTCAGGGCGAACAGGGCCCTTGTCACATCGGCGCTGGTGAGAATCCCATTGGTGAGTATGACGGAGGCGTCGAACACCATCTGCTCCGCTGTCGGCTTGTCAAGGGTGCCGACATAGCCATAGGTCCCCGGCTTGGGGTCGATTTCCTCTGGGGCGTGGTCCTTCAACCGGATCATGAGCGTCGCCGTTCCGTCTCCGGTGCTGGAGCTCGCCTCCCTGACCCAGTCCGGCCGCAGGGCGACAAGGTCGCTGGGGGCCGATTTGGTTTCGTCCACATTCGCCAGCCTCTGCACGGAGGGCCAGTCCTGCATGTCCGGCTCGTCCACCAGCCCCCACACAGCCCAGGATGAGACCTTGGTCATGGTGCGCTTGAAGGCGGTGCGCCGCATCGCAGTCTTGCCCAGGGCGGCGTTGTAGTAGGCGACGATGCCCGCCATGTCCGCGGGGACGCCCTCGATGCCGGATTCAGCTTCGTCCGCCGTAGTCACGTCCGGGGCGCTTTCGCCCTCCGCCGTCGTTGCAGGTTCGTCTATACCGCCGGGCAAGGTGCTTTCAGCGGGGATCGTTTCGTGGATCTCTTCGGCTGAAGCCGTTGTCGGCGTCGCTTGCGCGGGCCCCGGTTTCCCTCCGCAGGCGGCAAGGACCAGTGCAAGGGCCAGCGCCAGCATACATACGAGCAATTTTTTCATTGTGTGACCATGCCTTTCTTTTTTTCTCCCTTCATTATATCTTATGGCCTTCATGTTGTCAACATCGTTGGCTATGCCAACATTGTGAATAATATGTAAAATCCTGTTTAGTTCCATACTGCAATTATAATCGGCGAATTATGTGTTATAATGCCAAAGAAGAAAAATAGAGGGAGAAATTCTTATATGGCCAAAAAGACGGTATTCCTGACGGGCTCCTCCGGCAACATGGGCTGGCACGGCTTTCAGGAGCTCTACCAGCGCAGGGACAAATTTGATATCGTGCTGCTCAACCGGGGCAGCCAGAAGAACCGTGACAAGTTCGCGCCCTACGAGAACGACCCCGCCGTGAAGCTCGTCTGGGGCGACCTGCTCAACTACGAGGACGTCCTGGAGGGCATCAACGGGGCGGATTACGTGCTGCACGTGGGCGGCATGGTCTCGCCCCAGGCGGACTATGACCCCAGGGGCACCATCAAAACCAACACCACGGCTGCGCGCAATATCGTGGACGCCGTACAGGCACAGCCCGACCCCGACGCCGTGAAGGTCGTCTACATCGGCACCGTGGCCGAGACCGGCGAGCGCGACGCGCCCATCCACTGGGCCCGCACGGGCGACCCCATCAAGGTCAGCGTGTACGACCACTACGCCATCAGCAAGGTGATCGCCGAGCGCACCTTCGCCGAGTCCGGCCTGAAGCACTGGGTGTCCCTGCGGCAAAGCGGCATCCTTTACGGCGACATCATCCAGAACCAGGACCCCATCATGTACCACGTGCCCATCAACGGCGTGCTGGAGTGGGCCACGGTGGAGGACAGCGGCCGCCTGCTGGCGAATGTCTGCGAGGACTGGGTGCCCGAGGACTTCTGGCGGCGCTTCTACAATATCGGCTCCGGCGCGGATTACCGCATCACCAATTTCGAGTTCGAGCAGTACCTGCTGGGCGCGCTGGGCCTGGGCGACCCCCGCAGGATCTTCAACGCAAACTGGTTCACCCTGCGCAATTTCCACGGCCAGTGGTACGCCGATTCCGACGCGCTGGAGGACATCCTCCACTTCCGTGAGAATAAGCCCATCCAAAAGTATTTCGACGAGATCGCCGCCGACCTGCCCTTCTACATGAAGCTGGCCAAGCTCGCGCCCAAGGGCCTGGTGAAGAACCTCATGATGAAGAAGCTCACCGAGATGCCCGTTTACGGCACGATGTGGTGGATGAAAACCAACAACGAGCAGCGCATCGCCGCCTACTACGGCAGCCGCGCGGCCTGGGAGGCCATCGGCACCTGGGACACCTTCGAGATCAGGAAGCCCACCCTGGAGGTCACGAACCTGGACCATGGCTGGGACGAGGGCAAGCCACTATCCGAGTTGAGCTTCGAAGATTTACAAAAAGCCGCGGCTTTCCGGGGAGGGGAACTCCTGAGCGAGAGCTACAGCGGCGACCCATACGCCAAGCTCGCGTGGCGCAGCGCCTTCGGCAACGAGTTCGAGATGAGCCCGAACCTGGTGCTTCTGGGCGGCCACTGGTGCCCGCAGGAGCTGCCCGGCCCCGACGACGGCGACTTCGGCAACCCCTTCACGCCATGGAATTACGACGCCGAGGCGAAGGCCAACCCCTTCTTCGCCCAGGTGTGGTATCCGCTGCATGGCGTGGACGAGGACAACGTCTACGGCGAGGAAATTTTCGCCGGGATGAAGGGGTACGAGTAAAATACAGAAATACGCCGCCCGGTACACGCGTACCGGGCGGCCATTTTGTGTATGCTCTTATTCGCTCAGCGCTGCCTGCATCGCTTGTTTTGTCTTGGCGTCAATCTTGTAGAACAGCATGGGCACGGCGCTGACGAGGGCCGAGACCCCCGCGAAGCCGAAGTAGGCGAACATGGCGATGTTCTGCGTGCGCATGGGGATGAAGCCGGTCTCGTACATCACCTGGGTATAGCCGGATATGCCGATCATCAGTATACCCACCGCCACGCTGAGCGCGCTGGCCAGCTTGATGGCCATGCTGAGTATCGCGAAGTTGACGCCCTCCTTGCGCCGCCCGGTCTTCCACTGCTGGTAGTCCACGATGTCCGCCGTCATGACCAGCGGGATGTAGGTGTTCGTCGAGAAGAGGAAGGAGAAAATGAGCTGAATGAGCATGATGAAGTACAGCGCGGGATTCCCGTAACGCAGGGGGCTCTCGGCGGGCAGGCTCCAGTAAAAGCCGCAGACGACCGCCGTGAACGCGAAGGTCGCGACAGCAAACGAGATGTGGGTCTTCTTCTCGCCCAGCCGTTTGTTGATCAGCGGCACGATGGACACCCCGACCAGCCCGGACACCGCCCCCAGGATGCCGGGCAGCCAGGTGGCGTCCGCGGTGGTATCCAGCTCCAGGCCAAGGAGGTTCACCTTGCCGATCAGCGCGCCGTTGCCCTGGACGCAGACGCTCAGCGCCATGGTGCGGGCGAAGCCGAGCAGGTAGATGAGGAGGACGATGAGGATCATCCTGTTGTTCTTCAGCTCCGTGAACATATCCTTCATCGAGACAGTGGCGGCGGGGGTGTCCTTCACGGCTTCCCGATTTTTGAAGAAGATCAGCAGATAGCACCCGGTGCCCAGCACCATGATCACCAGGGCCGTGATGAGGTAATACAGCTTGTCCGGGTAGTTGCCCGCGCCCTTTACGGCGTCCAGCAGCAGCATGATGATCGTGACGAACACGCCGGGCACCGCCAGCGCGACGGCCTTGAAGATGTTGGAGAGCGCCGCAGCCCTGTCGCGTTCCTCCAGGTTGGGGGAGAGCCGCGCGAGCATGCCCTGGGAGGGGATGTCCGCGAAGCTCATGGCGATGTTCCACAGGACGGTGGTCAGGGTGATGTAGGCGTAGAGCATCGCCTTGCTGCTGAACGGGATGAAGATGAACAGCAGGGTGGTGAGCGCCGCGATGGGAAAGGCGCTGCGCAGGATCCATGGACGGATTTTTCCATTTTTTGAATCGCCGCGGTCAATCAGCGAGCCGATGATGGGGTCGCCCACACAGCTGAGGAGCTTGGCGATGAAGATGATCGCGGCGGAGGCGTAAAAGATATTCGGGTCGAAGCCGGAGTACATCTTGTTGTAGAACTCCGTCTGGAAGGTGTTGACGTAGCCGATGAACAGCTGCACGCCAAAGATGCCTATGGCATAGAACAGCGTGTACTTCATCGTGAGGATCTCGTTGGATTTTTTCATGCGTTTGCCTCCTCTTGTTTCATCTTTTTATTTATAATCGCCATGGGGATAAACATGATCAGTGCGACGACGGCCGCGCCCAGGAAAATGCCCGCGTTGGGGATGATCTGCGCCGCGCCGAACTCGTCGAGGAAGGTGGGCCCGCTGCGGATGATGCGCGCGCCGATGAAGGGCCCCGCCACCATGGGGATGAGCACGAAGAAGATCATGCGGATGCCATTGAAATGACCGCGCTGCGCCTCGGGCATATGGTCCCGGATGGAAGCGTTGAAAAGGGCTGTCAGCAAAAGATTGGCGCCCATCATCAGCACCGCGAACACGGCCAGCAGGAGCAGGTTTCCCTTCAGGTATGTGCCATGGATATACATCAGCACAAGCCCGGCCACGAGCACCACCCCGGCCGGGAAGAAAAATTTTCTTTTCCCGTATTTGTCAACCATGCGCCCGCCCAACACGCTGATGGCTGCCGCGCAGACCAGCACGATGCCCAGCAGGATGGCGTAGTTCTCCAGGGCCAGGGAAAATTCCAGGTAGATCATGAGGTAAGGGAAGAAAACCTGCATCGAGATGCTGAAGATGCCCATGAGCACGAGCAACAGATAGAGCTGCGGGTTGGCCTTGATGACGCTGGGACGGAAGCCGTAGAACAGGTCAGTTTTGGTTACCGCCAGGCTCGGGTTATCCTTGATGAGGAACAGGCCCAGCAGCCCGCACAGGCTCACCGTGACGCCGATGAGGATATACAGCAGGGCCCAGTTGTTCTCCTTGGCGAGGAAGTCCAGCCCGCCGAACAAAATCAGGATTGCCAGCAGGGGCAGCGCGGAGAGCACGCCCTCGGCCCGGCCGCGGGTCTCTGGCACGGTGATGTCCGTCACCCAGGCGTTGAAGGCGGCGTCGTTGGCGGTGGAGCCGAAGAAGGTCATCACGCAGTCCATCACCACCACGATCGTGACGGTGAGGGCCACGGCGTTGGCCCCGGGGAATAGCCGCGCGGTGTTCTCCTTGGAGATCAGCGCGAAGGCCATGATGGTGACGCCCCATATGATGTAGCCCCAGGAGATGAAGGGCTTGCGCCTGCCCGCTTTGTCGGATGCCATGCCCATCAGCAGGGTGGTGAGCGTGGCCACGGCGGCGCTGGCGGCAACCATCACGGCCACGGCGTTGGGGTCGTAGGTCACGGTTTTGTAGAGGAACACGTTGAAGTACATGTTCTCTATGCACCAGGCAATCTGCCCGAAGAGGCCGAAGAGGATCAGTGCCGACCAGCTGCGGGGGCCCAGGGATGTTTTACTCATTTTGCGTGCACCTCTATTTTCGGAAATTGCGAGATTCGTAAATTCGTGCAGCCGTAGGGCACCAGGGTGATGGGCTCCGGCTCGCCGCAGAGGGGCTTCTCCGGGTACGGCCCGGCGCTGTTTTTGTACCTGCGCCAGTTGCGCACCCGCGCGCCCAGCACGCGCAGCTCGACGGGCGGCGCGGCGGGGTCGAAGGGCATGGGCGGCAGGGACCGGCGGTTTTCGCCGATGAGTTGCAGGGCGCCGTCCCGCAGCAGGGGAGCATAGCTCCACGGGCTGCGGGGGAGGTATTCCCTGTCATGGAAGGGCGGGGCCGCGCCGCCGAGACTGCGGCATTCCTCCTCGATTTTCAGCGCAAACAGCAGCGCGCCTCTGCGGACGCTGACGCTGCCGTCGGGGTTCTCGACGACGCGCACAGGGGCTTGCAGGCGCAGCTCGAGGACGTCCCCCGCCGCCCACGCGCGCTCAATTTCGATGGGACATAGTTTCTCATTATAGAAAAGAGCGCCGGTGGAGCCCTCGGGGATGCGGAAAGAGAGTATGCGGGGCTGGCCGTCGGACGCGAGGACCTCGAAGCGTACGGTGTCGCCGAAGGGGTAGTCGGTGACCTCGCGGATGGACAGCCCCGGCGTGCGCACGGTGCAGGGCATGTAAAGCAGGAACGCCAGGCCCCGGGATGTCCCGTAGCAGGCGTTCGCGGCGAGCTTCGGGAAGGCCTGGTGCAGGTTCGCCGCGCAGCAGCCGTAGTTCGGCGCGAGCCCGAAGGTGTTGGCGTCCCGGTGGAGGTCGTAGAACGGGCGGGCGCGGCGGTCGGCGGCGATCTGGTTGGCCTGCTGCACATACTGGTGCGCGCACGTATCGGGCGTGAAGGTGGCGGGCAGTGCGTTGTACGCCAGCAGCTCCAAACGATCTGCCCAGGCGTGCCCGCCTGTGATGCCCAGCAACTCCTCGAAGGAGTACATCGCCTCAGCGACGGCACATAGCTCCGTGCCGCCCGCGGGGTTCGGGCCGCCGAGGTGCTCGTCGGCGGTCCACAGGCCGTAGGCGAGGCCGTGGTGCCGCATCAACTGCGCGTAACCCCGTGCGGGCAGGTCGCTCAACGCTTTCCCCGTGAGCAGCTCGTAGACCGCGGGGTATTTCAGCGCCATGGCGATGTTCACGCCGTGGGTCATGGTGATCAGCCGTACCAGCGGCGCGTTGTTGAATTTGAGAATTTTTTCTCTCGCCTCAGGCTTCGGGATCCTCTGGCTCTTCTTTGCCAGGGCATCGAAGGGCTCGCCGGCGCTTTTGAGAAAGTTGAACACCCCGCTTGGGATGCGCCGCGCCGTCGGCGTTTTATAGGGCAGGTCTTCGAAGTAGTCGCGCCAGCGGAACATGTGGGCCTGCAGCTTCTCGGTGAGCTCCACAAGATACGCCGCCCCGGTGGCGCGGTGGATCAACTCGATGGCCTCGCCGGCCTCGAGGGCGCGGGCCGAGGCCCAGTATTTCGGCGGCATGGCGTCGATATGCGCGTGCATATAGCGGAAAAACGCGTCCATGAAGTCCAGCGCGCGGCGGTCGCCCGTTGCCCGGTAATAGGTCGCCAGGGTCTTCAGCACGACGAAGCGCGGCCACCAGTCCAGGCTGCGCGCCGGGCCGAAGAAGCCGTCCGCCCGCTGGCTGGACAGGATGGCCTCCACCCAGCGGTTCGCCCGGGCCTCCAGCGCGGGGTCCCGCAGCAGAAGGGCCAGTGGCAGCAGGCCGTCGAGGTAGTACGGCCCGCGCTCCCAGGCCTCGCCCCGGCCGCCCAGCCAGGCGGAATCCGCCGAGACGTCCGCCCAGAGCTCCGGCATGCGCCCGGTGAGGCCCGCCGCCTGCAGCTCCAGCTGGCGGCGCAGCCAGCCCTCCGGCTCGATGGCCGTAAGGGGCAGCTTATCGAAAGCCCTCTGCCGCATGGAAGCACCTCACGTTTCACATAAAAAAGAGCTTGCAATTCATCGGGCATATCGTATATAATATGTCAATGGAGGTCTGATATGGCAAAGCGATTGATAGGATGTATTATTGTTATCTTCATGCTTGGCGCGCTGTCCGCCTGCGCCTTTGAGGGCCGGGGCGGGGACGAGGGCTTAAGCGTGGTGGCCACGATTTTCGCGCCCTGCGACTTCGCACGCGCCGTTGCGGGGGGACTGGCCGAGGTCACGATGCTCCTGCCGCCCGCGTGCGAGAGCCATTCCTTCGAGCCCACGCCCCAGGACATCGTCAAGATCCTGAACTGCGGCGTGTTCATCTATGTCGGCGGGGAATCTGACGCCTGGGTGGAGCGCATCCTCTCCACCATGGATACCTCGGGCATGCAGATCGTCACGCTGACGGACTGCGTGGACACCGTGGAGGAGGAGGGCGGGGAGGGGGAGCCGGACGAGCACGTCTGGACCTCGCCGAAAAACGCGATGCTGATCACCAAGAAGATCGCCGACGCCATGTGCGCGGCCGACCCGCAAAACGCCGCGGCATACCGGCAAAACACGGCTGCGTATCTCGCCAAACTGGACGCCCTGGACGGTGAATTCCGCGAGGTCGTCGCGCAGGGCGCACGTAAAACCATCGTGTTTGGCGACAGGTTCCCGTTCCGCTATTTTGTGGACGCCTACGGCCTGGACCACTATGCCGCCTTCCCTGGCTGCGCCGCCGAGACGGAGGCCAGCGCGGCTACTGTCATATTTCTCATCGAGAAAATAAAGGCCGAACAGATCCCGGTGGTGTTCCACGCGGAGCTTGCCAACGAGAATATGGCCCGGGCCATCGGGAAAGCTGCAGGCGCGAAGGTGCTGCTGCTGCACGCCTGCCACAATATCTCAAAAGCCGATTTTCAGGCGGGCAGGACATATCTGGATTTGATGGAGGAAAACGTGAAAGCGCTGCGGGAGGCGCTTATGTAGCGGGTGCAATACATGCTGAAACGATTGACGCTAAAGAGATTGAGATGAATCTCTGCCCATATGATTGCCCTCATTGAGATAATCATCTAGTTTATCCATCTGTTTGCGCTTGTGTTTCGCGTCGAGATGCGTATAGATATTCAGTGTCGTTTTGGCGTCTGCGTGCCCCATCTGCTGCTGCGCCGTGAGAACATCCACCCCCGCGAAATAAAGGAGCGTGCAAAAGGTATGCCGCAGCATGTGCGCCGTAATGGGCTCGATCGAGAACCCCTTGAAGCGTATGTCGTTCTTGCGTTCCCTTTTTATGTTCATGTCCCCATACTCATCCTTTTTTGTTTTTTCGCTGTCCCCGTACAGGAGCTCCAGGTCAAACATGTAGGCCTCCCACGCCGCATTCCAGGAGGTTGCGGTGAAGAGTTTCCCAGAAGGGCCGGGGCAGACAAGGCCGCTGCTCCGCTCCAATCCACCCAAATAATCGGCAAGCCTTCGAGGGATATCGACCGTACGAAGGCTTGCCTCCGATTTTGCGCAAAATTTGATTTCCGCCTTACCTCCTGTGAGGTCAACGCTTTTAGTGATTGAAATCGTCCTCTCCTCAAGATTTATGTCTGACCACAGGAGGGGGATCAGTTCCCCGCGCCTCAGCCCCGCGTACATCATGATCATGGCCGCCGCCTGCATGCGATGCGGCGTGCTCGCGATCCACCCCTGCTCCTCTTTAGTAAGGGCGCGGCGAGAGGATTTGGGGGAAGACTTCGGGATTTTCACAGCCTGCGCTGGATTATACTCTATGACGCGGTTATCCAAAGCCAGTTGCAAGATTTGCCTGGCGGTCCCCCTGATGTCGTTTAATGTCTTTTTTGCGGACGGTTTTCCTGTGGACGGATTGCATATAGCCAAGTCCGTTATGATGGCCTGGATGTCATAGGCGGTCACCTTCGATATCGGGATGGGCGATAGGGGGCTGAGCCGCTTTATGTGGGCCTTGAGGCTTCTATGCTGAGATGGGCCTACGTCTGCCCTTTTTATCCGAAGCCAACGGTCCGCCCATACGCCAAAGCACTCCTTATCGGCGGCGACGTCCAAGCCCTTTTTCATGCGGGCGCGCACATCGTCAGCCTTCTCCTCGGCCGCCTTCTGTGTCGCGCCGTAGACATACTTATACTTTGGTTTTCCATCAACCTTGCCCAAATAGATCCCGACGCGGTACAGCCCGTCCGCGCGGGGCTTTCGTTTTGTCATGATTGCGCCCCCTCTATCACAGGCTATTGCTTGTTCTTCTCTATAAATGGGAAAAACTGCTCGTATACCTTCCGTTCCAGCGGGTGGGTAAGAAATCTTTCTCTTCGATACAACTCCTCCATGCGCCGCGCGCGGTACTGGGCAGCCTCCAGCGAGATATTGCATGCACGCTGGATATCTTCCGCGCGGTGCAATCCAAGCCCCCACAGCACGCACGCGGGGGCCAGCAGACGGGACGCAAAGACATCTGCGGATATTTCCCCTTCCGGCTTGTCCGTATCGAACGTGCGCCCGTGCTTGCACTCTATGAGCGTGTGGCCCATCAAAATGTGCCCAAACTCGTGCGCGATGGTGAAGCGCTGTCGGCCAACGTTGCACATGTCGTCATAGTATACATGCCAATCGCCACCAGTGAGAAAACTGGACCCGATCTCGTCTTCGGCTAGTATCCCGCACGAGCTATTTTTGTGCACGCGGATTCCCGCAGGCACTGCGATCGCGGACAAATTCACAGGAAGCGCCGAGATCCCATAGTCCAAAAGGCACCGCCAGGAGGCGTTTCTTGCGTCCTTGTATTTTCCGTAAACCATACTATCACCCTTGAATAGCATGGCAGCGGCACGTCCAATTATGCCGTTAGGCTACGGAAGGTTTTTATCCTCCCCGCCCAGGCGAATGGCGTCAAGCTGCTCTTTATTTAGAAATTCATACCTGGGCGCACGGAACCCGCCGCGCGTCCGGGAGGCACGGTAAATGAGTTCATTTCCAGCTTCTTTCTCCTCCTCCAATTTTACAAGGCCCAACTGTATCAGCAACAGCACCGCCTGCGACATGTTTGCAAGCCTGTACTGGAAACGGAACCCCTCCAGCCGCTTCAACATGTCGTCTTCAAGCAAGAAGGTCACTCTCCTGTTTTCTGTTGGCACCACACCACCACCTATTCATCATGAAATTGTGTCGCTTTATCACTTGACAGCGCAAAACCATAAGGCTATAATGTCCGTGAAGGTTCATACTGTATGAATCTTCAAAATGGAATTCCCAAAAAATTGCCATTGATTTTATAGAACATAAGTTCTATAATTGCTTAAGGAAATCTATGGGAGGGGAAAGAGCGTGGATAAAGTAAAGGGAAATCCCGTGGAGAGGACACTGGCCGCGATGGAACGCATGCCCACCGAAGGCATTGCAGCGATCATTCAGTGTACCGCGACGCTGTATACTCAGCAAACCGGGCTATCTCCTCCTGCACCGCCTCCGGCAGAGCGCTCATGAGGCCTTGTACATATAATTGTTGTGCTGTCAGGCCTTCGCCCGCCCCCGCTTCGGCGGGGGTGTTTTTTTTGTCCGCCGCGGGGGTGCGGGAGTCGGTGTAGCCAAGGAGGTATGGGACAGTGACGCCGAAATAGGCGGCGACTTTTTCAAGGGTTTCATCCTTTGGTCTTGATCCTGTTTTCCATTTATTCACTGCATTTCCCGAAACGCCGATTTCAGTTCCAGCGGCTGTGCGGCTCAATCCTTTTTCCTTGCAGAGGAGGCAGTATCTCTCCCAGAACACTAGATCACCTCATTTTCCCGTAAATATTCAATGGCGGCCTTGCATTGAATCCTGCGCTTATCCGGACTAAAAATCATCTGCTCGTCATTATACCCGAACTCACCCATGCCGTGAGGGGCGAACTGAGCATTGTCTTTTACGCGGTCATAGAAGCCCCTATATATGTCTGCATGCTTTGATTTGTTTAGATTTCCTAGCTCGCTATTTCGAAGTCTCATGTGAATCGCATAGATGAAAAGCGTGACCCTCATCTGCGGCGTAGCCATATGGGCGACAGAGCTTTTTAAGGCATCGTAATCTTTGTAGATGTACCCGGAGAATCCTTCCTCTCGCAAGAACTCAACAAATTCCAGTGGCGCGGGATTGCTCGTGTTGTTATCATCCCATGTCCCGGTCTCTCTTGTCATAGTAATGCCTGGACCAATTACCTTTGTCTGCGATGTAGTGCTGTATCCCCCGCGCTGCGTAGCAACCGGCGCAGAATATTCTCCACGGGCAGTAGCGTTCATGCTGTTCAGGTCGGCCACGCTTAGACGAACGCCATTCGCGGTTACGGTTATATAGCCCAACTCTAGCGCCAGGCGATAGATGTGCTTGCACGGCAGTTTTGTTTTTTGGAAATGGGCACACGTACATGTGCCAAGCGTGACAATACAGATTTCCCCCGCATCGCCTCTAACGCTGCATGATTGAATGTCCCACCTAATCGCTATGGGTCGAATGCTAAGACACATTCCGAAAATTTTTTGCTGCTCTGGAAAACCATGTATTCCGTGCGACCACCCACCGAATTCATTGATGGTTACCGAAGTTGCGATTTGCCTTGATTGCATTATAATCTCCTTGTCCTATTCCCTGCTAGTTATAGGATGAAAGAATTTTCTGAAAGCGTGCCATAGATTCTACATATAGTTCATCCATATAATTATAAAAAGCACTCATGTCGTAGCCGTAATAGTCTAGCATGGCGAATAGTGGCTTCACAAATAACTCTCTTCTAATTGAGCCCCATGCACTACTTGGCCTAGAAGAGAAGTCATTGTAATATTGTCTTATATAGTCCACTATGAAACACCTTGCAATAGTTAGATCAGGATTGCTCTGCATCACACCAACCACGAAAATTTGAGAGGAACTGTATTGGTTGAATAGATCGTCCGTGCTTGCAGACAAACCAAGCAAATCCTTTTTCAGTCTATTATAAAATTCCGGCGTTAATTCAGTGCCATAAAGGAAGTCACTGGCATACTTTTTGGCAAACTTGTAACATGGCTCTAGAAGTTTTTTATGTAATGATTCGCGTTCCTTTTCACTCATCGATTCGTCGTGAGCAAAGTGAATGGTTGTTGTCTGCGCTGTTGTTGATGCGGTGGACTGTGTGTTCGGATCGCTCCCGCTATTTTCATCAAGAGCCATGAGGAGCAAGATGAGCAGCCCAACAAAAACAGCGACCGCAATAATAATTATGTTCTTTTTTCTCGCTATGCCTTTCTTTTCCGCCACCTCGCAGGATGAATTGGATGGCGAATGCATGGCCGGCGGCACGACCTGTATTTGTGTTTGTGTGGGCGGTGGACTAACCGGCATGGCGAATTGCGCCTCAAGTTTCGCGCCGCACTCAGGGCAGAACTTGAAACCTCCGACATCCTGTTGGCAGTTTGGACAATACATAGGGCACCTCTTTATTTTTTAGAGATAATGAACAAGAAAGCAATAAAAAATTGTGCAACAAGCCAAAAATCACCTTATAGCTAATTATTCTATTGACAAGTTAGCTATAAGGTGATATCCTATACCCACGGAACAAAAAGCACGGCAGGCAAACGCGATGCTCGGATCGCGGACGGAGGGAACGGGAGGAAGTAAATGGAAAAAAGGTTGGTCGCTCCGTTGATGCTCTCCCGGCTTTCGCCCCTTATCTATTTATTTCCGGCCTGTCCGTGCGGCCCAACAGGTAATCCACGGAGCAATTTAAGGTACTCATATCTAGTAAGGAGGAATATGGAATGGGGTTCACAGCCAAGGCCGCGCGCGTCAACAGGAATCTGACGCAGGCTGAAGTGGCGGAACTGTTGGGGATTGGCCGGGTGATGTATCAGCGCCTGGAAAAAACCCCGGAGCAGCTCACGGTGGAGCAGATGCGGAAGCTCTGCGACGCGCTCGGCGTGCGTCATGTGGGCGGCAACAGTTTTACACTAGCAGATTAACGCGCCATAACAGGATAAATCACAGTATAGTATAGAATAAAAATGCCCGTATGTCAAGGGGAGATGATAAATATGGATGGTATTTTTACGAAAGAGGACGCGCGTCACCGACACTCAGTGCTCGGCACGGCCGTTCTAGCGCGGCTGCGCGAGATGAACAAAACCCAAGTGGACCTTGCAAATTACATTACATCGAAGGGGTATCCCATCAGAGCAAAGACGGTTGGCGACATTCTGTTTGGAATCAGCGCAGTCAAGCGCGATGACGAGCTGCGGATCATCTGCGAATACGTCGGGTTCCAATACGCAGCCCGAAAGAGAGCCGGAAGGGGGTGAACCGATGCCGGCGGCAAAACAGGTGAAAGGCAAGCCATACATCAATTGGGGAAAGATTCCCGTGCTGTTCACGTCGGCAGAACTCTCCATCCTGTTGAACGAGGATGAGGAGTCCGTGCGCAGGCAACTCCGCGGCGGTCTGATCCCGGGCGCGCAAAAAATCGGCAAGCAGTGGTTTATTGAGCGGGACACGTTTCAGCGCCACTTCGCGGGCGACAACGCGCCGCCGCGCATTTCAGACACGGACGCAACCGCCATTGCCGCGCTGGTGGCCAGTGAACTTATAAGGGTTGGAATAAAACCATGAAGGAGCGATGACAAATGCAGAAATATCTGATTACCCTGAAAGGCGCGACGGAGGACGGTGCGGAGATTATCGCTTACCTTGGCTGCAGCGCTATAGACGTCGTTCGCGCGGCGGATTATGCCTCGATGATGGCGGATCGCATGACATCAATTAACCCGGACTACGCCCCCTTCCGCGTGGATTGTGTGGAGCCAACAGGCGGGCATCCCGACTTGGAGTTTCCTGCTGTGGGACCTATGCCTGAAGATGACTGTGAATTCGGCGAGGACACACTGGCCATGGTGAACAATCACGCCCAGGCGTCGATGGCATCCGCCCCTTAAATTGCTTTCTTCATACTTCTCTTCTCACCCCACGAACCGGGCGGCGGACGCTTCGCACCCCGTCGCCCACCCACCGCGAAGTAGCTTAACCGCGCAGAGCCCAGATGCGGCCTTGATTGGCGCAGCTCAGGAGATGCGGGTTCAAATCCCGCCTTCGCGACCAAACGCATAAGATGACGGAGGGAGGTTGGCGATGTATTGTTCTTGGTTTGACCTGGAGACGATGGAAAACACAGCTCTGGAACTAAAATATATCCTCGCCGACCTTCTCTCCGGCAAGTACAGAAAACGCCTGTCGCGCAAATACAGTGTATGCGTTCCGTTCTGCGCGATGCTATGTCACAAGGTGGATCATGGCTTGATCCGGCCACCTGCAATAGGGTGGCGCGCTGGCCCGGCGCAAGGGCGCGAGCGGGCGCGCGGCATTGCCGCCCCTGAGTGTTGCGCCTGCCATGACCGTCCGATATATGGGCGTGTAGATGCTCCGGAGCGGGCGGCGGTTTATATGAATGGATCAGCGCAATCACCGCCGCCCAAATGAAAACCCCCTCGCGCTGCCGTCAAGCCAAGCGCAAAGGGGAAGCGGATTCGCCGCATAAAAGTACTGTGGCCACTCTAGTATAGCACAATACGTCGCGGATGCCAATAGGTGAAATATGAAAAATGACTTAACGCACCTAAGCCTCTTTACTGGGATCGGCGGCATAGACCTGGCGGCTGAAAGGGCGGGGTTCCGCACGGTGGGGCAGTGCGAATGGTCAGACTACCCAACAAAGGTGCTCGAAAAACACTGGCCGGACGTACCGCGATGGAGGGACATACATGAGCTTACCGCAGACAGTTTCTTTGAACGAACAGGGCTACGAACAGTTGACCTTATTTCAGGCGGATTTCCCTGCCAGCCCTATAGTGTTGCCGGGAAGCGGCTTGGCGAGGCAGATGACCGCGCGCTCTGGCCAGAAATGCTTAGAGTTATCAAAGAACTGCGGCCTGCTTGGGTTCTTGGAGAAAATGTTGCTGGATTCATCGGCATGGGCCTCGACCGCGCGCTATCTGACCTGGAAGCCGAAGGTTACGAATCAAGGGCGTTTATACTTCCAGCTTGTGCCGCAGGCGCCCCGCATGAGCGAAAGCGAGTTTTCATTGTGGGCTACGCCAAGCGCAGCGGACAGCGTGGGGAGCCACAGCGGCGGTCAGGGGAAGAGCCTGCGGACAGATATCGCCAACGGGAAGAAGTCTTTACTTCCAACGCCAACTGCCAACGATGCAAAGAATGCAACGCTTCCAGCGTCTCAATGGAACAGGAATTCGATTGTCGGTGCAGTAATGCGGGGCATGTGGCCGACACCGAAGGCTGGCGGGAACAGGAATTCCCGCAATGCGATCATCGGGACGAACACCAACGGAGCGCACAAGTCGGACATGGGTCTGGAGCAGGCGGTGGAGGCGATGTACGGTATCCTTCCAAGGGAACTGCAATCGCCGAAAGAGTTGCCTGCGAGGTTTCGAGAGATATTCCCGAAGACGGAATTGAACGCGGCTGTTGGTGGGCGCTTGAACCCGGAATGGGTAGAGTGGCTCATGGGGTTCCCAGCCGGGTGGACAGACTTAAGTGCTTAGGCAATGCTGTGGTGCCCTGGCAGGTGTATCCCATTCTTGCGGCCATAGCGGCGGCGATAAGGAGGTGGCGCGGATGGATAAGCAAATAGCCCGCGTCTTCCCCCGGCGCACAGAGGCAACGCCGGATGACGACCTGGCCTTCATTGGCGAACCGCCGCAGCTTTTCCTGCGGGACATGGAGATCAAAGAGGCGCATGTGTCCGTGGCGTTTACCTGGGATATACCCTACGCGGAGTATCTGGCGCGCCAATGGGAGATGATCGGCGTCCCCGTCAAGGTGGGCGGTCCGGCCTACGATGAAAAAGGCGGGGAGTTCGTGCCCGGCATGTACATCAAGCACGGCTACACCATCACATCGCGGGGTTGCCCAAACAACTGCCCCTTCTGCTTTGTCCCCAAGCGCGAAGGCCCGCTGCGGGAACTGCCGATCCATCCGGGGCACAACGTCCTCGATGACAACCTTCTCGCATGTAGCGACCGGCACATCCGCGCAGTGTTCGACATGCTCCAAGCACTGCCAGAACGGCCCAAATTCACGGGCGGCTTTGAGGCCGCGCAGCTGGTAAAAAAGCCATGGGTGGTTGAGCATCTGCGAGAGCTGCGGCCCAAGGGGATGTACTTTGCCTACGATATGCCCGGAAAGTACGAGGCACTGGTGGAGGCCGGGAAGCTCCTACGGGCGGGCGGGTTCACAGCGGAAAGCCATGAGGTGATGTGCTACGTCCTGGCCGGCTACTTCCCGGATGACACGCCCGAGCGGGCGGAAAAGCGTCTGAAGGACGCATGGCGGGCCGGGTACTTCCCATACGCCATGATATACCGGGATGAGCTGGGCCAAGTGCCAACCGGCTGGGAGGCTTTCTACCGCAACTGGAGCCGCAGGGAGGCAGTGGCTACAAATCTACAAGGGATTGAGGTGATGACCCTATGAGCTTTCGACCAACAGCGATAGAGTGGTGCGCCCACACCTGGAACCCCGCAACGGGCTGCTACCACGATTGCAGCTACTGCTACGCCCGCAATCAGGCAAAAAGATTTTCGGGGCATCATTACCAATGCGCGGCAGCCGAATGCACTTTTAATGCGTATTGGCGCGCCGGGGATACCCGCATCATCCAAGACGATGATGCGCAGTATCTGTACGACCCGGAGCGCAGCGAAGACGGTGGAGTGCTCATGGTGCAAGAGCGCCCGCGCTTCACCCTGGACGCGCCACTCAAGTACAGAACAAAGAATTGGAAACTCATCAACGCGCCCTACCCGTTTGGGTTCTGCCCCACGCTCCACCGCTACCGCCTGGGCGACCCGGCAAAGCACAAGAAACCAGCCATCGTATTTGTGGGCAGCATGTGTGACCTGTTCGGGGAGTGGGTGCCGGATGAGTGGATCAAACTGGTGTTTGCAGCCTGCGCCGCCGCGCCCTGGCACACGTATCTATTCCTCACAAAAAACCCGGTGCGTTATCTGGAATTGGCCCAAAAACGCTTGCTTCCAAGTGGAAACAATTACTGGTTTGGCGCGAGCGTACCGGATCAGAAAGAACTGTCGGGCGCTTTCTACGTGTTCCGTAAGCTGAAAACACAAACCGGCGCAAGCACATTCCTATCAATGGAACCGCTTCTATTTGACGCGCTATTTAGTGACGCCTCGAAATTCAAACACGTCGACTGGGTAATTCTCGGCGCAATGACAGGACCCAAAGCAAAGAAAAACCGGCCTCAGCCTGATGTCGTGAGGTCGATTGTGTGGCAGGCAGATGGCGCGGATGTGCCGGTGTTCATGAAGGATAGCCTGATACCAATCGTGGGAGAGGTGGGCATGCGGCGGGAGCGGCCTGTGGGTATTGGAAGGGTGGTGCAATAATGCCCTTCAGAACATGTCCTAAATGCGGAGCTAACCTGGACCCGTGCGAATCGTGTGAAGACTGCAAAAAAGAGGATACGCAAGCGCGCGAACTGGTACGCGAACCGACCGAATCCGATGAGGATTCCGGCGAAGCCACATAAAGGCCGAAAGGCAGAATTACGATATGGACATGTACCGCGAGATACTTAGCTTTTATGACACCGTAGAAGACAACGATTTGAAGGCCGGCGCCATATCGCTTTGGTTTGCGCTGCTACACAAAGCGAACAGGAGCGGCTGGAAGGAATGGTTTGTTGTATCGGGCAAAAAGCTGGAGGCTCTTTCAGGCCAGGGAAAAACCGCTATTTGGGAGAATCTCAGGGTGCTGAAAGCATGCGGCCGAATTGACTACAGGACAGCGAAGGGCAAAAAAACAGAGTTTAGATTGCTTACCCGTTCGCCACGCGAACCACTTTGCGAACCACTTTGCGAACCACTTCCCGGACAAGATGCGAACCACTTTGCGGATAGTTCCATTATAGAGCGCAGGCGAAGACGAGACGTATACACCGTTCCGTTCGTTGACGTTGTCGTTGACGTTCCCGCGCGACAGCCCAGAAAAACGCTGAGATACGGTACTGCAAAAATCCCGGATGAATTCAGGGAGCATGCAGAGGCGTGGTGGGATAACTGTTGTGAACCCATCGCCTTTGACAGCAGTGCAGTGAACACTTGCTACCAGATATTTGCTTTCGCTAGTGAACTGGAGGGACCAAATGACTGGGATTTCAAAACTGACATTGCAGAAGCAATTGAAGCAGCGGGAGATGGGGCTGAGCGGCCAGCGGCCTACATCATCGGGGTTTTTCAGAAATGGTACATCGACTATCTTCCGGACAACATGAAGCAAGGCTTGCGGGGGCGGCAAGTACAAGGTAGCGGAATGCGGCATAAAATTTGACTGGAGGTCATCATCATGGTAAAGATAATCGCGATCATGAACCAAAAAGGCGGGTGTGCCAAAACCACAACCACCATCCACCTGGGCATCGGCCTCGCCCGGCAGGGCAAGCGTGTGCTTCTGGTGGATGCCGATCCGCAGGCCAGCATGACCATCGCGCTGGGGTGGAAGACGTTGGAGGATCACACCTACACGCTTTCGGAACTGCTTCGCGGAATTGACAGAGGAACCGCGCACCCGCCTGAGTTCGGAATCCTTCATCATGAAGAGGGGGTTGACCTGGTTCCCTCCAATATCACCCTGTCCGGCTTCGAGGCGGCGATGTTTAACATGGAATGCCGCGAGCAGCTGCTGCGCTGTTACATTGAGAGCGTGAAGGACAGCTACGATTACATCCTGATCGACTGCCTTCCATCCCTGGGCCTGCTGACCGTCAACGCGCTCACCGCCGCCGACAGCATCATCATTCCCGTGCAGCCGGAGTATCTCAGCACGGTTGGCATGAACCAACTGCTGGAGAGCTTCCAGCGGGTGCGGCGCAAACTCAACCCCACCTTGCAAATCGATGGTATCCTAATCACCATGGCTGATATGCGCAGCAACCACGCCTACGATGCGGCCATGGCTATCCGTGCAAGCTACGGCGCGCAGGTGCGCGTCTTTGAGGCGCAAATCCCCCTGAGCGTCCGGGTACGTGAGGCCAGCATGGCGGGCGTCAGCGTTTACGCCCATAGCCCCAAGAGCAAGGCAGCGCTGGCATATGGGCAGTTCGTGCGGGAGGTGTTGGGGAATGCCTAAGCAGCGACAGGAATACGACCTTGCCCCCGTCACTGACCTGTTTGGTTCCGAGCCGGATGACCAAATCGCTGACCTCAGCAAAATGGTGCAGGAAATCCCGCTGGGAGACATCGAAGGCTTTTCCGGACATCCCTTCAAGGTGCTGGATGACGATGAGATGCAGGCCCTTGTGGAGAGCATCAAGGCGGACGGCGTGATTGTTCCCGTCCTTTTGCGCGAACTGGCGGGCCTTGCGGGCAAGTATCAGCTTATCAGCGGCCACCGGCGCAGGCGCGCGGCGGAACTGGCTGGGCTGACTACTATCCCTGCCATTGTGCGGGAAATGTCCGATGATGAAGCCACCATCGCAATGGTGGACAGCAACCTCCAGAGGGTGCGCATTTTGCCCTCGGAGCGGGCGTGGGCCTATCGCATGAAGCTGGAGGCCATGAGCCACCAGGGCCGGAAACTTCGCGACAGCGTGTCGGGAAGTGCCGCTTCTGTCGGAGGGGCGGATGGCGTCAGCGATAGGACGGTGCAACGGTGGATTAGGCTGACATACTTAATCCCCGAACTGCTGCAATTGGTGGATGATGGGAAGCTCAAGTTTGAGCATGGAATACGGCACTCCTATGGCGATGAGAATGAGCAGCGCGAATTTTACGAGCGGAAAAAGCTTTGCCTTGAAAAAGGGCTTTCGGTTGTTGGGATGCAGGACGGCACGAAGCCGAGGACGCGGCCTAAGGCGTACAGAATAAGCTATGACCGCGTGGGACGGTTCTTCCATGAGACATTCAACCTGGAAGATATAGAGGAGATCATTGAACAGGCGCTGGAGGCGTGGTTTGCGAGGGAGGATGCTTTATGAGGATTTACGTGTGCAGTCCGTATAGGGCAGACACCCCGGAGGGCATCGCAGCCAATGTGGAATACGCCCGCAAGTGCTGTCGTACAATCTTTGACGCTGGTCATGACCCCTATGCCCCACATTTACTATTTCCTCAGTTCTGCGAGGATAGTAACGAAGTCGAACGCAACAAATGCATGACCGCCGCCCTGAGAGAACTGCTGCTCTGCGATGGCATGATGGTTTTCGGGGACTTTATGAGTGAAGGCATGGTTGAGGAATTCAGCTTTGCGAACACATCTGGCATCCCATCTTATCTCTCTGCTCGGGCAGAATGCCCGGATGATATTACGAATGCCATTGAATTGTTTAAATCGAAATCCACGATATACGCACAAAAGCAGGAAAATGAAATGGCGCGCAGAGGCATACGCAGAGAGCTTGCTCCGAATGTTCTCGGGTGGCGAAAAGATCGCAATCCATTCTGGGGGGATCTGCCGTGAAAATATATCGCGTTACACTCACTGGATACGGCGCACTCGAGGTGCAGGCAAAAGACCGCAGCGCGGCGCGGTATCAGGCATATTTGAAGTTCGGCAAAGAGGCGGGGCTGACCTGGAAGGCGTTCATGAAGACCATCGAATCCTCGCGGCAAGTAGAGCCGGGCGACAGGTATGATGCTTTTCTGGACGGCAAGGTGGAGCTGGCGGTCAAGAGCGGCTTTGACATCTCCCTGGAGGAAATCAACCCCGCGCTTAAGCCCCACCAAAAGGCCGCTGTGAAGTGGGCCGTGCGCGGCGGGTGCCGGGCCTTGTTCGAGAGCTTCGGCCTCGGCAAGACCGCGCAGCAGCTGGAGTGGTGCCGTCTTATCCTCAAACACTGCGGCGGAAAGGCGCTGATTGTGCTCCCCTTGGGTGTCAAGCAGGAATTCACGCAGGACGCGGTGAATCTGCTGAGATGGGAGCGCGCGCCTGAATACGTCCGCATACAGGCCGAAGTCGAAGCGGCGACCGGCGACATCCTCCTCACAAACTATGAGCGGGTGCGGGACGGCGACATCGACCCGGACACCTTCACGGCCTGCTCCCTGGATGAAGCCTCCGTGCTGCGCAGTTTCGGCAGCGATACCTACCAGACGTTCCTGCCAAAGTTCAAGAACGTGCGGTATAAACTTGTGGCGACCGCCACGCCGTCCCCGAACCGCTACAAGGAACTGATACACTACGCGGGCTACCTGGGCATCATGGACACCGGCCAGGCCCTGACACGCTTCTTCCAGCGCGACAGTACCAAAGCAAACAACCTCACCATCAAACCCGCGCAGGAAGGCGAATTTTGGCTATGGTTGAGCAGCTGGGCGCTGTTCATCACAAAGCCCTCCGACCTGGGCTTTGACGATACCGGCTACGACCTCCCACCCCTGGAGATCCGCAGGCACGTCATACCCAACGACTTCAAAGAACTGCCCATGAACCGGGACGGCCAGGTGCAGTTCGAGCGCAAGCCCTCGGCGAGCCTGCAAGACGCCGCGCAGGAAAAGAACCGCAGCGTCCCGGCGCGGGTTGCCAAGGCGGCAGGGATCGTGGCCGGAGAACCTGAAACACACTTCCTGCTGTGGCACGACCTGGAGGCAGAACGACATGAACTCCTGCGAAAAATCTCCGGCGTGGTGGACATATACGGCACAATGGACTACGACGAGCGGGAGCGCAGGGTGATCGACTTCTCGCAGGGGCGCTCCCGTCTGTTCGCCACGAAGAAAACCCTGAGCGGGTGCGGATGTAACTTCCAGCGATACTGCCACCGGGCCATCTTCTTGGGGATAGACCACAAATTTCATGACTTTATCCAGGCGATTCACCGCATCTACCGATTTTTGCAGTTGGAACGGGTGATCATCGACATCATATACACGGAAAGCGAACAGGCCATCTATGACGCGCTGATGAAAAAATGGAAACAGCACATCTACATGGAAGAGAAAATGAGGGAGATCATCATGGAGCACGGATTGAACGCAGAGGCCCGAGCGGGTGACATTCGCCGCACAAAGGGCGTAGAGCGCGAGGAAACCAGGGGCGAACGCTTCACGGCGGTACATAACGACTGTGTGCTGGAAACCGCGCGGATGGCCGATGAATCCGTGGACATGATCCTTACCTCCATCCCCTTCAGCAACCATTACGAGTACACGCCAACATATAACGACTTCGGGCATAACCCGGACACGGCGAAATTCTTTGAGCAGATGGATTTCCTGACCCCGCAGCTGCTGCGTGTGCTCAAGCCTGGCCGGGTGTTCTGCTGCCACGTGAAAGACCGGGTGCTGTTCGGCAACGCCACCGGCACGGGTATGCCCACGATGGAGCCATTCCACGCGCTGTGCATTGAGCACTACATGCGCCACGGCTTTCAATACTTCGGCATGATCACCGTCGTGACGGACGTTGTGCGCGAGAATAACCAGACCTACCGGCTGGGCTACACGGAAATGCGGAAGGACGGCACGAAGATGGGTGTGGGGTGCCCGGAATACATCCTGCTGTTCCGCAAGCTCCCCAGCGATACCAGCACGGCCTATGCCGATGACCCCGTGACAAAAACCGCCGATGAATACTCCCTGGCCCGCTGGCAGCTGGACGCGCACGGCATGTGGCGCAGCGATGGGAACCGCATGTTCACCCCGGAGGAAGTCAACCGCCTGCCCATGCACATCCTGCAAAAGCGGTTCGCTGAATTTTGCAGAGGCTATGTATACGACTTCCAGAGCCACGTGGCTCTCATGGAGGCGATGGACGACAAGCTGCCCAAAACATTCTTCGGCATACCGCCGTCCAGTTGGAACCCTGATGTGTGGGATGACGTGCTGCGCATGCGCACTCTCAACGCCGATCAGCAGCAGAGCAAGCGTGAAAAGCATATCTGCCCACTGCAACTGGATATCATCGAGCGGCTGATCAACCGCTACACAAACAAGGGCGACCTGGTGCTGGACCCCTTCGGCGGCATTATGTCTGTACCCTACATGGCCATCAAGATGGACAGGCGGGGCCTGGGAGTGGAACTCAACGGCGACTACTACCGGGACGGCGTAATTTATTGCAGGCAGGCGGAAGATGAGGTGACGGCGCCCACGCTGTTCGATTTAATAAAGGAGGATAGTGCGGCATGAAAGATCACAAGAACAAAATGGTATACTCTGCGCATACAATCCCGGGAACCTACTTTTGCAAAAAGTGCAACAGGATACTCGGACCCCAAGGCTCAAATGACCTGCCATGCATATGCCCTGGTTGTGGGGCCGCAATTAAATACGAATGAAAATACAGAGGGGAATAGACGTTATGAAAAGAATTCGGCTGCGCCGTTGCCCGAAGTGCGGTAAACTCCCACGCAAATGGACCGAGCACGGATTTCTGCACTACTGTGGATGCAAGGCCTGCAGCACTAAGTGCGGATCGCCAATAAAGCGCAGGGCTATTGAAGCGTGGAACGCCCGGCGCAATGTGATGTGCGAAATTGAGCCGGGCCACTGGAGGGCGGAGGCGGAGCATGAATAACGAGTATAACCCACCCTATACCAGCATCTTCGTGGAGCGCGGCGTGTTCCGCTGTTCACTGACCCGCACCAATGCGGACGGCACAGAAGAAACCATCAAAGAGGGCGGCTGGGAGCGCGACTCCGCAGGCGGTTGCGTCACCTTATGTCCGGTGGACGAAAACACAGATCAGTGCGGCGAGGCGCAGCTTTGCGGGTATTACGCCAACCCGGAGTATATCGTGATCCGGCTACTGGAAATGCTGGGCATTACGCCTGACAGAGGCTTCATGGAATCACTGCTGGAAGCCGCAGCGGATGAGCTTGGCGCAAAAGACGCGCTTTGTGTGTTCTGCCAAGAATGGGACTGCGGGGACTGCGAAGAGGACAGGCGGGAAATGGGCGCGCCGTGGGAGGGTGAAAATGACTAACCGCCAGATGGCCAACAAGGGCGGCTGGCTGGAAGCCTTGGTGGAATTCCAGAACGATATATACTACCGCCCCCGCGGCATAGCGGACATCCGACGCGTGCACGTGAACTGGGTGCCAGAGCGCGGAGCGGGCGGGAAAATCGTCGGGGCACATCCGGCAAAGAAAAGCGAGCTAGACTTCAAGGGTACCCTCATGGGCGGGCGGGCCGTGAGCTTTGACTGCAAGGAAACCGCAAACGAGCGAGGCCTGCCCCTGGGGAACATAGAGGAGCACCAGGTGGACTATATGCGCGGCGCGCTGGCCTTCGGGGAGATTACCTTCATTCTGTGCCAAATCACGCCGCTGCGCAGGCGGTTTGTCGTCCCGGGGCGCACAGTGGTGGGGCGCTGGGATGCCTGGCAGGCGCACAGGGGGAAAAAGGGCTACGGGGCGATACCGCTGGCGGAGATGATCCCGGTGGAGGACACGAAAAGAGGGCCGTGCGACTATTTGAGAGTGGTGGAGGTGGACTACAATGACACGAAAACAACTACTTGACGCATGTGTTGGCAATATGATTTTTAGCGTCCCTATGGTGGAGGCTCTGCTTGAAGAGCGTAAGAATAGGACGATGAGGGCGATGCGTTGCCCGGAGGATCGGGATGCACCTTGCTGGAGCAATAGATTTCCCTTTGAGCAGGAGTGCGAAAAATGCGGACGGGAGTTCCCGTGCGTTAGCGTCGCAAGGCATCACGTTGGCGACATCATCTACGTGTGGGAACGCCACCGCTTTATTGATTTCGATCACATAGATGGCAGATGGTCCGCCAGCGTGCAATTTGCAGACATGACGTGCGGGGCGCGGCTATTTTGGACAGATGATGATGAAATCCCGCACCTTGGGTGGAGGCCTTCAATTCATATGCCAAAAGCGGCAACCAGAATCTTCATGCGGGTCTCTCAGGTGAAGTCACAGCGCCCGCAATTCTTGACACCAGAAGAAATTATAGCGGAGGGAACTTTATGCACGGCTGGCGTACGCAAGATGCCGTGCGCGCCTGACAGTTGTGGTTTCAAAGGGGCTGACAACTGTGGATACCTTCTAGGCGAATGGGCGCGGTTGTGGGATGCAGTGCGACCAAAGAAACGTTTGGAACTATACGGCTACGAAGCAAACCCGCTGTGCTGGGTGTACGGGTTGGAGGTGCTCAAAGAGGAGGTGTTTGGGCATGATGGATGAAATCAAGGCTATCTGCCGGGTGGCTATTGGAATAACGCAAAGGCCCCGTCGGCGGTGGAACATATTTATAGCGTTCGCCCTGTATCAAGAGGTCGCGCGCATGCTAAATGAGCGCTTGGCGGAGGTGAATCCGGAGGAGTGGATAGTGCGCGCTGACGGTTGGGACTGTAGAATGCTGCTGACCGCGGCGATGGCGTTGTATGGTTTCGTGCGAGGAAAGGAGTGAGTGGGCGTGCATCCCAATATGTGCATTGGCGCCAGGGATTTCAGGATTTATGTTGACGGAAAAGAAGTTGGGCCCACGCAAGACTTTCAGACTGCGACCGTCGAACACACATGCGCGACATGGAAGCAGACCACCATGCCGCAAATCGCGCCGGAAATCGCCTTTAGATGCAGCTTGAAACTTTCCTGCGAGGTAGAAGTTATCGAAAGGGGAGAGGCTATCCGGAGAGGAGTGCTTCCACAGGCAAAGCGGCAGTCGCAACGACTCTTTGTGACGCTTGGCTCCAGTCGACGCGTGGCGCACCTGGCCATATACGGGCGCACGGAGCGGGTACGCAAGAAAAACCGAAAAAGAATTGCAAAAGAAGTATGGACTAGGAGGAGCGTGCGTGGCTGAATTACCGAAAGAGGCGCTCGACACTTTAACGGAAGCGTTTCGGGACGCATATAAGAAAATAAATGACGAGACTTTCTCGAAAGGGTTGAGGAGTATATTAACGCGAATAAAGACGCTGTCGCGCAGGAGATAGGGATTCCTGTTTCCGCTTTTGTTCCTAAGCGCATCCGCTTGGAGCGGGCTGATCGCAAAAAGGGGATCGTCAACATAATACCGACCTTTACAATGCTGAGCACACGGTTTGATATTACGCTTGATTTTGACGCGATAAAACAAGAAATATTCAAAAGTGAATGAAAAAGACGCCGCCTGCCAGCGACGCCCAGCGCATGCCCTGCAACATTACGCTTTCTGTAATTATTATATCACAGGAGGCGCGAAAAGTCAATGGCCAATCGAAAGAATTATTCTGTAGAAGAAAAGTTACAGATTGCGCGGGCGGAAGCGTGGGCCTCGCGCTATCTGGACTACCGCCGCGAAGTGGAGGGGCTGGACGACGCCATCTTTGCGCACATGGAAATGGCGTGCAGCTTGCGCAGCGCGCTCTCAATGGCGAACGGCGGCACCGGAGGGAGGCCGGGAGATCGGCCGTGCGACAGCGTGCAGCGCTTGAACGAGATCGAGGAGAAACTCCGGGATGAAGCATCTAAACTGATGGCCGCGTATGAGCGGATCTCTGCGGCGATCGACAGGGTGGAAGAGCCAAGGCTGCGCACGCTGCTGCGGTACCGGTATATGTGCGGGAGCGACTGGAGTGCCATTGCGAAAAGACTTCACTACGCGGACGAAAAGCATGTGAGCCATGACGTGCACTTTGAAGCGCTGCTTGCCCTGGGCGATCCTGAAATTTTTATCCTACAAAAGCAAATCCCCACCCCGTCCCACCTTGAGGTGTGATATACTTGTAGCGTGGAATTGGCCGGGAGGCCGGAGCGGTTTGATTTCATCACCAGGATGCGAGGGTTTTTTCATACGGAGGGCGCCTGCGCCAACAGGCGCCTTTCGTATTGTTTGAGGTTTTTTATGGGAAGCTTGGACGATATGCGCGGACAATTCCCTGAGCGCATGACGACGCAGGAAATTGCGGCATGGTGGGGGTATAGTCCGGAGCGAATCCAGCAACTGGTTGATGATGATGTGCTGGAGCCGTCCGGGATGCGGGAGCGGGGAAAGGGGTATGTATTCCAACCGTATGATGCCGCGGCGCAGATCATAGCCTACCAGAAAAAACTTTTGCAGGCGCGCAAGCCGAAAGATGAGAGCACGGAGGACGCGAACAAGCGCAAGGCTGTCGCCGAGGCGGACCTGAAGGAATTCAAGGCGGAACAGGAGCGGGTGCGCACGGAGGCCCTCGGCGGGACGATCCACCGGGCGGAGGATATTGAGGCGTTTTTTCTTGAATTTGTATACGCCGCGCGGGAACTGATCCTGACGCTGCCGGTGCGCATCGCGAAGGACGGATACGCCGCGGGGAGCCAGGTGGAGCTGGAGGAGGTCGCGCGGCGCGAATCTGACGCGATTCTGGAGGAACTTTCGCGGTTTCAATACAGCCGACGCCACTTCAGGGACGCGGAGCGGGAGCGCCTGCGTATAGAGGCGACAAAAATCATGGAGGCCGAGAATGGAGAAGACTGATTTTTTTATGAGCAGGACGACGCCCAGCATTTAGACCGGTTTTTGCGGCCCATTGTTGCGCAGATCGCACCGCCGGAGCGGATTGACCCGCTTGGCTGGGCGCGGCGCTACCGCTGGCTCTCCGGCGAGGACACGGCGGAGAAAGGAAAGTTCCGCATTGAGCGCACGCCCTACATGGCGGAAATCATGCGGGCCTACGCGGACCCGAAGATATGGAAAATCGCGCTGGGGGCGGGGGCGCAGGTTGGAAAGACGACCCTGCAGACAAACCTCATGGCCTGGGCGATCGATACCGCGCCCGGGCCGATGCTATACGGGCTGCCGAGCGAAAAGGACGCGATAGAATTCTCGCGCACACGCTTTGACCCAATGGCGCGGGATTGCCCGCGCCTGCGCAAGCGGATACGGATCGCGAAGAGCCGCGACAGCAGCAACACCCTGCAGGTTAAGATGTACCCCGGTGGCTATGTCAAATTTGTCGGGACAAACGTGCCGAATGCCCTGGCCGGCAAGCCGATCAAGTATTTCTTCGGGGACGACATCGACCGCTTCAGCGAAAATGTCGGCGGCTCGAAGGACGGGTTTGGCGGCGAAGGCGACGCGATAAAGTTGTGCGAGCGAAGACTGACAACCTACCTGGAGTACGGGGCAAAAGCGTTTATTAGCTCCACGCCGACGGTGAAGGGGCACAGCGCTATCGAGCGGGAATATAACCTGGGGACAATGGAGCGCTGGAAGACGCGGTGCCCTAACTGCGAGGAATATCACGAAATTGTTTTCGAGGGGATAGAGTGCAAGCCGATCAAGGAAGAATTTGGCGACGCGGTGAAGTGGAGGGTTGAGAATGTGGTTTGGCGCTGCCCGGACTGCGGATTTACCTTCACGGAGGAGGAGATGCGCCGCCAGCCGTGCCAGTGGGAGGCAAACAATCCCGGCGCGCTGGAGAGCGGCGTGCGCTCGTTTTGGCTGAACGCCTTCGCCTCCCCGTGGGTGCGCTGGGACGACATCATGACAGAGTGGTTCCAGGCGCAGGGGAACCCGGCGGCGCTTCAGACGGTATGCAATACGCTGCTAGGCAAACTGTGGGAGCAGCGGGGCGAGACGCAGAGCGAGGAGGCGCTGATCTCCCGGCGGGAGGACTACGGAAAGCGCGCGGACGAAAGTCCGGTGGAGCTCCCGGCCGGCGTGTTGGCGCTGACCTGCGGCGTGGACTGCCATGGCGACCGGCTGGAATATGAAGTGGTAGGCTGGGGGAAATGGGACGAATGCTGGGGGATAAAATACGGTGTGATACCGTACAATGTCTCCGAGAATAAGGCGTGGGAGATGATCGACGAGCTCCTCGCACGCAATTTTTATTTTGCGGACGGAAAGGCGCTAAAGATCGCGGCCACGTGCATCGACAGTGGCTATATGACGCGGGATGTCTACCGAGGGGTCTATGACCGGCGGCTCCGCGGGATCGCCGCCATCAAGGGAGACCATGGGCCCGGAAAGGACTTTTTGCCACCGGCGCATAGGGCAAAGAAGGCCGTGAGCATCGACGGGGCGACAATAAATATCCCTTTTTATGCCATAGGCGTGGACGAAGGGAAGGCCGTCATCATGTACAACCTGTCGGTGAAGACGCCGGGCGCGAAATACTGCCACTTCCCGCTTGAGGAGAGCGCCGGCTATGACCACCATTATTTTTCTGGGCTGCTCTCAGAGAAATTTGAGCAGGCACATACGGGCGCGGGACTGCGTGGGCGCTGGGTGAAAATTGAGGGGCATGAGCGCAATGAGCCGCTGGACTGCCGAAACTACGCGTTGGCGGCCTACAAGCTCAGCCGGTTTGACATGCAGGCAATTGAAAATGCGCTGCGGGAACAGAGAACGGGGCGCGCGGCGCCAGAGCAGGCGAAACAGGAAATGCAGAAGTGGAATGTCGGCGTGCCGCGGGAAAGCGTTTCGCCAGACTTTTTTTCCCAAAGGGGGTACAACGATTGGTGAACAGCGGACGCCGCCCCTGCGGCCGACCGCCGCCAGAGCGGCCGAAAAGCCGCCTGGAGGAGCTGCGGGAGGACCTGTGGCTGGCGCGGGCGAAGCTGCGGCGCATTCTGATGAGCGACGATGTTGTACAATACAGCGTCGGATCGCGGAACGCGCGGCGCAACGAGGTGCAACTGGAGCAACTGCGCAAACTGATCAAGGATTTGCAGGACGAAATCGCCGTGGAGGAGCGCGGGAGCGGCATGGTAGCCGTAGCGGTCGTCCCGAGAGATTGGTGAGGAGGGAATGGACTGGGAGGATATGGAGAGGTCGGAGGCGGGACGGGGAAACGCTCCCTGCAGCAATTTACGCCGGCCAGCGGTTCAGCCAACGCGGACCTGAATGAATACAACCCGCTGATACGCTCGCGCTCGCGGGCGTTATTTATTTCCGCGCCGCTGGCAACGGCGCTGATCGAGACCATCACGACGAACGTTGTTGGGAGCGGATTGATTCCGAACAGCCGGATTGACTTCGAGGCGCTGGGGATCAGCCGCGAGGCCGCAAAGGAATGGCAGACGCGGGCAGAGCGGGAGTTCTGGCTTTGGGCGCAGGATCCCTTTGGCTGCGACGCGCTGGGGCGGGATGATTTTTTTGCCCAGCAGGGGATCGCGTTCAAGTCCTTCTGCACGAGCGGGGACGTGTTCGGGCTATTGAAGGTCGGGGAGACCTCGCGCATGCGGCCCTATGGCCTGCGGGTGCAGACGGTGGAGGCGGACCGCGCGGCGACGCCGCCGGAGATGGATGGGCGATATTTCGCGCCGGGCCGCGCGGACGGAAAACTCAAAAACGGAAATATGTGCTACGACGGCGTGGAGGTGGACGGCGGTGGGCGCATCGCGGCGTACCACTTCCGGGACGACTACCCGGACGAGTTTTCGCTCCAGCTTGACGAAAAGACGAAATTCGAGCGGGTGGAGGCGGAGGCGGAGGGCTACCGCAACGTGATCCATATGCTGATGCCGGACCGGCCGGACCAGCACAGGGGAGTCTCCATGCTCGCGCCGGTGATCGAGGTGCTGCTGCAACTGCGCCGCTACACGGAGGCGGAGCTGAAGGCCGCGCTGATTCAGGCGGACATCGCGGCGTTTGTGACGCAGAACAACCAGGACGCGCTGGGGAACCCGCTGAACGGCACGGGGCCTATGAACGACACCGGGCCTGTTCCGGCAAGGGAGCCGTGGGAGCAGCACATGGGGGACGGCGTGATGCTCTACGGTGTCCCGGGAAACGACGTGAAATTCCCGGCGGCGTCACACCCGGCGCAGCCGTTCCGGGACTTCGTGCGGGCGGTCGCCGAGCTTGTGGGGGCCTCGCGCGGGGTTCCGGCGGGAATTCTGCTGAAAAGCCTGACAAACAGCTACAGCGCCAGCCGCGGGGAGATGCTGGAGTTTTCCAAAGTGGTAAAGATCCTGCGAGACGCCTGGGCCTCCCGCTGGACCCGGCCGATCTGGGAGCGGTTCATCGCGGAGGCAGTGGCGTTGGGCAGGCTGCGCGCGCCAGGGTTCTTCCGGGACCCGCTGATCCGCCGGGCGTACACCTACAGCGAATGGGTGGGGCCCGCCATGGGGAACGTGGACCCGGTGAAGGAAATACAGGCAATCAACATGCAACTGGAGAGCAAGCTGACGACCCGCGAAAACGCGACCGCCGCGCTGGGAAACGGGGACTTTAACGACAACCTGGCGCAGCTGGCGCGGGAAGAGGAGTGGATCAAAAAGATGCTGGGAGGTGACGGCGATGCCGGTTGACATCAAAAAGGCCGCGAATATTTCGCCGGGGACGGGCGTGCCCACGGCGGAGGAGCTTGCGGAAATCAACAAGTTTACGCGGCGGGAATTGGCGGCGGAGGAGGTTTATACCTTCTCCGTTGTTTTGTGCGACAACGAAATCGACAGGGATTGCGAGCAATTTGTGCCGGAGGCGTTGAAAAAGCTGGCGGAACTGTTCGCCGGGAAATCTGGCGGGTACAACCACAGCGGGAACGCGCATGAGCAGGTGATGCGGATTTATGATGCGGCTGCGCAGGCCCACGATGTGAAGCAAAACTCCGTTGGCGAGCCGTATGTACGCCTACAGGCTAAGGCTTACCTGCTGAGAGGCAAGGAAAACGAAAAGCTAATCAACGCCATCGACGCGGGTATCCGCAAAGAAGTAAGCGTCTCCTGCGCGGTGCGCGGCGTGACGTGCTCTATCTGCGGGAAACCGCCGAGCGTTGACGGAGGTTGCACCCACATGCGCGGCAAGGAGTACGATGGGAAGCTGTGCTACCGGATCCTGAGCGACCCGTCTGACGCCTACGAGTTTTCCTTTGTGATGGTGCCCGCGCAGCCGGCGGCGGGCGTGACGAAATCAAAATCGCCGGGCGGCGAAGAAATAGACGAAATGGAGGAGACGAATTTGACGGAGCAGGAAATCCGGGAGAAATACCCGGAGGTTGTGACGGCCATCGAAAAAGCCGCGGGCGACGCGGCGGCGGCGGCCGCCGTGACGGAGGAGCGGGCGCGGCTGAAGGGTATTCAGTCCCTCGCCTCGAAGGCGGAGCCGGAGATGGCGGAGGAGGCGATGTTCGGCGAAACCGCCTGCGACAAGGCGACCTTCGCCGTGCGGGTGCTGGAGGCGATGAAGGACGACGGCAAGGCGGCTTTGGAGGCCATGGAAAAGGCCGGGGAGGCCGCGGCCAAGGTAAAGGCGGCCGGGAACCACGGGGATGTGCCGGGCACTCCGGGCGGCGCAGAGGAATTGTCCGCGCAGGACATCGCGGACATCGAAAAGGCGGCCATGGCATTCAATAAGGAGAACGGGAGGGCTACCAAATGTACATGAGGGAAAACATCGGCGTCGCGCAGCCGAAAACTGGGTTTGCCGGGGTGGACCCGCGGGCGCACGCGCAGTCGAAGACTCTCGCGGGCGGCCAGGGCGTCCTGCCGCAATTTGCGCTGCTATCGCGCGAGACGGGCGACACCTACATGCTGATGGGCAGCGGCGCCGGGCCGGCAAACGCCGTGCTTTGCGATGCGACAGACACGGGAGAGATGATAGACGACGGCGATGGAGGGCTCGAGGCCCCGGACGGCGTGCACGGGATCGTATGGGTCACCGGACACTTCATCACGCAGGAACTTGCCGTTGCGGAGGGCTACGAGATCACGGAGGTGGACAGGGAGGCCCTGCGGGTCGCGGGGATTCTGCTCTCGGACGCCTGCCCGGCGAATTAGAAGGGAGATACAAATGGATATTTATCAGGCGAGAACGATGCTGCTCTTTTTAGAGCACATGCTGCCGATGGGCACCTTCCTGCTGGACAGGTATTTCCCGTTCCGGGAGCGGGACGTATTCGAGACGGAAACCGTGCTGGCAAACTATCGCGAGGGCAACCAGGACATCGCCCCGTTTGTCGCGCCGCGCAAGGGGGACGTCCCTATCCTGCGTGACGGATACCGCACGGAGAGCCTGCGGCCGGCGAACATCGCTCCCTCCGCGCCGCTGACCACCGACGACCTGCAGAGGATCGGCCACCGCGAAATCCCATTCATGGGAAGCAAAACGCAGTCGCAGCGGGCGCAGACGATCCTCGGCGAGGACATGGACCAGCTGCGCTCCATGGTCCTGCGGCGCATGGAGTGGATGGCCGCGCAGGTGATGTTTGAGAACGGCCTGACGATGCGGCATATCGCGGACGACAAGCAGGCGGGCGACGACTACGACCTGTTTTTCTACGACGGCGTGAACGAGGCCGTCTACACCAACGCGCTGGGCGACTGGACGGACCCAGCGGTGGACAAGATCGAGGACCTCTACAACATGGCATTCATGCTCACCTCGCAGGGGCTGTCCGCGGTGGACCTTGTATGTTCACCGGAGGTGGGCAACCAATTCATCCGCGATAAGCTGGCCATGAAGTTCGCTGATAACCGCCGCTTCGAGGATGTCGTCGCCGTGAACCCGCACGCGCGCAGCGTGCCCGGCGTGGGCTACGTAGCGACCGTGAAGACCATCGCAGCGCAGATCGACATCTACACCTACACGGCGACGTACCGCGACCTGGACGGCGTGACGAAGCCGTATATCCCCAAAGGGATGGCCGTGATGACCGCCCCGCGCGCCGGCCGCAGGCTGCACGGCGCAACGACGACCTTCAACGAGAACGGCGGTGCGGACACGCACGCCGGCGCGTTCATCCCGCGCATCGAGATAGCGAACAACAAAAAGGTGCGCAGCCTGATCGTGGAGAGCCGCCCGCTGCTGATCCCGCGCAACAAAAACTGCTTTATCGCCGCACAGCTGATGCCGGCGGTGTAGAGGGGAGAAACGAATGGCGATTAAAATCACGAAGGGGAAGGTCAATATCCGTAGGCCGAACGGCGCGGCGGAGCTTTTCGCGGCCGGCGCGGTGATCGACTGGCTGGATCAGAACATTGAGTTCAACCTGGTGAATCGAGGTGTCGCGGAGTTTCTGCGACGCGGCGATTGGACCGCAGTCACCGCAGTCACCGCAGTCGCCGTGGATGCGCCGCCCGCAGTTCCTTCCGACGATTTGCCCGAAAATGAGGAGCCCGCTGCGGAGGAAACGCCGCAGGCGGAGAGCTCGCTCGACCTGAGCGGGCTGGGCAAGGACAAGCTCATCGCGCTGGCGAAGGAACTGGGGATCGCCTACACCGCGCGCACGACCGTGCCGCAGTATGTGGAGATGATCGCGGCGGAACACACCCGGCTGATGGCGCGCGCGGAGGCGCACGGCATCAATGTGGAGGACGTCCAGGGGGACGTTTTGAAACTGAAGGCCTCGGTGGACGCGGAGGAAAAAGGCGCATGAGCGGGCCAACGAACCCGAATCTGCACGAGATGATTGAGAAAGACGTTGCCGGGTGTGACGTCTTTTTCAATTTGGATGATTTCGGGGAGTGGCACGACATTGACGGGAGGCGCATGGTCTGCGTGATCGACGACAGCGGCGCGGCGCCCTTCGCGGCGACGAGCATGGGCGGGCGCACCATCGGGCGAACCCCGCTTGACGCGTCGCGCAGTATGGGCGTGCTCTCCACGGTACGCACGGTAATCTACGTGCGCCTGAGCGACTACGGCCCGCGACCGGCGATCGGCAGGACGATACTGCTGGATAAGCGGCGCATGAAGGTGGAGGCCCTGAGCGAGGACGCGGGCGTGCTGGCGCTCACGTGCGAGGAGGTACGGGTGTGAGCGACACACCGAACCTCAGCGTCGGGATTGACGAAAAGAAGCTGCGCGAACAGGTGGACCGCCTTTTCAACGGCCTGTTGAACAAAGAGGAGATTGGGAAGGTCTACAATCAGGCGATCAGCAAGGCACTGACGGCGACACGGCATGAATGGGTTGACCGGGTACGCGCTACGTACCACGACAGAGAGGGTGTCCCGTACCGCAGCGTGATGTTTTACCGCGGGAACAGCGGCGGCCTGGAGGGGGGACATTTTCTTGTGACTGGTGGGCTGCGGGCGCTCACGGAGGCGAACTACGACAAGGGGAGCGGCCCGCACACATGGGCCGGGAGCCCGGCGGTCTCCGCGCAGAACCTGGCGGAGAGCGGACTGAAGGGCCTGCCCGGAAAAGGGAATATCCCGCCCGCGTTTTACGCAACGCTCAACAAGGGGAGACATAAGGCGCTGATGCAGCGCGTGAGCAAGGGCGACGACAGGGACAAGCCCGCAAGCGAAAAATACAGGAACGCGGCCGGCACGGCGCGGGCGAAAAAAGGCTGGGACACCACGAAAATCGAGCAGCTGCTCGCGCCGAGTTACCCACACATGTTCGCCTCGCAACTGATAGAGACAAGTGGGCACAAGAAGCGCGGGACAGTCAAAAACTTCTGGATTGGCCAGGAGGATTCGGAGAACATCATCGGTTTTATGCTGGAGGCATTTGACGACGAAATCCGGCACTATCTGGTTCGAAAGCTGGCAAACACGCCGGGCGCGGAGGTGATTTCATGACAGAAACCGTTTTGCAGGAGTTGCTGATCGAGGATTCAAAGCGGCTCTTCGGCGTGGACTACGACGAAAGCGAGCCCATATCCGAGCAAAACCGCCTGCCCGTACTGCTGACGGACGCGGATGGCCAGTCTGCGCGGCTGAAGGCATTCTCGCAGCGCCCCTGGGAGAAGGACTACATCGAGGACGCGGACGGCTCGGTGAGGCTGGCGCCGTTCATGAACGTGTTCATCTCCAGCCAGACGACGCGGACGCGGCGCTACGACGACCAGCCGGACGTGCGCAGGGTGGCGGAGGTGTTTATCGTCTTTATGACCTGCGACGAGGTGGACCCAGGTAGCCGCGAGGTGACGCGCGTCTGCGGGCACATGTCCGGGATGCACCTGTGCGAGATGCTGGACCTACGGTTCCGGCGCGACCCGCTGCTCGCGCCGCATTTCGTTTGCCTGGCGGACGAGACGGAGAAATACTACGAAAACCTGGTGGCAATGGAGCCGTACTACGGCTGCGCGATGAAACTTGTCTTTGAGTTGCCAAACGCGACGCCGGAGAGCGTCTACATCTGATTTTTGACGGGAGGGATATTGTTGGCTGAATTCAGACACGGGATTGACCGCCGGTATATGCCCACGCGGATCAACGCAGTTTTGACTGCTGAGAGCGCGCACACGGTTAACTTTGGACTGGCGCCTATGGCGAACGCCGTGTGGCCGGCCGGGGCGAACCGGGTGGTCTATTGCCTTGGCATGGAGGAATTCCAGGAGCAATTCGGCTGGTCCGACGACTTTCTCACCTTTACGCTGTGCGGCGCGGCATACTCGATGTTCGTGCTCAAGGGAATCCGCGGGGTCACGTTCTGCAACGTGCTGGACGCGGAGAATGAAGCCCACACGGAGGACGTGACGGAGGAGACAACGGCCCGGCAGCGCTTCGGGAATCCGCGACGCACGGAATTCGGGCGCTTCGGCGTTCTGGCGGACAGCGTGAAGCTCTACCTGACCGACACGCTGGGCCAGAAGATCGGGCAGCCGCTGACGGAGGGCGAGGACTACACGCTGAGCACGCAGAACTGGCAGCTGGGATTTTCGCCCGTGATGGGCGGGGCGATTTTCGCCGCGAACCCGGGCGAGACCGAGGTGACGCTTGCGGCGGAATACACCTGCGTGAACCCGGCCGGCGTACAGATTAGCGACGTTATCGGCGGCTACGAGAACGGGAAGCGTAGCGGTATTGAATGCGCAAAAGACGTGTGGCCCGTGACGAAACACGCGCCGTCGATTCTTGCCGCGCCGGGCTGGAGCCGGTACGCCGCAGTGTACGCCGCGCTTGGCGGCATGTGCGACATGCTCAACCGGCGGTGGGACTGCACCTTCGTGGCGGACATCGACAGCGGCGAAACCGGCGCGCGCCGCTGGCAGGAGGTCTTCGACGCCAAGGATAAGGCCGCGCAGAACGATCACCGCAGCATGACGTTCTGGCCGTGCTGCAGGAGCGGGGATTACATCCTCTGGGGAAGCAGTGTGCTCTCTTCGCTGATGAACGAGGTGGACGCCCGCAGCGGCAGCCCCTTCGAGAGCCCCAGCAACAAGGATATGGGGGTCTCCGGGTTCTGCCTGGAGGACGGCACGGAGATCAACCTGACGGACGAGGAGGCCAACGAGCTGAACCCGCAGGGGATCACCACGGGCATTTTTGACCGGGGACTGTATGTCGCTTGGGGCAACTACAGCGCCAGCGGGCAGAGTACGACCGATCCGCAGTATATGTGGCACAACCTGGTGCGCTTCGTGCGGTGGAAACAGCGAAGCTTCACGCTGACATACCGGCAGTTCCTAGATATGCCGCTTTCCGGCGTGAAGGTCCGCACAATCCTGGCGATGGAGAACGAGCGAATTCTGGGCGAGGTGAACCGGGGGATCAGCCCAGGCGGCGAGCTGCTCTTCAACGGGGAGTTAAACGACGCCACGACGATCCTAAACGGCGAGGCTGTGTTCAGCTACCGCTGGAGCACGTGGATCCCAATGCAGAGTATCATGGTGGAATTCGAATTCGCCTATGACATCCTTGTACAGGCACTGAAGGAGGTGGCGGCATGAGCGCGCTGATTCCGCAGCCGGGGGTTATAAAGAATTACAACCTCTACGGCGTGGACGAGACGGGGTTCCAGAAATACATCGGAGCGGGCGGCGAGATCACGCTGCCGACCTTCACCTACATGGGCGACACAGCGAACCACGCAGGCCTGATGGGCCAGACGGAATTCACCGCCCCCGGCATGGTGCAGACGGTGAACATGGACATCCCCTTCCCGACGCTGACCATGGGCTATTTCACCATGATGAATGAGACGATCAACAGCCACGTGCTGATCTTCGGCTCCCAGGTGGAGCGGGACGAAAACACGGGCTTTATTCAGGAGCACAGCGTCATGGCGAAAATCGGCGGCATGCCGAAGGGAAAGAACTTCGGCACGATGGGGAAGGGCCGGTTCTCCAACGCCTCCAACCAACTGATCGTGCACAACTTCCTATTCATGCGCGATGGGATTGTGTGGTGGCACTGGGACCTGTTCCGGGCCATCTTCATTGAAAACGGGATTGACCGCAACGCCATTACGCGAGCGCTGATCGGGTAATCACCCCGCCCTGGGGCACCCCTCCAAGGAGGGGAATTTTTGTGAGGTGAAATATGGACGACAAGTACATCTATAAGCTGCCCGCGCCGTTTCAATTCGCTGGGGAGGAATTCACGGAGATCGACCTGGGGCGAATACGCGAGCTGACCGGGGCCGATCTCTGCCGCGCGGAGCTGCAGGCGCTGAACTTTGAGCCGAACCGGGTGAGCCTGACGGAGGATATGAACTTCTTCTGCTCACTGATGAACATCATCACGGGGAAGGCGGAGGCGATGTGGCAGGAGATGCCCGCCACGACCGCGCAGGACCTCTACGGGTACATCCAGCGGGAGCTGCTGTTCGGCGCGGAGGACGGCGAGGAGGAGATTAACCCGCCGGACGCCGACAAACTGAACACGCGGGTGCTGTGCCGCGCACAGGCGATGCTGACAGCACAGGAAGCCAAGGATTGTGATATCAAGTATGCGCTGATGGTCTACGCGCACACGGCTGGCGTAGAACCGAAGGCAGTGTTGACGGGCGGTATGGACAGGGCGTGGAAAATCTTTTGGGTGATGCGCATGCTTTTTTTCGTGCAGAGGAGGGCGGCGGGCTCGGCGAGCTCGCCGGAAGCCTCCGGCGAACCTGTATCCGCGTGAGCGTGAACTTGTTCAGCAGCGCGCTGTCACTGATGGAGATGCCGCTGAGCGAACTATTTGAACTGCTGAACGACATGAAAGCCGTCAGCGACGAGATCAAAAACAGCGGAGGGGAGTGACCGGCTTGGCGGGCCTGAACCGAAAGACAGTCTATGAACTTGTTCTAGATGTGGATGGAAACGTCAAGCCGGAACTCCTGAAGATGTTGGGCGGTTTGCGGAAAAGTTTTGATGAGATAGATATCGGCGGGGTAAAGCTCAGTAAAAGTTTTCTGCAAATGGGCAAGGATTTCGATTTTTCTGTGGGCAGCATAACCAACGGCATGAACGCGATCGAGAGCGGGGCGGTTTCCGTCGGGGCTGCGTTTGGTAGCCTGGGGATCGGCCTGGCGATGGGTGCGGCGCAGAAGGGGATTGAGGCCGTCAAGTGGGGCCTGGAGGAGACCTACGACACCATTCTGAAGGGAATCGACAAGGCCGGGGAATACGAGGTCGCCATGGCGAAGGTGGCCAAGGTAACGGACGGCCTGCGGGACGGCGACGGCGGCTATACGCCACTGTACGCACAGTATCACTCCGACCTGCTGGAACTCTCCACCAAGCGCGGGATGTCGTCCGCTGTGGATTTGGCGGCCATCATGGAGCAGGGCGCGATGGGCGGGATTGGGAGCGGCCTGACGGACGACGAGCGCCGAAAAGCGCTGCTGCAATACACCACGGACACCCGGATGGCGTCCGTCGCATTCGACACGGACGACGCCACGATGAGCGCGATTTTCCGCGACTGGCAATCGAAGCTTGGGCTGGACCGCGAAGCGCAGATGCACCTGGCGGACCAGATCAACGAGTTGGGAAACCTCACAAACTCCAACGCGGTGGACCTGGCAAAAATCGTGACGGAAAGCGGAAGCTGGGCAAAAATCGGCGGGCTGAAGCTTGACGAGGTGGCGGCGATCTCCTCCGTTTTGGGCGCCGGAGGGTTTTCCGGAAGCGCGGAGCCGATCGGGACGACGATATCGAATACACTCAGGGCCCTGACCGGCGCATCTGGGCCCGGTTCAAAACTGCGGCAGGACGCACTGGCTTCGATTGGACTTTCACAGTCGACCGTCGCCAAGGGCATGCAGAAAGATGGCCTAAACACATTTTTGGATATTCTGGAGCGAATTTCAAAACTGGACGCCGACAAGGCGCCGGCCGTCTTGGGAAAACTTTTCGGCGCGCAACCGACGCAGGACATGTCGATCCTATACAACAATTTGCCGAAAATTTTGGAAGCAATCAAAATCACACAGGGCGAAGATGTAACCGGAAGCATGCAGCGGGAGTTTGACGTATTCTCTAACACGTATTTCGCCCGCAAACAGCAGATTGAAAATATACTGGACAAATTCTATATCACGGTTGGCGATGGGTTTCTTGGGTACATCTCTGACTTCATTGACCAGCACGGAGATGAATTGAACGCAGGGCTGATGCGGGTGGCCGAGAAGTTCCCGGAGATCGCGGATGCGGTGTTCAAGGATGGCGGGTTGGCGGACCAGATTATAAATTTATTGCCGATTGTGATCAGTGTAGCCGGAAAATTTATTGACGAAATCGCCAAATTCGCGAATGACCCCATAGGGTATGTCGCGGGGTGGCTTACGCCAAATTTTAGCGCAGATAAAGGCAAGGCGGAATATGTAGAGCAGGTGCGCAATGATAAAAGCGCGGGCCTCTTGACGAAATTCGGTGCGATAATGATGTCTTCAGGCGCAGGCGATACATATGGGACTCCGTACTACGATTTCGGAAACGCGGAGGGGGCTTATTATGACAGCCCGACCTTTTTGCGGCCGCACTGGATGAGCGAAACAGAACCGGAGTATCAGATACCGGCCAGCAGGCTGGACTGGGCCCTGGGCAGCGCCGTGAATCGGGCGGCCGGCCGCGCGGGCGGAGCCGAAGGCGGGCATACGTTCCAATTTATCTATCAGGGCGGGCAGGCAAGCGAGGGAGAGGCAAGAAACTTCGCACGATGGAGCTTCGACGAATTCAGAGGGCTTATGGACCAATACAAGCTTGAAAAATTCCGGACAGATTTTTAACGGGGTGGTTGCATGGAGGAGACGGCTACGGCCCGCCGCGGCGAGCACTGGGACGAGATTGCCCTGCGGATATATGGCGGCGAAATGCGCGCGGATTTTTTGATGTCGCACAACATGGAGCTGCTGGACATATACGCGTTTTCAGGCGGGGAAACGCTGCGCACGCCAACGATGCCGGCCGCCGCCGCCGCTGCGGCGCCGTGGAGGGCCTGATATGCCGGAAAGCATCGCGACGCGCCGCTGCGCGCTTGAGGTCATCTATAACGGTTCGGACATCAGCGGGAATGTGGCGCAGCACCTGGAGAGTTTCTCTTGGAGCGGGCGCGCGGATGGGGCCAGCGACAGCATCTCCATCGCGCTGTGCGCCAGGGGCGACAGGCCGGAGTGCTATGACCCCGGGGCGTGGATGAACGGCTGGTTTCCGCGGGCGGACGACACCGTGGAGGCCCGGCTGCGCGTGACAGACTGGCGGGAGCCGAATGACAATGGCGTGATGGATCTGGGGAAATTCACACTGGACGCCCCGGGCGGAACACTGCTGCCGACGGTGCTGAGCCTAAACGGCGTGAGCCAGCCCGCGAGCAAGGCGTTTGTGGAGACAAAACGCACGCAGATCTGGCAGAATGTTTCCAAGAAAAAAATTGGCGGGGATATTGCCGCGCGCAGCGGGCTTACATTCTTCTATGACGGGCCCGATATCCAGATCAAAGTGAAGGAACAGAAAAATATCACGGACGCAGCTTTCTATAAAGCCCTGTGCGACGACTACGGGTTCTGCATGAAGGTCTACGCCGACCGGCTGGTTGCATACGACCTGAAGACACGCAAGCAGGCGGCGCCCGTGGCGCGGTTTGTCCGCAGCGATTTTGCGGCGCTGTCCTTCCAGAAGATACAGCGCGGCACCTATACGGGCGTGCGCCTGGTGCACAGCAACGCGATGGAGGAGGAGATCGTCGACTTCCAGCTGGGCGGCGGGGACCGCATGCTCACGCTGAACCAGAAGGCCGACGACCGCGCCGACGCGGAGCGGATTTGCCGGGGGAGGATCAACAAGGAGAACCACAAGGCGACAGCGATCAATTGGACGCTGGCCCTGCTTGACACGCGGATCGTGGACGGGGTTTGCTTTGAGATGGTGGAGACGGGAACTCCGCATTTGGACGGGAAATACTTTGTGGACGCGGTAAATATCAACAAGAGCGCCGGAACCGCGATGAGCGGGACGGCCAGCCGGGTGGAGGAGATGTTTTAGTGGTCAGAAAAGGGCAGATTTCCTCCGTGGATTATAAGAAATATCTGGCGGCGGTGGTGTTCGCGGAGGACGACGCGACGGAACAGGCGAACCGCGCGGTCAGCGCGGACTTCGCGTTTTTGATGGCGCTGGGCTACGATCCGCCGAACGCGGAGGATTGGGTAACCGTCCTGTGCTATGACGACGCGCCGGAACACGGCATTATTTTACCCCGGCAGTCCAGCAACAAATTCAAGCCGGAGTTTGATGGCCGCCAGGGGCTTTTCCGCCGGTGGTTCGGGCGGTCGCAGAAAAAGTGCTACGTGCAGTACGCCGACCCGGAAAACGGGGGCGGAAACGACGGGAAATTCCTGTTTCACAACGACGACGATTTGCGCGCCGAGGCGAAGAACGTTGAACTGGAAGCGGACGAGAAGTTTTCGGGAAAAGCGCGGGAAATCGAGGTTGAAGCCGATACGACGGCGAAGATCAAGGCCGGGGCCACATTGACCATCGAGGGCGGCGGGTCGGTGGAGATCAAGGGCGGGACGGTGAACATCTCCCCGGACACGGCGATCCAGATCAGCGCGCCGAGCGGGACGGTGACCATCACTGCCGGGAATATTTCAGCCAACGGGGTTTCCCTGCCGTTTCACACGCACAACTGCACGGCGCCCGGGACGCCGGCCGGGCCGCCAATTCCACTGGGGGTATAACGCATGGTTGGAGAATACCGAGACCTACAGTTCGTCGTGGAGCGGGCCGGGCCGTTCGTGAAGCTGTTTTCTCCCGAGAATATCAAGGCGACCGTCACGGCGAAATGGACGGCACACGACTCGCTCGGCGGCCTGGAGCGGGCGGAACCCACGGGGATCGCGCTGGCGCCGCTGTCATTCTCCCTGCTGCTGCGCAGCGACGCGGGGATTTCGGCCCGGGAAAAAATCGACCTGCTCAACGGCTATGTTTTGGATAGAAAAGCAGGGGTGTTCGCGCTGGGGGGCTACGCGCTGCTGTTCGGCGTGTATTTCGTCGTGACGTCCGTCAGCGAGGCCTACGGGACCATTTTGCGTGAGGGGCAAATTTTTTCCGCGAAGGTTGACGTGCAGCTGAAGCAATATTTTTGAGCGGTGGGGGCAAAAAGCATGGTTAGGATTCCGCATGTAGAGATCACCGCCGAGAGCGGCGCGACGATACCGGAGGATATTCTGCGGAACCTGACGATGCTTTTCGCTACGCGCAAGGGGGAGCAAGCGCTTGACCGGAAGCTCGGGATCGCGTGGGAGGCGGTAGACAGGCCGCCGCATGAGGCGGAGAGGCTGATCCGGCTGGACGTGATGGAGCAGGTGCGGCTTGCGGACGAGCGGTGCCGCCCAGTAAGCGTGAATTTCAGCTATGGGGAAACAAGCGAGGCGCTTTCTGGAATTCTTGGCGTGAAGGTGGTGATCGCGGTTTGACGGCGACCGAAAAATATGTGCTGGGGATTCTGGGCAGGATCCCGGGGATCAACCTGGCTGACGAAAGCCTGGAGGATAAATTTGAGCGGCTGAAGGGCGATTGGAACTTTTTTGAGGCCGGGCTCGGCCTGCCGCGCACGGATTTTCAGCGGGCAAACCCGAACACGCTGATGCTACGCGCGCTGACTGCGGAGCTGTACCATCAGGATGCGCTGCGGGACCGGGATTTCAAGCAGCAGACGCTGAAATACGCCTTCGGCGACAACCTGGACCTTTTCGCGGCGAACAAGCTGGTGTTTCGGCAGGGATGGAAGTTTGCAACGGCAACGCTTCGTTATTACGCTTCGGCGGTTCTAGCCAAAGCAATACCAATCCAGCCTAAAACGCGGGCGCGCACGGAAGACAACATCGTTTTTTATACGATGGCTTACGCAGAAATACCCGCTGGGGCGGAGTACGTTGATGTGCAGGCTGCCGCTGTGCGACCCGTAGAGCCCGGAGATAAAGTAGCGCTGGAAATCGCGGGCGAATTTTTTACGGCAGACGGGATCGGCGCCGCGGCGAATGGGATCCCCGCGGGAGGCGTGCACCTATTTGTCGACCGGCCGGCCTTCGTGCGCGCGGTGGAGAACACCGGCCCAACAGGAGGCGGGGACGACGCGCAGAGCGATCTGCGCCTGAAGGACGATTACATCCACGAGTGGACGCGCTATACCACCACGGGCGCGCGCCCGGCCTACGAATACCACGTGCGCAGCACACAGTCCAATATTGGAACTGTGCGGGCCGTGGGGCCAAACGACAATCACGGGAACCCTACCGGCGTGCCCGCGGGGGAAGTGCTGGTGCTGTTCCTGATGGAGGACGGGAGAGACCCGGACGCGGGGCTGATCGAGCGGGTGCGTGAAAAGCTGATGGGCGACCCGATCCACACCATGGGAGACCTAGTGACCGTGCGGGCGCCGACGCCCACGCTGTATAGCATAGATTTTGGGTACACGGTGCACCAGCGGGACGCGAACCGGCAGGGGGAGATCGACAACGCCGTGCGCGCCGCCGCGCAGGAGTATATAGAGTTGCAGCGGGAGATCGGGGCATGCATCAACCCGGACTTGCTACGGCACCTAGTCATGCGCGCCGGGGCGCACACAGTTCCGATCACAAACCCGGCGGCGCAGGTGATCCCGACGGACCACGTGGCGAAACTCGCGGGGGAGCCGGCGATCAATTTCTTGGGCGTGCACGGGGGGTAAAAAACGCTGGTTTGCAGCCAATAGAAATGAGCGAAACAACCCATGGATCAAAATCTTTACGCGGAATCGACGATGCTTGACGGGACACCACAGGTGCTGGCACGGGAGCCGTGGATGTGGGTGTTCTCGATGGTCCACGCGGCGGAAAAGGCGCACGGCCTGGAGAAAATGGAACAGGCGCAGCGCCTGACTCGCATACACGATCTGCCGGAAAAGTTGCTGGACTTTTTGGCGCTGGATAGCCTGCTGTACTTTTACCGGGACACGTGGGGTTTGGAGCAGAAACAGCAGGCGCTGGTAAATGCCTGGCTGGCATACAGTTACTCTGGCACGACATTCATGGTGAACCGCATCGCGGATATTTTTTTCGATGAACTAGATGGGCGCACTGGGTGGATCGAGGAGTGGTTCAAATACGGCGGGGAGCCGAACCATTACCGGGTTATCGTGGACAACCACGCGCCGCCCTACGCGCAGCTGATCGAGTTCCTGGAGTGTTTGGACTATTTCAAGAGGCTTTCGCAGAAACTGGACGGGATCATCGCCCTGCTGAAAGACAACACGGAACTGCACTTCGGCGTGGCAACGGTGCAGCGTAGGCGAGAGACCATCCACATATCGCGGCCGGCAGCGATGGCGCATGTTAGTGTTATAACGGTGGTTCGCCGGCACGAAATTATCACGGTGAAACATAGGGAGGTTTGAGTATGGGATTTCCGCGAATGGAGTTTACTGATTGGGGCCTTTGGCTGGAGCGGCAGGCGCAGACGGGAGAGCGGATCGAGATCACCGATATACAGATCGGCAATCAACCGTGGAGTGGCGGAAACCCGCAGGCAGCGGAGCAGTGCCTGAACCCGATCGTGACGGTGCCGGTGGATGCGGTGTACGACATGCGTGAGGAATTCGGGCACGTTATCGTACGGATCCGGGAGGACCAGCTGATCCAGGCGTTTGACGACGCGGGCGTAACGTCATTCCTCTACGCGGAGCGGGCGATCCGAGCGCGGGACCCGGTCAGCGGTACGCCGAAAGCACTGTGCTACGTGAACGCTGGGGAGTTGGCCGAGACGGTGCACTTATACAACCACCCGGAGATCGCACGGCTGGAGTTGGAGTTCCACCTGGAAATTGCGCGCGCGGCGGAGGTTGTGGTTAACATCGGGACAGACCCAGCATATGTGACGCCGTCCATGCTTGCGCAGGACATCGCGAAGCACGACGCCGACCCGGATGCCCACGCGGAAAAATTCGCGGCGGTAGACGGGGAGATTTCCGCTGTGAATGGGCGAGTCAATCAGACGAATCTAGAGGTCACACAAGTTCAAGGCGGACTAAATAACCACATAAACCGGACAGACAATCCGCACCAAGTGAACCTCGCCCAGTTGCTGGGCGTTGCGGGTGTGATCCCCATAGCTAATGGCGGGACGGGGAGCCCGTACACGCAAGCATATTACGCAAGCGGTCAAATACAAGACACCTTCGGACCATTCCCTTGGTACGTTTACTGCTATATCCAAGGGTATTTAATGACATGCTTCGGGCGCATAAGCGGCATTGGGTCTCTTGCTGGCGGCGGGAGTGCCTCCAGAGCGACCATACCGCTCCCGGTGCCTTTTGCGGACAACACATATTTTGCCAACGCATCAATGTTCGATGAAGTGACGGGGTTTAGCGCCACAATATCGAATAAAGCAACTAACAGCATTGAAATCCACACGCTTGGAACCGGATCAAACGCGGATGTGGATTTTATGTGTGTTGGGTTGGCTGCGAATATAAGCAGCATACTCAACAGACCAGGTAGCGCGGGGTTCTACCCGCCCATCTAGATGAATGGGGGCTAACGATATGCACGACTACAACGAAACGCGGGTCATCGTAACAGGAAAAAAGGCGAAGCTCGCGCCGGGCGGTGCGATCCCTCTGCAGACGGGGAACTCCGGGAGTTTCCGTGTGCGGTTTGAGATGCAGCCGGACGATAAGGTGTGGGCAAGCGCAGCGCTTTTTGCTTCCTTTATCGCCACTACGCACGTTGGCGCCAAAATATTTTCGCAACCAGTCCCGGTGGACGTGAATCGCATCGCGATCATCCCGGACAGCGTGCTGCGCGAGCGGGCGGTTAGGCTGACCGTCGCGCTGGGCGGAAACATCCCGGGCTGCGCGACCGTGTCAACCAACGATGTGAATCTGGGCCCTGTGGCCCAGGGAGCGGGCGTGATTTTCCCGGATTGTGGCTGCGGCCAGGCGGCCCCGGAAAACTGCCGGGAGAGTATCTGGCGCTTTATACAGGCGAAGTTCGTGGCGATGGAGCCCGCGGTGAGGCGGCTGATGATGCTGCCGCTGAAGGCGCTGCAGAAGATCGGCGTCAGCGGAGATTTTCCGACATGGGACGGAGGGGCATGGCCCGGGTACGATCAGACACATACCCACGCGAACAAGACCGTTCTGGACGCCCTGAGCAGAACGGGGAGCGGCGGGCTTGCCTACGGCAAGGAGGAGATCGCGACGGTCGCGGCACTGCTGAATGGCCTGGAGAAAAAACTTGATAAGGCGACTGCCACCGGTATTCTGTGCGAGGCCTATGTGGCGAAGCCGGGCGGCATACAGGATATGTTGCCGATCGCACCAGCTGCCGAGCCGGGTACGCTGGCGTACCGCGGAAGCGGCGGTACAATCAAGACGGCCGCGCCGGCAGCGAATGACGACGCGGCGACAAAGTATTATGTGGACGGCAAAACGGCCGAAAGCAAGCCGTTCGCGTACGTCTTCTCTGCGCAGGAGTGGGTGGACGACGGCGGCGAATTTCGCCTTTCCGTATCGGCTTCGACCCACGGCAAGGGGGCGGCCCCTTATGTGGCGGCGAAATACGCTTTGCGGGACGGGGACGGCGCGTTTTTGGCGGCGAACATCTTTGAAGTGATCGCGCTGGACGGGACCATAACCGTGACCGCGTTTGAACGCATGTCCGGAAAAATTATAATCTGTAAGGGGGAATGAATATGGGCGTTCTGAACATGACGGAGCTGAAAGCAATTCTTGCGGGCAACAGCGTAGATGCGCTGCTCGCGGCGCACGGCGCCGTAGGCAAACTGGACGCGGGAAAGCTGGATGCGGCGGCGGTGGGCGTCGCCAACGGAGCGGCGTCGCTCGGTCCGGACGGCAGGGTGCCGCCGGGGCAGATCGACTTCACTGGCGTCGAGGAAGTCATACCGCTGATCGCGATACAGGACACGGAGCCGGCGGCATTGGACGTTGGTAACCGGTACTTCAACACCGCGACGAACCAGATCTACACTTGGGATGGGGACTATTGGGTTGACGGTGCGCCGCCCAGCGGGAATAAATTCTACGTCTGCGGCGGCGTCTTCCACACCTGGGACGGAACGGACATGTCTGCGTTCATTCAAGGCGCGCCGCGGGCGACAGCGTTTTCGGCAGCGGACGCGTGGGCGGACAACGGCGACGGCACATTTAGCCTGGCGCTGGATATCGGCGTCAGCGGCCCGGTTGACGTTGGGGCGACGTTCGACCAAACCGGGGCCGTGCAACTGGCAAACGTGACGCGCGCGCTTTCGGCGGGGAACACAATCCTGACCATACGGGCGTTTAAGGCCTTCAGCGGAGAGATCTGCTGGGCACAGATATCCTAAAAAACGAGGTGAAACCAATGGAAAAGCTTTCCGCGCGGCCAGACATCATTGAGATCCACAAGCATATTGACGACCTGACAGGCGCCACAAACACGATCGCACAGGCGGTGATTGACCTGTCGGAAGCCGACCTAATCACCCACATCGCTACCCCAGATGACCTGCCGTCAGCGTCAACCCCCTTTGCCTTCGCGGAAGCCCCCGGTAGCGCCCAGTGGGGCCCGCTGCCCTTCGAGCCGCCGCTGTACGACAGCAACCCGGAGACGGGCCTGCTGCCGGAACCGATCACGCTGCGCCTGGCGGAGGCACCCGTTGCGCCGGACTACTCGCTGCCGACGCAATCCGGCTTCGTGCAGGCGTTAATCAACGCCACAGAAAGCAGCACCGGCGACACGTGGAGTGCACAGATTCAGTGGGCTGACGGGGGCGGCCCGGTCAACGCGCAGGTGATCAATCTTACTACCTATAATATCTACATGTATGCGTGGGACAAGGAAAAAGCGTCTGCCTTGGCTGGCGGCGTTGAAATCCCGGATGGGTGGAATGAAATCGTCAGTTATGACCCGCTTGAATTCGCTTCTGTGCCGTGGGAGACCGTCCCGACCTTCACGGTGGATAAGGTCATCCGGAGCTGGAGCGAAGAAGACCCCATGCCGGAGGGTCTGTTCGACGGAATCCTAGAGACGGAAAGCGGGGACCCCGTGCCCGCCGGGTGGTACGGGAATGTACCTGGCATCGGCTGGCGGTTCATCAGCCCCGCGGAGACGCCGGAGACGCCCACGCCGGTCCGGAACGTTGTGGATACCCTTCCGGCGAATCCGGAAGAAGATTTCATGTATTGGCTGACGCAGGCACAGGACGCGCTGCAACCTGGGCTGGTGGCCTGGCGTGGACGAGTGTGGGCGCAGTTGATGACGGCGGCGCCGTGATGGCGCGATCTGCGCCGCCAAGGGAGACGTGAAGGGAGATGATGATCATGGCGATTGATGTCGTAAGGGGCTACACCAATTACGGCAAGCCCGGCGGCAACACATTCATGGACATATCCGCAAACATGGCCCGCACAGAATTTAAGGCCAGCACCGACTTCAGCAAGATGCCGCAGCCGGGGCCGCACGACCGCCCCATCGCCCTGTTCATGGATGGACACATCGGCCTGCTTGGGAACAACGGGATGGCCTATGAAAGCACCCCGCCTTGCGTGCGCAAATACCCCTGGAAGGGGCGCGGCTGGAAGGCTTGGGCCTATATCCCCGATAGGTGGCTGTCCTTCCAAGACGGTGTGATTCGCACGTATGAGGAGGTCGTCGCCATCGCCGAAACAGTCATCGGAATGCCGTACTGGTATGGCTGCTTTGGCCAAGCTCCGACCACCGAGCTGCTGCGCTACAAGCGCAAGCAGTACCCGTCGCAGTACGCGCGAATAAAATCCATCGGTAACTACGAGGGCGCCATCGGCAAATACGCGGTCGTCATGGACTGCATCGGCCTGGGCCGCTATGTCTGCCTGGCCAAGCGCGTGAAAATCAGCAAGAGCAGGCCGGGCGACCAAAAGCCCGTGCCGCCATCCCAATCCGTGCACACCACCATACCGGGCTGCCCCTTTGTCGAAGGTGACAAGGTGCGTTTCACATCGACGGCGGCGAAGTACAACCCGTTGAGCGTCGATGTCCCCACGAGCCGCAGGAACGCGGTATACACCGTGGGGCAGATCGACTTCCCCAAGAACAGCGGCAAGGCAATCACAAAAGGCGGCGTGCTGTGCGTGATCTTGAAAGAAATTGACACAGCTGTGGCCGTGGAAATTTTAGAGAAAGCGTGAAAACGATGGACGATAACGATAGGCGACTATCGAAAGCCGAGGAGAACATTGAAACCCTTTTTGGAAAATTCAATACCCTGAACGCATCGCAAGTTAGGACTGAAACGACCCTAGAGCATCTTCTTGTAGCAATCGGCAGGCTGGAAAACGCCGTTGATAGCCTGAAAGCGCGCCCTGGGGATCGGTGGCTTAAACTGGTTGATGTCGTGGTCGCGGCCTTGGTTGCGGCGGCGGTCGCGTATTTTATCGGCGGAAGGTGATAGATGGATGAACGACCTGTTAATCGGCCTGGCCGTGGCCGCCGGAGGCGCGGCGATCTTCGCAGCGCTTGCGGCACTTGCGGCGTCACTTACTTCCTACTTTAAATCAAAAACCGCAGCGGAATATTTGAAGAAAGTGCAGGACTAATGTATGAAGGCGTGGTGGTACCGGTGACTGACGGGGAGCGGGCGGAGCTGGCCCAAAAGTACGACGCCAACGCAAGCGACTGCGCGCGCTGGAGCCGGGAGGCCCGCGCAAAGTGCAAGGCGGCTATGGCGGCTGGGAACGATGTCGAAGCCGAAAAGCAGGCGAAAATCGCCCGCCAGTGGGGCCGTCAGGAAAGGCAGCTAAAGGATGACGCGGCGGCCCTACGGGCCGGCCTGGGAGGCAAGCCGCAGGTTGGCATAAGGGGCGCGTGGCGGGCGGCGCCGATGAAGAAATGGTAGGTGTATCGTGGCACTGTCCTATGGCCCCGGAGAAAACAAAGATAAAATAATTGATGTCATGATGCAGTTTGCCAGCTACGCCATGGATTTGGGCGCGACGCAGGAATATCTACAGTTTTGCGTTTCCAGAATGTGCATGGTGCACGATTATGTGACATCAAACAGTGGACCGCGCGAGCCGAACCATGCGGACAGACTTAGGCAAATCATTACCGCCCTGTGCTGGTACGCGCCTTGCGTTGGTGTTGCGCTGGATGATGTGCGCGGCTGGGTAGGCGACCGCATAGAATACTTAGACGACATACGCAACATCATGCGGGATCTGCGCCGCGCCCGAGACGTGTTTGCGGCGGCGACATCCGAACATGGACAGTGATAGAACATATCGGAAAAGTGCAGGTGAACGAAATGGAAGACAAGACGGAATTCAGGCTGATATCCATTGAAGGGGGCATGGAAAAGGTGATGCGAATATTAACGGAAACCATCGCCGTGCAGGCAAAAACAGACGCTTCGCAGGAACACATGTTTGTACAGATGGGCGAACTGAAGGCCGGCCTTGCTGGCGTCGCTTCGACCCTGGACGCCCTGCGGTCGAAGCTGGGGCAGCGGTGGGACGCGCTGATCCAGACGGTGCTGTCGATCTTTGCGGCACCGTTCGTGGCCTATGTGATTGTGGGGGCAAGATAGGGGGGATTTAGGCGTGAAACAGCAGGGAAACACCTGCAGATTTTTAAACGCCTTCCTGATTCTGGCCGCGCTGTGGGTGCTGGCCGCAGGGGTTGTCACAGTATATTTCCAGGCGCGGGGAAACCCGATTGACCCTGCGGTCGTGGCGACGCTGATGTCCCCCGGGGTGGGGGAATTCGGGATCGGCGCGCTGATCAAGTGGATCAGGGACAAATACGACGCCGACGCGGCCCGCGAGGCGGCGGTGGCGGCGAAAGCCGAAGCGGACGACCTGCGGGCTGAACTGGAAGCCACGCAGAAGAAATTAGGCACCGCCCTGTCGGACATCAAAAGGGCAAAGGCTGACCGTGACGCCGCGAAAAAGGAAGCCGAACAGCTGAAACAACAGGCGCTGCCCATTGATGAAATTGTCCGCCAACTACAGGCCGCCCAGGCCGCGAAGGGCTGACATTTCTTCGACCTTTAAAATTTTGAAAGGGGATTTTACAATGATCGACTGCAAGACTTGCATCCACGCCAAGACCTTGTTTCTGCTGGAAAAGGAAGACCGGTTTTCAACGGCATACTACCCATGCGGCTACGTGCGCTGTTCCGGCCCGCGATACAAGGGGCGCTGGTACATCTGCAAGGATAAACGCAACGCCTGCGCGGAATATGTGAAGCGGGAACGGCCCGGCGGCCAGGCGGAGGAGGTGACGAAATGAAAATTTTATTGTGATTTGAACCCCAGGGGCTAAATGCTCCTGGGGCCCTTTTTATTTGTCGACTTGCACAAAAACATAACCACATCTTTGTGCAATATTTTTCCCCAAAAACACTTGACAAAGCACACAATGTGTGCTATAATATAGATGTGGTCGGGGGAAGAAACCCCGCCAACATAACGGGTGGCGGCCAACGCCGGAGGAAGACACCATGACAATCAACGAAATTATCACAAAGTACCAGGTCGGCGTATCGAACGACCGAACGATGTTGTGCCCGCACAAGTCTATCATGAAAAACGCCAGCGATCTTGCGTTTCTAAAGGCGAACAAGCCTGAAATCATTGCGGTACTTGCACACCGCCAGGACGAAGCCTATGCCGCAAGAAAAGCGGAAAACATTGCGATGTGGACGGACGGGCTGAAAGCAGCCAAAGAAAAATTGGCCGTATGCACTGATCCGTGGGAGACGGACAAGCTGGCCGCCGAAGCCGAACAGTGCCGCCGCGAACTGGCCAGGCTAGGCGCGCCCGTGAAGGCGGACAAGGTTGACGCGCTGACCGCCGCGATGGACGACGCGAACAGCGACCTGTAATTAAAACAGTTTGGGGCGGCCCAACCCGCCGCCCCTGCACTATGGAAAGGAGCACCACAATGCCGCTGAAAAAACTGTACGATGGCCCATTTTTGGACGGGTCGGGGCCCCGTTATGGGTTCCACATCTATGAATCGGCAAGTAAGACGCTGAAGGTCGTCGTATATTCCATGTACGACGAACCGCAACCGGTCTACTACGTCCAGCCGACTGACCAGTTCAACGAAGGAACAGCCTGGACCGCCCCCTGGGACGGAGGCACGCTGCGTGGATTGGTTGACCCGCAGCTTGGACGCGACGACCCGTACGAAACCTATCCACCGTTCACCTACGCGGATGCCTTCTTGCAGTACGCGGAACGCGAATACTATAGGAAGGGGCATCAAACCAAATGAATGAACTGAAGGCGCAGCGCGCCTACTACATGTTTCCGCAAGAATCGCGCCCCTTTCCGTCCGCCTGGGATGCGCTTTGCGGCGCGATCCCCGCCGCGCTTTGGGATCAGTTGACGTCGCGGCAGTTGTACGAAATCCTGAAATTCGGGCACGGCCAGTTCATGGCCGGCCGCGGGCAAGAAGAGAAGGACGCGCGCGAATTTCTAGGTGGACCGTGGTGGAAAGTAGCGGAAGAAGACGACGCGGGCGACGAACCCCTTGCGCCGGTGGGCGCGGACAACATAAGGGCCGCAAGGCTTGGGGCGGGACTGACGCAAGAAGGGATGGCGGACGCCATAGGCGTTCCCCGGCGGACTGTTCAAAGCTGGGAAGCCGGTGTACGCCAACCGCCCACATGGGCCGCCCGCCTGGTCATCGAAAAACTTCAAGCGTTGGCGCGGGGGGAACTGGAATGATTAAGCCGTGCGCCCAGTGTAGGGTGCCGTTCGATGCCCCCAACGGACACAAAAAATACTGTCCACCTTGCGCCGCCGCCCATAAGCGGCAGGTTTCCCGCGAATGGGCGCGGCGAAGCAAGGGGGTTCAACCGCGCCCGGACGACTACGCTACCACACAGGCGACGTGTGAAGTATGCGGCGCGGAATTTCGTTGCCCACCGTCGCGGGTCGGCGATGTCAAAACATGCGGCAACCCGGAATGCGTGCGCGAATGCCGGGCCCGGATAACGCGCGATCGGTCAGCGGAACTGGAACCCGTACGCCTGGCGGGCCTTGCAGCGTCGCCGAAGACCGGACGATTCAGTAGCAACGTCAACGCCAACGGCTGGACCCTTCTGGACCCGGACGGCGTTACATATGATGTCATAAACCTGCGCAACTGGTGCAGGGAAAACGAAGACATCCTACCGGGAACAGCAGTGCAGGCGTATAACGGGCTTTACCGGGTGAAGTCGACGATGCTTCACCCAACCCGAAAGTTTGCCGTATGGCACTGGCGCGGGTGGAAAATTATTGGTTGCGAAGACTTACCGAACAGGAAAGGTGAAACAAACGATGACTGAATCCTATGCCCAACACGGCATCGACTTCAATGCCCCAAGATGCAAATGCTATATATGCAAAACGCCGATAAACCCAAGGACTAATTTTTGCTTCGTCTGCCGTAGGTGCGACACAGTGATATGCGCTGATTGCGGCACAGATCAGGACGCCAAGTGCCCGGACTGCAGCGAAGAAATGGATAGCCGCAATGAAGACGTATAACCCACTCAACACCCCCCGTGTTGGCTTCGGCTGACACGGGGGCTTTTTTTTGCGGCCTATTGGTCCGCTTCGTCTTTTTCCCGCTCCATCGTTTCAGCAATGGCACGATTGATGAAGCCGTTCAACGATTCGCCACGGGCGGCGGCGAAGTCGTGCAATTTTTGTTTTTCGCCCTTTTTTAGGCGCAGCCTCAGGTCATCATAAACCTTCGCATTATACCGATCCTTGACTGCCGCCGATGTCTTTCCCACCTTATCACCTCCCCTATAATTATAGCACTCTTTTCATACTGTGTCCAGTATGCATTTTGCACAAAGATATCACTTAAAGTTTGTGCAATATTCCATCTTGCAATACTGGTTCCAGTATGCTATAATATAGATGTGGTCAGGGGGAGCAAACCCCGCAGAGAAAGGGGAACACCATGAAGAATATGTCCAAAGCGGCGAGGAGCCGTTTGACGAAAAGCGATTTTTGGCACCGTACACTTGAAATAATCACAGCATGGGACTACTACCTAACCGTCGGCGACAGGACGTCGGCTGACGAGTGCATGCGCGAGTGGAACATGGCGAAATTGGCGCTGGAATATATCACGGGGGAACTGTACGGCTTTACGCGCAACGGCGAAACCTACGGCATCGTGAACGAACGCGACTACAGCGATCGCCCGTTCATTGCGACATCCATCCCCGCCTGACGAGCAGCTGCGAGGCACGCAGCCGAAACCGCCCCAGGGCGGTCGCGGGAAGCCAACCCGACAGACGAAAGGAGAGCGCACCATGACACTACGCAATTACTTCGAGAAATACCCCGAGCCGACGTACGTTGACTTTTGCCACTGGGACGAGGAGTTTGACGACGACGATGTTCCGACCTGCGTTGATTTTTCGCTGAACGATTTCACCGAATACGGACTCAAGCACTTCGAGGACGTTCTTAACGCAGAGGTTGAGGCCGTGCAGGAGCAGGGCGAAGCCTGGGTATCGATTGCCCTGAGCGGATGCGCAGTCAGCAAGATCAGAAAGCTGGCGCGCTTCCACGCGGGATACTGTAAAACGTTCGTTTATGACCAGCTGTTCAAGGAAACTGAATGAAGGGAGCGCAGACCATGCTTGACCCCAAGAGCATCGGCCCCGGCCAGGAGCAGTACGAGAAGTTCAACTCCCACATCCGTAAGAACCCCTTGCGCTTCCAATACGACTACAGACACCCGGACGGCGAGCTGTTCAGCTGCATCAAGAAGACCATCGCCGAGTGCCGCGCCGCCCGCGACGAGTGGATCACGAAGAAAGATGCCTAACAACAAGAGCAGCCCCCGCGACGTGCAGCGCGGGGGTTTTTGTTTTGTTGAAAAATTTCCGTTGACCTGCAACCAGCGCTAAACTTTATGCTATGTTAGTGCCCTACGCGCCCGCGTGCCCTGACCCTTCACCCGCCCTGTCTTCATAAATATCGTGGCGCTTGCGCGTAGGGCGTCTATCCTCTCTTCAGCCTCCGGACTTTGGGCCGGGGGCGATTTTTATTGCGATGGATTGTCACTGCTCGGTGGGTCCTTCCGGCGCGTGTGCGCCGCGCGGGGCTGCCGAGGTCGATCGATTTTTAGTTGAAAACCACCGTTTTTTGGGGCACTTTGTTTTGTTTTCTCATGAAGGCATGCAATTAATAGGTAGAGTTTTTGTAGAAAATACTGACCATATCCTGCCTATATTTTTGCGCTACTTTGTACAACTATATATGATTTTTTAGAGTGGCTAGAGGCGATCTAAATAAGAGCGGAGAGCCTTGAAATTCATGAATATCAAGAATATTAAGGCTCTCCTGGTGGCACGCCTGGCGCGATTCGAACGCGCGACCTTCCGCTTATGTAGCGGGTGGGCCCGCAGGCGGCTTTTTCTGCGCCCGCAGCCAGAGGATAAACAGAGCGGCGCCCAGGAGCGTCAATACCCCCACGGCGGCGTACAACAACGGCCCGCCCCGGGAGACCGGCTTCGTCTGCTGCGATGCGGGCAGGGCGAGGGTGGGCAAGGTCTGCGCCTGCGAAGGTTCTGTAGTAAACTGAGGCGGGTACGTCCAAAGGGTCTGGGGCTCGGTGGCATCCATTCCGCTGTCCTCTGTGTATAGAACGGTGTAATAGAAAACCTCGGTCCTGCTGGTGGGCTGCGCCGTCCGCGTTGTGCTTGCCGGCGGAGGTGTGGTTGCCCGCGGGGCTGCAGGGGCCCCATTTGCTGGCGCCTGTGTAGGGGGGATATAAGCCGGCGGCGCGGTGGTGTAGACCGGCAGGGTCGTCGTCGCCTTTGTCGTGGTCGGCTTGGCGGTGGTCGTCGCTTTTGTCGTGGTTGGTTTCTCGGTTGAGGGAGCCTTGGTGGTCGTGGTGCGCTCCGTGGTGGTTGCTTTTGTTGTGGTCACGGGCTCGGCTGTCACAACCGGGCAGGGCACCACCCGGGAGGGGTTGCCCTGCGGGTCGAACAGCTGCACGGCGAGGTCCCGCAGCGCGGCCAGGGCCGCTTCGGTCTTATAGCCCAGGGCAATCTCGAAGGTATAGCTGCTGCTGAAGGTATCCGCCGGGATGCAGGCCAGGCCGAGCAGGTCGTAATTCACAGCATCGAACGCCCCGCCAATGCCCAGTTGCCAGCGGCCGAGCTCCTGCCCGCCCAGCCAAAAGGCCGCGCCCACGGGGGAGCCCTCCTCCACGCCGGGCGCGCTGGCTGTGAAGCCGAACAATACCCTGTTCTGCGCGGGCTGCAGCGCAAAGCGCACCGAGGCATTCGTGATGCCGCATTGGCTGTACGTCTGGAAGAGCTCCACCGGTGGGTAGTCATACCACTCAAAGAGGTTGACGTCGCCGTCGAACTCCAGGGCGGATGCCTGCAATGACAGGCAGAACAACAGCAGGAAGAGGCAGGCGAGGAATACCTGAAGCATACGCTTCATCGGGATCATCCTTTCAGCTGTGAAAAATCATCAACTGATTATAGACCCCATTGCGAGCGTTGTCAATTCCTGGCGCAAAATATGGAAAAATGTCACAGACTGGCTTTAACCGCCGCCGCAGATGGGCATAAAACGCACCGTCATGCCCTCGGCCAGCTTCGTATCAAAGCCTTTATGCAGCTGAATGCTGTCGTTGTTCACGGCGATGAGCATGCGCTTGGCTGCCTGCCAGGCCTGTACGCCGTAGTTCTTTTTGATGTAGCCGAGCACGTCACGCACGGTTGCGGCATCGATTGTCTCCTCCGCCCTGCCGGTTTTCTCCGCCAGCGCGGCGCGGTAGCAGACCGTTACCTGTGCCATGTCAATCCTCCCCGATCTTCAATATCTTCAGCCTGCGCTTCGTTGGCATACCGTCCTTCCAGCCGCGGGTTTTGTAATAGGCGGGCAGCATCTTATCCAGCGGCACCTCCGCCAGGCGTCCGGGCAGGCTGTCGTCCTTCCCGGCGAGGCCCTCCCGCACGCTGAACAGGCGCTCCAGGTTGTAGCTGCGATCGCCGATGCGCAGGAACGCGCCGGTGAAAATCGGCAGGCCGGTGCAGAAGCGCAGGGCCTGCGCGTGGGGGAGGAGGTAGAGCGAATTCACGCGCAGAAGCGGCCCGGCGGCCAGCAGCAGCCCCACAACCGGGCCGGAGAAGGCGAAAATTTTCCCCGTCAGGCGCGTGACCCAGTGATGCGGACCGAGCCTGAAGAAGACGTCCGGGACGAAGGTCTGGGCTGAGAAGAGGCAGCAGCCGGCGGCGGAGACGGCCTCCAGGCCGTTTTGCATGAAGACGGCCAGTTGCGCCTTGCTGCCGGGCCTGGTCGGCGCGACGGACAGCACGCCCACGGACTCCAGCAGGGCGAGGTAGCCGCCGTTGAGATGGCAGCCCCCCCGGTTCGACGTCGCGTAGCCAAGGCCCATCCCCACGCTGCGCCGCGGCTCGTAGGAGGCCATCTCAAGGCCCTTGGCGTGCATGGCGTACTCCACGCCGCCGTATTTCTCGCTGAGCCACTTGCTGCCGTTGGCCAGTTCGTCGTAGATGCCCTCGCGCCTGGCTGTCTTGCGCAGAATCTCCTCCAGGTTTGAGACGTCCCCGAAGCGCACGCCGAAGTCGATCCCTTTATCCTCGTAGAGCTCCATGGCGTAGGCGATGGTGGAGGCGGCGGAGATCGTATCGAGGCCCAGGATGTCGCAGACGTAGTTCAGGCGGCAGATGGCGTCCAGGTCGTGCGCGCCGATGTTCGGCCCGAAGAAGCCCACGGTC
>Ga0123353_10000190_pt1 | contig 77793 bp, 75 predicted proteins | sample TergutLab28metaG_3_FD_92763 | JGI IMG/M metagenome (GOLD analysis project Ga0123353, IMG submission 92763) | Labiotermes labralis P3 segment gut microbial communities from Petit-Saut dam, French Guiana - Lab288 P3 | ecosystem: Host-associated > Arthropoda: Insects > Digestive system > Gut ... | reverse complement strand
TGGCAAACATCGTGGCGGATCACACGATCATCTTCATTTACTCGCCTAACGAGTACATGATAAGCGTGACGCGCGAGATGCGTGACGGAACACCCATCCTCGGTGAGCCTGACTTGAGTGACAACGTGATTCACGGCACCGGCTTTGACTTGACGTCTGCGCAGATGTTTATCAACGGCAGGACTTTTGTTGACTGGATGCTGGACGGCATCTTACAGGGCAACACAGTCGTCTCTCTGACAAACGTTGTAAGTTTCCACAACATCGTACTCGTCTACGACGATGCTTCAGGGAACAACAACACCGGCGGCTCCGGCTACGGCAACGCAACGATTACGGGTCCCCAAGGAGGAACTTCTCAGCAGCCCGAACAGAGACCGCCTGAAGACCGCCTGCAAGAACCCGAATTCGAACAGGAGCCGGAAGAACAGCAGAACGGCGGACAACAGAACGACGGACAGCAGAACGGCGGACAGCAGAACGGCGGCGATGAACCGAAGCAGAGCATCATCGATCCTCTGTGGCTGGCAGTCATAATGATGTTATTGGCAGCAGCCGTCTTCATCTTGTTCTACTTGTGGAGAGACGAGGAAGAAGAAGAGGAAAGAGGGCCTTAACAATGACCTGAAAACCTGAAAGACATCACGTTGATTTTGGTTAATCCGCCAAAGTCTGAAAAACAAGGTTTAATTCAACCATTCGAATTAAACTCAAAATCCATACCAACCGGAAAGACAGTCTCATTGAGGCTGTCTTTCAACGCTTTTTTAAAAATTCGAATGAATTTTCGGGTCAATGGATTATTCGGGTCAATGGATTTTCGGGTCAATGGTAAAATGGTTAAAATGGTTAAAATGGTTAAAATGGTTAAAATGGTTAAAATGGTAATTTCCAAAACTTAAAAATCCCAAAACTCCAAACCTCAAAACTCCCAAAACCCACATTATAAAAACTTATTCCGCTTTTGTTTTTTCAAAAAAAGACAAACCGCCGGCTCTAAATTTATCATCTTCATTTTGACACAAATATTCATCAATAATCTTTTTAATTTTGTATAACTTTACTGTTTGTTTTAAAATAATTATTATTATTATTAAATTTCAATTCGTATCAAATCCGGGGACAGAAACATGGGGTTATTTAATTCAGAAATGACGACGATGAAGGCGATTGAAGCTTTGGGGTCGGACAAAGAAACGAAAGTCGTAAAGGGCACCGAATTTTTATTAAACGAGGGCGCCGAAGCGATTCATGTGATGATTGTACAGCTGCAAATTTTTGTGTCTAACGCGGCGAATTCCAGGAAGCAACGGCAGGCGGCGTTGAATCTTTACGGGCTTCTTTGCCGGCCTGACTTTGTGATTCCTGCGGAATTATGTCCGACTTTTGTTGAGACGCTGATGAACGCGCCTGCCGTTCTTGAATACAATTTAAACGAAATGCCGGCGTACGTTCTTGAAAACAGCTACAGCTTTTTGGCGAACACCTTATGGGAGGCAGAACCCGCGACCAAAAAGAAAACCATTCCGTTTTTTGAAAGACTCGGGTTTCCCGAAACGATGTTGCCGGTTCTGGGGGTCCTTCTCACCAATGAATCGGGCTTTGCCGAAGAATCGCTTCTTTTGATTCAAAAAGTTGAAGGAGACTTAACACCCGTTTCCGGTCCGGTCTACGCGATGCTTGACCTGTATCCGCTCGGCGACTCGGCCGTCAAAGCGATACCCGAGTTTGGCGCCCGCCTCCCGCCGAACATGGAAATCCTTCAAAAGTTTCTGCTTGATTTCAACTCAATGGTTCAAAAAAGAGCCGTCAAGGCGGCCGTTCCGCTGGCAAGGCAAAACACCGCCGTTTACGCCCTTCTTGAAAAAGCGATTTCGGCAGACGAGTCCTGCCGTTCTCACATTTTAGAAAATTTGGAGAAAGAAGAAACCGTTCTCCCAAGTCAACTGGATCTCATTTGGATGATCTTGATGACCACAGACTCACAATTAACGGCAGAGCGCGGCATGAAATTTTTCGGCAGAATCGAATCCAAAGTCCGCCCGCTCGTCTTGTATTATTGCAAGAACGGAGACCAAAATGAAATCATCTGCGCTTTAAAATGCATTCACTTCATGAAAGAAGAAGGCGTGCGCATCTGTACGGAATTGATAACCGCATATTTGGCGGACGACACGCTTCTTTACGAAACGGCGGGCTATCCCTCCTATTCATACTTGGCATCCCTTCTCAAAGAATACTGTCCCACAGCGCCGGCAGTGAGCACGCTTGCCAAAAGAATGAGAGACGACTGCGTTTCGAAGAGCCGGGACACGCCGACGGAAGTCATGGCGCTTCTTGCGCCCGAAGATTTGGCAGACGTGATTGAATGGTCGTTCAAACGCATCTTTGATTCATACGGCATCGGCTACACCGCCGAATACGCCGACGAAATGATGGCGGGCATTTCCGATCTCGTCGGGTTTGAAAAAGCGACACTCTTGTCGTTCATCAAAGCCATCGGCTACTCCTACAGCTTTGACAGCGCCGAAAATCAGCCGGTCATCGCGCACAAAGACACGGCGGCGGCAATCAATCGCCTGCGCTCCGTCAGCACGCCCGCAACCGGCAATTTGCTGCATTTTGTTTCCCGCAAAAAAGACATCTCCGTTTCCCACAAAGACGCATCGGACGCTGAAGTGTCCTCCTTCAAATTATCCTTTGAAGAACACCGCCGTTTAGCGATTGATGAGTTGGAGCGCCGCGGTTTCCCGACATACGCCCCCGTGAATTATTTAAAAGTTCAAAAACCGCAACTGTGATGCGGTATTCAGTGACGCGGTGTTGATTGCCGGAGTATCAATTAACACCGTGTTGATTGCCGGAGTATCAATTAACACCGTGTTTAATTAAAATTGTAAGAATTCCGCAAGAATTGAAACAGTATTCGTTGACACCGAATTGATTCTATTTCTCAATTAATTCTTTTCCGAATAGCCGTTGAACCGTTTGTTTTTTATTTAACGGCTGTTTTAAGGGTTCAGTTCTATAAAATAAAAGTGATATGTATGCAAGAAAAAATCATTGAAATCGCAAACCGCATTAAAGAATTGCGCGACGTTTACGATGCGGCGCCGGAAGACATTGCATCCGCTTTGGATGTTTCGGTTGACGCTTACTTAAAATTTGAAAATGCTCAGGCCGACATCCCCGCCAGCCTGCTTCTTGAAATCGCGAATTTTTACAAAGTCGATTTATCCCTTCTTTTAACCGGCGAAGCCCCGCGCATGAATGTGTTTACGGTCACACGCGACGGGAAAGGCGTCACCGTTGAGCGCCGCAGCCAGTACAAATATCAGTCATTGGCGGAAAAGTTCATCGGCAAAAAAATAGAACCGTTTATCGTAACGGCCGAGCCCAAAGAAGAAGAACCGACACTTCACGCCCACCCGGGCCAGGAACTCAATTACATTTTAGAGGGCAGCTTAAAAATTTATATCCACGGCAACGAAGTCATTTTGAATCCGGGCGATTCAATTTACTTTGATTCCAACTATCCGCACGCGATGAAAGCATTGGGCGGCAAGCCGGCCAAGTTCTTGGCAATCATATTATAATTTGTCAATTCAATGCGCACAATTCAGCATACAATTCAGCGATTTACGATTCACGATTCACGCTTTATGATTCACGCTTTATGATTCACGCTTTATGATTCACACTATAATGATTCACGCTTTATGATTCACGCTTTATGATTCACGATTATACCTGAAATACCATTTACGAATTTACGAGAGAGATTTATGAGTAACCTGATCCGTCACTTTGTTCCAAAAACAGAATTTACATCTTATGAAGAGTTTAAAGACAATTTCCGAATCGATGTTCCGGATAATTTTAATTTTGCTTTTGATGTGATTGACCGCTACGCCGAAGAAGACCCCGATAAAATCGCGTTCGTTTGGTGTGATGACTTTGACAACGAACAAACTTACACATTCAAACAATTAAAAACACAAACCGACAAAGCGGCCAACCTGTTCAAAAAACACGGCATCAAAAAAGGCTCCCCCGTCATTTTGACATTGAAAAGCCATTACTTGTTTTGGGTTTGTCTTCCCGCGCTTCACAAACTCGGCGCGATTGCCGTTCCCGCAACGCATATGCTCAAAGTCCGCGACATCGCTTACCGCCTTGAAAAGTCGGGCGCGGTTGCCGTTGTCGGCATTTCAGAAGGCGAACTCGATTTGAGCTTTGAAGAAGCGCTTCGCCAGCTGAACAAACCTAACTTCCTGAAATTCAATGTCGGCGGCAACTCAAAAGGCGCAGAAGGCTGGCTTGACTTTGTCGCGGAACTCGAAGCGTCCTCCGCCGACTTTGTCCGGCCGACCGGCGACCAAGCGGTCATCAACACAGATGATATGCTCTATTACTTCTCATCCGGCACCACCGGTTTTCCGAAAATGGTCTGCCACAACTTCACCTATCCGCTCGGCCACATCTTAACAGCCGCCTATTGGCAAAACGTCACCGATGACGGCCTTCACTACACAATGGCGGACAGCGGCTGGGCGAAATGCGTCTGGGGCAAAATCTACGGTCAATGGATTTGCGGCGCGGCCGTTTTCATTTACGATTTCGCGAAGTTTGACGCGGGCAACATGATGAACAAAATCTCTCGGTACGGCGTAACGACATTTTGCGCGCCGCCGACAACTTACCGTTTCTTCATCAAAGAAGACTTATCCCAATACGACTTCAGCACGCTTCAGTACTGCGTCGTTGCCGGCGAGCCGCTCAATCCCGAAGTCTTTGAAAAATTCAAATCATTCACCGGCATGCAGCTCATGGAAGGCTACGGCCAAACGGAATTAATCGTGTGTATCGCGACTCTGCCGTGGATGACACCAAAACCCGGCTCAATGGGCAAGCCCGTTCCGTGTTATGACATCATGATTCTCGGCCCCGACGGCAAAAAATGCGACGTCGGCGAAGAGGGTGAAATCGTTATTCGCGTCGCCGAAGGCCCCGGTTCCAAAAACATCTCGGCGCTGCCGCCCGGCTTCTTCTCCTGTTACAAATACGACGAGAAAAAGACGGACGATGTTTGGTATGACGGATTTTATCACACGGGCGACACCGCTTGGTGTGACGAAGATGGTTACTACTGGTTCGTGGGCAGAACCGACGACATCATCAAAAGTTCAGGCTACAAAATCGGTCCCTTCGAAGTCGAAAGCGCGCTGATTCAGCACCCCGCCGTTTTAGAATGCGCAATCACCGGCGTTCCCGACCCTGTCCGCGGTCAAGCGGTGAAGGCGACAATCGTTTTGACGAAGGATTACAAAGAAAAAGCTTCCGATAAACTCAAAGAGGAACTTCAGGACCACGTCAAAAACATCACGGCGCCTTACAAATATCCGCGCCACATCGAATTCGTGACTGAGCTTCCCAAAACAATCAGCGGCAAAATCCGCCGTGTTGAAATCCGCGAAGAAGACGCCGGCGCTCCCAAAAAATAATTAAGCCGCTGCAGTTTTCTGAATATTCTGAATAATCAGAACATTCTGAACAATCAGAACATTCTGAACAATCAGAACATTCTGAACAATCAGAACATTCTGAACAATCTTGAATTTTCAACAACTTCACAACAACTCAAAAATAATTTCAAAACAATTCGGTTTACTGCAATTGTTTTCTTTTTCTTTTATTTATCGGCGGACCTTTTCCGCCGTCGTTTTTATTTGTCATTTGTCTTGGCGGTTTGTTCTCTCACTCTCATTAATTTTAAATATTGTTATTCCTTCCAATAGGTTAAAAATGATGAGCGACTCTCTTCAAGTTATTTTTTATAGAGGCTTCTCAAGTTGTTTTTATAGAGGTGAACAATGTCTGATACACAAGAGAAACAATCTCCTTATCCTGTTATTCACGCACTGGAATGCAAGGCCTGCGGCCGCTGTGTTTTGGAGTGCCCGAAACATGTTTTGGAGCTCGGAACAGTTTTGAACGAGCGCGGTTACGCCTTTGTCACATACAAAGGAGAGGGATGCAGCGGATGCAGCAACTGCTTCTACACCTGCCCCGAACCCAACGCCGTTTCTGTACACGTACCGAAAAAAGAAAAAGCGGAGGCTTAAATTATGTCTGTTCGATTGGTTAAAGGAAACACGGCCGTTATCATCGGCGCGATGTATGCCGGATGCGACTGTTATTTCGGTTACCCGATTACGCCCGCCAATGAAATTCTTCACGAAGCGTCACATTACTTCCCAAAAGTCGGGCGCAAAATGGTTCAGGCGGAATCCGAAGAAGCGGCCATCAATATGGTCTACGGCGCGGCGGCAGCAGGCCACCGCGTTTTGACGGCATCGGCCGGCCCCGGCATGAGTTTGAAGCAGGAAGGCCTTTCCTATTTGGCCGGCGCCGAATTGCCGGCAGTGATTGTTGACATCCAGCGCGCGGGCCCCGGTCTCGGCAACATCGGCCCCGAACAAGCGGACTACAACCAAGCTGTCAAAAGCGGCGGCCACGGCAATTACAAATGCATCGTTCTGGCGCCGAATTCGGTTCAGGAAATGTGCGATTTGACATACAAAGGATTTGACTTGGCTTTCAAATACAGAAACCCCGTCATCATTCTGTCTGACGGCGTTTTGGGCCAAATGATGGAGCCTGTCGTCTTCCCCAAAGAAGCGATTGCGCCCGTCATTGACACAACTTGGGCTGTCTCGGGAAATACAGAAACCAAGAAAAACCTGATTTCGTCCATCTTCTTGGACTTCGCGCAGCAGGAAGCTTTTAATGAAAAACTTCAGAAAAAGTACCGGGAAATCAGCGACAAAGAACCGCTTTTTGAAGAATATATGACGGATGACGCAGACATCGTTTTGGTCTCCTACGGCATCAGCAGCCGTATTTCCAAGAGCGCTGTTGACGAAGCCAGAAAAGAAGGCTTAAAAGTCGGTCTGTTCCGCCCGATTACGCTTTTCCCGTTCCCGGAAAAAGAGATTCAAAAGATTGCCGAACGCGACGTCACATTTATTGCCGTTGAAATGAGCGCGGGCCAAATGCGCGATGACATCATGCTTGCCATTCGCTGCAAGCGCCCCGTTGATTTGGTCAACCGTCTCGGCGGAAACGTTATTGAAACCACGAAAGTCATGGCAAAGATTCGCGACATCGCGAACAACAGGAAGGTGTGAAAATGGCCGGTGAAATTCAGAAAAAATGCAGTGCTCCGGGTTCGGAAAAGGTATACAAAAGACCCGACAGCATGAATGAGATTTATCTCAGAAAAGGCGGCGCCGCGCCGACGGCAACGCACTATTGCTCAGGCTGCGGCCACGGCATCATCCACAAATTGATCGGTGAAGCGATTGATGACCTCGGCATTCAGGACCGCTGCGTTTTAATCAGCCCGGTCGGTTGCGCCGTTTTCGCTTACTATTACTTTGATATCGGCAACGTCCAAGCCGCTCACGGCCGCGCGCCTGCGGTCGGAACGGGCATTTCCCGCGCGCGTGACAACGCGGTCGTCATGTCTTATCAGGGCGACGGCGATTTGGCGTCTATCGGCCTCAACGAGACGATTCAGGCTGCCAACCGCGGCGAAAAGATGTGTGTCTTTTTCGTCAACAACACAATTTACGGCATGACCGGCGGTCAGATGGCCCCAACCACGCTTGTCGGTGAAATCACCACCACTTGTCAGGAAGGCCGAAACTCTGACTATACCGGTTTCCCGCTTCACATGTGTGAGATTTTGAGCAACCTGACGGCGCCCGTCTTCATCGAGCGCGTGTCGGTTTCTGATATCAAACACATCCGAAAAGCAAAAATCGCTATTAAGAAAGCGCTTGAAGTTCAGCGCGACGGCAAAGGATACGCTTTCGTTGAAATCCTCGCCGGCTGCCCGAACAACTTGAGACAAGATTCCAAAGAATCGATTGATTTCATCAACAACGAGGTGGAAAAAGAATTCCCGCTCGGCAATTTCAGAGACAGAATCGCTGACACCACCCCGCTTATTCGCCCCGACAGTGACTTCTCCAAAGCCAAGCTGGATGAAGTTTTCGGCATCGTCGAAAGCGTTGAATACGCAACGCCTGACCCGGACTTTAAGAAGTGTTTGGTAAAAATCGCCGGTTTCGGCGGTCAGGGCGTTTTGTCAATGGGCACGATTTTGGCTCAGGCAGGTATCTACGGCGGCAAAAACGTCTCATGGTACCCGTCATACGGCCCGGAACAGCGCGGCGGCACAGCCAACTGTTCCGTCGTTTTGTCAGCGCGCCCAATCGGCTCTCCCGTCGTTTACACGCCTGACATCTTGGTTGCGCTTAACCGCCCCTCGCTTGAGAAGTTTGACAAAGACGTCGGCCCCGGCAGCTACTTAATCTACGACTCATCCGTTGACAATTACACGCCGCCCGCCGGCGTGAAAGCGTATTGCGTCCCCGCCGTTGACATCGCAATGAAAAGCGGATCCGCAAAAGCCGTGAACACGGTTATGCTCGGCGTTATTTTGTCACTCGGCCAAGTCGATTTGACCGAAAAAGAATTTGAAAAGGCGATTGCGGAATCATTCGCGGACAGGCCCAAATTGATTGAGCTGAATCTGCAGATTTTGAAAGCCGGATATGAATGGGCAAAAGAGAATTTGAAGTAATGGGGATTTCCCGTTACTTTTTCTTTTTTATATTTTTCAGAAATAGTCCTTACCGGTATCTTTTTATTCTTCCCATACTTATTATAGTCATATGCCCAATTATATTGATATATTTGCGGGATGTGGGGGTCTTTCTCTAGGTTTGCACAACGCCGGATGGTCTGGTCTGTTTGCAGTTGAAAAAAGTCCCTTTGCTTTCTCCACTCTTAAAGCAAACTTAATTGATGAGCGGAAGCATTTCAATTTTCCAGATTGGCTTGAAGAATCTAATCATGACATCAACGAATTATTGAAAAAAAACAGAAATGATTTGATGGCATTAAGAGGGAAGGTCGATCTTGTTGCTGGTGGCCCGCCATGTCAAGGGTTTTCAATGGCTGGCAAACGCATTGAAGAAGATGAAAGAAATCAACTCGTTTATTCATATATTGAATTTATTGATTTAGTTCGCCCCAAACTTATTTTCTTTGAAAATGTTATGGGTTTTACTTATTCTTTTGTCAAAGAGGACAAACGAGGTATTCCTTATTCTAAAATTGTTGTGGAGACTTTAAAAGATATGGGGTACGATGTCGAATCAGATGTAGTGGATTTTTCAAGCTATGGCATTCCTCAAAGACGCAAGCGTTTTATTTTAGTAGGCGTACTAAAAAAATCTTCATCCAAAAAAGCTAAGGATTTTTTTATGTTAATTAATGACATGAAAAGTGATTTTCTTTCAATGAAAGGCATCTCTGAAACTGTCACAGTAGCGGAAGCAATATCGGATTTGTTTGAGAGAAATGGTACAACACCTTGCCCTGATCGTAAGAATTTCCGTGCAGGTAGGTACAATAGCGCTGAAAGTTCATATCAAAAATTAATGAGATCGAATACCGTACAAAAGGGGGATGTGGCAGATAGTCACAGTTTTGCAAAACATAACCCTGAAACTAAATTGTTATTTTCTAATCTTTTGGAGAAATATCCTACTCGGAATAAAAGATTGACTAGTAAAGAAAGAGATGAGTGGGGGGTAAAAAAGAGAGGAATTTCAATCTTGGACGGTACTTCCAAATGTCCTACACTGACAACACATCCCGATGACTATATCCATTACTCGGAACCACGTATTTTAACTGTAAGAGAATACGCTCGGATTCAATCATTTCCAGATTCTTATAAAATAAAAGCAAAATATACGACAGGGGGGCTTTTGAGGAAAGTAGAAGTTCCTCGATACACACAAATTGGAAATGCAATTCCACCCCTGTTCGGTGAGCTTGCAGGATTAGCGTTAAAAGAAATGGGTGAATTGAATGGATGAATTGTCTTTTAAAGTTAGTTCTGCATTAAAAAGTATCATCGGTAAAGATTTAATTACTGATGATTTCATTGCAATCTTTGAACTTGTAAAAAATTCATATGATGCTTTTTCAAAAAAAGTTGAAATCATTTTTGAACCTGATAAAATTATTATCAAGGATGATGGAAAGGGCATGTCCTTAGAGGATATTATTAATAAATGGTTATTTGTTGCATATTCTGCAAAAATAGATGGAACTGAAGATTTGCCCTCTGAAAAAAATACCAGTTATCGTGATAATATTAAGCGCAAATATTATGCTGGTTCCAAAGGTATCGGACGTTTTTCTTGTGATCGAGTAGGTCAAAAATTAGTGCTAACATCACGCAAAAAAGGTACTGATTTTACCGAAAGAGTTTATGTTGATTGGGATTCATTCGAAAAAGACCCGAAAAAAGAATTTTATCAAATAAAAGTTAATCATGAGACAGTCTCTAATTATTTCGATAGCGGAGTTGTTCTTGAAATCTCATCTTTACGTTCCAAGTGGGATTATGAGAGAAAAATTGAATTAAAACAATCGTTGGAAAAGCTTATTAATCCCTTTGATTCTCTTGATTTTGAAATTTGGCTTACTAGTACATCTGACCTTTCAGAAGATGATAAAGGTAAGTCTAGCCGTAAGAGAATTCATCGCCAAGGAACTGGTCGATACTTAACTCAGGTCAATGGTCCGGTAAATAATTTTATTTTTGAAAAATTGAACTTAAAAACAACTCAAATAAAAACGTCAATGTCCGATGAGTGGATTACAACCGAATTGGTTGACCGTGGAACATTAATCTATAAAGTTCGTGAAAAAAATATTCATAGTTCTTTTTTAAATGACGCTTCGTTTCATATCTATTATTTAAATACTATTGCAAAAACAAATTTTACGAGAACAATGGGTATTGAGCCGGTTAGGTTTGGCTCCATATTCCTTTTTAAAAATGGATTTAGAGTTTCTCCATACGGAGCTCTTGGAGACGATAGCTTAGGCATTGATTTTAGGCATCAACAAGGAAATCGGCGTTTTTTGGGTACAAGGGATCTTTTTGGTCGAATCGAATTAATAACCGATTCATCTTATTTCCGTGAAGCATCGAGTCGTGACGGGGGTCTTGTAGAAACACCCGAATACCTCATTCTTAAAGAATTATTTTTTGAAAAATCCCTTAAACCGTTGGAAAGGTATATTGGGTTTGTTCAATGGGGTCTTGGATGGGAGTCCAAGGGGTTTTTCACGGAGAAAGAACTTCTTGATGGTGACAAGAATCGAGAAGACACGTCTATAATTCAAAAGAATCTGGGAAGTCGGTTTCATCTTGTAAAAATCATAAAAAAACTATCTGACAATAAAGATATTGAAATTTTAGAGTATGATAAAGATTTGTTTTCAATAATTAAGGATAATCTTGAAAAAGTAAATCCATCTATATTTAAAGACATTTCAAAAATTGCTACGAAAACAAATAATTCAGAATTGTTTAAAAGCGTTGAGGATGCTGAAAAAAAGTATGTGGTATTATTAAATCAAAAAATGGAAACTGAACGCAAATTCATTGAGGAAGAAAAAAAGAGAATAGAAGCAGAAGAACAAAAGAAAGCGGAAGAAGAAGCTAGGAAGAAAGCCGAAACAGAACGACAAAAAGAAGAAGAAGCACGAAAAAAAGCAGAGCTCGCTCAAAGAGAAGCAGAGCTTAAAAAGCGTGAAGCAGAACAAAAGAGAAAAGAAGCGGAAGAAGCTAGGAAGAAAGCTGAAACAGAACGACAAAAAGAAGAAGAAGCACGAGAAAAAGCGGAACTTGCTCAAAGAGAAGCAGAGCTTAAAAAGCGTGAAGAAGAGTTTGCTCGAAAAGAGGCAGAACAAAAAGCTAAGGACGAATCAGAAAAAAGGGCAAATGCAGAGAAAGAAAGAGAAGAAGCCGTTGTGAAATTCAATGAAGAGAAAAAGAGAAGATTGTTTCAAAGTTCTCTAATTGGGATGGACAAAGAACACATAATGGGACTTCAACACAACATTGGTCATTCTTCTAGCCGGATTATTGAGAATGCTAATTCTTTATTGAGGAGTAAAAATGTTTCAGAAAAAGATTTAGCTAAAATTTATACAATCATGAAAGAATCCTCCAAAATTAAATCCGTATCGAATTTCATTACACGAGCAAATTTCGGCGTAAACTCCAATTCAATAACTAGAGATCTTGTTCAATTCATAAAGGAATATGTTGAAGAAATTTACCTATCTTCTGAACCGCTTCTAAATACAAAATTAAAGATCCATTTAACAGATAACAATAAGGAGTTCGTAAAAGAATTTAGCCCTCTTGAGGTTACAATTCTTATTGATAATTTCATTAATAACGCAGAAAAAGCAGGCGCTAGTGACATTTATTTTGATTTTAATGTTACAGATTTAGGATTGAGGATAGCCGTTGAAGATAACGGCAAAGGAATTGCCGCGGAGCATCTAGATCAAATTTTTGATTTAGGTTTTACAACGACAGACGGATCCGGTATTGGATTGTATATAATAAAATCAACGATTCAAAAAGATATGAAAGGAAAAATAACGGTTTCTTCTGAAGAAAATGTAAAAACTGTTTTTATTATAGAGTTGGGACTATGAAACTAAGGTATAACATTCTATGGTTAGATGATCGTATTAATGATTTTATTGATGATGACTGGCTTGAAAAAGTAAAAGTGCATTTATCTAATCATGGATTTGAACCATCCATTATCTCAATTTCAAATTCTGACGATTTTGAGCGATCCCTAAATGAGGATTTTGATCTCATGCTTATAGACTATAATCTAGTGGAGGATGAATCCACAGGAAAAAACGGTGATCAAATAATTCAACTTATTCGCCAATCAAACATTTCCACAGAAATTTTATTCTATACTGCAAAAAAATTAAGGGATATTGGTCAAATTAATCGTAGCACATTTTTAGAAACTTCCAAATTCTCTTCTGAAACTCATCATAAGTCAGTTTATAATGAAATTATTAAACTTATTGATTTGACAATTCAAAAATTTCAGCATATAATTGCCATGCGCGGTATGATTATGCATGAAACCAGCTCATTAGACGCTGCGGCTTTTGAAATCATCAATTCATGTACAAAATGCGCTGAGTTAGATACAGAACAATTATCAAAAAAAATATTTGATGAAATTGCCACTCATCTCAGGTCCAAGTCCAAATATTTTGAAAAGTGCAAACTCGAATGTTCGATTGATGATTTGATGGCCGATCCTCTTCTCTTTTCGTCATATCAACAATCTTTAGCAATTGGTGAAATATTAAATCAGTTAGATCTGGATGATTTTTCAAGGGAATATCATAATGAAATTATAATACCTCGAAATATTTTCGCTCATTCTGTTTTATGCAATGAAAATGGCATTGAATACTTCAAAAATAAAAAAAAGAATGTTAGTTTTAATTCTGAGAAATGCAAAGAAATAAGAGAAAATATTCGGAAACATAAGAAGAATCTTGAGAAACTCGAATCAGAAGTTAAAAAAATCAGTTAAATTATAATGAATCCAACCGATATAATATATTCATTGAATTGTATCCATTTTTCTTATAATATTAGAAATATTTTTTCATTAATAATGAGAATTGGGTGCCACTTTCAATGATCTTTTTATATTCTCGTTTAGTAAACAAAACTCATTGTCACCATAATTCCAAATGCAAATGGAGTCATGAAATTATGCACTTCTTGATTGAAGATAAGAGGGATTTTCCATTACGTTTTCTTTTTTTATGTGGTATTAGGTTCGTTTGTCACGTTTAATAAATGTTTTTATTTGCTGAATTTATTTTGAAAATTCGGCTGCGAGTCTATCACTTAATTCCGATAACGATTTAATAAAACCGAAATTGCTATATTCAAAATTTTGGGTAAGGTCATTCCATTGCATGAATCCAAGCATATGTTCACAAGGCTCACTATTAACTATTGTCTGTATGTGAGATATATGATGTTCAGTATGCAATAATTGAGTTAAGCGTGGACTGGCCCCGTTGTTGATATTGACAAGCAACCCATATTTTGAACCTGATACAAAACAATATCCCACAAGTTGTGACCATTCTTTCAACCCTACGGCATTCAAAAGTTTGATCTCTAAAATCAAAAGTTCGAATTTTATCCCATCTGTAATCAGAGCAAATATATCAAGACTTAACGGTGGAACACGCTCTGCGAATTTTGAAACGCAAGCACATTTGTCGGGGTGCTCGATAATGATACGTTGGAGATTGTTTTTCAATTCGCCGATTCCCCAATATACATACAATTCGCGGCGGTTACTCGCCAAAAAATTGCTTCTTAATTGCGCTTCGATAAAAGTCTGTATCTCTGGGTAATAGGATACTTCATTTCGCATTACGCAAATCTCCTTCAGTTATTGGGCGGACACACAATTTATATTCATTATCCGGGGCAATCGTAACAAGTTTTTCATAAACACTCGGGTTATGCGCACCAATCAATACACCTCGACCATTTCCAGTGATTACTAAAGGTGTTAACAAATCAGGTTTACGGAATTCGACCATAAGGCCAGTGGCGGTAGACAAATCACGCCCTAAGTCTATCAGTGATTTATTTTTAGGGTGTTTATTTAGCTCATCAGCATTTACTGTATAGGAAACTCCTTCAGTATTTTCAGCAATAATAAAATTTGACTCTTGAACTTCAAACCTAGAAAGAATATTTGGGTATTTATTATTCATTTCATGATGTATGCGATGTTCTACAATCTTTTCAAAGTTGCCTTTGGGGCGTGCGCCATTTAATTCATTTTCATCAGCAATCACATAAGATATGCCTTGGATTATTTTGGCAATAGGGTACCCATTATTAGCATTGTTTCCAAATAATAATGCGTTATGGTCTGCTTTATAAAGTTCGTATAATGATTTTACACTAACGTTTGCAATAGAATACTCTCGATTAGCAAGCAACGGCTCTTCTTTAATTATTTCTTCTATTTTCTGTATTGTATTTTTACACAATATTGGGAAAGGAATAATTAAATCTCCAACATTTGAAAATAAGCCTCTAATAGTATCATATGGTGCATTTTCACATCCCATAACAGCACAGACATGGCGATTATGGAGATAATGTCCTCCACGGATGCAATCAGGCAACCTTTTATCATTCTCTCCGGGATGAAAGCAGGAAGTTTTCGCTCGAATTTCGCGTTCGGGGCACGAAACTGCACTATGCGTTTGTTGCTGCAAGCTACGATTTTCGATAGATGATTCCGCCTTTGTTTTGAAAGCAAACGCTCCGAATTTAGCATATTGATCAAGTTGGATGCGGAGTTTGGTACCTTTATTCCATTTCGTATAGTAAGAGTCACTTGCTGATTGGAAGTTGGGATGGTTCCACAGAATTTGATCGGGTAAACAGTTTACACTATACAAAAGGCGGCACAACTCACAAACGAATGAGAAATTAAAGCCTTTTAACTCAAACGATAAAGTTTGGATTTCAGCTGAAAATCGCCGGTGGTTTTTATTTGTGCTACCTATGGTATCGGCAAGTCCTGCAATAAATCTCCGTTTCATATTTTCATCAAATAAATCAGCAATTATCCCACCAATACTTGCAGTACTACGCAATTCGCCTTCGCATTCAATACCGTATGACTGCAAATCGGATTTCAACTCTGTCAAATCTCCCTCAAACAAAATATTCCAATCACCGCGAGCAGTTCCATCAAAAGAAATATTGAGGCCGTAAATGTTTCTAAACAATGGGTTTAAAAATTGTACAATGTCTCCTGATATTTGAGAGGCACGTCTGGGATTCTGGTCATATGAACCCCATTTCCTATACGGGAGGTGGATTATGAATCCGTCTTCGTTGTTTCGCCAAATCCCACCACCGATTATCAAACCAAAAAGATATGCTTTATCGGTATTCATTAACATGCCTGTTCTCCTTTGAAAACTTGTTCCATAATCGAAGAGGCTATATTCTGAGCTAGGATTACGGGCACGGCATTTCCAATGACTTTATACATTGCTGTAATGTTTTTTGGTGTGTCATCAATAAATAGGAAATCATCTGGAAAAGTTTGTATTCGAGCAATTTCACGAATCGTATAACGGCGATTTTCGGTCGGGTGGATAATACCACAGTTTTCGGGTTGAGCCGATGCTGTAATTGTTCCGTTAATTTCATCACGCGAAAAACGTCTATAAAAATTAGGCGAGCGATATTTCTTCATATCATCTCTTATTCGTTGAAAACGAGGCGCTAATTGCTCATAAGGAATATCTTTCCAAGAACCACCCTCTGGTATGTATTCAATCATTTCAAGTGCTTGGGGTGACAACCCCCAATCAATTTGATTGGGTAAATCTTTGGGCATTTCCAGAACATTCCGAATTGTCAAATTATTTTTTATTTGCTTTTCGGGAAAAACAAAATTAATTTTTAAATCTTTTTTTATCCCAACAAAAAAAACTCTTTGCCTGTTTTGTGGAACGCCGTAGTCAGCAGCGTTTAGAAGTTTATGAACAACATTGTAACCCACGCCTCCAATTGTTGACAAATCTTCATTAATGACGTCAACCAAGTTGCGCCCATCAATATATTTTGTTGACAATAATCCTTTTACATTTTCAAATACAATAACCTTTGGCATTTTACTTTCAATAATTCGAAGGCATTCCTTGTATAGCATACCCCTAGAATCATGAACACCTTTACGGTTCCCAGCATTAGAAAATGGTTGACAGGGAAATCCAGCTGTTAATATATCCCCTTCAGGAATATCGTCTTCATCTACGCTTAATATATCCCGCCCATCTATTTTACCAAGATTACGGGTATAAACAGCTTGTGCATCTGAATCAAAGTCATTAGCCCACACTCTCTCAAATCCCGCCTTTTCAAAACCAAGGTCAAGACCACCGCAACCAGAGAATAATGAAATTAATCGTGGTTTATTATTATCTTTGACTGTATCAATTTCATTCACTTGACTATGTAATTGCTTTTTGATTTTCGTTCGACTATCAATGGGTTTTGGAGTGTTTTTAGGAATTAACCAAAATCGATCTATGCGAACCGCACCGTTTATTTGCCCCTTTAAGCAAAGTGCTTGTACGCGCCTCGTTTTTATTCCCCATTTAACTCCGGCTTCTTTGGGAGTCAACCATTCTGAATCCATTTGAATCGAAATCCGTTTCTCGTATTCCTTTCTAATTCCCGCACCTCAATCGCTTAGCACGTTTGAACGCACAATACAAGAATAGAAGAATTATTAAATATAAATTCTTGTCGAGGTAAAAAAATCAGGTAATGGAACAACTTCTATCGTATTTTAATAATGTCTTTGAATTTAATTCTAGATCTTGCATGGCGAAAGTATTAATCTAATTCAGGTTACATAAGAGTAAATATATAACTCGGTATTCAATTACATCTTATAAATTCCTATAAAATAAGAGGTTTAGTAACATGGAACACAACCACGACCACAAAGAATGTAACAGCTGCAGCTGCGGCGATAACCCCGAAGACCTAACATTTTTCCTTGAAATAGATGATGAAACAATAGAATGTGAAGTCATCGGCATTTTTGAAGCCAACGGTAAAGAATACATTGCTTTGGCTCCGTTGGACTCCGATGATGTTATTATTTACGGCTACAAAGAAACCGGCGACGATTATGAGTTAATTGATATTGAGGACGAAAAAGAATTTGAAAACGCAGCGGCGGTTTTGGATAAATTGCTCGATGAAGAGTAATTTGAAGTTTGCCGCCGTTTTATTTTGATTTAGTTTATTTTGTCTAGATATGGAGCATCATTGCTTTGCACGAAAGGCAAGTTAAATCGGTACTTCAATGCCCTAAAAATTCCACGTATATAAAAACGTATATATAGTTTTAAGAGGAACCTCGTTTAATAATTCCTGCCATGCTTAATCAACAACAATTATCAACTCGCTGACTCAAAGGCGTTTGGATAAGTTGATGCACACTCGGCAGGCCTTTATTTTTTTTATTTTTATTACTTTAATACGCTCCTTTTGTTCTTTTCACATCAGTTCGCTTTATATATTACTTCGGTTTTGTCTGTTTCGTTTACGGAAAAACACCATTAATGACCTTCGGCGCCGGCGGCGACAGATATGAGCGAGACGAAATCAAATACGAGAGAAAATATCCTCGGAACGGAAGATGTCAAAAAATTGCTGTTTAGGTTTGCGGTTCCGGGCGTCATTGCAATGCTTGTCGGCGCTTTTTACAATATTATTGATCAGATTTTCATCGGGCACAGTGTCGGCATGCTCGGCAACGCGGCAACGAATGTCGCTTTTCCGCTTGTTATCATCGCAATGGCTCTCGGGTTGCTTTTCGGAATCGGGGGCGCTTCAAATTTTAGTCTTTGTCTCGGCGCCGGCAATAAGGAACGAGCTAAAAAGGTTGTCGGGAATTCTATTTTTCTATTGACGGCTTCCGGTGTCCTCGTTTTTGTTGTTATTCATTTGTGTTTGGAACAGCTCGTGACATTATTCGGCGCGACGGACGCTGTTTTTCCGCTGGCGTTTGAATACATTACCATTACGTCGTTTGGGATGTTGTTTTTGATTTTCTCTACAGGCGCCAGCAGCATTATTCGCGCCGACGGCAGCCCGAGATATTCCATGTATTGCTTACTGGCCGGCGCTTTTTTGAATGTTGTTTTGAGCGCGTTTTTTATTTTCGGGTTGAATATGGGCCTTGCCGGCGCGGCTTGGGCGACCGTTATCAGCCAGTTTGTTTCTTTTTTAATCGCCGTGCTTTATTTTACGCGGTTTAAATCGGTTGTTTTGGAAAAGAAAGATTTTGTTTTGAACCGATCCGTTACCAAGATGATTTTTTACCTCGGCGCCTCCAGCTTTTTGAATCAGATTTCCATGGTGGCCGTTCAGATTCTTTTGAATAACACGGTGGCTTATTACGGCGGCCTTTCTGTTTACGGCAGCGAAATTCCGCTCGCCGTCACCGGCGTCATTTCCAAGGTCAGCATGATTTTTATTGCCGTCATCATCGGCGTTTCTCAAGGCGGGCAGCCGATTGCGGGATTCAATTACGGCGCTAAAAATTACGGCCGCGTCAAAGAAGTTTTCAAATTGGTTCTTAAAGTATCAATGTTTATCTCGCTGATCGCATTCCTGTGTTTTCAGCTTTTTCCGCTTTCGATCATTAAAATTTTCGGCGGCGGCAGTGAATTATACTTTGAATTCGCCGTCAGGTTCTGCCGGATTTATTTGTTCATGATGATCATCATCGGTATCCAGCCCGCCGCCTCTATTCTGTTTACGGCGATCGGCAAATCATACAAAGGCATTTTACTGGCAATGATCCGTCAGGTCTTGTTGTTGATCCCGCTTGTGATTGTCATGCCGCTGTACTTTGGCTTAGACGGCGTTTTGTACGCGGGGCCGATCGCCGACGGCATTTCAGCGGCGGTCGCTTTCATTTTCGTTTATCGGGAGTTTAAGAGGCTGACGGCAATGGAAAATGAAGAGAATTTAATAAGAGGGCAGCCGGCAGCGGCGGTTTGATTTTTTGATAATTTTGGCCGGCGGTGTTTACTCGGCCTTTCCTTCCGCTGTTTACGGCTTTTCCTTCCGCTGTTTACGGCTTTTCCTTCCGCTGTTTACGACCTGTTCTTGGTATTTCCTTGACCGGTATTTCCCTTTTCGTTTTGTTTCCAATACGTTTTATTTCTCATTTTAAAAATGAATTGAATTTTTTTTCAAATAATCCAAAATCTTTATAATTACGTTGTTCTTTTCTGTCTGTAATGTTAATTTCCAATCCCTTGTTGTAACAATCAATAATTTCGATTGATAGTGAAGGGATGTTAACAATTTTTGAAGGATTGACATACCATGACGCTTAAAGAGAATTTGTTAAAAGCCTTAAATGGCGAAGAAGTTGCAAAGACCCCCGTCGTGTCCATGACACAAACGGGAACTGTTGAATTGATGGATGCTGTCAATGCACCGTGGCCGGACTCCCAGTCCAATGCAAAGATGATGACAGACCTTGCCATCGCCGCGCACGAACTTTGCGGTCTTGAAGCTGTCCGTGTCCCCTACTGTTTGACCGTCCTTGCCGAAGCAATGGGCTGTGAAGTCAACATGGGAACAAAGAACAGACAGCCCTCTGTTATTGCTCACCCGTACGAAAAGCCCGAAATGCTTGACGCGGCAACAAAGCCCGACTTGAAGACAGCAGGCAGAATCCCCGCTGTTATTGAAGCCATCAAAGCAATCCGCGCAAAAATCGGTCCCGACGTTCCGATCATCGCCGGCATGGAAGGCCCCGTCACACTCGCTTCTGACCTCGTCAGTGTTAAATCTTATATGAAATGGTCCATCAAAAACCCCGACGCGCTCGCCAAAGCAAACTCCTTTGCCAACGACGCCGCGATCGAATACGCAAACATGATGGTCGAAGCCGGCGCAGACATCATCTGTATCGCTGACCCCGTTTCCTCCCCCGACTTGATGAGCCCGCAGGACTTCCATGACAAACTCATGGGCGTCATCACCGAATTCGCAGACAAAGTCAACGCACCCGTTGTTCTTCACGTCTGCGGCAACGTGGCACCCATCCTCAACGACATGGCAAACTGCAACTGCAAGGGCCTCAGTGTTGAAGAAAAAGTCGAAGACCTTGCCGGCGCTGTTGACAAAACAAAAGGCCGCGCAACCATGATCGGCAACGTTTCCAGCCCCTTCGTCCTCTTGAGCGGCGACGCCGCCAAAGTCCAAGACGCTGTGAACCGCGCTCTTGACGCCAAAGTCGCAATCCTTGCGCCCGGCTGCGGTATCGCACCGATGACACCCTCCGCCAACATCAGAGAAATGGTTGCGGCAAGAGACAAATACTTCCAGTAAGCTGTTTGCTTATTTATTAAAATCAGAGAAAAGGCAATTGCCTTTTCTTATTTCTGTTTTTTTCAATTTTAGGTTCGGTTACTGTTCAGTGTCAATATTCTGAAAAAAATTTCAAAGAAGAATCGGTTTTTTCAAATCCCCTTCTGAAGCTTGTTTTTTAAACGTCAAATTTTTCGCCGTCAAAGCTGCGCTTATCGCGTTATTCGCGATTTCCTCTAAAGCCGCTTTTTTAACGTTTGTCACAGCCGACAAATACCGCAGTTCGTATTCGCCGTTGTTTTCAATTTTTTCCTGAAGGATATATTCCGCTTCAATCTGTCTGTCGTCAGGCCCCGCCGTTTGGCTGACCTTAATGAGCGTATCATCGACCTTCACGGCCATTTTGATGTGCCCGACAAATGACGAGTTCAATTTCGCAATCTCAATGCCTGCAGTCGTTACAATTTGTTCCAAAAGGGCGCCGGCGTCTTTGACGGTGAGTCCTCCTTGTCCCTCCTGTCTTCCTTGCCCCTCCTGACTTCCTTGTCCCTCCTGTCTTCCTTGCCCCTCCTGTTTGCCTTGTCCTCCTTGGGCGTGAGCGTGATATAATCCCGAATAGGCGCTGATATTTGACACTTCTATCGAATTTGCCTTCTCCGTCACTATTGAACGCGCTTCGGCGCCGCCTGCGTCGATTGGGTTGAAAACGGTTTCGCCTTCTGCCATCATCAGCCGGTACAGCTTATCAACCGATTCGTTCTCTCTCGCCGACATCCGAATTTGATAGGCATCGGGATTCATTTCTTTCAAAAAAGTTTCAACGGCTTGGATTTTTTCTTCGTCTGCCAAATCCGTTTTGTTAATTCCGATGATATCCGCTTCTTTTAATTGCTGTTCCACGAATTTGGGAATTTGATTCATTTCCGACGTAAACCGAGACACATCGACAAGCGTAATGATTGGCGCAAACGACATCATCACGTTGATTCTGAGAAGTTCGTCCCGTATTTGACTCGGAAAAGACAGCCCGGTCGGCTCCACAATTAAAATATCGGGCTTGTAAATGTCCGCTAACTCCGAAACCGTTACTCTCAGGCTGTAAATCAAAGAACAGCAGATGCAGCCGTTTGTGATTTCTTTGGACGGTATTCCCGCGACTTCCAGCGCGCTGCCGTCAATCCCGATTTCGCCGACTTCATTTACAATCAATGCCGCGCGTTTATTGTCCGCCGCCATTTTTTTAATCAGCTTCAAAACCGTTGTTGTTTTTCCGCTGCCCAAAAAACCGCCAATAATGAAAACTTTCATGAAACACCTCTTTCTCGGTTATCTCTCTTTCTCGGTTATCTCTTTTTCCGTTCGTCTCTTTTTCCGTTTGTCTCTTTTTCCGTTTGTCTCTTTTTCTGTTCGTCTCTTATTTCCGTTTGTCTCTTTTTCCGTTTGCCTCTTATTTCCGTTTGCCTCTTATTTCCGTTTGCCTCTTATTTCCGTTTGTCTCTTTTTCTGTTCGTATCTGTCTCAGTTTTTTTCCAAAGAGAATGGGATGCCACAGGCTCCTTTTCTGAATAGCCGGAGCGCCGCAGGCGCTCCAAAATAAAAACCGCCGATTATCATTAAATCGATCTGAGCGCGTCGACAGGATTCATGTCGGCGGCCCGCTTTGCGGGGTAAACGCCGGCCAAAATACCGATGAATATCGAAATCAAAATGGCGGCGGCGATTGCGCCGAATGATAAGGACATTGAAATGCCCAGGAAAGCTGAACCGACATACGAAACGGCCAGACCCAGCGTTGTTCCGATTGCGCCGCCGATGACGCTGATAACAACGGATTCAACAAGGAACAGAACCAAAACGTCAGAAGATGTGTAGCCGAGCGCCTTTAACGTTCCGATTTCCTTTGTTCTTTCCGTCACGGTTACAATCATGATGTTCATGATGCCGACAGTGCCGACAATCAAGGAAATGCCGCCAATGGCGATTAAGAAAAGCTGAAGTGTCTGCGTCATAGAGCCGACCTGTTCCAAAATTTCCGCCTGATTAAAGGTTGTAAAAGGAAGCAGCTCAGCGTTATCCAAATTTCTTTCAGAAACGCCCAGATTTCGGGCCAGATTTCTCTTAATTTCGTCATTCGTTTCTTTGACCGTGTCGTCGGATTCGGTCATGGCGAAAATCATACGATAATCCGATTTTCCGGTCATCTCTTTCATAGCGGAAAGCGGAATATAAACCGCCGTATTATAATTACTTCCGATAACAAGAGTCGTCTGCTCCGTTCCGGAAATTCCTTTCACGCTGAACGAGCGGGTCACATAATCCTGAATTTCGGTATTGTAAATTGTAACCAGAACAGATCCCCGCGTTGAGATTTGATTTTTAAAATCATCTTCCGAAATGGTTTTGCCGATAACGGCCGAGGAAGTATCCCTGTTGGATACAAAGATGCCGTCATACATCGGAATAGAGCCTATCTCCGCGTAATCCTCTTGAATGCCGTAAATGGTGTAATTTTTGGATTCCCCCATGTATGACACTGCGCCCGACGCCGAGAGAACAGGGGAGGCGGCTGTGACGCCGCGCGTGTTTCGAACAACTTCCACCTGCTGGTCAAAGAACAGATTGTCTTTGGAAGAAATGACCATGATGTAATTGGAACCGCTGGAGCTGATTTGTTCTGAGAAGAAAGCGCCGAAACTGGCGCCGAGGGTAAAAGTGGCGACAACGGCGGCAATGCCGATAATAATGCCAAGCGCCGTCAATCCGGAACGCAGTTTAGAGCTTTTCAAGCTTTTGACCGCCATATTCGCGCTTTGAGAAATATCAATCATTTTTATCCCCTCAAATTACTCCTCAAATATTCCTCAATGCATCAACCGGATTCATTTTCGCGGCGCGGTAAGACGGCTGCGCGCCTGCCAAAACGCCGACCAAAACAGATAAGCCGGTGCCGACCAAAAGGCCCGAAATCGGAATCGCCATAGAGATCCCAAGATAGCTCGTGCCGATGTAAGCGATAATCAAACCAATAACAGTACCGATCAGCCCGCCGATACAGCTGATGACAATGGATTCAACGACAAATATGAGCAAAACGTCATTGGACGAATAACCGAGCGCTTTTAATGTTCCGATTTCGCGCGTCCTTTCCGTGACGGTCACGACCATGATATTCATGATACCGACAGCGCCGACAACCAGTGAAATGCCGCCGATTGCAAGTAAAAACAATTGAAGTGTTCCTGTCAAAGTGCCGACCAGTTCCAAAATTTCCGCCTGATTGATGACCATAAACGGAATTTTTTCATTGTCATCCAAGTCGCGTTCGGAAACACCCAAACTTCGCGCAAGGCGCTTTTTGATTTCATCCGATGTCTCGTTAATGTCCTCGCGCGAATCGGACATGGCGTAAATCAGATTATAAGACTTCTCTCCCGTCATTTTCTGCATTGTCTGCATCGGGATGAAAATCATTGTATATTCTCCGCTGCCGGATAACATGTCGGTTCTGTCGGTACCGACAATGCCGATAACTTTGAATGATTCCGTTACGTATTCTCTCGTTTCGGAGTTGTAAAGCGTTATGTCAATCGTGTTCCTTAGGCCGATTTCCCGGCGAAACGCATCCTCCGCCGTATCTTTCCCGACAACGGCGACATAGGTGTCTTTATCCGAATACATCTGCCCTTCATATATCGGAATAGACCCGATTTCCACCGCGGCCTCATGCATTCCCGATATCGAGAGATTCTTCTCTCCGTTTGCAAAAGAGACGAGACCCACCTTTGAAATTTCCGCCGCGACACCCGTCACGCCGGGTGTATTTCGGATAACGTCCAGTTGTGCGTCACGAAAAAGATTCTGCTGGAATGAGAACACAACGATGTAATTGGATCCTTGCGTGTCCAGTTCATCCATAAAATAGCCGGTAAAACTGCTGCCGATTGTAAAAGTCGCGATCACGGCGGCGATGCCGACGATAATGCCCAGAGCGGTCAGTCCCGATCGAAGCTTGGCGCTCCTCAAGCTTGCAACCGCCGTTTTAAAACAATAGGCCAGACTGATCATTTCGGCATCTCTTTCATTTTTTATGAATGCAATTCAATAACTTGAATTCGGTAATGCGAATTCGATTATTTCAAACTCAATAACGCGAATTCGTTTTGGTTCAGGTTTCAATATTGAACGGATAAATTATGGACCGGCCGAGCGGCAGAGAGGACGGGTGGGCGCGGCGGGCAAAGCCCGCCGTTCGCCACGCCCTCTTCCCGAAAACTCAGCCGCGCGGATTATCCTTAATTTCCTATCCTTAATTTCCTTATTCCTTCTTTTCAGTCTGTTTTCTTCCTTTTTTCAAATACTCTAAAAGAGACATGTTCTTCTTTTTCTTGAGATAGAAATGCCCGACAACCGCGGCAAGCAGGAGAATAATGGCGAGGTAAATTACAAATGTCATGACTTTGGACGGCGGCGTGATGGCGGGGCCGATATCAAAGATCATGCTGTCTTCATGGGCGTTGTCGCCGTTAAAGTAAACGGCTTTGAATTCAACGCTTGAATTGCCGGCGCCCTGTGTGATGTTGAATTTGGCGGTGAAAAAGTCATCCGGTTTCATTTCGCCGATGAAATATTCGGTCGGGTAAAAAGTCATACCCTCGGCGATTGGAATGATGGAAACGCCGCGAACGGTTCCTTGGTGGTAGTTGACGATGTCGATTTCAACCGTTTTGCCGGCGGCGGACGCGTACGGGGCTTTGGATTGGATGGTTCTGATGCCCGCGGCATCGACTTTGATTTCAATGTTTCTTTTGATGTTGTACTCAAAAGAGCTGCCGTTAACGCCAAGCATTAACAGGTAAGTGCCGTCGGCCGTGTCTTCGGGAATGCTGACACGGAACGGTATTGAGATGTTGTCTCCCGGGGCGATGATGCCGAGCGCATTGACGGCTTCGCTTGTCACAATGATGTTATCTTTAGAATAAAGGTCAGCTGACTGGATTCTCGCGTTTGTGGTATTGGACCCTGCGGTCATTGCCGTCGCGTTATTTTTCAAAGTCACCCAAATAATGCCCGTGTCTCCAGGCATGAAAACTTCGGGACTGCTGCTCACTTTTTCAATAATGAGCGTTCCGCGGCTGCTCGGGTCAATGATGCCGCCGATTCCGATTGTGAATTTCTGTTCAATCCATAAAGTGCTGTTGCCGACTTTGTGCCTGACTGTCAAGTCGCGCGGCCCGTCGGGCGCGTCGCTTGCGACAAACATAATGTACTCATGGTAAACCTTCGTGCCTGAATGAATCGTACTGTAAGTTCTTGAAATATCATGAGCTGACGCGGAGAAGATGCCGTCGGGAACAACTTCAATCGTGACATTGTTCATCGGGCCGCTGCCGATGTTTTCGGCTTGAATCCAGAAACGCACTTGTTGTCCTGCTTGCACGGGATACGGCGTCTGGTCCACCAGCGTTATTTTCAAACCCGGCGATGATGCCGAGGCTGTTCCCGAAAAGAGCGATACAGCGAGTATTAAGATGAGAAAAACCGATAGCGCAGAATAAAATGTTTTTTTGACCATATATTTCACCTGATATAAGTTAAAAAGTTAAAACACGCAGTTATACTGAAAAACGATATCATAAAGTTCTAATGTTTACCGAATATTGAAATCAAGGTTTACCATCGTAAGTATATATATCTTTCTGAAAATATCTTTTTGAAATTGATGCCTTCGCCTTGGCGCCCGCTTCAATTTTTCTGTTCCGGCTTTAAGGGGGTTCAAACCCGATATTAAGCCGTTTAGGGACTGATAAATTATGCCGTTTAGGGACTGATAAATTATGTCGTTTAGGGACTGATAAATTATGTCGTTTAGGGACTGATAATTAAGATGTTAGGGGATGACCGATAATCAAGCCGTTTAGGGACTGATTTAAGCTGTAAGGGGCTGACAATAGTCGTTTAGACTGACAACAGCCGTTAAGGCTGACAATAAGCCGTTTAGACTGACAATAGTCGTTAAGACTGATATTCAAGCCGTTAAGAATGCCGCAAAATGAATCAAAGTAAAAAATATGAACGTAAAAAAGACGGATAGACGCCGGCCTGTCCTTCTTTATGAAAGTTGTTGAAAGTTGTGCCGGCGCTTTAGGCGATTTTTAAGAGATAATTTCGTTCAGTCTTTTCAGTTCTTTCGCCCTCTTGATCTCTCTGGCAATTCTGCGACCGGTGGACATGTTTTCTTCCAAGAGGTCGGCATAGGGGGAGCCTGAGACATAAAGGTTGGTACCGGCGACGATTCTTGCGGAAATTTCAAAAACCTTGATTTCCAGATTGTCGGTAAACACCGTTTCCAAACAGAAGGGGCCAATCATGCCGCCGAATTTTTTCAGCGACTCTTCAACGACGCGGCTGCCGAGTTCAAAGATAAGCGGCAAAAGGGATTCGCGGGCAACGAGCGGCATGTTTCCGGTGACGACGTATGTCGGGATGATGCCGGCTTCCATCAATTCTTTCGGGGAGCCGAGGCGGAAAATTTCATCGGCGTTGGACTCAACGCGGCGGTCCATGCTGAGCATTTCCAAACTGCCCTGGCTGAGCTTGTAGCCGTCTTCTTTAATCGGCGAGTAGAAGTAATGCAAGTAATAGCGGGTTCCCGTTATGAATTTCTGAAGCGTGTACGTCTTTGTCGGGTCAATGTGTTCTAAGAAGTCTTCGTAGGTTTTGGCAATGAAAAAGCCTTTGCCGCCGTGCGCGCCGTCGTATTTCACCATGACGGGGCCGTCGATGTTTTTGGGGTCTTCGACAACATCGGGCATGTGGATGCCGGCGCCGACAAGCCATGTTCTTTCTTTCTTGCGGTCGGATTCCCACTCCAAAACATCGCGGTTTCCAAAGGTCGGAAGGCCGAGTTCGACGAATTTCTTGGTTCCCATGTAAGCAATAAAAGAACCGTGGGGGATGATGATAACGTTTTTAGCTTTCAGCTCTTCAACTTTATCAAGAAGCTGGTCATAGCGGTCAAGCACCAAAAACTCGTCCGGTTTCGCCAGCGGAAAAGCGTCGTAATATTTCGGGGGCGCTCTTAAACAAATACCGAGCGTCTTAAACCCTTCTTTGCGCGCGCCGTCAAAAATCTGAAGGCTGGAATGAGAACAGATTGTGGCAATCACAATGTTGTCTAAATCGTACGTATCTAAAACTCTGAGTATGTCTTCCTTTGTGTAGCTCATAAAAATGTTCCTTGAACTTTTGCCATTAAAGGCAGTTATTATATTTAAGATTATTTTACGAAGGTTTTCAGCATCTGTCATCAGCTTCAAGTATCTGTCATCCGCATCAATCCGGCGCCCTCAAAGGACGCGGCAAAATAACTGAGAAAAATGAAACACCCCCTTCTTAGAAAAATAAGAAAAGGGAACGCCCCTTTTCCCGAAACTTATCTTTCAGGTTTTAAAAAAGCGGCGTTCTGATTTTGAATAAAACGAATGAATTGGTGTTTCATTTTTTCTTCTTGTTGCCGGTTTATTGCCAATCTGTACTAATGGAACGAAGGATGCTGATAATATTGATAAAAATAGGTCGTGCGCCGCATTTTCGTCTTTCGTCCGCTTCACTCCCGATATCCGAAATTGCGGTCGTACTTGAACTTTCGATGAATAAAAAAAATGAAACACCCCTTTCTTCAAAAAATAAGAAAAGGGAACGCCCCTTTTCCCGAAACTTATCTTTCAGGTTTTAAAAAAGCGGCGTTCGGGTTTGAATAAAACGAATGAATTGGTGTTTCATTTTTTCTTCTCTTTTAGCCCCTAAAACCGACCGTTCATTACGAATTCCGGTCTGAGCGCAGCGAAGAACGGAATCGGAATGAACGGCTATTATCATTATTTGCTGATGCTGGTGCTGATGCTGTTGCCGGTTTATTGTCCGATGCAGTTGTCGATTTATTGTTAATCTGTACTGATGAGAAGAAGGATGTTGATAATATTGATAAAAATAGGTCGCGCGCCGCATTTTCGTCTTTCGTCCGCTTCGCTACCGAAATCCGAAATTGCGGTCGTACTTGAACTTTTCAAAGAATAACAAAAATGAAACACTCTTTTATTCATCAAAAAAAAGGAAAAAACAGAAACAAAAGGAAAAAACGATGTAACGAAAATAAACGAAAGGAAATAAAAAAACCGCCTTCAGCCGAAACAATTAATTTGTTGTCGACCAAAGGCGGCGGAAATAACATACGTTTTGTTGCTGTTTTTGAAATTACAAGGATCGTTCGTCCGGCTTCATGATATCGGTTAAGATGCCCATGGATCTGAGCGTCTCCATAATTTCATTGTATGCCAGATAGATTTCCACCTGCACGACAGATGTGCTTTCAACGCGCGGTTCAGCTGTAATCCAGATTTCCTGTTCGTTGGAGCCGCGTGAAATCGTCGGACAAGAGAGCAAGTCTCCGTGGGTCAGGCGATAAAGCGTGTTTCTTCCTGAGGAAGTGAACCATGCTTCGTTCTTCATTCTGAGTTCCGCGACAAAGCGTTCCCAGTTCAAGGGGGCAGAAGCTTTCAAGTCAAGCTGAAGGCGTTCACGGTCACCGTTGGGTTTCACTCTTAAGGAGCCGTGGTAACCGCCGTATTCGGCAGACTCTTTGTCAACAACGTTCACTTCGTCTCTCTCAAGCGCTTTGGCTTCTTTTGTAAAGAACGGCGCTAAGTTGTAGACGGAAGATTTCTTTGTCATCATGGAAACGATGAACAATGAAGCGCCGCTGAGCGCCATTGCGACGATGACGCCGTGACATGACAAAATCGGGTGAATCGTGTCAAAGTAGTAAATGCCGGCCGCGTTTTTGCCCATGTACAGATCGAGTATAATCATAAAAATCTGGGCAGTTCCGCCGACAAGCAGAGAAACAATCGCGCCTTCTTTGGTTGCCCTGCTCCAGAAAAGCCCTCCCATGAGCGGGAAGAAGTAGGCGGCGCTTGCAATGTACGTCGCGATGTGGATGTATTCAATGATGTTGATATCCGTAAAGGAGATGGCGGAGGCGCCGAGAATGATGATTAAAACGGTGGCTCTGTTTACGACTTTTAATTCCTTCATTGTTGCGTCAGGTCTGAGGTATCTCTGGTAAAGGTCACGAGAGAGCGTAGAACCGCCGGATGTCGCGAACGTGTCCATACTGGACATGGCGGCGGCCGTCAAACCGAGAGAAATCAACACAACGCCGACGACTGAGAAATTGCTCATCGTGAAGTGCAAAAGAGCGACTTCGGCATCACCCATTGTTGTGATTTCGGGGAAAAGATAGCGAAGACCAAGACCAAGGAGACAGCAGCAAACACCGAAAATGATGAAAACTAAAAATGAACCGAGGAAGAAACCTTTTCTGGCATTCTTTTCATCTTTTGAGGCCCAAACTTTTTGCCATTGGTCTTGTTCGGAAATCCATCCCGGAATGATTGCGATACAGAAAATGAGGATGAGCGGTATTCCGATGGTGAACGGATTCCACCAGCCGGTGGACGATTGCGAGGTTGTGACGAAATCGCTGACAGAAAGCATGCTGACATCGGATGCCACAAACAAAACGGCAATTGTCATGATGATGGTTGCCGCTGCCAAAAGGCTGTACTGAATCAAATTCGTCCAAACGACGGCGGAAAAACCGCCGAGCAAAATATACGCGGAAACGGAAATCGCGATAATGGCCACGGCGTATACCGGATCAATTCCGAAAAAGACGCTGAGGATGAGTCTCATACCTGAAACGTCGGCCGCCGCGAAAAGCATCATAACAATTGTAATAATGATTGCAACGGGTAAACGAATAGAGCTTGCGTATCTCTGTTCTAAAAGTTCGGCTTGTGTGATAGCCGGTAAATTCTTTATTTTGGAGGCCAAAAGACCGATACAGAAAAGCGCGATAAAGTTGGGGGCGGCGAATGTCCAAATGGACCCGACACCGCCGAGTAAATAGGCCGCCGTCACCGCTAAAATACCGCCGCCCGTAATCCAGGAAGCAGCCGCGGAGAGACCAAGCGGTATGTAACCGATTTTTCTTCCGGCAAGCCAGAAGTCTACGACTGATTTTTGTCTTTTATTATAGTACCATCCGACGCCCAGCAAAGATAATGTATAGATTGCCAGGATAACGCCGAAAATAATGAGCATGTTCATGAATTTTCACCTGCAGAAATTTCATTGATGGGTCAATTATGTTTTTGCTTCGGCGAAGATCATTTTTCGCGACTCGATATCGAATCGCTTTAAATCAAAAATCCGTTGTTAATCATAACAAGTTGTTTTACTCGTTTCATCCGCAGATTTTCATTTATTACTTTTTGTTTTTAATAACGACAAAAATAACGCTTCCCTTTTCAAAAACATCAAACCGATATTTGATGAAATCATGGGTGAATTGCTATTATCAAATAAATACATTTTGTTCGATTATATTAACCACGTTTGCTTTTTACGCAATCTGAGTTGAGTCGGAATTCAGCGCCTCACGTCATTTGCGTTGGTTTTTTGGGTCCGTTTTTCTTGAGGCAAAAAATTTTTGCGGCTCGTTTGTCTTGTGCCCTGTTTGTCCTGTGGCAAATTTTCGGTGCCTTGTCTGTCTTGAGCCAAAATTTTCGGTGTCATGTTTGTCTTGAGCCAAAATTTTCGGCGTCATGTTTTTCCTGAGTCCAAAATTTCTTATGCCCTGTTTGCCCTGAGTCAAAAATTTCTTGTTCTTGTTTGTCTTGCCAAAATTTCTCTGTGTCTTGTTCTCAAACCGATATATCTCCGTGTCCTGTTCTTGAATCAATAATCTTTTGTGAACGGTTAAATACAATAAAGAAACTTTAATTATTGATTCAATGACCGGCATTCAAAATTCATCCCAAAATGAGAAGGCGGCTTCCGGAAAAAAATACAGAAATGAGGTTTCCCGGAAAATCCTTCATATGCTTGCGTTTTTAATCGTTGTTTTCATTTATTTTACCGACAGGACGGCGGCATGTCTTGTTATCGGCATTGCTTTGATTCTTCTTTTCGCCTGCAATTCTTTGCTTTTGTATTCAAAACTCAAGTTTTTGAATGACATCAAAGTCAAATATTTCTCTTTCATCTTGCGCGACAATGAAAAATACGGCTATATCAGTTCCAACTGGTTCTTGCTCGGCTGTTTTTTATCCGTTCTTCTCTTCCCGAAATATGTTGCTATGCTCGGCATTACTATTTTGATTTTCGGGGACGCTTTCGCTGCGCTCATCGGCATGCGCTTTGGGAAACATAAATTCAAGAACGGAAAATCGGTTGAAGGAACGCTCGCCTTTATCGGCGTTTCCTATCTTTTTTTAGCGGGCTTCGCCGTTGTTTTGAAATTGGACGCCCCTTTCATTTTGGCAGCGATTGCTTCCATTCCGGTGACAGCCGTTTCTGAAATTTACAGCAAGCAAATTCGAGTGGATGACAACCTTCTGATTCCGATTGTTTTCGGCGTATTAATGGTTGCCATGCTGTTTATTTTTGAAACTTTCGGGGTCTTCTGAGCTTTTGGGATCTTCTGAGCTTTTGGGATCTTCTGAGCCTTTAGGACCTTCTGAGCCTTTGGGGCCTTCTGAGCCTTGGAATCTTCTGAGCCTTTGGGATCTTCTGAGCCTTTGGGATCTTCTGAGCCTTCGGGATCTTCTGAGCCTTCGGGATCTTCTGAGCCTTCAGAATCTGATTTAAAAAAAGAGATTAGCCGGCAAAAATTGCCGGCTATTACCGCGTCATTTTTCTGAAACGGATTTTTTCATGTGTGTGTTTTGTGTGTATGGTGGAGAAAATTATGCGCCGGATGACAGCATTCATGCGGTGCATAAACGTGATGGGCCAAAAAACGACTCCGTCCGTCATTCTTGGTTAAATCAAAAAACGACTCCGTCCGTCATTTTCGGTTAAATCAAAAAACGGTTCAGTCCGTCATTCTTGGTTAAATCAAAAAATGATTCGTTTTGTCATGATTTGATTCAAAATAGGGATTAGCCGGCAAAAATTGCCGGCTTTTTCCGTGCCATTTTACTGACACGGATTTTTTTCATGCGTGTGTTTTTGTGTGTGTTTTGTGTGTGGTGGATAAATTATGCACCGAATGCCAAAGCATTCGCACGGTGCATAAACGTGATGGACCAAAAACGGTTCCGTTCGTCATTTTGGTTAAATCAAAAAATGATTCGTTTATGTCATGATTTGATTCAAAATAGGGATTGCCGGCAAAAATTGCCGGCTTTTACCGTGTCATTTTTTTCTGACACGGATTTACGTTTTGTGTGTGTTTTTGTGTGTGTTTCGTTTTTGTGGTGGGGTTATTATGCACCGGATGACAAAGAATTCATTCAGTGCATAATCGTGATAGACCAAAAATGGTTCCGATTGTGTATTTTTGGTTAAATCAAAAAATGATTCGTTTTTTCATGATTTGATTCAAAATGGAGATAAGCCGACAAAAATTGCCGGCTTTTTCCGTGTCATTTTTCTTGACACGGTTTGTGTTTTGTTTGTGTTTTGTGTGTGTTTTTGTGTGTATGGATGTTGGAGTAATCTATGCACCGGATGACAAAGCAATCATGCGGCGCATAAACGCGATGGGCCAAAAACGGCTCCGCTTGTGTATTTTTTGTTAAATCAAAAAATGATTCGTTTTTTCATGTTCTGATTCAAAATAGGGATTGCCGGCAAAAATTGCCGGCTTTTACCGTGTCATTTTTTCTGATACGGATTTGTGGTTGTGTGTGTTTTTGTTTTGTGGTGGGATAAATTATGCACTGAATGCCAAAGCATTCATACAGTGCATAAATCTGAGGTGTGATGAACCGAAAAAGGCTACGCCCGTCAGCCATTCGGGTGAAATAAAATAGGGCTCTTCTATTTTCACAATCAAATCGGAAAAAGGAAAAGCCGGCAATTTTACCGTCTTTCGCGTTCGTTTTTGAAGGGTTTGTGTTCGTTTTTAAATAAAGGTTGGAACGTTTCGTTGATACGTTTTGTTGGTACGTTTTTGGAACGTTTTTGGAACGTTTTTGGAACGTTTTTTGGAACGTTTTTTGGAACGATTTTTGGAACGATTTTTGGAACGTTTTTTGGTACGTTTTGTGTTCGTTTTTAAATAAAGGTTGGTACGTTTTGTCGTTACGTCGTGTTTATGGAGTTAAAATATGCAATTGAGTACGAATACTCATACTCAATTGCCGCGTCATTTGAATTATTTGCTCTTTTTGGTCTTTTTAGTAACAAGGAACCAAGAGTGGATGGTTTTATCGCCATCGGATTTCCAGCTGTCTCTTGTTTTCGCGTCTTTGAAGGTTTCAGGCGCGCCGAGAATGACATCATCTCCGGGCTGCCAGTTGGCAGGCGTTGCCACGCCTTCTTTGGCGTTCAACTGAAGGGCGAGCAATAATCTCTTAATTTCCTGCATGTTTCTGCCGGCAGACAGAGGGTAGTAAAGGATGGCTTTGATAACTGATTCGGGGTTGATGATGAAAACAGCGCGAATCGCTTTCGTGTCGGAAGCGTTGGGTTGAAGCATACCGTATTTTTTGGCGACTTCCATTTTGATGTCGGCAATCACGGGGAACTTGATATCAACGTTCTTGAGGCCTTTGTATTCAATATTGTCTTTGATTTCTTTTAACCAAGCGACGTGCGCGAAGATGCTGTCGATGGAAAGGCCGATGAGTTCAGTGTTTAATTTTTCGAACTCGGCCTGCATGGTCGCGAATGTGATAAATTCGGTTGTACAGACAGGTGTGAAGTCAGCGGGGTGGCTGAAAAGAATAACCCATTTCCCTTTGTATTCTTCAGGGAATTTCATCATACCATTTGTTGTCTGAGCTTCAAAAGCAGGCGCTTCATCGCCGATCAGAGGAAGGGAAATCGGTTTTTCGTATTCCCAGCAATCGCAATATTCTTCTGTCATCGTATCACTTGTTTTCGATTTAATGTCTGATTTTCATTTAATTTCTTATTTGCAGATTTGCATTTCTTTTTGAAATGAATTGGAAATCCGAAAAAACATTATTCATCAAAGTCTCTCAGAAAGAGACAATAATCAATAAAATCTTCTTATTAATAAAGGTAATTATTAATGAAAAATCGATATAAAATCTATTAAATATACTTGGATTTTGATTTAAAATCGTATGTCCCGGAGTTCAAACGATTCAAATTACATCCATTCAAATTAAAGTCATGTAAATATATATAGCCATCTGAATGACAGTCATGCAAGAAAAAAATCCCGTTGGAATTAAAAACCGAGTGAAAAAATAATGAGTGAATTAAAAAATGGGTGAAAAAAATAATGAGTGAATAAAAAAATGGGTGGAAAAAAGAATGAGTGAATTAAAAAATGGGTGGAAAAAAAGAATGAGTGAATTAAAAAATGGGTGAAAAAAAAGAATGAGGATTACAAATCTTAAACAATAACCTTTAAAATTTCAGAAAAATCCTCATTTCAAAGCCCAATCTCGCTTAAATCTTATTTCCGTGTTTTAATTTTAATTTTTGATTCAGATTCTCGACCTGCTCGACAGCCGTTCCGATGTATTTGTACGGGTTCACCAGATTTTCAATATCATCGCCGGTCAAAACGGCGGCCAGCTCTTTGTCTTCCAACAGCGCGTCTTTAAAGTGGATATTCGCCTCAACCGATTTCATGGCGGCCACGCGGACAATTTCATGCGCTTCCTGACGGCCGACGCCCCGAAGCGTCAGTTCGATCATAACGGCTTCGCCCATGTTCAAACCGTTGAGAATATGCAAATTCCGGTCAATGTTGGTCGGATTAAATCTCAAATTATCAAGAACATTGATACCGAGGTTGATAATGTGATCTGTTAAAATGCAGCCTTCCGGGAAAACGATTCTTTCGGCGGAAGAGTTTGTCAGGTCGCGTTCGTCCCACAGCGTGTTGTTTAAAAGTTCGGTTTCCACGAATCCGCGGACAATGCGCGCCAAACCGCAAATCTGTTCCGACTTAATCGGATTTCTTTTATGAGGCATGGTCGAAGAGCCTACCTGGTTTTTACCGAATCCTTCTTCGAGTTCTCCGATTTCACTGCGCTGCATGGAGCGGATTTCCGTTCCGATTTTGTCAAGCGTTGTGACAACGCCTGCCATCCACATCACGAATTCGGCGTGGCGGTCTCTTTGAATCAATTGGTTGGACACGTCAACCGAGCCGATTTCTAAATATTCCATTGTTTTCCTTTGGAGCTCAATGCCGTTTTTCCCAAAGGCCGCTTGCGTGCCGACGGCTCCTGTCATTTGACCGACACTGATACGGGGTCGAAGTTCGTTCAAGCGGTCGATGTGGCGGTCAATTTCTGAAGCCCAAATCGCTATTCTGAGGCCGTAAGTTGTCGGAACGCCGATCTGTCCGTGCGTCCGGCCGCAGCAAACGGTGTTTTTGTGCTCTTTTGAAAGTTTAACGAGTACGGCAAGCAAGCGGAAAAGTTTTTCTTCCATAATGCCGGCCGCCGCAATTAACTGAAGCGCTGTCGCCGTGTCCAAAATATCGTTGGACGTTGCGCCGAAGTGGACCCATTTGCCGGCATCGCCTTGGCATTGTTCGGCAATGGCTTTCACAACCGCCATCATATCATGATTGATTTCGCGTTCGATTTCATCGACGCGTTCCCATTTCACAAGCGAAAGCGTCTTTTCAATTTCGTCGGCGGCCGCTCGCGGAATCATACCGAGGTCGGCTTCGGCTTTGGCGAGGGCAATTTCAGTTTGAATCAGTGTTTTTAATCGGTTTTCCTGAGACCAGACGTCTTTCATTTCCTTGGTCCCGTAACGGAATTCAATCGGATGGATCGGCATTTTTTAACTCCGGTAAATAATTCAACAATCGTGTTTCAATTATGTAATATTGTTCTTGTTATTTGTTCTTTAAAGAAAGTAGTGAAAGGTCAAAAACAAATATAAATTTAATGACTTTTCGGGATTCTCACAAAAAACCGGTTTAATTTCAGAGGTGAAAGAGGGAGCCGATGTTTTTTTCAAAAGTTAAGGATTCTTAAATATTCAGGATTCTTAAAAATCAAGATTCTTAAAAATTCAAGGTTCACGCATTCAATCGCGGCGCGTGCCATTTCAGAGAAACCGGCACCGGCGATGAAAAGCGCGGGCTCATTTTTGACGCGCCGTTTCATCATCTTTTTAAATCAGCAATACATGTCATAGGCATTTACAGCTTTAATTCAAATGAGTGAAAACATGGTTTCCGATACTTTTGCAAAATTAAGTGAGCGAGCGGCCCTTTGCGCTGAAAAACTGAAACAGGCGAAAAAGGTTCATCTGGTGTCTCACATCGATGCCGACGGCATCTCTTCGGCCGCGATCATGAATCTTTCTTTTGAGCGCGCCGGCATTCCTTATACGGCCGAATTCGTCAAAAAATTAGACGAGCGCGTCATGGTGCGTCTTTTGGAAGAAAACCATGAGATGCTTGTTTTTACTGACCTCGGAAGCGCCATGGTTGATTTTATTGTCGACAACCGCATGAGCGCCGTCATTGCCGACCACCATCAGCCAAACGGCAGGCCGGAAAATATTGCCGCGGACTCGGCAACGTTTCCGTATCACATCAACCCGCATCTCTTTGGCGCAAACGGCGGTTTTGAAATCAGCGGCTCGGGCGTCTCTTACATTTTGGCTTGCGAAATCGGCGGCAAAGAAACGGACAATACCGATTTGGCGGGACTCGCAATCGTTGGCGCCATCGGCGATATGCAAAACCGAAAATACGGCAAACTTGCCGGCCTGAATCGGGAAATATTGGAACAAGGCGCACAAGCCGGCGTTATAAAATACGCTCCCGACCTGTCGCTTTTCGGGAAACAAACGCGCCCGATTTTCAAAATTTTACAGTTTTCGTCAGAACCGTATTTGCCGGGATTGACCGGCGATGAAGAAGCTTGCATTCGTTTCCTTCAAACCGCCGGCGCCGGCTACGACCAACGCGACGGGGCAAAACTTTGGATTGAACTCTCCATGGACGAAAAGCGAATCATCATCTCCGCGCTTATGAAATTCTGTGACGAACGCGGTTTTTCATCCCGCCGCACACAGGAACTGATTCGGGAATGCTACACGCTTTTGAATGAAAAAGAAGGAACGGAAATGAGAGACGCGTCTGAATTTTCAACCCTGTTAAACGCGACCGGCCGCTATGACAAAGCCGAAACAGGCGTTCGCGTTTGTATGGGTGACAGGGATGACGCGTTATCAGCCGCCCGCACCTTGCTTTCCGAACACCGTAAAAATCTGGTCAACGGCTTGAATTTTGTTCGCGAAAACGGTGTCACACAGCTGAAAAATATCCAATACTTCTATTCCGGCGAAGAAATTAAAGAAACGATTGTCGGCATCATCGCCGGCATGGCGTCGTCATTGGAAAACGTAGATCGCAAAAAACCCATCATCGGCATGGCCGACTCGGAGGACGGCATAAAAATCTCATCCCGCGGCACCCAAGACTTAATCCGCCGCGGCATGAACTTATCAAAAGCGATGAATGACGTCACCGAAGCTGTCGGCGGCGCCGGCGGCGGCCATGACATCGCGGCCGGCGGCACAATCCCGCCCGAAAAAGCCGATGAATTTATCGTTTTGTTAGACGAATACATCGGCAGACAGCTGAATCAATAAACAGAAGAGAGCGGCCTGATTCAAAGAGGATGGCCTGATTAAAGTGGATGGCCGGATTCAAAGAGGATGACCTGACTCAAAAAAGGATAACCTGACTCAAAAAAGGATAACCTGACTCAAAAACGGATAATCTGACTCAAAAACGGAAAACCGAATCAATAAACAGAGATTCGGCATCAATGCATCAATTAACGAGTCGACGTTCTGGCAGCCAATTGCCACGCGTCATAGATATTCCAAATCCAAAAGACGAAAATTATCAGGAATAAAACAGCAGGAACGACAAGCGTAATCACAAGAAGTATGCTAAGGCCGGTCAACGTTGAGCCCAGCAGCAAAGAAATGATAAAGATCAGTAGCCCTCTTAAGAAATGACCTGAATAGAATTGACCAAGGCCGGGGATGAAGAAAGACAGAATCGCTGCGAGAATTGAACTTGCCATAAAAACATCAACAATTTCTTTCTATTTAATTTTAGGGCTGTTTTCATTGATCGCCTATTCAGAAAAACGACAAGAGATTCAACGGCTTTTCCGCTCATCTTTAAAGAAGCAGGTATTTTTAGCAGGCACTTTTGGCAGACACTTTTGGCAGGCACTTTTGGCAGGCATTTTAGCAGGAATTTTTATATCACTTATTCGTTCATCATAACATTTTAGCATTTTATCTTTTAACATTTATCAAACAAATGAAAAGGGGTGTAAATATCGGAAATTATCTGACCACGGGATGCGGGTCCATCGACGAACTGCTTGGCGGCGGCCTCGAATGCGGCATTGTCACGCAGGTATACGGCGAGCCCGGCTCGGGGAAAACGAATTTATGCCTTCAGGCGGCGGTTGAGTGTTCCGCGGCCGGAAAAAAAGTGATTTACATTGATACGGAAGGGCTGTCACTTGACCGGTTTTCGCAAATCGCCGGCATCCGCTCTAAAGAAATCGCTAAAAATATTCTCATTTATGAACCGATGAGCTTTGATGAGCAATACACCGCCATTTGCGAAATCGAAAAAGTGCTGAGCGAAAATATCGGTTTAATCATCGTTGACTCGGCGACTTCTTTTTACCGTTTAGAGTCGGATGGCGAAGACGCAAGAATTCAAAGTCGCCGGGAGCTGGCGAATCAAATCGGTTTCCTTCAAGGCATGGCGCGAAAAATCGGCATCGCCGTTTTGATCACCAACCAAATTTTCAGTGATTTCGAAAACAGCGGCAACGTCCTCCCAATCGGCGGCCGCGGCATTGAACACATTTCAAAAACCATCCTCAAATTTGAACGAGTGGGGACGGGCGAGCGCTGCGCCAAAATTATCAAACACCGCTGCCGGCCTGAAGGAGACGTGTGCTATTTTACAATTACGTCAGAAGGGTTAAGGTAAACACTCAGCTGAATACAACTTCGCAGGATACCGTTTTGCTGACTGACACTTTGCTGACTGACACTTTGCTGACTGACACTTTGCTGACTGACACTTTGCTGACTGACACTTTGCTGACTGACACTCTGCTAAATTACATTCCATAATTAAGAATGAACGGAAGGATAAAAAATGAGAACAATTGAATGGGACGACTCGGATTCATCCGTCAAAATGATTGACCAGACTTTGCTGCCGGGCGAATTGAAATTTATCAAATGTAAAAACGTTGCCGAAATTTGTGAAGCCATTCAAAATCTCCGCGTTCGCGGCGCGCCGGCTCTTGGTGTTTGCGGCGCTCTCGGCGTTGCGTTGGCAGCGCGGACCAGCAGCGCGAATACGGTGGAGGGCATGATGAAAGACATCAAGGCCGCCGGCGAAGCCATCAAAAAGACACGCCCGACCGCTATCAATTTGAGCTGGGGCGTTGACGAAATTATCCAAATCGTTGAAGTCGAAGGCATGGACACGCGCCTGATTCAAAATATTTCTTTGGATGAAGCCAAAAAAATGGCGAACGAAGATATCGCAATCAATAAAAAGCTCGGTAAAAACGGCGCCAAACTTTTGGAAGACGGCGACGTTGTCCTGACGCACTGCAATGCCGGCCGCTTGGCTTGCGTTGATTGGGGAACCGCTCTTGGCGTTATCCGCTCCGCCGTTTCAAGCGGCGCGAAAATCCGTGTCATTGCCTGCGAAACTCGCCCGTTGAATCAGGGAAGCCGACTAACGGCTTGGGAATTGCAGCAGGATAAAATTCCAGTTCACGTCATAACAGATTCCGCCGCCGGATTTTTGATGAGCGAAGGCGTCATTAACAAAGTGATTGTCGGCGCTGACCGTATCACGCAAGAATTCGTTTACAACAAAATCGGCACGTACTCCCTTTCCGTTTTAGCGAAAGAGCACGGCATTCCCTTTTACGTCGCGGCTCCGATTTCAACGTTAGATCCCGAAAGTTGGGAAGAACATATCAAAATCGAAGAACGAAGCCACGATGAAATCCGTTACCTCGGCAAAGCGAAGGAACAAAACGTACCCGAAGGCGTTCCGATTTTGAATCTGGCATTCGATAAAACGCCGATGGAAAACGTTTCCGCCATCATCACGGAAAACGGCATCTATCACCCGCCGATTCTGATTGATGAAATCATATTGGGGTGAATTGAATACGGGCGCATTCGCGTGTGTTCGTCCGTGTGCGGTTGAGTGTGGTTATATGGTTAAAGGCGATAAGAAAATTCTTTATATTGACATGGACGGCGTTCTCGTTGATTTCCAGTCCGTCATTGATGAAATGGACGAGGAGACCAAGTAGAAATATGCCGCTTGCCCCGAAAGAAACAAACCGTCTTCCTTTGATGAAATCCCGGATATTTTCAGATTAATGAAACCAATTAACGGCGCGATTGAGAGTTTTCATGAGTTGTGCTGCCGATTCGATGTCTATATCCTTTCCACCGCCCCCTGGGAAAACAACAGCGCGTGGTCGGATAAACTGATATGGGTCAAAGAAAATTTAGGCGAGCCTGCGCACAAGCGGCTTATCCTGACGCATCACAAAAACTTAAACAAAGGTGACTTTTTGGTGGATGACCGCGACAAAAACGGCGCCTGCCTTTTTGAAGGGGAATGGATACATTTCGGGTCGGAAAAGTTTCCCGACTGGCAGGCGGTTAAGGCCTATCTGCTGGAAAGAAGCTGATTTTCGTGTCGGCGTCTTTAAAACGCAAGATAAATGCAAGATAGGCGCAAGATAACGCAAAGATGAATGCAAAGTAAACCCAAGAATAAATGCAAAGTAAACCCAAGATGAATGCAAAGATAAATGTTTATATAAGAGCACACGCTCTTTAAGATAAAATTTAAGATTCATGATTATTTTATTATTTTATTATTTTTAAAAACTCAGGAAAGGTACTTTTATGCCGAAGCAAAAGAAGGGGAACGGACTTCAGTCTTCCGCGGGATTGATGAGATATTTTGACGCGGACAAGAAAGCAATTACATTCAAACCGATTTATGTTTTAATAGCGGGCGCAGCCGTTGCTCTCTTTGTCATTATGATTTCTTATTTCTACGGTACTTGGCCTCTTCTGGTTTAATTCAAAAATGAATTCAAAATTCATTTTTTTGACAAATGCGGCTTCATCTCGATTTTGCCGCCATTTTTCTTTTTAAGAGGCTGTCGGCGTTTAGGAGTTTCATCGGTTCACCGGTTCACCGGTTCGCCGGTTCACCGCTCCTCTCATTTTATTAATATGGCGGAATCCAAGCCTGTTTTTTGCCATAACTTCAAATTATCTTTTTCCTGTATCAATCGGCGCCCTCAAAAAGCGAGCAACCGGGCGCCGCTGACAAAAAAACAGGAAGAGGTATCATCGCAACGAAATTTCAAAAAAGCGATGTCACCTCAAACCTCTATTACAAAACAAATAAAAAAATGACAAATAAAAAGACAAATAAAAACACGACTGAGAAAAATGATACAAAAGTCTGATTCAACAGAAAACGAACACACAGGCAATCCCGATTGTGTTTTACGCACGTCCTTTCGCACCCACAAGGGAAACGGAGAACCCGTTCGCCGTTTGCTGGATGAGTATGATCTGATCGATCACTCTTGCAAACCATTTGCCGACGACATTTACCTCTATTTACCTTTGGTTCGGTATCCGGAAAAAGAAGAGCGCCTTGTCCTCAGGGACAGTCTCATGCCGCTTATTTCACTTTTGCCGCACCCGAAAAAGAAAGTGGAATTTCACAGCTGGTACTTGCAATGCGTTTCGTTTCAAGTCCAAAAGAAAGTGCCGACGGTCAGTGAAATTCTGGGCTATTCGGTCGCTTACGAAATCATCGGCGACATTGCCGTTATTGACGAAAAAATTTCCGGCGACGAAAACCTGAAAGTACCTGTTCCCTCTGTTCCTTCCGTTCCCTCTGTCCCTTCCGTTCCCTCTGTCCCTTCCGTTCCCTCTGTCCCTTCCGTTCCCTCTGTTCCCTCTTTTAATGTTTCCGATGTCGCCGACGCGATTTTAACAGCGCATTCCGCCATCAAAACCGTTTTGCTTTCCGCCGGCAGCATTTCCGGCGAATTCAGAACACGGCCGCTTGTTTTTGTGAAGGGCGAAGACAAAACGGCCACCATCCACAAGGAGTACGGCTGTCGGTATCATGTTGATTTGGCGCGCGCTTATTTCACGCCCCGCCTTTCCACCGAGCGTCACCGCATATTGGGGCAGATTCGGGACGGCGATGTCGTTATTGACATGTTTGCGGGCGTTGGCCCCTACAGTATCCTGTTTGCTAAATTTGCATCGCCGTCTTGCGTTATCGCGAACGATAAAAACGAAGACGCGGTCGCAATGCTACGTGAAAATATCGCTTTGAATAAAGTATCCAACGTCACGGCGCTGAACGAAGACGCTCTCTTCCTGTCTGAAAAATATCCAAACGCCGCCGACCATGTCATAATGAATCTGCCTCACAACGCGTTTGATTTCTTGGATACGGCTGTTGCCATCTGTAAACCGGGCGGCGTGATTCATTGTTATGCCATGACTTCGGATGACGATTTGTTTGACGGGTCGGTTGAACTGATTCGCGCAGCGGCTGAAAAGAAAGGGCGCTCGATTGAGGTTGTCGAAAAAAGAGTGGTTCGTTCTTATGCGCCGCATCAATCTAATATTTGCTTGGATGTTCGGATTCTTTAAAAAATCAAAACAAATCAAAACGAATCAAACAAATCAAAACGAATCAAAAAAAATCTTTAAAATGAGGTCAATAGGTCTTAATCCCCAATCGGCGTCATTTAATCGGAATGAATATAAGCCATTCGGATATATTTAAAATATCAAACAACATGAAGATGCTTATGAAAGTCGCTTTAAAAATCGGATACGAAGGCTCCCGTTTCGCCGGGTCCCAAATTCAGCCGGACCAAAGAACCGTTGAAGGTGAGATTCTGAAAGCTCTGCTGGAAGTCGGCGCCATCTCTGATTTTGAGAAAGCCGATTTGTCTTCAGCCGGGCGAACCGATGCCGGTGTTCATTCAATCTGTCAGGTCGTGTCTTTTTTTTCCGACAAGCCCGGCATGGCAATCCCGCGCATTTTGAATTCCAAACTTCCGCGCGACGTTTGGGCGTGGGCGTATGCCGAAGTCGCTGATGATTTTGACCCGAGGCGGCACGCCGTTCGCCGGAAATACCGCTATGTTTTAAACGCCGAAGACTACGACATCTCCAAAATGAGAGACGCGGCAAAGCTTTTCATCGGCGAGCACAACTTTTCTAATTTTACAAAGAAGGACAAAAAGGACCCGAAACCGACGGTTCGAAACGTCGAAAAACTGGATATCCGAACGCAGGGGTCTGTTATTAAAATCGACATCGTCGCAAACGCTTATTTATGGAACATGATTCGCAAAATCGTTTCGGCGCTGACGCTTGTCGGCACCGGCAACCGCCCGCTGGAATGGATCAGCCGAATGCTGGACCCCGAAAATTTTGAAGAGGGAATTGAACCCGCGCCGGCATACGGACTTGTTTTACAGGAAGTTCAATACAATCCTGAACCGGGATGGACGGTGGACATGTATGCCGTCAAGCAGGTGAATGACTTTTTCACGAGAGAATCGAATCGTTTCCGCGTGATTTCAACAATTATGGATCAATTCATCATATCTCCTGAAAAAGAAATGGATTTAGACTGACCGCCAACAGATGGCGTCGCGATGGCAATCCTGAATTTTTGAATACATAATGTTAACATGTATGATAACGTGTAATGAATAATGTGTAATGAATAACGCGTGATAAATAACGCGTCATGAATAACGGGTAATAAATAATACGCAACGAATGACGCGTGATGAATAACGAATTATGAATAACGAATTATGAATAACGTGCAATAAATAACGCGCAGTGGATAACGCGCAGTGGATAACGCGCAGTGGATAACGCGCAGTGGATAACGCGCAGTGGATAACGCGCAGTGGATAACGCGCAGTGGATAACGCGCAATAAATAACGGATATAAATAATGCGCAACAACGATGCGCAATGAATAACGTGTCGTAATTAACGCGCAATGAATGTCGCGTAACGAATAACGAATATTAATAACGTGTATGAAGAGGTATTTTTTTGAACACAAATAACGTATCTGTTTCCTTATTTTCAAAAACGAAAGAATTTATGCCTTATTTCATTATGGCCGTTTTTGTTCTCATTGTCCAAGTCGGCGCCCTTTGGTTGTCAGAGACGGAGTATATCACTTCCCAGACGCCTGATAATCCGGAAAGCATCGGCTATTCCATTTATTACATCATTGTCCTGTTGATCTTCTCGGCCGTCATGGTTTATATGATTAAAAAGAATAAGACGGCGATCATTCGAGCGGTTATTTACTTTTTCATTTGTTCGATGCTGTTCTTTATTTTTCTCGCGATTCTCGATAAAGCCGCCGGCTACACCTATTTCACATTGGGCGTGTCGTTTGTCGGGGCCGTCGCTTTGACAATTTTGCTGTACAAATATCCCGAGTGGTACATTATCGACATCGCCGGCCTGCTGATCGCAATCGGCTCCTGCGCCGTTATCGGCGTTTCTCTCTCTTATGTGCCGATCATCGTTTTGATGGTTGGTCTTCTCATCTATGATTTTATTTCCGTTTACAAGACAAAGCATATGCTGACGCTTGCCAACGGCATGATGAATTTGAAACTGCCGATCCTTTTTGTGATCCCGAAAAAATGGAACTATTCTTACATCAAAGAAGATTTTTCCGATGACGATGAGATTTCCAACGATGGCGGCGGGCTTTCCAACGATGATGGCGGGCTTTCCGGCGGCGCCGAATCGGCCGCCGAATCGGCATCTGTCAACGAAACAGCCGCCGGAAATGCTGCCGGTAGCGTTACTGAAAATGTTGCCGATGCTGCCGGTTCTGGGGAACTGACCGGTATTGCGAAAGTTGAGAAAGAAATTAATGAAAAGAAGTCCGATGCGCTTTTTATGGGTCTCGGCGACGCCGTTATCCCAACGCTTTTAGTGATTTCGGCCAATCATTTTTTGCCGCACGACGGATGGATTGGCGTGCCCGCTCTTTTCACAATGGTCGGGACGTTTTTCGGCTTTGCCCTCTTGATGTATGTGGTCTCTAAAGGGAAACCGCAAGCGGGTTTGCCGTTTTTGAATACGGGCGCAATTCTCGGGTTTGTAGTGGGCATTCTGGTTTCAGGGACGGCAGTTACTTTCAGTATAGGATTTTAAGGGACGGCGGTTACTTTCAATATAGGGTTTTTAGGAACGGCGGTTACTTTCAATATAGGGTTTTTAGGAATGAAGGTTTCTTATTTGGATTAAGGGATGCAAGGTTTCATTCGGGTTAAGGAATGAAAGGTTTATTATTTCGGGAGTGAGTTTAACAGGTCACGAAACGATTATATTTGACAAATTTGACAATTATTAATTATTTTTTACACGACATTCATTGAGGCATTAATTATGAGATTTGATCCGGCAGACGTCCGTTTGGGAAAAAATGAGAATTTTGAAAAAACGTGGCTGGAATCCGGCTGTTATATCCGAAAAACAACGCTTGAGGAAAGCTATCCGCGCATGAAGCCGTCTTTTGGAAAACCCCATCCCGTTTATGAAACGATTCAGAAATTGAGGGAGGCGTATATGCGCATGGGTTTTGCCGAGTACATGAATCCGCTCATCGTTGAAGAACGGGATATCTATAAGCAGTTCGGCGATGAAGCGCCGGCTGTGCTCGACCGCTGTTTTTATTTGGCGGGTCTTCCGCGCCCAAATGTCGGCATTTCCGATGACCGTATCCGAAAAATAAAAGAGATTATTGAGGGCATTTCCGACGATGGCATTGAAATCATCAGAAAAGTGCTTCACGCTTACAAAAAAGGAACTATTGAGGGCGACGACCTCGTTTCGGAACTCGCGAAACAGCTTGGCGTGACCGACGTTTATGTGACCGAACTCATCGATAAGGTTTTCCCCGAATTTAAAGAACTCAAACCCGAAGGAACGACGAAAACGCTTCGCAGTCATATGACCAGCGGCTGGTTTATCACGCTTTGTGAACTTCTTGAACGAAATGAGCCGCCGTTTTCTCTTTTCTCCATTGACCGCTGCTTCCGCCGCGAACAGCAGGAAGACGCTTCCCGCCTGATGACTTATTATTCGGCTTCTTGTGTTATCATGGACGAAAACGTGACCCTCGACCACGGCAAAGCGGTTGCGGAAGGGTTGCTGTCTCAGTTCGGTTTTGAAAAATTCATGTTCCGCGCCGATGAGAAGCGCAGCAAATACTATGCGCCCGATACGCAAATCGAAGTTTACGCTTATCACCCGAAGCTGGACGGCTCAAACACAAAATACAGCGACGGCTGGATTGAAGTCGCGACTTTTGGCATTTACGCGACGCCTGCGCTTTCCGAATACAACATTCCGATGCCGGTCATGAATCTGGGCCTCGGCGTTGAGCGTTTGGCTATGATTCTTTACGACGCCAAAGACATGCGCTCCATGACTTATCCTCAGTTTTCTCAGTACGCAGAATGGGAAATGGGAGATTCGGAACTGGCGCGCCAAGTCCAACTCATCCAAACCCCGAAAACGGAAGAAGGCCGCGCCGTCGCCGCCGCGATTGTCGAAGGCTTCAAAAAACACGCCAAAGAACCCGGCCCGTGCAGTTTTGAGGTTTGGAAAGGAACCCTTTGCGGAAAAACATTGACGGTCAGCATCGCGGAGCCTGAATCAGGCACGTCGCTGGCGGGACCCGCAGCGTTTAACGAAGTTTTGGCTTACAACGGCGACATCCTCGGCGTCCCCGATGACAAAAAATGGAAAAAAGCGCTTGAGAACCACTCTGCAAGGACCGGGTTCACATTCGCCGGTGCCTTTGCCGCCGCCGCCGCCGCCGAAGCGGAAGAGGCCGTCTTGTCCGGCGCCTCAGAACATGAATCCCGCGCTCGTATGATTAAAATGTTGTCAGAGGTCAACATGAAACTGACCGATCTCGGCCAGCGCTACATGACCGGCAACAACAAGAAAATAGATGTCCGCGGCCCGATGTTTTTAACCGTTTTGTTTAAAATCGAAGATTGAGGATTGAATCGTATTCAAAAGTATCAAAGGTTTTAAAAGTATTGAATTTATTCAAAACAACGGCTAAACCATAGCGGTTAAACCAAAGAGGCTAAATAAAACATCGGATAAAATATTCATTGACCGAGAAGGGCTAAAAGGAACAGTAATGGACAAACAATTTATATTCCATTTCCATATATACTTTAATTCATTAATCACATTTTTAATCCCAATAAATTTCACACATTTGTTCAAGGCGAGAAAATATGCGTACCGAACTGACTTCACTTTTTGGACTTGACATTTACACCGTGAACGGTATTTATGTCGGTAAAGTCATTGATGTTATTATCGATGTCGAAAGCCAATCCGTTTCAGGATTAATCGCAAACCGTATCAACACGGATGTCTTTGATATTGCCGGCGACGGTATCGTTATTCCTTACCGCTGGGTTGTCACGGCGGCGGACATTGTTTTAATTCGCGACGTGATTCGCCGCTTCCAAAAGAAAGCCGACGACTGATGTCGGTCATTTCTTTTTTATTTCTTCTTTTTGGCGGTTTTTATTTTTCAGGTTGTTTCATTCTGAAATGAGATGTCTGCTTTGTCGTTTATTATTTAATATCGTTTATTTTTAATTTTATCTCACGGCCGACTGTGGCATCATTTGAATGATTTTACCGTCCAGAGCTTTTCCATTTGCTTTTTTGTTGCGTTTTACGCCATCAAAACCCCAAGTTCCCCATTGTTTAAAAAAGAAAGCGACACCTTGTTCATCTGCCTGATGTCGTATTGAACGGACCCATTCAGGTTTCATTGGGCGAGCTTTTACACCGCTTTCTCCTCCGACAATTATCCAGTCGACACCTGTTAAATCAATTGTGCCGAGGTCTTCCACTAATGGTTCACATGATATAAAACGAATTGCCGCTTGTAATCCCCTAAGTGAATCAATTCGCGATTTTTCGGAAGGCGCCTCGACAGTTACACCGAGCCATACATTTTCAGGAACCTCGGATTTGCTGAAATACTCAGCCATTCTATTGGCGCGCTTGGTCAGAATCTGGTAGCGGTGATGTTTCGTTTGTCGAATTGTATCCATGACCTTGTCAATAAAGCTGAATGGAACAGAATCGTGAAACAGGTCAGCCATGGAGCAAACAAATACAGTGTGTGATTGTTTCCACTTTAGAGGTTCATCAAGAACATCTTCATGTATTGTAGGGGTAAATCCGTTTGCGTATTTGTCCATCCCCATTGCTTGTAGCCGACGCGCCATCGTTTCAGCATAGCAATAAGTACAACCTGTTGACATTTTTGTACATCCGGTTACGGGATTCCACGTTCTATCCGTCCACTCTATTTTTGTTACTCTCATTTCACACCCTCAAACGTGATTCGCATATTATCGGAAAATGATGTTCCTTTGCGTGGCGGTTTACCTGTTTTTCGGTCGACCGCCTTGATTCTCTTATCATCGTATAAAGTTCTGAGAACACCTTTATAATTCTTTTTGATAAACGGTTTATCTACACTATGTTCTTCGTAAAGCTGAAGAAAGTCTATCGTTTGACCATCATATTCCTGTAATAACATATCCCTTAAATCATTAAGCGGAGGTGATAACCAATCACGCAGAGTATACTGCTTACTACCGCGCAAATCAAGAGGATTGTATTCAAAAGAAGCAGCAACTTCGCCTGATTTATCTGTGCTTTCCCTATGCATTATATCTTTCATAATGTCATACCCGCGAAAACCTTTACTTAGGAATATCAAATGATGGCTTGTTCGCGTACCTTCATTGTTTTTAAATCTAAATGGCAGAACAAAACGACTGCCGTTCTCTTTCAAGGCATTGCACAACTCTTGAATGATTATTTTCTCACGTTCATTGGTATTTACAACAGTGTCGCATTTACGACGGACAGAATCTAAACGTTCGTTGCCAAATAATGATACCATGTGAGGCTTTATGGCTTCGTTGTTGATACCCATACTCACTCTGTTATAGTTAAAGAAAAAAATACAATCGCATCCCCAATCTTTAATAATTGAAGAAACAAGGTTAAGAGAGAGGCCTTTATAGCCCCAAGGATCAACGAAAAAAAGAGTAGGAACAAAGTTCAAATCGTTAAACATTTTTGCGATTTCATCACCTACTTCTTCATTGAAGAAGCCCGGCGGATACTTCAATCTTTCAATGCCGTCGAGTTGACGAATTGCCTCTTTCAAACTATCGATGTTTTTTGAGTCTTTGTCGTTAAATAACGTAATCATGCGGTCCGGCAAGTCCGGACTTTTCAGAATTTCTTCAAGGACTAAAAGTGGTGTAGATTTACTTTGATTATCATATCGCCCGGGTCCGGCGAACAGGTCAATATATGCCATCTTTTGATCATGCTTAGAATACTTTTTTTGTGTGTTGAGAATAACGTTCGCCCAAGCGGAGAAGTATTTTGAAACAATCTGTGCTTTTATGAGTGATTGTTCACGTTGTTCCTGAAAAAATTCATTGTTCATTACGAGGCTTCCTGTCTACTTTTTAAACATATTCATCGTAACTAACTATATTTACTCGGCGAAATTATAAAATTGGGAATGTTTATATAGGTCTTATTCGTTTGAAATTATTCTTTTCGATACCGGTGTCAAGAGAGTCGGCATCCTTTCTTGCATTGGAAAATGTTCGTCATTCATTTTTTAGAAAAGGTGGTTTTTGCTTTTCTTTTTTTATTTTTTGAAAAAAAGGATCGTCTTTTAAAAAGAGAATTATTTAAGAGAATTATTTATATCTGTAAAACTCTCATAAGTGCCGTTTGTATTACTTATTTCATTGACTGCGCTAAAGAAGCGCATATTTAGAATATTTTATTTAAGGAGTTTTCAGATGACCCCTGAAGAGAAGATCGAACATATTAAAAACAACGTGGAAGAAATCGTCACGGATGAAGAACTGGCTGAACTTTTCAAGAGCAACCCCGCTCCGAAGGTTTATGTCGGTTATGAGCCCAGCGGACGGATTCACATGGGACACGTTTTGACGGTCAACAAGTTGTTGGACTGTCAAAAAGCCGGCTGTGAAGTGATTGTTTTGCTCGCGGATGTCCACGCTTATCTCAATAAGAAAGGAACTTTTGAGGAAATCCGCAAAATCGCGGATTATAACAAGAGATGCTTTATCGCGCTCGGTTTGAGTGAGAAAAACACCAAATTCGTTTTGGGTTCGGACTATCAGTTGGGTCAGGAATATATGCTTTATGTCTTACAAATGGCCAAATCCGTAACGCTCAGCCGCGCCAATCGCAGTATGGACGAAGTCGGCCGCGCCATGGACAACCCGATGGTTTCTCAGCTCATCTACCCGATTATGCAGGCGATTGACATTGCTCTTCTGGACGTTGATATCGCAATCGGCGGTACCGACCAGCGCAAAATTCACATGCTTGCCCGCGAGAACTTAAAAGAACTCGGTTTCAAGACACCTGTCTGCGTTCACACGCCAATCATCTCAGGCTTTGACGGCAACAAAATGTCTTCGTCCAACGACAATTTCATTTCCGTGGACGACACCGCCGACGATGTTGCCAACAAGATCAAAAAAGCTTACTGCAAACAGGGCGACATCGCGCAGAACCCGATTATGGAATTGTTCAAATACCACATATTCCCGCGATGCAATGCCATCACAATCGAGAAGCCCGAAAAGTTCGGCGGCAACGTAACTTACAATTCTTACATGGAACTGGAAACCGCCTTCGCCGAAGAAAAAGTTCACCCGATGGACTTGAAATCGTCCTGCGTTAAATATCTCAATGAGATTTTGGACCCGGTCAGAGCCGTTTTGCTTTAAAATTCGAAAGGGCAAGTTCTTGTCCTTTTTTCTTTTTTCCTTTTGCTCACTGTTTTTTTGATTAGTTTCATTTTTGTTTACTGTTTTTTCGATTAGTTTCATTTTTATTATTCATTGAAAAGTTCAAGTACGACCGCAATTTCGGATTTCGGTAGCGAAGCGGACGAAAGACGAAAATGCGGCGCACAACTTATTTTCATCAATATTATCATCAATAATATCATCAATATCATCATCAATATCATCATCAATATCATCATCAATATCATCATCAATATCATCATCAATATCATCATCAATATTAACTGAAAATAGACAGACAATAGGCTGAAAATAGACAGATAACAAACCTGCATCAGTATCAACATCAGCATCAGCAAATAATGATAATAGCCGTTCATTCCGATTCCGTTCTTCGCTGCGCTCAGACCGGAATTCGTAATGAACGGTCGGTTTTAGGGGTTAAAAGAGAATAAAAAATGAAACACCGATTTTCGTTGATTTTATTCAAACCCGAACGCCGTTTTTTAAAAACCTGAAAGATAAGTTTCGGGAAAAGGGGCGTTCATTTTTCTTATTTTCAGAAGAAAGGGGTGTTTCATTTTTTGTTATTCTTCGAAAAGTTCAAGTACGACCGCAATTTCGGATTTCGGGAGCGAAGCGGACGAAAGACGAAAATGCGGCTCACAACTTATTCTCATCAATATTATCAGTACATTCTCTCTTACAATTTTCTCATTTTGTTTCTTGATTACAATTTTTTTCAAAATGATGTTTCGTTTTTGTCGTTTTTCATTTCGTCATTTGTTTTTTCAAAATCGGTTTGTTTTTTTCACACATTGAACTTAAAAACAGGGTAGTGCGAATTAACGTCACAAAAATTTGTGACAATTTCGGGTATTTGTCACGTTTATATAAGTTACGAAACTCTTAAAAAGAAAATAACATAATTAAGTTATATTCATTATCGACATTATCAACATTATCGTTATTATCATCATTATCGTCATTATCGTCATTATCATCATTATCGTTATTATCGTCATTATTAACAATTTTAACAATTCAAAGGTGCGCCTATGCTTTACACTTATCAGGACGGGACGGAACTTCCGGTCCAGAGGGACTTTATTCAAGATTTGAAAAATTATGTGGAATGCCTTGAAAAAATTCTGCCTCTTGAAAACCAAATCATGGAATTGAAGGACCTGGAAAAAGACCAAAGTTCGGTTTTTGAACGGAAACTTCTTATTTTGAGTAATTTCAAGGTAGGCCTTTCTCATTCCCTGCCGACCGACCGCGACAACGAAGAGACCGCTCTCTTAGAGCCGTGCATCGGCGAAATCATGGACGTCTGCGATAAATTCATTCGCCGGACGCACGATGAATACGAAGCCGCACTCGCCTCCTTGAAAAAGGATTCTGACATCCGGGTCAAATCCAAGGAAGCCGAAATTATCAAAATCTTAAACCCTTTTTTAATTTCAGGCGTCTACGGCTCCAAACGCGTTTATGATATTTCTTACGACCAAGTCCTTGGCGGCATGCTTTATTGTTACGCCTTCGGTCTTAAATTCAATTACAAGCTGCATTTTGCCGATGAAAAATTGACCGTTCAAAGACTTCTCGGGGACTTTTCACTGCCGTTTATGGCATCAACCGGCCTGTTCTCAAAAGAACAAAAGCCGCGCGTTCTCAGTTTATCGGAATTCCTTATCCTTTCCATTCAGTACGATGATTTGTATAACTTCTCTTTGGAGCTTGAAAACAAAAAGAAAATCATCCGCATTGTTCGTAAAAACGGCAATTTCTCGGTTTACGATGACGGCCGCGACATCACGGCTGACACGGATTTGGCGGTTTTGATTGAGGATTCCGAACTTCAGAAAATCCCGAAAAACATTGTCGAGTATATCCGTAAAAGCATTTCTTCTTTTGAATTGACGGAAATATTAATCGACGACGATGATGCCATTGCCAACAATTTGATTTTCGACTGCATGAAAATCATTGCCACGCAATACGCCGCAATTATTTCCGAGTGCATCCGCAGAAGCCCCATCAAATCCGAAATTTCCATAAAGATACAACTGGCAGACGGAACGCGTACCGAGAAATACATTTCCAAAGACGAATTGTACTCCTCATTGGCGAATACCTGCGGCGACGGCCTGGAAATCGCCAGCCTGATCGGCGCCGACGTGACGGAACGGGAAAAGCCGAGCAGCAACAACAGATATTACATCGTTTAAGCTGCATCGTTTAAGCTGCATCGTTTAAGACATCGTTTAAAGTATTGTTTAAAGCATTGTTTAGGCATCGTTTAAGGCATCGTTAAGGCATTGTTTAAGGCATTGTTTAAGGCATCGTTTAAGGTATCGTTTAAGGCATTGTTAATCAAATTGTTTAAGTTACATTGCGAATCGTATTTTTATTTCGGGTCACAAAAATGAATGAAAAAAAACCGGTCACTGATTGTGAAAAAAGAGAAGGTTCAATCCGAGATTCCACTCGTGATTCCGCCCGTGATTCCACTCGTGATTCCACCCGTGATTCCGCTCGCGATTCCACCTGCGATTCCACCCGCGATTCCGCCTGTGATTCCGCCTGTGATTCCGCCTGCGATTCCGCCTGTGATTCCACCCGCGATTCCCCTTGCGATTCCTCTTGCGATTCCACTCGGGATTCAGCCGAGGGCCTGATTAAAGGCTCCTCTCCTCCCACCCCTTCCGAAGAAAGAAGCCGTTTTCATTATTCTCCCGAAGACATTTCGATTGACGAGCTGATGCGCCGTCAGGGTTACGCGAAAGCCGGCGCCCATTCCGCCGTTAAAACATGCTCGTGGCTGAAAAATTCAATGAACGGCACGGGCGTTTGTTACAAATCTTCTTTTTACGGCGTGACGTCCCATCGCTGCCTTCAGATGACGCCGACCCTGATGTGTAATCAGGCATGCGTTTTTTGCTGGCGCCCGACGGAAGTCGAAGCGGGTATTCCCGATTCGTGGGACGACCCGGAAACGATTGTGAGGGAGAGTGTCAAAGCCCAGCGAAAATTGATTACCGGCTTCGGCGGGTCAAAAAACGCGGTTCCCGGCCACTACGAAGAAGCCGTCAACCCGTCCAACGTCGCCATATCTCTTTCCGGCGAGCCGACTTTTTATCCGCGGCTGCCTGAGTTGGTCACGGAATTTGAAAAAGCCGGCATGACGGTTTTTCTTGTCACCAACGGAACGAATCCCGACATGCTTCGTCAAATCAAACCGACTCAGCTTTACATGAGTTTAGACGCGTCCACGCCTGAAATGTATGATAACGTTTGCCGCCCGAAAAGCAAAAACCTTTGGGAAAAAGTGAATGAGTCCCTGGCGGTTCTCAAAGAAAAGAAATCAGAAGGCGTCAGGACAGTCATTCGGGTGACCGCTGTCAAAGGCTTAAACATGGCAGACGCGCCCGGACTTGCCGAACTGATAAAAATCGCGGCGCCCGATTTCGTTGAAGTCAAATCCTACATGCACGTGGGCTTTTCAAGACTGCGCCTGGCGCGCGCCAACATGGCGGAACAAGAAGAGATTCGGGCGTTTGCGAATGACATCGCGTCCTTTGCCGGATATCAATACGCCGGCGAATCCGAGCCGAGCCGCGTTGTTGTTTTATCCAAGGACGGGAAGCTGACAAACGTCAGATAAATCTTTCAAGTTTGCTGTTTTTGCCGTTGTTTTTTCCTTTTTGATGAATAAAAGGGTGTTTCTTTTTTGTTGTTCTTTGAAAAGTTCAAGTACGACCGCAATTTCGGATTTCGGGAGCGAAGCGGACGAAAGACGAAAATGCGGCGCACAACTTATTCTCATCAATATTGTCAGTACATTTTTCTCATCAATATTTATCTGCACATTCTTCTCATCGGTACAGATTAACAATAAACCGGCAACAGCATCAGCATCAACATCTGCATCAACATCAGCATCAACATCAGCATCAACATCAGCAAATAATGATAATAGCCGTTCATTCCGATTCCGTTCTTCGCTGCGCTCAGACCGGAATTCGTAATGAACGGTCGGTTTTAGGGGTTAAAAGAGAAGAAAAAATGAAACACCGATTTGTTCGTTTTATTCAAAACCTGAACGCCTCTTTTTAAAACCTGAAAGATGAGTTTCGGGAAAAGGGGCGTTCCCTTTTCGTATTTTGTTGAAGAAAGGGGTGTTTCATTTTTGTTATTTTGTTGAAGAAAGGATGTTTCATTTTTGTTATTCTTTGAAAAGTTCAAGTACGACCGCAATTTCGGATTTCGGGAGCGAAGCGGACGAAAGACGAAAATGCGGCGCACAACTTATTCTCATCACTATTATCAGTACATTTTTCTCATTAGTACAGATTGACAATAAACCGGCAACAGCATCAACATCAACATAAATATCAGTATCAGCATCAGCAAATAATGATAATAGCCGTTCATTCCGATTCCGTTCTTCGCTGCGCTCAGACCGGAATTCGTAATGAACGGTCGGTTTTAGGGGCTAAAAGAGAATTAAAAAAATGAAACACCGATTTGTTCGTTTTATTCAAAACCTGAACGCCTCTTTTTAAAACCTGAAAGATGAGTTTCGGGAAAAGGGGCGTTCCCATTTCTTATTTTGTCGAAGAAAGGGGTGTTTCATTTTCCTCAGTTTGTTTTTTCCCTTTGTTTCTGTTTTTCAGTTGCCGCATTCGTCGTTTTTTGTCGACGCACTATTTTGTTCCCGTCGGCTACTCATCACGTTTTATTCGGGGCGCGGGCGCGGCACTCACAAGCCTGATTTTACCAAGGTGCCGAGTTTTACTAAGGCATCGAAAAATTTTTGTCAATTGTCAGATTAATGGTCGTTTTCAAATTAGTAACTCTTCTGATTAGAAAACATAATCAGCCGAACGGTTCCTCTTAATAGAAATGATTACTATTTAAAATCAGCATCAGCAGAATTGTTATCATGTTTATTATCAACTTAGTTATCAATCGGCGGCACACGATTTTCATATATTTTCTTCAATTGTTCCGAATACAAGTCTTTGGTTGCTCCGATATCGTTTCAGGACTTTGAATACAAAACCGATAGTAAAAAGCTTATTAAACAACGAGACTGTTATTTAATTTTCACCAACTTTTCGGTCGCGAAACCGCCGGATTGCAATTTAAATGGTGTTAATTGTGATGTTAATTATGTGGTGTTAAAAACGTTTCATTTAATCCTGTGAAAGGCTTTCTGCCTTTTTGAAAACCGGATAAAAGCGCGGGTTATATTGTTTATTATTCTTTATATCGGACAGTCGCTTGCGTTTGTCTTCCAGTGAACCAATATTAAGGTGAAAGTTTGTCAAAGATTATTGTATACACAACAGATGTTTGCCCGAAATGCAAAATTTTGAAAAGCTATTTCCAATCCAAAAACATCGCGTATGAGGAAATGAATATGGGAACGCCCGACGCCCTCACGGAATTGGCTATGAACAATATCTTTACAAACGTCGCGCCGGTCCTTCAGATCGATGATACGTTCCTGACTTACAAAGAGATCTTTGAAGGCAACGCCGTCAAAGAAGAAATCATGTCATTGATCACGTAAATTGAACGCCTCAGGAAACGTTTTCATAAACGTGTCCGCCCGCCTTCCAATTACCTTTATATTACTTGTTAATGTCTATTGTTGTTACTAACAATTATCTATTGTATTAATTGTCAATTACTTGACGACTGATTACCTGACTATCGATTATCTAAACAGTCAATTATTTACGAAATTAATATTTACGAATTTAATATTTTAAAATTAAATATTTACGAGCTTAATATTTACGAGCTTAACATTTACGAGCTTAACATTTACGAGCTTAACATTTACGAGCTTAATATTTACGAGCTTAACATTTACGAACTTAAAATTTAATATTTACGGCTGATTTTTTATTTAACATCGGCCTCCCATAACTTAAAAAAACGTCTACCATTTCATTTTGTATTTAATTTAATTATGCCAAAAACGGAGAACAATTTATGTCAACAGAATTCAGCCAAACCACGGAAGGAAAAGATACGCGGCAAGTCCAGAAAACACTTGACGGCGGTACAGTTCCGACCATGCCCAAGGTCAGAACAACCAGCGGCTACATGACGGATTGGGACAGAAATGTCATTGTCCGCCAGCTGATGAAAGAAACGCCCCTCGCGGAACGTTTCTACAATGTCTCCGGCATCTCCAAAGAAGAAGCGATGGATATCGCGAAAGAAACAGAAGCGCGCATTAAAAAAATGGGGGTTGGATTCCTTTCCGGCCCGCTTGTCCGTGAAATTGTTAATTGTATTCTTTTAGAAAGAAATCACCCCGAATGGCGTAACGTCATGACAAGGGTCGGCGCGTCCGTATACGACGCCTGCGAGATTGACACGGGTCTCGGATTCGAATCGCATGATAACGCTAACCAGTTGGACAACGCCGAAACGTCTCACAAAAAGAAAGCCGACAAGATGTCAAAGGAACAGAATCTTCTTCTGATGCCCGGCAACTTGGCCGACCTTCACTTAAACGGCGATTTCCATATTCACGATTTGGAATACTTCGGGACCCGCCCGTTTTGTCAGGACTGGGACCTCAGGTACTTCTTCTACTACGGCCTCATGCCCGACGGCGTCGGTGTCCAGTCAAGCGTCGCGGGACCGGCAATGAACGCTGAAGTCGCTATCCTTCACGCGGTAAAGGTCATGGGTTCCGCCCAGACCAACTTTGCCGGCGGACAGGGCTTTTACAACTTCTTAACCTTCCTTGCGCCCTACTTCGTGGGCAAAACCGACAAGGACCTTGAACAGCTCATGCAAATGTTCGTTTACGAAATGATGCAGATGATGTGCGCCCGCGGCGGCCAGACGGTTTTCTCATCCGTTCAGCTTTCCCCAGGCGTTCCGAAGCTGTGGAGAGACAAGCCCATCGTTGCGATGGGAAAAGTCTGGGACGGCACAAACGGCGTCAAAAAGTGGACTTACGGCGAGCTCGAAAAAGAGGTCCGTCAGGGTTTTCGCGCTTTGATGGTTGTGATGCTTAAAGGCGATGCCTGGGGCAAGCCGTTCAGTTTCCCGAAACCCGAAATTTCGATAGAACCGGATTTCATGGAAGAGAATGACGCGTTTAACGCCGCTCATCCCGAAGCGTTGACTTACAAAGAACTGTACCGCCTTACCTTTGAGTTGGCGGCCAAGTTCGGAACACCCTATTTCGATAATCAAATTCCGGAATACCGCGGCGCCGGCGAAGGCATCAGCTGTTACCAGTGCTGCGCTTACCAGTTCTCAGCAAATCCCGAAGATGACGATTTGTTCGACGACAAGCTTTATTTCAAAGACGGCAAACACTTCTCCATGGGGTCATGGATGGTTATGTCGCTCAACTGCCCGCGCGCCGCCTACAAAGCCGAGCGCGATGACCAAAAGCTGATTGGCGAGCTTAAACATCTCATGGACAAATCCATTGAAGTCTTCCGCGTGAAGAAGAAGTGGATGGACCACTTGTTGGAATGCAACCGAATCCCGTTCGCCGCGATGACGCCAAAAGACCCGAACACCGGCCAAAAAGGCGCGATTGCCGTTGACTTTGACAGTCTCGTCTACACAATCGGCGTTGTCGGCATCAATGAAATGGTTCAATACCACACCGGAAAAGCCATATACGAATCTAAAGACTCCTATAAGTTCGCGGTTCGGATTATGTATGAAATGAAAATGTATGCTCAGAAGCTGTCTTCGGAAAACGGCATTGAAATCGCTCTTGCCAGAACGCCTGCCGAGACAACCGCTCAGAGATTCGCCGTTTCTGACCTTTTGCATCCCGAATACGCCGAAAAAGCTGAAAAGAATATGAACGGCGATGTCGAATTGACGAAAAGAGAACTCGGCGTCTCAAAGGATTTGCCGGTCTACTACACCAACGGCACCCACATCCCGCCGGGCGCGGACATTTCAATTATTGACAGGATCAATTACGAGCAAACCTTCTTCCCAATCGTTGACGGCGGAAACATCCTCCACATCTGGCTCGGCGAAGGAACGCCCGACCCCGACGGCCTTCAGGAAATGGCTATGCACATCGCCAAGAACACGCATACCGGTTACTTCGCCTTCACGCGCGATATGACGGTGTGCAAAGACGAAGGCTATGTCGCTTCAGGCATCAAAGAAAGCTGTCCGAAATGCGGTTCTCACAACATCGACCACTTGTCCCGGATTACCGGCTACCTCCAGTCCGTTGACGGCTGGAACGCCGGCAAGAGACAGGAACTGGTTGACAGGACGCGCGCAGATCCGAGAAATTTGAAGATTTGATGAGAATCAAATTTTCATTCCTTTATTTTTTTAAAAAAACAAGCCACATTATCTCTTTTCATTCTTCCATTTTTATTTTTTTGATTCCCGGCGGGAACAACACGCAATTTTTTATGTGACGGGGAGGCGGTGGTTGAACCCAGCAATCGATTCCGGTGCCGAATTATAGGTTGGCGCCATTGACCACTCGGATTGAATCAAAGCCCTTTACATGCTGACCGGCAAAGCCTGTGAGTCATGAAACTAACGAATAAAGACAGGGATTTGAGCTGATTAAAAAAATGAAAAGTGATCAGTCGATCTTCAATCCTTTTTCGCGCGCCTTTTCAGAAATAGAATTGATCAGCAATGTTCGGCTTTTAACTGAATCTCCGACCTGCGGATTTTGAATGTGTGAGTTAAATATGAAATTAAAAACGGCAATAATCGCAGGTGACATCGCCTCGCCGAGATTCAACATTTTGAATTCGGTAATCAATTCCTTAATTTCTTCAGCATCGTACGTTTCCACAACGGCGGCCGCTACATGATCAATCCTGTCAGCACCGCCGACAACTATTGAATTAAGGAGGATCAGTCTGATTAATTTCGTATCCCGTTGATCTGCTTTATCTTTTTTAAATTCATTTTGATGAACTTTTAAAACAATGTCGAGCATATTTTGAACATCTTCAGAGACGTGTGTTTCTGAAATCATTTTTGCGCTTTTGCTTTTTTGTGTCAGGTATTCGTGCGCAAACGACCGATTCATAAAATCGACACTCGCAAAATCAATAATTACCTCCGCCTCCGTTCTGTTTTCGATATCCTTAAAAAAATCAATAGCGGATTCTCTCAAAAACAGATTTGACGAAATTGCGTCAGCAATATCTATTTCAACATTCACTGTTTGGGCCATCTTCTATCACCTCGCCTTTGAATTTTCTTATTTTTTCCACATATGTATAGACAGATACTTTCTTTTCCGGTACTTCCTTTTCTATGTGCGGTATTCTTAAACTGATTAATGTTCCTTCTATCTTACAATATTTTTGCGTGTTGTAAAGGCATAGCCGTTCGGTTCCGGATTTGATATTTATCGAACCGTTTGATGAGGCGATAAATAATTCACCTTTGTACCCGTCAACAACAACCTGCGCAGAGGTATTCATTCCGTGCCCTCTTCCTTTATCCTTTTTTTTTGAAGATTCTCCGTTTAATGCTTCATTGATAACAACACAATCATCAAGGAATTTAAAACTTGCATCTGAACGTCTTAAAGATTCCGGAATTGTAATTCCGTCATCGTATAAACAAAATTCGAGAAAGTTGTTATGGCCTCCGTAAGACTGCGCCATCGCGAAAGCGGTTGTGAAATCTGAATGTTCCCTGATGTTTGCAATTAACTCATAAACGAAATAAGCCAATGAGTTTGCATCATAATTGTGCCGTTTTGAAAATTCATAAATCCAAGGATATATCATCTGTGGCTCCTGCGAACGTTTTATCCTTTCAAAAACATACTTCTCACTTTTTCCGTCAGATTTTGAAAGGCTTGAAATGTAACCTTTGATTTCTTTGTTGACAGGTATGCCGGATTCGATGTGCGGTAATAACGGAACCAGCGTTGTCGGATACATGAAATCTATATCCTCTATCGATACGCCCTTTGAGATTCTGTCTCTTAACTCGCAAAATTGAACAAAACAATCTTTTAAATTGTCTACTCTCATCATCTTAAGGGAAAAAACATAACACCATTAAAAACATTTCTAAATTTTTGCTTTACACGAAAATGTATGCATTGCATGAAAAGTAAACATTTTTGAACGAAATGCGATGCATCTTATTGGTCCGGTTTTGCTTTCCTTTTTCAAACCCTTTCCCAACCCTTCCCACTTCCCTTCCCACTTCCCTTCCCACTCCACTTCCCAACCCTTTTCCCAACCTTTTTCCCACCCCTTTCCTTTTTCCCTATGATAAACCTATAAATACCGAAATCGCCCTTGAATAAAAATATGCTTGACAAGTTAAAAAAGTCCTTAGAAGAGGCTCCCGTGATTCAAAAGGAATCCGGAGGGCAAATTTACAATTATTTCATTCACCCGATTTCTGACGGTATTCCAAAAACCGACCCGGCGATTTTGGAGGAAATTGCCGATTACATTTTTTCGGCGCAGAAAAATGATTATGACATGATTGTCACCATCGAAGCCATGGGCCTTCCGATTGCGACAGCCCTATCTTTGAAAACGCGCCGCCCCGTTTCCATTATTCGTAAAAGGAAATACGGTTTGCCCGGCGAAGTGGAATTGTCACAGTCCACCGGCTATTCCAAAGGTTCCCTCTTCATTAACGGTCTTCGTGAAGGGGAGCGTGTCATAATTGTTGATGACGTGGTCAGCACGGGCGGAACATTGATTCCGCTTTTGGAAACTTTGAAAAGGATGGGCGTAATCGTTGCCGGCGTCTATGGTGTCATCGGTCGCGGTGACGGCGCGGCCCGCGTCAAAGAGAAAAGCGGCATTGATGTGACGGTTTTGGTTGACATCGACGTTTCAGAAAAAGGCGTCACGGTGACGGGGGGCGTTGTATGAACCGTTCTTCTCGCGATTCTTCTCTCTCTCCCTCTCGCGATTCCCGCGATTCTTCTCTCTCTTCCTCTCGCGCTTCTTCTTTACCGCTCTCTGAATCGTCTTATGATTTTGAAATGCAGACGGTTTTTGATAAGATCGACGCTCTGTCACAAAAATCCGGGCGGCAAACAAACGAAATCGTTGTCGGCCTGCAATTCCCGGAAGGCTTGAAAAAGCACGCCCTGCATATTTCCTCTCAAATCGAAGAAACGAAGGGGTCTGTTGTTTACATCTCAGCCGACCCGTGTTTCGGCGCCTGCGATTTGGATACGCGTCTTTTGGAATGCGCGGACGTTCTTTTCCATTTCGGCCATTCCGAATTAAAACAAGGGGCGGCGGAGGAAAAGGTTTGCTTCATCGAAACCCGTTCCAAAGTTGATGTCACAAACGCGGTGATTTCGGCGCTCCCGCTGTTGCCCGAAAAAAATGTCGGCCTCTTGACAACGGTTCAGCACGTTCACCGGTTGAAAACGGCGCAGAAGATATTGGAAGACGCGGGGAAAACCGTTGTCATCTCAAACGGCGACAGCCGCATCGCGCATCCCGGTCAGATTCTCGGCTGCAATTTCTCGGCGGCGCATTCCGATGTCACGAAAACATGTGACGTTTTTCTATACATCGGCAGCGGCCAGTTTCATCCCATCGGCGCCGCTTTGTCATCCAAAAAGCGTGTCGTTTGCGCCGACCCGTTTACAACAGAGGTTTTTGAACTCGATTCCCGAAAATTTTTAATGCAGCGAAGCGCGGTCATCGGCAACGCGGCGAACGCTGAAATCTTTTGTATTTTGGTTTCCGTTAAAAACGGTCAGTATCGGAAAAAATTAGCCGAATCCTTAAAAACGAAAGCTGAGGCGCACAAAAAACAGGCGTTTATTCTGTTTATGGATTTGGTGACGCCCGACCAAATGCTTTCATTCAAAGCGGACGCCTTTGTGAATACGGCTTGTCCGAGATTGGCAATCGATGATTCCGGCCGGTATCCCGCCTCTGTTTTAACGCCCGAAGAGTTTGAAATCGTTTTGGGTGAGCGGGCATGGGAAGATTTGGTTTTGGATGAAATTTTAGAAGGCGGACAGGATTAAACAAAAATTGAAAGGATTAATTCAAAGAATTAATTGAAAGGATTAATTCAAAGGATTAATTGAAAGGCGGTCAATTCATGAAACTCAGAAAGCTGGAAATCGCGCTTGAAAAGGTGGAGGGGTTTGAAACGCCGAATGTCAATTATGAACAATATAAAACGCCGGCAACGGTGGCGGCGCCTTTTCTCCATTTGGCTTTCATGAGCGGTGACATTGAAGGCAAAACGGTTTACGATTTGGGCTGCGGCACAGGTATCCTTTCAATCGGCGCCGCGCTTCTCGGCGCAAAAGAAGTGATCGGATTTGATATTGATGACGGCGCCGTCTCTAACGCCGTTAAAAACGCGGCCGGGATGAAAGCGGAAATTGATGAAACGGGCGCGAACGAAGCGCTCGATTTTCTCGTTTAGAATGTCACGGAAATTCCGGAATGCATCGAATCCAAAAAGCTGAAGCGGGCGGATACTGTTCTCATGAATCCGCCGTTTGGGGCGCAGAAGAAGGGGCAAGACAGGCCGTTTTTAACCGCGGCGCTCAAAGCGGGCGGCACGGTTTATTCCATTCATAACAAAGGGAGCCGCGCTTTTATAGAAAAATTTATTAAACCCGCTGTTATAACAAACTGCTTTATAACAGACTTTCCAATCCGAAGAACGTTTGACTTTCATAAGAAAGACATTCAAACGTTTGATGTCGAGATATACAGAATCGATTCCGGTCAAGACAATATTTGACTGGGAAGACATGGAAAAAGACGCGGAAAAAGCGAAGAAAAAGTGCAGAAAAAGCACAGAAAAAGCGCAGAAAGACGCAAAAGCACACATTATTTTATCTATGTTAAATGTCTATTCATTGACCGAGTGAATTAACAATTAACACATATGTCTATTCAGAATCGAATACAAATTCATACAAATTCATACAAATTAATTCAAATTAATTCAAATTTAAGCCCGCCGCTTTCAGCAAAAGAATATCGGGTCGGCGCTTTTACAATTATCAAATTCACAATTATCAAATCACGAAGGTTCATTTATGAGCAGAGTTCAAAAGAAACCGATCCGAAGAAGACTGAAAGAAGTGTCATCTAAAACCGACGAACCTAAGGAAATTAAGGAAATGCCCGAAACGGTTGAAACCGTACCCGAAGCTCCTCAAAAATCAAGAATTCCGCGCCGTCCCAAACCCGAAATCGCTCCCAAAGAAGAGGCAGCGAAAAAACCGGTTAAGCGAGTCAACCGCGTGAGTGAAAATAAGGAAGAGGATGCCGGCGACGAACCCCGCGGTGAACCCCGCGGCGAAAGAAGGCCCCCTGCCGGAAACGCCCGCCCGGCCGAAAGCCAAAACGGCGACAGCGGCAGAGGCGAACGTCCCGTCAGAAGTGAGCGCCCCGTCAGAGACGAACAAGTCGTCAGAGATGAACGCCCTGTCAGAAGCGAGCGCCCCGCCAGAGATGAACAAGTCGTCAGAAGTGAACGCCCCGTCAGAGACGAACAAAGCGGCAGAGGCGAATTCGTCAGCAGAGGCGAACGAAGCGGCGAACGCGGCGGCGAACGCAGCGGCAGAAGCGAATTCGGCGGCCGTGGCGAACGCGGCGGAAGAGGCGAATTCGGCGGCCGAGGCGACCGCGGCGGCAGAGACGACCGCGGCGGCAGAGGCGACCGTGACAGAAACGGCGGCAGAGGCGACCGCGGAGACCGCGGCGGAGACCGCAGAGGCGGCCGCAAACCCGGCGAGAAGAAGAAGCGCCCCGAAAAAATTGTTTTTGAGAAAACGAAACGCTTCGTTTTTCCGGGCGAAGCCGTCGGCACAATCGAAGAATACAAACCCGGTTTTGGGACCGTTAACGATGACGGCACAATCCGCTCAACCGTTATGGGCGTTGTCGGCATCAACAGCGAACACCGCATGATTGCAATTATTCCAAAGACTAAGACATTAAACACCATCACTGAAGGCGATGTTGTCATTGTCTCGATTACCGACGTTCGCGAATCCAACGCCCGCGTCGACTTGGTCGCGGCGGAAAAAAGTTTGGACGAAGAAATCGTTAACAAGGGCAATGCCGAAATTTATGTTTCCAACATCAAAGACGGTTTTGCCAAGTCCGTTGCCGATGAGTTCTCCGTCGGTGACATTGTCCGCGCCAAAGTGATTGACAGCAGCAAAATCGGCTTGTCCACTGTTGACAGCAGCCTCGGCGTTTTAAAAGCTTATTGTTCCAAATGCAAAACATCACTGACAAGAGACGGCGATGTTTTGGTTTGCGGCAACTGCGGCAGCCGCGAGCGCCGCAAATTGGCTGACGGATACGGAAAAGGCATTGCTCCGATGCCTTAACCCTTTTCCGTTTTTTGCAAGTATCAATCAGAAATTATTTGTTTCAGAAACCACATTAACAGATTTTATTGATTCAGTTTTAAGTGAGATTAATTATGGAAATTACAATTCTTTCGCAAGGCAAAGACGAGATGGAAATTCTCGTTAAAGGGGAAACCCACACTCTTATGAATATCATCAAAGCGACGCTTCTTGAAGACCCGCGCGTGGAAACCGCTTTCTATGACGTGAAAAGACTCTCCAACTCCGTTGAGAGAGAACCGGTTCTCTACATCAAAACAATGCCCGGTGAGAAGCCGATTGAGATTTTAAAGGACATCTCCGCCAAAATCATGGCGGCATGTGATGAATTCTCAAACGCTTTCAACAAAGCCGACCGGCCGAAATAATTTTTTTTATTTTCCGGTCCGCCGGTATTTTTTTAATGCCGGCAGTATCTTTGTTGTTTTTTATTGTTTCATTATCGCTTTCATTATCGCTTTCATTATTGTTTTTGTTTATTGTTTTCATTAATCGCTTCCATTATCGCTTCCATTATCGCTTTCATTAATCGTTTTCATTTATCGCTTTCATTTATGTTTTCAATTTGAATGATGAGGTACGTTTTATGTCTTCAAACAATAACCGACTTTTGATGTTTCAATACATCAAACGCGACACGCTCGGTTTTACAAACATTGACCCCCTACAGACCGCCGGTCTTTTGACAAAGGCCGCCAAAGACGCTTTGATTGAATGGGGGGACGGCTATTCCGTTTGTGATTACTGTAACGGCGCTTTGGATTTGATTAAAAAACCGCCGATTGAAGAATTCGTGTATAAAGCGCTTCCCGAATTTTTGGGAACGGATGCCGCCCGCGTCATGAACGGCGCCCGCGAATCCAAATTTGCCGTCATGAACACGCTGGCCCGTGAGGCAGCGAAAAGCGGAAGTTTTGACAATTATGTTATCATGGACGGCTGGGCGCATTATTCAAGCAAAGTCGCCGCCGAATGCGCCGGTCTTGATGTTGTTTTAACGAAGAAGCCGGAAAAAGAAGTGCTGCCTGAAGATTTTTTGACTGCCATTGAAGCCGGCATCGAAGAGCGCGGCAAAAAACCCCTTTTGACGCTGATTACGTATCCCGACGGCAATTACGGTAATTTGGCTGACGTCAAAAAGATTGCTCAAATTTCTCATGAATTCGATATTCCGATTTTGCTCAACGGCGCTTATGCCATCGGGCGCATGCCTGTCAGCGCCAAAGAGCTGGGCGTTGACTACGTCACCGGCAGCGGTCACAAATCAATGGCGGCCAGCGGCCCGGTCGGCGTTCTCGGCGTTTGCGGCGAAGAGGCGGCCGCGCAGCTGTTTCGAAAATCCGTTCACAACAAAGTCAAAGAAGTCGAACTCCTCGGCTGCACATCCCGCGGCGCCCCGATTATGACGCTCATGGCGTCTTTCCCCGAAGTCGTCCAAAGAACGCAGCCGGAAAATTGGGAAAAAGAAGTCGCATTGGCTCAATATTTCATCAAGCGTTTGGAAGACACAGGCCAATTCGGTTTGTTCGGTCAGCAGCCTCACCGCCACGACGTCATGTTTTTTGAAGCGCCCGGTTTCTTTAAAATCTCGGAAAAAATTAAAAGAGGGCGCTATTTCCTTTATGACGAATTAAAAGAAAAGAAAATCCACGGCATCAAGCCGGGCCTGACGAAGAATTTCAAGATGAGCACATACGGCATCGGCAAAGAGAAATTAGATTACGTCGCCGATTCCTTTGAAGAAATTTTGAAAAAATACGATGAACTCTGATTCGCCGGCTTTCTGTTCGCCGGTTTCGGTTCACGGTTTCAGTTCACGGTTTTAGTTCACGGTTTTTTGTTCGGCGGATTTTGTTCGCCGGCTTTTTATTTTGATATCAGAAAAGCATTGTAAAAAGAAAGGGGCTTCAAATGTCAAGCAGCATTATGTGGATTTCTGTCGCCGTTATGATTGCCTGTTTGCTTTTCAAAATGCTTTTCAAAAAAGACAACAAAATCGCTTTCATTCTTTGCGGCGCCGCTTGGCTATTGTTTGGTTTTTACTGGGTGACGCTGATCCCTCATTTTTATGTAAAAGCAGACTACGTCAACATCATTTTGGTCGTTCTTCTCTTTTCATTTTGTTTGATTCTCTCGTTTTATGCCGTTAAGTCATTCAAAAACGAAATGCAGTCAAAGATAGATGAGAAAGACGAGGTAGATGAGAAAGACGAGATAGATGAGAAAGACGAGGTAGATGAGACTGATAAAGAAGATAAAAAAGCAGGCGCCCTTTTCGACTTAACCAAATTGGTTGCCGTTGTTTGTCTCATTTACCTGCCGTTTCAATGGATTGATTTTCTGAATCACGCGCTGATTGAACACATCGCCTCTCAAACCGTTTATCTCCTGAATGTTTTCGGTTTTGGCGCCGTTCAAACCGCTTATGACAAAATTTCCTACAACGGCGTTCTTCTCAGCGTCATTTTGGCATGCACTGCCATTGAAAGCATTGCTTTTTTCACCGGTCTCGTATTAACGGCCCGCCGTTTTGGCCCAAAGCACCAAGCTTTGGCTTTTCTCATCGTGGTGCCGGCGATTTATGTTTTAAATTTGATTCGTAACGCTTTCGTTGTCGCGTCTTCCGGCGACTTGTGGTTTGGCGTCAACAGCTTTGAAATCGCTCATCATTACATCGGTAAAGCCGGGTCAGGCGTCGTTTTAATCGTTTTGGCTTATGTCACGCTGAAACTGTTGCCGGAATTGATGGACACGGGGTCGGATTTGAAGGATTTGGTCATAGATGAGGTTAAGGGGATTTTTAAAATCGGGAAAAAAGAGATGAAATGATTTTTTTAAGACAACCGATGAAAAAATAAAAAATATGTTGTAGTCAGTTGTTGCAAGTTATGCAACAACTGCTGCCGGCGGCAAAAACGACCGAGCTGACTATTATATCTCGATGTGATTTTTCGTTCAACTTTTTTCGTTCAACTTGCTTTTCGTTCAACCTGCTTTTTTTCTTTTTTTTCACTGTCTTTTCGTGAAATACTTATGCGCCCGCTCCATCGCGTCGGCGCCCAATTCAATGGCCGCCGCGATGTCTTCCAAATCAACGACTTCGACCGGTGAATGGATGTAGCGGGTGGCGATTTGAATGGTTCCCGACGGGATGCCGTCTTTTGTTAAATGAATCGCGGAAGCGTCTGTTGTTCCGCCTTCGCCGACGCTGAGCTGAACGTCTGTTTTTGTTTTTTCGGCGGAATCGCGCAGCCATTTGACAACTTGAGGGTGAGAAATAATGCCGCGGCCGGAGGCGTCGGCAATCGTCAAGACAGGGCCTTTTCCGATTTCAAGCGGGGATTCCTGTTTGGTTATGCCCGGGTGGTCGCCCGGAACCGTTGTGTCCAGCGCAATCGCGGCGTCGGCGCCGACAGCGTAAGCCGCGGTTTTGGCGCCTTTTAATCCGACTTCTTCTTGCACGGTCCCGACAGCGCAGATGGTTGCTTTGACGTCTTTTCCTTTCAGGCGGCGCATCATTTCAATCATCATCACAACGCCGACACGGTTGTCAAAGGATTTGGATGTGACGCGGCTCTTCATCAGTTTTTTGAATTCGCGGTCCATAGAGATGTAGGTTCCCGGTTCAATGCCCAACGCTTTCACGTCTTCGGCGTTTTTGGCGCCGATATCAATAAACATATCTTTGTGCTGCGGCGGGCGTTTGGCATCATCAGCCGACATCACATGCGGCGGTTTGGAACCGATAACGCCGACAGTTTCACCGCTGCGGCCATGAACGATAACGCGCTGGTTCAAAAGAGTAGGGTCGTTCCAGCCGCCGATTTTGGCGAACCGGATGAAACCGTTATCATCAATATATTTGACCATCAGGCCGATTTCATCCATATGCGCGGCGAGCATAATTGTCGGCCCGCTTTTGGAACTGCCGTTCCTGACAGCGATGAGACTGCCCAGCGCGTCGAATTTAATCTCATCCGTACAGTCTTTCAAATCCTCTTTCAAGAGGCGGCAAATCTCGTCTTCGTTGCCGGAAACGCCGTGAGCGTTTGTATATTTTTCAAGAAGCGCGGAAAGGCGGTCAAGGGTTTGCTGGTCTGCGGTCATTTTGGGTCATTTTCCATTTTGGAGTTAACTTTAATAATTGTGAGTTAATAATTAAAGGTTAATAATTAAAAATAAGTTTTGGGATTTGGTTGAGTCGTTTTACAAGATTTCTCAATACAAAATTTCTCAATAGAAAATTTCTCAGAGGTAAAGCATATGAAAAGGCAATATTTGTTTTTTTTTGTCATTTTAATATTATTCGCTTCAACGATTAATAACGTATCTGCCTATATACTTCCTCCGCCTCCGCCGGATATGAATTACATTTATACGGAAAATGACCTCAAAACAATGGAATATAGTCTCGATTATTATGATTATTTTAATCTCGCGAACGATATTGAGATTACTGATACCGTTTGGGTTCCTATCGGGTCCGCGTCCAAACCGTTTTCAGGTGATTTTTAGGGAAATAATTACACTATTACTTTTAAAAATGATGTGACATTTGTGTCGCTTGACAATCATGACGACGACGGCTATGGTTTTTTCGGCAACATTGAAAACGCATGGATATACAATCTGAATCTGGTTTTCCAAGGAAATGTGACAAGCGAATTCAATAACACGGGCGCTTTGGCCGGGAAAGTCGGGTTAAGTGAGCTTAACGATTATGGATACGGGTCGATTTCAGTCATAATTGTAAATTGTACTGTAAAAAGTGAAAGTATTGTAAAAAGTGAAAGTCATACTACTTCAAAAGAAAAAAAGGCCGGCGAATTCATCAAGAATGCAATAAATTGTATTGTACAAAGCATTAAACATTTGTTTTCGGGAGAGAAAAAGGCCGGCGTCCCCATTGAAAATATGGAAAATGATACGCTGGAGAGTAAGGGTACCTCAATTTCAGGAGAAAATGATGTCGGCGGATTGGTTGGGAATCTCGCGGACGGTCTCATTTACAACTGTTCATCCGATTTTTCAGTCATAGCAAAAAAAGATAATGCCGGCGGCTTGGTCGGTTATATTTACACAGGATCTGTCATAAACTCGTCAGCATCGGGACCGGTTGAAGCGAAGGGCGAAAATGCCGGCGGCCTTGTCGGCTATATTCAACACGGCAATGCCAGCCATATGAACGATTATTTTGGTTCTCGGGATATTACAATCACAAACTCTTACGCAACCAATTCAGTTCAGTCCCAAGGGTATGCAGGAGGCTTAATCGGTTACATTTCCAATTTCATCATCATCGGAAACAGTTCTGCAAGCGGGCCCGTTGACCCGCCCGGGAAATTCGGAGATTTTATCGGCGGATGGGATGAGGGAAATAAACCGGAAGTAAACAACTGTTTTTATCAAGATGAAGAGGTTGATTTAACAGCCATGCCATCTTAATTCTTCCTTTTTTTGAGATGACCGAGTCTTCAAGCTTTTTCAGTCTTACAAACACTTGCAGTCTTTACAAGCATTTTTCAGTCTAACAAATACATTACAAATACTTTTCAAGTTCCCACAAATGAACGAGGCCGATGTACTCATTCCACTCGGCCGACTCTTTTTGAATCAGCGTCAACGAAACGGCTTCGCCGAATGCTTCTTTTAACAGCGCGTCCCCTTTAAAGCTTTCAATCGCCTCAAACAATGTATCGGGGAGCGTTCCGGCGGACAAGGATTGTTTTTCGGATTCGGAATAGTCATGCGTTTCAAAGTTGGCGGCGGGGATTGGGACCAAGTTTTCGTCCATTCCTGAAATGCCGGCGGACAGCAATGCCAGCAGCGAAAGATACGGATTGCAGGAAGAGTCAGCGTTTTGGACTTCAATTTTGGTGGAGCGCCCGCGAGGCGACGGCAGGCGGATTAAGGAATTGCGGTCAATGGCGGACCATGAAATGTAGTACGGCGCCTTTCTTTTTTGTACAATTCGTTTGTAAGAGTTAACCGTCGGATTCGTCACCACGCAAATGCCTCGGATGTGTTTGAAAATGCCGCCGATGAACCCGCGCGCTTTGTCGGAAATCATCATGTCTTGGTCGGGGTGGTAGAATTCGTTGAATTCATTTTTCATGAGGATGAACCCGAAATTCGCGGAAAGGCCGTCGGCTTCAGAAAGCGGAAGCGGCATAAACGATGCGCGAAGGCCGCGGTTCCGGGCGGCGCCGATGATAAGGCTTTTTAAAATCATGATGTTGTCGGCAACACGAAGAACGCTGCCTTCTTTGAATGTGACGGTAATGGGGCCGTCAAGGCGCGTTTGGCGCATGGAAATAATGTCTATCTCAGCCTGTTTTAAGGAGGCTAAGATATCTTTTTTGATCTTTTCAACTTGGTCCAGCGTCTTTGAGTCAAACAAAAGCTTTTGAGAGGATTTCACTGACGGTGACATCAATGAGCTGACCGTCTCACAATCAAGCAAATAAAAGCTGATGGAAGAAGAAACAGTAAACGTGTATCCCGATTGGAAAATTTTGCGAACGAACAATTTCAAAGCGGTGCGGACACAGCCGTCAAAGGGCTGCCCGTCCAAAAAGGTGAGCTCACAGATGACGCTTCCGAATTTATCGCCCTCGTCTTTTTCCATAATGGTAAACGTGCGCGGGTCCGGCTTAAGCATCAAATCGGAGCCGGTCGGTTTAAAAGTTCCGCCCGCGGAATTGTCAAACGGCAACCCCTTCGTAAAAGCGCTTTCAAGAAGGGAGGCCGGAACGTCAATCTCGTTAAACATCCCGCTCGTGTCGGAAAAACGGAATTTGGCAAAATCAATACCTTGCTCCTCAACAGCGTCGAGAATTTCGGAAATAGTTGTAAACTGAACCATAAAATGAATGCTCCTGAATAGATTTTGAACAGAAATGATGGATAGAGATGATGAGCAGAAATAATGGATAGAAATAATGAACAGAAATAATGTATAGAAATGAATTGGATAATAAATAGTTGATTCAAGTATAAATCAATAATTCACAAGCGCCCTCTAAAAAGCGCCCTCTAAAAAGCAGTTACTCATCTTAAAAACCGCATTGGCGACAAAAACAGCGTTGGCGACAAAAAAAGAACCGACGGCAAAAACAGCGTTGGCGACAAAAACAGCGTTGGCGACAAAAAAAGAACTGACGGCAAAAACCGCGTTGGCGACAAAAAAAGAACTGACGGCAAAAACAGCGTTGGCGACAAAAAAAGAACTGACGGCAAAAACAGCGTTGGCGACAAAAAAAGAACTGACGGCAAAAACTGCGTTGGCGACAAAAAAAGAACTGACGGCAAAAACAGCACTGAAAACAAAATTACAAAAAAAAGGTAGGAGGCGCCGAAGGCGCCTGTTAAAATGCTGCGAGTTCCGGCGACTCAAATTCGAAGCCGGAACCGAATATTTCGATTTTTCAGTGATTTTCTCAGAAGTCGGTCATGACTCTGAACTGGTCGATTTCAGGGTTGCCGATTTTCGCGATAAACTGCTCGGTGGTTCCGCGTATGTCTTTGGAACCGGTGATGGCGCGGCCGACAACCAAAATATCGGCTTTGGCTTTGAGCGCGAGCGGAATTGTTTCCAGCTTCACGCCGCCGGCGACGGCAATAAATGTTCTCGGGCAAATTTTCTTGATTTCATCAATGCTGCCCCACGCGTGTTCGTTGTTTTCAACGTCAATACCGCGGTGGAGTTCAACAACGTCGGGAATCGCGCCTTTGGCGACCAATTGTTTAAGCAGCGGGATCGGGTTTTCCAAGTTGAGCGTGTCAACGATGGCGTAAATGCCGGTCTTGTGCGCTTCTTCAATGGCTTTGACGATTGTGGGGACAGGCGCGAGCGCGGAAACGACAACAGCGTCACCGGCGGCATCGGCAACCATTCTGGCTTCCAGATTGCCCGTGTCAAGCGTTTTGAGGTCGGCGACGATAAAGGCATCGGGTCTGGCCTCGCGAATCTTGGAAATCACGTCAGTGCCGAAACGCTTAATGAGCGGCGTGCCGGCTTCAATCAGCAAGTGGTCGTTTTGAGGCAACTCTTTAACGGCTTTGAGAACGAATTCCAGACTTGTCGTGTCAAAAGCAACCTGAAGGTACGGCGGGTTCCAGAGTCTGGAGACTTTGAATCCCATAATGGCGTGCGTTGATTTGTTGGATTCTTCTAAAACTTTGTCAACAGTCGGGAATCCTTCAAGAGCTCTTTTGATAGCCAACTTCGTCGCTCCGTAGTTGAATCTGTAAATCTTGCTGAAATCTTCGGCATCGGGCGCAATGAAGACGCTGGCGATGATGACGATGTCGTCCGCGATATTTTTGGGAATGATTCCTTCTTCCACGGCATCGGCAACGGCTTTCGCGACAGCTGATTGAGCGGGGCCGAAAATCTTGGACGTGTCCGCGCCTTTCTTCAGCGTCACTTTCGGAACAATCAGCGTGGAGGGCTTGGTCGGCAGGTTTGGACGGATGACGGACAAAAGCGGGGTGTGTCCGGCGGAAAGCTGCGTCATGCCTGTCGCGAAAGCCTGGCCGACCGGACCGTCTTTTGCGCCGATCATTAAGTCCACGTGAGCGAGTTCGGAACCCGTACCAATCAGGGCTTCTCCGATTTCAAAATAGGGCAGTTTGGTTTCTTTTGCCATTTAATCTGTTTCTCCGGTTCTGATGAATCAAAAATTAAATTAAATAAAATAAAAAATAAAATAATTACAAAATCAAATTAATTCACGATGAATTATAACTAAAACAACTCACGGTAATTGATTAATTTGAACCGTTTTTATTACCATATTTGAAATTAAACGTCAAACATAATAACCTTTGCCATGGGTTATTTTCCTCATGATGAATGTTTGAAAATCAAATACAAGAGAGAATTTCGGCGCATAAAAAAAATCATTTTCCAAAGGCACAGATTTGAAGGCAGCTCGGGTGCCTGCATGACATCGTTTCACATGCTTGCCTGAACATCCGCCGCATGTCTGCATGACACAGGCTCGCATGCCTGCCTGAACACCCGCTCGCATGCAACATGTGTCATGCATGCCTGCATGACATATGCTGCATGCTTGTATGACACATGTTGCATGCTTGCCGAATGCCGGCTCGTGTGCCTGCATGGCGCCTGCTCTCATGCCTGCCGAAATTTATTCCTGCAGCTGATGAATCGTGGACCGTGAGCGGAAGTGGTGGAACATCTGACTGCCCCATTCCTTTGCCCTTTTGTCGAAAGTCACGAGGTCGTGATTGAAGAAGTAACCGCTTTTGTTGAAAAAAGACATTGAGATGAACTTGTCCGTGATGGTGCAGGAGGCGAGTTTGATTTCGGAACAGACAAAGAAACGCACGTTGTTATAGCGCATGTATTTGTAATACACTTCAGGATAATCGTTCGCGAGCCGGTCAATGACAATTTGAGTCAGGATGAAGGAAACGGCAACTTCTTGTTCCGCCAAATCCAAAAATTCACTGATGTATTCTTTTCTGAAAATGGATGAAATTTCGATGAGCGATTCGGATTTCCCGAGGTTTTGCTCAACGACGTCCGTTCGGTCAAAGATGTGCGCCTTGTCGGGATAATACAGTTTCGTTTTGCCGAGTTCTCCGATACGGCTGATTAAATGCGGCGGCAGCGCCGAGAAGTCGGCTTCCGCCCAATATTTCGGCGCGGCGTCAAATATCAGGAACATATCCAGTATGTTTTTCATTTCTTTGACCGTGTAGGAGCCAAGAGGCGTTAAAAAAAAGACGCCGTTCTTTTCCTGAATCAAAAAATTGCGGATCAAAATACGTATTTGAACCATAATCGGACTGGATTTTGAATTCAAATGTATTTTGATGTCGTCAATGGTTTTCGGCCCTTCCAATAGGAAAAGAAGAATTTGCCTTCTTTTTTCCGATAAGAACAAAACATCTGAAATGGATTCATCTTTCATTTAGCGCGCCCTCCGTCAGACCGTCAGATCTCCTCTCGTTTAACTGATCTGTTTTTCAAATACTCATACAACTCATTTCCCCATTGGACGGCGCTTGGGGACCGGGCTGCCAAAAAGTCGTAATCCAAATTCCCGGCGGTTGAATAAAGCACCATCAGAAGCATTTTGTCCGTCACCGTCACTTCGGCGATGCGGATATCGGCTTGGCAGACGTACAGTTCCGTTCTGTCCAGCCGGAGCAAGTTATTGATTTCCGTTCTGTATTCCTTTGCCATATCCACAATGTAGTCGCTGGTCGTAATGGACAAAGGCGCGCCCGCCGCGAGTCTTTCGTAATAGACGGGAACGTATTCGGGCGCGTAATATGTGATAAAAGTCTTAATCGAGTCCGCTTCGCGGATGTATTCATTGATAATCGGGTTCGGGTCATAATAAACAGACCTGAGGTCAACCTCAATAATTTCAAAGTCGCCGATTTCCCGAATTCGGCTGAAAAGGTTTTCCGGAATTTCGCTTGTATCGTGTTCGCTCCAAAACTTCGGATTCTTGCTGAACACTTGAAGATTTTCAACAAACGGGGTAACCTTTTCCGTAACGGCTTCACCAAGCGTCGTCAGCTCGTAAATGCCGTCGTTTTGGACAACCAAGTTATTGTCTACCAGCACTTTAATTTGCGGCAAAATCGAGACGGACGTTTCATCCAGCTTGGTTTTAATTTTTTCAATAGGCATAGGTCCCTTTTCAAAAAGCAGGATTAAAACAGCCTTCCGTTTTTCAGACAAAAATACCGTCTCAATTAAAGAATTCATGTCTTATGCACCACATTCACATTATAACCGATACAACTGATACAATCGATAACAACTGATTCAATCGATAACAACTGATTCAATCGATAACAACTGATACAATCGATACAACCGAAACAATCGATATACTGATACAACCGATAATTGATACAACCGATAATTGATATAATCGATAACTGATACAACCGATAACTGATACAACCGATATACTGATACAATCGATAACTGATACAATCGATAACTGATACAATCGATAACTGATACAATCGATATTACACGCCTTCTCTTATGAGATAAGTAAAACGATCTAATGGCATCCATATGGCTTTTATTCATTATTAAGTAATCGCTTTGAAACTCTCCGTGCACTGTCCTGCTGCTGTGCCTTGCCTGCTGCTGTGCCTTGCCTGCTGCTGTGCCTTGCCTGCTGCTGTGCCTTGCCTGCTGCTGTGCCTTGCCTGCTGCTGTGCCTTGCCTGCTGCTGTGCCCCGTTCGCGAAGCGAACGGCTGTTACAAAAAAAAATAGATGTTTGTTGCTATGCCTTGCCTGCTGCTGTGCCTTACCTTCTGCTGTGCCTTACCTTCTGCTGTGCCTTACCTTCTGCTGTGCCTTACCTTCTGCTGTGCCTTACCTTCTGCTGTGCCTTACCTTCTGCTGTGCCTTACCTTCTGC
>Ga0123353_10000188_pt1 | contig 78260 bp, 71 predicted proteins | sample TergutLab28metaG_3_FD_92763 | JGI IMG/M metagenome (GOLD analysis project Ga0123353, IMG submission 92763) | Labiotermes labralis P3 segment gut microbial communities from Petit-Saut dam, French Guiana - Lab288 P3 | ecosystem: Host-associated > Arthropoda: Insects > Digestive system > Gut ... | reverse complement strand
GACCGTCGTGAGACAGGTTGGTTACTATCTACTAGAGGTGTTTGATGTCTGAGGGTAAGTTGCTTTTAGTACGAGAGGAACAAAGCAACGGTGCCTCTGGTCTACCTGTTGTCTGACAAGGCAACGCAGGGCAGCTACGCACCAAGGAATAAGAGCTGAATGCATCTAAGCTCGAAATCTCACCCGAATAAGAGACATCGCCAAGGACACTCGTAAAAGACGAGGTTGATAGAAACGGGATGTACGCACCAAGGCAACGAGGTGTTCAGTCCGCGTTTACTAATAGTCCGTTCCGTCGCAAGACTGGTTTTTCAGGCGATATCTGATTATGTCAAATCCAAAAATTGTTGATGAGTTCTTTAAAAAAGAAATGTTGTTTGTCTCGGTTAACTTTGTTAACTTTTTCAGTCAGTCGTTACACGGCAAAATTTTAAATACATTATCCGCTGTTCAAGGTTTGTTTGGCGCTTTTGCGCTCAAACTTAAACTTTGATCATATATCACGCTTAGAGAAAGTCTTTTGGCGGCCATAGCGGCGGGGCAACTCCTGTACCCATACCGAACACAGAAGATAAGCCTGCCGGCGTTCCCTGTTGTACTGAAGTGTGCGAGCCTTCGGGAAGCTTGGATCGCCGCCATGAGTCTTTCTTTAATTCTTTCTTGTTTTGATTGATTTTTAAAGGGAAGAGCGAAGGCTGTTTTTTGGTTGATTTTTTTGTTTGTTTTTTTGTTTGTTTTTTTTGTTTGATTACTAGTGAATAGCGTAGGCTGTTTTGTTTGATTTTTTTGGAAAAAAAGGCGATTGCTTTTTGGATGCAAATTCAACGAAAAATGGGGCGGGTCGCGCGCGGGCGTGGCGGCGGCGAAGCCCGCCTCGGCGGCCGCCTTCACCAAGCACATTGTTCGAGCCGTCTTATGTCTGATCTTTTCTTTCGTCTTCTTTTTTTTGTCGCTTTTATCGAGTAGCGACAGCTGTTTTTATTCGATTCGCTTGTGTATTCTTATTCTTTTCTCTGAATTTTCAATTTTGATATACTATTTAAAAGTTGTGTTTTTAATAGAAAGTGTTAAATATGATATTAATAAACTATTAATCGTAGGGATTATATTTTGAATAATCTTCGAATTTCGGCTTCATATGCAAAACTTCGATTTTGCAAAAACGGCCAAATTCCTGCTAATATTTTGGGGGAACAAAAATGGATATTGAATCCTTGAAAGTGAACGAATATAAAAAAAAGGTCAAAAAGGGTTACATGTGGGCTATTTTCAGCGCTCTGCTTTGGGGTATTTGGTATATTCCGGGTACTGTTATTTGGACATTGAATCCTTTTGATACGATGTCAATTGATATCGGTTTGTCTCACGGTGACACAGCGGCTCTTATTGTCACCGCTATTCTGATTTCGGCGTTCAGCGCCGCGATGATTATTATAACATTGGGCCTGTGGAATCTCGTGACCGGGAAGTTCAAAGAAATAAAACGAACGGCCGTCCAATTTAAATCTTGTTCTAAATGGTTTATCCTTGCCGCGGTGTGCGGCGGGCCGCTTGCGATTTTTGGCTCTTATCTTGCTATGGGATTTGTCGGCGGCGCATTCGCGGCCGTCGCCTCTCTTCTTTTCCCTGTCGTCAGTTCAATTGTCGCGAACCGGTGGTACGGCGAAAAAATTACAAGGCGTGCGGCAATCGGTATTTTCCTTATTATTATCGGCGGCGTCTCAATCTATATCGGCGGCATGGTCACTGAAATGATGGCGGAAGGCGTTCGCTGGCTCGGCTATGCAGGCGGCGCGATGGCTGCTCTCGGCTTTGGTTTGGAGGGCGCTGTTGCCGGCAAAGGCATTGATTTGGCAGAGCCGGATGCCGGCCTGTACGTCCGGTTTTTGGCAGAAGCCACTATGTGGTGGTTTATCATTATCCCGATCCTTCTCATCCTCGGCTTCCCGATGCTGACGTACGCCCTTGCCGTCTTTGAGCCGTTAACGCTTCTCGTTTTGGTTTTCATCGGCTTGTCTTTCGGCTATTGTTATGCGGCGTGTTACAAAGCATTCCCGTTGATCGGCGTTGGGCGGGGACAAGGCGTTGCGAATTTGTACGGTTTGTGCGCCGTGATCTTCATCCTTCTCTTCATGGGTGATTTCCCGGGATGGACACTTTTAGTCGGCGGCGCGCTTTGTTTGATCGGCAGCACAGTCATGTATTCTGAAAACGTTTCGGAAGAAGCGATAAGGGTATGAGGTGATCACAGATGCAATTACCAATTAAATTCAGAGTTCTTGAGATTCTTTCGGACGGAAAATGCCACTGGAACAGTGACATCGTCTGCCTGCTTCAAAGCGAATACAGCGATTTGAAAGGGGATTATGGCCGCGACTCCGCAAATTTCGATATCATCGAATTGGCTTCAAACGGTCTGATCATGTCCGTCGAATCTAAAGTGGATGAGGAAGGCACATACAAAAAAGGCTTTATGATGCACAAATACGTTTTGACCGATGTCGGAAAAGACCGCTGCGTGTATGCCGGCGTTTACAAAGGAGGGGACTGAAATGGTGCAGACAGAAGTCGCTATGGAAGCCTACAACGCTTTCTGGGTAAACGGTTTGGTGCCGTATTCGGAGTACTTATGGATGATTACGATTCTTGTCATTTCCTTATTGGCATTATGGCAAGCCCGCGTCTTCATCAGAGATTTTTAAAAATTAAAAACGTGTGAAAAGTTTTTCCGCAGACGATGCGGCAACTTTTCACCTTTTCCGATTCGGCCCGCCCGGTATGTCAGAAACATCAGAAACAAATCCGAGACAGCCAAAAAAATCAAAAAGAAAAAGGGCTGCCGGACAATTAAGGAGGTATTTTGAAAATGACAACAGAATATTATACAAGAATGGGTGACGGCAGAAGGGTCAGCCAAACACGCGAACAAATTTATGAGGATTTGAAAACCGGCGCGGCAATCGCCGCTGATTTAGCGGGCATTTCCGAGCTTTCCGCCGACGAAATCGATAAAATGGCGGAAATCATTATGGATCCGAGTATTTTTGTCAGCGTCGAACGCGGCAGAGAAGTCGCTTTGTCTATGGATGGCGGTACGATTCGCATTGACGCCGACCAGGGCAACAGCGGCTGCGGTATTCCCGCCAGCCGTCTGATCGGTTTGATGACACATGAACGCGTTTTTTGCCAGGACACAATTGAACTCGGTCACATTGATTACAGTTTCAAACCGGTCAAGCCGATCGTTTCTCACGAATGCCAAAACATGGAAGTAATTCAGCAGAACACAATCGTTCCCGTTTTCTACGGTGCCATGCCGAATATGGGCCTTTATTACACGCCTGACGGCCCTTATGCTAATCCTTCCGACTTGATGAGGGAGTTCAAAATCGATGAAGCCATGGAATCCATTGACCATTCCATTGAGCACCTCACGCGCGACATGGTTTGGATCATGCAAAAATTGATGGCATCGGGCGCCGACGGCGTGAATTTCGATACGTCGGGCGCCGCAGGTGACGGCGACTTTTCAGCGACGCTTCAAGCCTGTGAACAGCTTCGCTCTGAATTCCCCGACATGTACATTGAAATCGGGATGGCAGGCGAATCTGTCTTGGGCATGCACGGCAGCGTTGAATACGCCGGCAAAACACTCGCGGGCCTTTGGCCCCATGAACAGGCAAAACTCTGCGCCAAAGCCGGCAGCAACCTTTACGGCCCCGCCATTAACACAAACACCGGCAAATCATTCGCTTGGAATCTGGCGCGCGCAGTGACATTTACAAAAGCTGCCGTCATCGAATCTCCGATTCCTGTCCACGTGAATATGGGAATGGGCGTCGGCGGAGTCCCTATGCTGGAAACGCCGCCGATTGATGCCGTCACCCGCGCCAACAAGGCGATGGTGGAAATTGCGGGCGTTGACGGTATATAGATTGGCGCCGGTGACCCTATCGGTATGCCGATTGCCCACTCTCACGCTTCCGGTATGAAGGGTCTTCGAACGGCGGGCGATTTGGTGGCCAGAATGCAATGTTCCAAGAACATGCGCCTCGGCGAAGCCAAAGAGTACGTTGCAAAGAAACTCGGCCTTGATGTTCTGCAGCTGACGGATGAACACATTATGAGGGAAGTTCGCGAAGAATTGAATATCGGCGTCATTACTTCCGTTACCGGTAAAGCCAAAGGGCTTCCCGCCAAAGCCAATATCGAAGAAGTTCTCGGTATCAAAATCAACGGCTGTGAACGGTTGCTGAGGGGACAATTGCCCTGATTTCGATACGGGCGTAAAACAATTTGATGTTTGCCGGAACCTTTTTTTTAACTCAGCCGGTTTCATGCAAACATTTTTTTTTGTTTTTTAGTTTTTTTGAGTTTTTGATTTTTAGAGTGTTTGAATTTTAGAGTTTTAGAGTTTTTGAGTTTTTGAGTTTTTTGTTTTCTGCTTGCGTTTTTTTAAAAAAATTACAGATTGTTATTTCTCGGTTATTTTTTTGCAGAAAGCTCCATTTTCGGATTTGAGCGCTTCTTTGCATTGCCCAACTCCGAAAATGGAGGTCGGTTTATGTGATTTTTCGTGTTTGTTTTTTGTTTTTCTTTTTTTTTGTTTTCCGCTTGTGTTTTTCAAAAAAAATTACAGATTGTTATTTCTCGTTTATTTTTTTGCAGAAATCTCCATTTTCGTATTTGTGCGCTGCTTCGCATCGCCCAACTCCGAAAATGGAGGTCGGTTTATGTGGTTTTTCGTGTTTTTCTCGCGTTGTTTCCTTCATTCTGTTTCCCTCTTTCTGTTTTCTTCGTTCTGTTTCCCTTCTTCTGTTTCCCTCCTTCTGTTTCCCTCCTTCTGTTTCCCTCCTTCCGTTTTCTTCATGTTGTTTTCTTCATACTGCTTTACTTTATATCATTTGAATCCGATATTCATTATTCAATTTTCAATTTTCAATTTTCAATTGTTAAATCGGAGGAATGGTAGATTGGAAGATATGACAATGCTGGAGCGTTTCACGCGTTCTATGCAGCTCAAAGAGGTCGATAAAGTGCCTGTTTGTTCTGTGACGCAGACGGGAACGAAAGATTTGATGAGGATGACCGGAACGAGTTGGCCCAAAGCGTTTACCGATCCGAAAGAGATGGCGGCTTTGTCTATGGCGGGCTATGAAATTGCCGGCTTTGAAAGCGTTCGCTACCCTTTCAGTTCTTTGGGTATTCCCGAGGCGTTTGGTTGTGTCTACTCAACCGGTACCAATGACTCGCCGCCGCATCAGCTTGATTTCCCGTGCAAAAATTTGGAAGATGTCGCGAATGTCGTCATTCCGGATAACTTGTTTGAAAGTCCGGGCATTCAATCCATGATTGAAGCGACAGTTCTCCTCAGAAAAGAAATGACTGATAAAGGTTATGAGGCGCCGCTGATTGCCGGCATTCTCGGCCCGTCGGCATTCGCTTCTTGTGTTGCGGGCGTCAACAATTTTTTGATGTGGTGCATTCGGGAACCGGACACGCTGACGGAACTTCTCAAAATCGGCGCCGAGGTTTCCGCGGAATGCGCCAATCTTTTATACGACCACGGCGCGGATTCCGTTCTCGTTATTGATTCCGAAGCCGGCCCCGATTTGTTTCCGCCGCCGCTTTTCAGCGAACTGGTCCTTCCTTTCTATAAAGAGATGACATACAAAATGAAAGGGTTGAATATGCTTCACATGTGCGGCGACGCGACCGAAATTTTGGAACCGATTACGGAGTCCGGCTTTTTAGGCGTGAGTCTGGAAGAAAAAGTAGACATGGGCTATGCCGCCGAAACAGTCGGCGACCAAATATGTTTGATCGGCAACGTTTCTCCGTCCAATGAGCTGCTTTTGCAAAAACCCGAGGCGGTCAAAAGAGTAGCGAAACAGTGCATTGAAGACGGCGTGCGGATTTTGTCTCCCGGTTGCGGCATTGCGCCGTGGACGCCGTTTGATAATTTGAAAGCGTTTGTTGCCGCGCGTGATGAATATTATATCGAAAGAGGTCTTCTCTGATCGTTTATTGATTGTTCTGATCATTTAGGCCTTTTTTCCTTTTTGATCTTTTCTGATCATTTGACCCTTTTTCCTTTTTGATCTTTTCTGATCATTTTGCCCTTTTTTCTTTTTTTGTTTTTTTGTAAAAAAGTTTGTAACCGTAACAGCCCCCGCTCTCGTTTCAAAGGCTATTGTCAGTCCTTTTCGGCGGAGCGGGGGTGTGCAGTTATGCGTTTTTGGTGTCTGAATTAGACGTTCGCTATCGTTTTATTCGTTTTTTGGGTGTGTTTTGTTCGTATGTTCGTTTTTTGCGTTTTTCGGATTGACTTCGGATTGACTTCAATATTACGTCAATATTGCTTTACATTTGACAACCGCTTCGGCAGCGTCTTCCGCGTAGATGTCGGCGCCGATTTTGTCTGCCCAGTCCTGAGTCGCGGGCGCGCCTCCGACCATGGTCTTGACTTTGTCGCGGATGCCTGCTTCTTTGAGCTGTTCCTCCAATTTCATCTGAAGCACCATCGTTGTTGTCATCAAAGCGGACGACGCGACGATTTGCGCTCCGTCCTTCGCGGCTTGAACGTAGTTGTTGATCGGGACATCCCGTCCGAGGTCGATCACATTGAATCCGGCAATTTTGAGCATTGTTGCGACGATGTCTTTGCCGATTGAGTGAATGTCGCCTTCAATCGTTCCGATGGCGACTGTCTCTTTTGCGTCGAGTTTCGTTTTTGACTTCTCAAGTTCAGGCGTCAAGACTTTTACGCCGGCGCTCATCGCTTCCGAGGCGGCGATGACGTGGGGCAAAAAGACGAGTCCTTTTTCAAATTGGTTGCCGACTTCGTTCATGCCCACCGTAAATCCGTTTTGGATGAGGGAAACCGGGTCTAATTTCAATTTAATACATTCTTCGGCGACTTCCGCGACAGCCTCCTCTTCAAAGTCCATCACAGCATCCTTGCCTTTTTGGTTGAGTTCATCTTGTGTTATCATTTAATTCCTCCGTATCTCTTTTTGATTTATTTGTACATAATTTCATGTACAAATTATTTTGTCCGGCTTATTCCCCCAAGAGGCCGGCGGCGTAGTCTTTATCGGCTTTGTCCATGATGGCCTGAATCACCTTTCTCGTATCGGCGTCCACAGGGTCCACCTCATAGTTTTTCAAAACATCGGCAACCGTTTCGTGCGCGGCTGTGACGATGTCTTTGGAACCTTTTGTTTCCCAGTCTCCGATCATGTCTCTGTTGATGTATTTCGGATTGGATTGGATGTTCATGTTTTCGCGGGTGGATTTGTGCGAAATGAAGTTGTTGCCGGCGCCGACTTTTAAGATGTGCTCAACGCTTAATGTTTCAGGCGTCACTTCAATGCCTCTTGCCATGTATTGCGCCATTTCGATGTAGTCGCAGTCAATGATTAATTGTTCCAGTGAGAAGGACATGCCCAGTTCAACCATTCCCATGCCGTAGATGGTTTTCGCGCCCGATAAGATCGGAAGCATTCCGGTGATTGTTTTTTCGTGACCGAGCTGGCTGTCGGGAATCTTTGAGTCGGCCTAAAATCCTGCCACATAAGTGGGAAGGTTGTAATATTCACCCATTTCAACGACGGCCGCGCTGATCAGTCCGATTTCAGGCGCGCCGACCGGCGCCGTTCCTTTTCGGAGGTCAAAAGCCGTTGTCGAACTTCCGTACCAAACGGGCGCGCCCGGGACGGTCAGTTGTGAAAGGACGATGCCTGCTAACACTTCGGCGTTATGCGTCACGATTGTTCCGGCAAGCTGAACCGGACTGGAACCGCCTGACATCGCCATTGAAAGGACGTTGCAGGGCATGTTGTAGCGGGCGGCCTGAATAATCACCTGACAGAAGTTTGTGCCGATTTCAAGCGGGCTTGTCGGGCATCCCGTCATGGAATATATCGGTTTTCTGAGCGCTTCTTCCTCATCGCCGCCGTAGAATGCTTTAATGACTTCAAAGTAAATCGGCATAAACGGCCCGACAGCGTCTACCAGAATGTTTTTGGACGTGTTGAAGACCGGCGTGATTTGTTCGTGAATGTTTTGCGCCTTTATGCCTGTCAAATCTCCGGCGGCAACCGCGCTTAAGTAAAAGTCAATTTTGTCGGCGTAATCGACGACTTTCGCGATGTTTGCGATATCCGCTTCAGTCGAATTGCGTGTATGATACTTCCCCGGCGAGACATAGTCGCACATCTTGACGCCGACGCCGAAGTTATTGAATGTCGTTTCGCCGCCGTATCTGATGTCGGTTGTTCTCTTCTTATTGCGCCCGTAAAGTTTAAAACCTGTCGGCGCGGTCTGAAGGGCTTTTCTGACAACATGTTCGGGAATTTTCACCATGTTTGTTTTTTCATTAATGAGACATCCCGCTTCCTTGTAAATGGATCTCGCCTCGGCGTCCAAAATCATAACGCCTGATTCGGCAAGAACTTCCATTGTCGCGACATCGATCATTTTCCGCTCTTCTAATGAAAGCAGCTTGTATGTGTTTTTGATCATTCTCGATTCCTCCTTTAAAACAGGGTTGAAGAAAGATCTGTTCTTGTCTTTCTTTACCTTAAACTTTCTATTTGTTTTTTCTACTATTTAAAACAGTATGTTAGTTTTAGTTAACTTTATATATGTGTTTCAAAAGCTCAATTTTTTGATTTTGGAGCAGTTTCTCTTTTTTCGATATTATATTAATGTATTAATCATGAACGGTGGCTTAAATTGTCATCTCCTGTCGTTATCTCTAACCGTCATCTCAAATCGTTATCTTGATTGTGAGATCTGAATTACAGCATCTTGACCGACATTTTGAACGCGGCAGCTCATCATTCTCGCGTTTTCTCGTCTTTGCCGTTGCAGCAGAGCGATAAAAAAAGAAAGTTTCAGAATCACCGGATTCGGTTCATTTTCTGTTTTTTCTGCCGGATTTTGTAAATGTCGCTGATGACTTTTTCACGCAGTTCCAAAAACTTTTCTGTGGGCTCGATTGTTTCTGTATTATAGCATTCGGAAAACTTTAAACCGATGTCCGGCGACATCAGTTTGTCTTTGTACCGGTTGTACAGTTCCATACAAAGGTCATCGGCGTCTTTTTTGGATAATTTTGTTGCGTATCGCGCTATTTCCGCCATGAAATGAGCATCTAATCCGGCGCTGTGGTTTGGCACGCTTCCGTTGTTTGACACGGGGCCCGACAAAATATCGCAGCCGCAGGCAACATAGCCGACGGTTTGAAGCGCTGTTTCATACATCATCATCTCTGTACACGGCCCGGCAAAGTTGTTGACAACGGCGCCCTGCAAACAGACTTCGTTTGTTGAAACGGCGGCGGTTGCGATAAACGACGCCCACAGTGTTTTAAGATAATCTTCGGGATTGATATGCGCCGGATATTTGAACGCGACGGAGGCGCCGTAAATCACTTGTGATTTTAAGTCTTCCGCGACGATTTTGATGGCGAACTGCTCAGGTGAATCCGTTGAAATGGAAGGCAAGACCATCGGGCTGGACATATAATTCGATCCCGTCATCCGATAGTGGTAAATGCGGGACAGTTCATCATAAGTTATTTTGAGGTCTGTTCGCGGAATTATTTCCTGCATGTCGCCCAGCCCCATGAATCTCGGATTGGCAACGGATACCGCCGCCACCGGGTCCTCAATGTGAGGCGGTGTTACGATGCACATGTCCGGCCGGCCTTCCAGCGCGCAGGCTTCTTTGACATATTGGACGGCTTCTCGCGCGTGCATTAAGTTTGAAGGCCCTTTTTTCATAGAATTCACGGGCGGCATGTCTAAAAAAGCGGGGGCGATCGCGTTCACGTCCGTGTATTTCGCGTATGAGCGGTGGATCGGGATATACATATCCGGCGTGACGGGGGAGGCGTTGGGCCCGCCCATGATCAAAGGCATTTTGTGTTCCGCGTCGTTCAAGTTGAGGAGGTACTTATCTCTCCCCTCTCCGATATTCAAATAGCTGCGAGAGTTTTGAATACTTCTGAGCGTTTTTTCGCGCGGGATAAAAATATTCTTTTTCGCCTCAATCGAATAAACGCCGGCCATCTCCAGCAAGTCGATTGCCGCATCCAAGACGCGCCCCGCCATATCATCATCGGCCGGAATCAATGTCTTTGGGTCATACTTGATTTCATACGACTCTGCCAGCGCCAAACCGACTTCATAAACCAGCGCATCGTGTTCGGACTCCGTCATTTTTGTTCCGTCGTTAATCATATCAATGATTTGTTGCATTTTACCCTCCCGATTGTTTTTTTTGAAATGGGAAATTTGTGAATATTTGTGAATATTTGTGAATATTTGATATATTGATATATTATGTTTTAAAGGATGGAAGATACATTTATATCTTTTTTATAAACAGGCCGCTCCGCTCATCTCAAATGAACGGCGGGAATAAAATAGGAAGTAATTGAGGCCTTGCTCCGCGTTGAGTGGTTGTTCGGAAAAACCGAACAACCTTGTCCTTTTTTCTCTTCATCATTTGTTACTTCTTCACATCTTCGTCATAATCATAATAGTCGTCTTCATAATAGTCGTCTTCATAACGGTTTTCATAATTCCCTTCTTCATAAACCGGCTCGGGTTTTTCATAAAAAGCGCCAAACACGACCCCTCCGTTGTACGGTTGCTCATCCAACGGGTCCGGCCCGTATTGATTTGGGCCTTCTGTTCCTTTGGCAAGGAATAAATAAAGGTCAAATACCAGTACGATAATCCAACCGATGAGTGGAATAATTGATGCGAGTCGGATTAAAAGGTACCAACCGCTTTTGTTCAAGTCGTGAAGACGCTTGATTGACTGAATCAGGAGAAAAATTGCGCATGACAGCCAAAATACAATGAACAGAAATGAAAACATCAGTGCCAGCGTATCACTGATAACCATGGTCATTCCCCAAAAGACTGCAAAAATAAGTCCCGAAATAATGACACCTATATTCCTTAAGAAATACGGTTTTCTGTTCAGCCGCCCGTTAATTGAAAAATATTCTGTCAACTTCTCATTCATATCCATTGTATTATCCCTCATACATTCTTAAGAATCGAAATTATAAATATTCTGTCATTTTTATTTCCTTCTGCTCAGCGCTGATTTTCATCATTTACGGTTCCACCATTCACAATTTCGTCACTCTCAATTCCGTCATCATTCGCTTTTCTCCCCAACGGATCCGGCCCAAACCGATTCTCCCCTTTCGTCCCATTAGCAAGGAGTAAATAAAGGACAAGCGCCAAGACAATAAATTTGCCGATGAGCGGCACAAGTATCCCGAACAGAATTAAAAGGTACCAACCGCTTTTGTCCAAATCGTGAAGACGTTTGATTGCCTGAAGCAGCATGAAAACGATGCATACCAAACAAAACAGAATGAACAGAAGCGCGAATATTATCAAAAGCAAGCTGGTGAGAATGACGTTGATTATATCGCCGATCGTTACATCGCTGCCGATACCGCTGATAATCGGGGCGGCGATAAATGATATGATTGCCCATAATAATATCCCGAAAATGACGGCTGAAATGGCGGCGCCCAACCACCTTAAAAAATAAGGCCTTCTGTTTAGTCGGCCTTTGTAAGAGAAGTATTTTTTCATTGTCGGTTTTCTCGGTTTAGCATTTGCTGTTTTCATCTGTTCAACATCTGCTGTTTTCATCTGTTCAACATCTGTCGTTTTCATCTGTTTTTCATCTTTCTGACAATTTCTTCAGAGTTTGAAAACGCTTGTTCCGCCTGCGCTTTTGTCAGTCCCGATCCCGTCAGTATCTGATAAGCGATTTCTTTTGTAATCATATCTCTCGGTTGGTGGGTGTCGCTGTTGCACACCAGTTTCGCTTTTGCATCTGTTGCCAGCCTCGCGACATGGCCGTTTGTGCGGTTGTGGCCGCCGCGCGCCGTGATTTCAAGATATGTGCCTGTCTCTTTTGCCAGCTCCGCTTCTTCAACGGTTATAAATCCTGGGTGAGCCAAAATGTCCACGTATTCGGATTCAATCGAGGCGCGGTTGGTTCCGGGGGCGACGGGCTCAACGCTCGTTTCGCCGTGGACAACAACGATGTCGGCGCCGAATTCCTTGGCTTTTTTTGCCAGTTTGTTGATCTGCGCAGGGGGCACATGCGTGATTTCAATGCCCGCGAAAATGTCAATGTCCCATTCCTCTTCAAAGATTTTTGCTTTTTGAAGAGAGGAAATGATGTGCTCAAAATTCGTAAAATCAGCGTGGTCGGTCATGGCAATGGCGCGGCAGCCGAGAACGGCGGCGCGGCGGACGTGTTCGGCGGGAATGAGTTCGCCGTCACTGAAAAGAGTGTGGGTGTGAAGATCAATCATTGGAAAAACCTTTTATTTGAATTCGGATTATTCAATAATGACTCTTCGGTTTTATTTAATTATTTCTTTTATCGGTTTTTCGTTATCGTTTGCGTTTTTCGTTATCGCTTGCGTTTTTTGTTATTCTTCGCGTTCATTGCCATCGCTTGCGTTTTTGTTTTATTCGTTTTCGTTGTTATTTTCTTCGCTGTCATCCGTTTTCGGCGGCCTGTAGTTATCTCTGGAAGCATTCCCTCGCTGCGGCTTTGTCGGCTTGTCCCCTCTTTCAAAATCGGCGGACAGCGGCGTTTGCGTTCTCTCTCGAATCGGATTGCCGTATCTCGGGTTTTGCGGCAGTTCCGTCAATTTTTCAACAACGTCGGCGAAACCGAAATTCGGTTTGACATCTTTAATTTTGATGTTTACAATGTCTCCAATCACGGCTTCTTTGGTGAATATGACAAAATCATCAATGTAAGCGATACCGTCTCCGGTGGCGCCCGTTTCCGTGATTTCAACGGCGTAAATCTGACCTTTTCGAATGGGAGCCGTCAGGAATTTTTTGGCGATAACGTATATTTCAGCGCTCGTTGAGCGGGAGGCTTGCGGGTTGTACGCGCGGACGTGAACGAATTCGCCTTTGACGTCATCGAAAAAGTCTTTGAACATGTCTCCTTGGAACACTTTGACAACAAACGTGCCTTTGGGTTTGAGAATCTTTTTGGCGCATTCAAAAGCGGCGCGGTTGAGTTCGACCCCGCGGGCGTGGTCCAGCGCCCAGTTGCCCGTCAAGTTCGGCGCGGCGTCACAAAGAACAACGTCAACGCCGCCTTTACCGGCGAATTCCAAAACATAATCAATCGTCGAATCGGCGGTGATATCGCCTCTGTATGTGGTGACGCCCGCGATCTCTTCGATTTTTTGAAGGTCAACGCCCAAAACGCGGCCGCCTGAAAGCTCTTTTGCGACCTGAAGCCATCCGCCGGGGGCGGCGCCTAAATCGACGATCGTGTCGCCGCGCTTGATGATATCAGAATGTCCCTGAATCTGTTTCAATTTATAAGAGGCCCGCGAACGATATCCTTCCTTTTGGGCCAAATCGTAAAAATAATCCTTTTGGTTTCGCGCCATAATCTTTCCCCGCGCCGGTATTGTCGGTATTGTCGGTATTGCCGGTATTGTCGGTATTGTTAATATTTCCCGCATCGGTCGTTAATATTTCCGTATCGGGAATGTAATATCTCAAATCATTTTTGGTTACTTTCGCTCTGAACGGGTTAAACGTATTTATGATTAATGTTATAATTAAATAAATCAATAAATCTTAAAATAACGCATCAATTTTTCGGGCAGCAATCATGACGGATAAAAAAAATATCAATGATTTTAAAAATATCAATGATTTCAATTCTTCAATCACCGCTCCATACACCTCTCCAAACACCGCTCCAAACGCCGCTCCAAACACCGCTTCCTTTCACCCGGCTCTTTGGATCCAAGAGTCCAAAGGAACGGCTCTTTCGGGGAAAACGGTTGTCATTGGCGTCACCGGCAGCATTGCCGCCGTTCAAACGATTCAGCTGGCCCGCGAATTGATTCGCTGCGGCGCAACCGTTTTCGCGGTCATGACAGACGCCGCCCTTCGGATTATTCATGAAGACGCGCTTCACTACGCGACAGGCAATCCTGTCATCACCCGCCTGACCGGCCGCGTTGAACATGTCGAATTTTTCGGCGCTCTCGGGCGGGCCGATCTCTTCCTCGTCGCGCCCGCGACGGCGAACACTATTTCCAAAATCGCGGCGGGCATTGATGACACGCCCGTCACGACGTTTGCGACAACCGCCATCGGCGAAGGGAAGAAAGTCATGGTTGTGCCGGCGATGCACGAATCGATGTACCGCCACCCGAAAGTTTTGGAAAATCTTCAGGTGTTGGAATCGCTTGGCATTGACGTCATCGGCCCGCGCTTTGAAGAAGGAATCGCAAAAATCGCAGGCAATGATGAAATCGTTCTTCGTGTTCTCCGCGCTTTGGGTGACAACACGCTTGCCGGCAAATCCGTTTTTATCACATCCGGTTCAACCGCGGAATCCATTGACCCGATTCGCTTGCTGACCAATCGCGCGTCGGGCCGTACCGGCAGCGCATTGGCGCGCGAAGCATACACCCGCGGCGCCGAAGTTTATCTTTTCCACCGAAACAAGTCGCCATGGGCGCATCTGCCGCATTTCCACGACATTTTTACAGAAAGCGTTCACGACATGATCAACGCCGTCACGGACAAAATCGCTTTAGCCGATGTTCCCGACGCCGGTAAAAATATTCTCATCAGTTCGGCGGCTATTTCCGATTACACGATAGAGGCAAACGACTCCAAAATCAAATCCGGTAAGCGGGAGTTAATACTGACGCTCCGCCCGACGAAAAAACTGATCGAAGAAGCTTGTTACACGGACCCGAACTTGTTTATTGTCGGGTTTAAGGCCGAAACCGGCGTTTCTCATCAGGAACTGATTGACCTCGCCGCCTCCAAAATCGAAGCCGGTATCGCCGACATGGTTGTCGCCAACGATGTCAAAGAAAAAGGAATGGGAACCGATGATAATGACGTTTGGGTCGTGACGAAGGATTACCTGACGAATCACGACATGAAAACCGTTGTTCCGATTTCGGGAAGCAAAGAAAAAATCGCGGCGGAACTTTTCGATTACATCATCATTGAGGCGCTGGAAAACGCGCCGCAGGTTTTCATTGATTTGGAAATCCGAACAACAGGTTCGGGCGCATCAGATGAATTGGCAGGCATCGTTTTGGACACGGACCGGTCTGACGACGACACAGATGAAGATGCCGATGACGTTTATCTGAATGAAAACGTTTATTTGAATGTTGCCGGCGGGGATGAAGACGGCGACGAAGGCGAAGATGAAGACGAAAACGAAGATGAAGACGGCGACGAAGATGAAGACGGCGACGAAGATGAAGACGGCGACGAAGATGAAGACGAAAGCGAAGACGAAAGCGAAGATGTAGAAGTGTATGAAGACGAGGACGAAGACGAGAAAGATGATGTTAATTCAACAGGCGGAGAAAAGGATGGCACCTTTGGCAGCCCCTCCGTTTCCGCCGGTTCCGTTTCCACTGACCCTGCTTCCGCTGACCCTGCCTCTGCTGCTCCTGCTTCCTCTTCCCGCCCGAAAACACGCAAAAAACCCATGCGTATGAAGGGTCTCGTTTTCAAAAAAAGGAACTGATTGCACTTGCTTTTTGGGAAAAGGAATGAATGAATTCATGTCAAATCCATTGCATTTTGAACCGCGGTCCGCTTTTTCACCCGGTCACATCACCGGTTTTTTTCAAGTTTTTAACCACGCCGACCCTCACATGAAGGGTTCTTTGGGCGGCGGCATCGTTTTGAACAAAGGCGTTCACTCAACGGTAACGCCTTTTTCGGGCGAGGGCGAAACATCTGTTTATCTAAACGGTCAAAAAAAGGCCGCCGACTCCTCTGATGAATCCATAAACGCCGTTTTGGCCGTCATTTCAGAGCTGGCCGGCGCGATTGAGGAAAAATACAATTCACCGTTTCACTTTAAAATCGAAGAGCGCGCCGGCCTTCCCGTCGGCAGCGGATTCGGTTTATCGGCGGCGGGCGCGCTCAGCACGGCTTACGCCGTCAACGGTGCTTTGAATCTCGGCCTTTCAAGCGCCGCGCTGACGGAAATGGCTCATCTGGCTGAAGTTATCAGCGGCAGTGGCCTTGGCGACATCGCCGGTTCATCCGCCGGCGGCTTGGCTGTTCGCGAAAAGCCCGGAGGCCCTCTTCACGGCCGATTCTACAGTTTGCCGCTGTCAGAAGCCGAACTTCAAAAGAAAATTTATTGTTTGGTACTGGGTGAATTGTCCACCAAGTCCGTCATCACCGATGATGCCTCCGTCCAAAGAATCAATGAATTCGGCGCCCGGGCGCTTTCTGCTTTCCTGAAGGCCCCGAGTCTTGAAAATTTCATGCGCGAATCCCTGTTTTTCACAAAAAACGTTGGCTTGCTCAGCCCAAACGCCGAGAAAGCCATTGACCAAATCAACGAATCAGGCGGGATGGCGGCGCAAGCCATGCTTGGCAATACTGTTTTTGCCGTTTCGTCTGATGATAAAGCCGCCGACGATTGCATTTTCAACTTAATGCGCGAGTTCGGCGATGTCTACGAATGCCGAATCGAAACAAACGGGCCGCATCTTTGCCTGCCACCTTGTTAATTTGGAGCCTCTCATGGAAAAACAGTCAGTTCAGCATTCGCCGGTTCAGCATTCGCCGGTTCAGCATTCATCGGCTCAGCACTCATCGGCTCAGCATTCGCCGGCTCAGTATTTGCCGATAACTTGTAAAACGGCGCTTCACGCGGTCAGCGGCGTTTTTCCTTTCAAGAAAGATTTGAACATCTACCGTGGCTGTGAAAACGGCTGTAAATACTGCTTCGCTGTTTATTCTCACAAATACATGAAGGTTGAAGAAGGACAGGGTGGTTCCGCCAACGTTCATTCCGCCAACGTCCATTCCTCCAACGGTTGCGCCAACGGTTATTATGACCACATCTATGTCAAAACAAATGTCGCCGAGCGTTTGGATAAAGAACTCAGCGCCCCCGGCTTCAAAAGAGAAGTCGTCAACATCGGCGGCATTTGTGACAGTTATCAAAGCGCTGAAGCCGAATACGAGCTGATGCCTGATGTTTTAAGAGTGATGATCAAGCACAAAATGCCGGCAATCATCTCCACCAAATCCGACCTCATTCTTCGTGATTTCGACCTCATCGACGAGCTTTCCAAATGCGCTTTTGTCAACATCGTGTCAACCATTACCACCGCCGACGAATCAGTGAGGGAGAAAATTGAGCCGGGCGCCGTCAGCACGAAGCGCCGGTTCGATATGCTTGAAAAATTCAGGAAAACTGACGCAACAATAGGCGTTCACATGATGCCCGTTTTGCCTCTTTTGACGGACCAAACGGAAAACGCGGAGGCGATTTTTTCTAAAACAAGAGAGATTGGCGCTGATTATATCATTGTTCAAACCCTGTATCTTCGGGGCCAAACCCGTCAGATTTATTTTAACTTTATCAAAAACGAGTTTCCCGAGTTGTATGAAGAGATGAGGTATCTTTATCGGGCAGGCGGTTTGGACAAGGCGTACCGTACGCGGTATTATTCGATGGTTAACCCGCTGTTGAAGAAATATGAACTTTCAACGGATTATATGCGTCCCGTTCGGGAAGCTTTAGAGAACGGTGAGAATGGTGGAGAAGTGAGGCAGCCGACGTTGTTTGATTTCGGTTGAATGTTTGGGGTCGGCGGTTGGCGCGGCGGCCGGCGCTGCGCGCGAGCCGCGCAATTTTTAAAAAAGGCTGAAAAAACCCGGTTCGGCTATTAATTCATCTGCTTCTGCCAATACCATGTTTTTTAATGATTTCCGGCTCTCCTGCCTTTCAACATCCTCTCTTGATTTAAACATCGGTCCGGGTTTTCCTGTACTGTTTCCCAGCTCGTCTAATATTTGGTCGAATTCTTCCTGAGTCATCGTATCCAAAAAGGCCTGAACTTTCTCTTCAAACTCTTTCATCTTATCTTTCCTGTCAATGACTTTGTGCATACTCATTGCCTCCTGTTTTTTCTGTTGTTGATTAATGATTTTTCCTTTAAAACCATAAAACGTAAGCAGGTATCCATATCTGTTGTATCTATCATGTATTCGAATGTATTTATAGTTATATCTGAATTCTTGATGCAGTATATTCGGTATGGGATGATTGCTTGCGGTACAAAGTTTCGATATGGGTCTATGTTCAGCAGTTTATATAAATTCGTTGTTAAAATAATCCCGTCAAACTTTTTTTTCAAACCCATTTTTTCAAACAGAAAATCATATACAGTCGTTTCAAATATTTTATTTTGAAAACTTTTTTGATAGAATTTTGTGTATAATTTATCAAACATTTCTTTATTCATGAAATTATCCATATCCAACAAATTTAAGCTGTTAGCTTCAAATGTCATGACCCCGTATTTTTCTGAGAACAAAGACGTTAATTCGGTTAACTCCTCATTCTCCAAATCCTCGTCATCCATGAGCGTTTCCAAAGGTCTTTTTATACATTCTTCATCTTTAAATCTCCACCATATTGAAAACATATCTCCGTCATAAAAGTAGATTCCTCCGCCCAAATAATTTTTGTCTTCTTGCGATGGAATAAAACCTTTTGACATGATACTGCCGACAAATTCACGATAAGTACCGTGAAATAACGGAACATTTTTGATCGTCATTAAAGAAAAGGCATCCGAAAAATCCAATGATTCTAAATTATTTGTCATGTATTGCCGCAAATATGAGTGCAGTACTAAATATTTTATGAAATTTCTTTTTTCGAAAACTTGATATACTGAACATAAGCCGGAATTTGTCCAAAGTTCAGAGAAACGCATTATGTACAACGTCTTTTGATGAGCGCTCAGAGCAAGAACAAGCGAATGAAAAAAGAGAAAAAGAAAAAGGGAAGAAGAAAAAGGAAAGGAAAAGGAAAGGAAACAAATGTGAAAAGAGACAAAACAAGACGATAACAAACAAAAAACATATAACCACCTCCATTTTCGGAGTTGGGCGATGCGTAGCAGCGCACAAATACGAAAATGGAGATTACTGCCAAAAAATAACGAGAAATAACTAACATTAATATTTTTGAAAAAAGCAAGAAAAGGAAAGCAAGGAACGAAATTGAACGAAAAAGAAAAAAGAGAAAAAGAAAAAAAAGCGTTCAGAAAGAATCAACTTTCTTCATAGCATTTCTTTGCCAATTCCACGCTCATTTCCCTCAGCTTAAACTTTTGGATCTTGCCGCTTCCCGTCATCGGGAATTCTTTCAGGAAGAAAACGTATTTCGGAATCTTGTAACGGGCGATTTTGTCGCGGCAGAAGTCTTTGACGTCTTCAGGCTGCATTGTCACGCCGTCTTGCAAAATGACGAAGGCGCCGACTTCTTCGCCGTATTTTTCCGAGGGGACGCCGGCGACTTGGACGTCTTTGATGCCGTCCAGTTTGTACAGGAATTCTTCGATTTCGCGCGGGTAAATGTTTTCGCCGCCGCGGATGATCATGTCTTTGATACGTCCGGTGATTGTGAAATTGCCGTTTTCATCCATCACGCCGAGGTCGCCCGAGTGGAGGTAGCCGCTTTCATCAATCGTTTCGGCGGTGGCTTCGGGTTTGTTGTAATAGCCTTTCATGACGTTATAGCCGCGGCAACACATTTCCCCGGGAACGCCGGGCGGGCATTCTTCATTTGTTTCGGGGTCCAAAACTTTGACCTCCGTAAATTCAAACGGCTGCCCGACGGTTGTGTAGCGGACATTGGGGTCGTCGCCGATTCGCGAGTGCGTCATGCCTGGAGACGTTTCCGTCAGTCCGTAAACGCTTGTAATGTCAATAAACATCTTTTCGTTGACCTTTTTCATCAAATCCGACGGGCAAACGGAACCGGCCATGATACCTGTTCGAAGGCTTGTCAGGTCAAACATATCAAACATCGGGTGATTCAGTTCCGCGATAAACATCGTCGGGACGCCGTAAAGCGCGGTGCATCTTTCTTTATGGATAGACGCAAGCGTCAAGAGCGGGTCGAATTTCTCAATCATCACCTGCGTGCTGCCGTGCGTCAGGCAGTTCATGGTTGCCAAAACGACGCCGAAACAGTGAAACAGCGGAACGCAAACGCAAAGCTTGTCATCCGGCGTGAATTTCATGTGCTCGCCGGTCAAAAAGCCGTTGTTGGCGATGTTGTGGTGGGACAGCATAACGCCTTTGGGAAAACCGGTCGTTCCTGAGGTGTACTGCATGTTCACAACGTCATGGCAGTTGACTTCCGCTTTCGCTTTGTCCAAAACGTCATCGGCGACGTTGCTGCCGAGAAGCAGGACTTCTGCTGTGTTGTACATGCCGCGGTGTTTTTCCGGCCCGATGTAAATCACATTTTTCATACGCGGGAATTTTTCGCTCACCAACCGGCCGCGCTGGCAGGTTTTGAGTTCCGGCAGTATGTTGTATGTCATCTGAACATAATCGCTTTCGTAAGTCCCGTCAATGATACAAAGGGTGTGCATGTCCGAGTCTTTGACAAGATATTCCAATTCGTGCTGCTTGTAGCTGGTGTTCACCGTCACGCAGACCGCGCCGATTTTGGCGCACGCGTAAAGGAAGGTCAGCCAGTCGGGAACGTTTGTCGCCCACAGGCCGACGTGGTATCCTTTTTGGATACCGATTGCAAGCAGCCCCTTGGCCATGTTGTCAACGCGTTTGTTAAAATCCTTCCACGTAAATCTCAAATCGCGGTCGGAATAAACGATATATTCCTTGTCGGGCGTTTCCTTTGCCCAATATTCGAGCCAGTCGCCCAATGTTCTGTCGGAAAGTTCAATTGCCATGTTTTTCTCCTTTTTTCCTCTTTAATCCTTTCTGCACTCTCTTCTCTATGCTTTCTTCTCTGTGCTTTCTTCTCTATGCTTTCTTCTCTATGCTCTTTTCTCAGCAAACAGGGTTAAGCCGGAGCGTAAACGGTCGCAACAATTTTCGCGCCTTTCTCATCGGCGGCACAGACGAGGTGGTTGACAATGGAATCATAATAAATGCTGTCGCCCTCATTCAATATGTATGTGTTTTGGCCGTAAATCACTTTCAGCGTGCCTTCCAAAACGTAAATGAATTCTTCGCCTTCGTGGGCCGACATTTCAAGCGTTCCGTCATCAATGGCATTGATTTCAATGAAAAACGGTTCCATGGACCGCCCGGATTTCTGAGACGCGAGCGCGAAGAAGTTGTTGTGCTTAACGGTTTTTTCTTCCGCGTTTGACGTGTGAATCGTTTCAACCGCTTCGTTTTTGCGGCTGACGGCGGGCCCGAGGTTTTCCGCGTCGTCCAAAAACGTCCCGAGGCGAACGCCCAAAGCGCGGGCGATTTTAATCAAAGGCGCCAGAGACGGCACATTTGTGTCATTTTCAATGTTTTTGATCTGTTCAACGCTCAGCTGGCTTCTTTCCGCCAGTTCTTCCGCCGTGATTTGTTTGGATTCGCGGATGTTTTTGATTTTCGTTCCGATGTTTTTGTCGTCTGCCATCTTTTATTCCTCTTTATGATTGTGATTGAATTATGAATTTGATTGAATGTGATTATATTTGATTGAATTTGATTGAATGTGATTAAATTTGATTGAATTTGATCGAATGTGATTGAATTTGATCGAATGTGATTGAATTTAATCGATTGTGATTGAATTGTATTTTACGTTCCTTCTTCCCAATCGTCCATGTAATTTCTTTGCTTTTCTGTCAGTGCATCGATTTCTATGCCCATCGCCTTTAATTTTAACATTGCGACGGCATTGTCTATTTTCTCGGGCACTTTGTGAACGCCGTGGGGTAATTTGTTTTCGGCGATGTATTTGACGCAAAGCGCCTGATTGGCAAAGCTCATGTCCATGACTTCCGCCGGGTGTCCGTCGCCCGCCGCTAAATTGACTAAACGGCCGTCGGCAATGACATTGATTTTTTTGCCGTTTACCGTGTATTCTTTTATGTTTTTGCGAACGGTTTTTTCGCTTGTCGCTGATTTTTGAAGCGATTCCATGTCGATTTCGACGTTGAAGTGGCCCGCGTTGGATAATATCACGCCGTCTTTCATCTTTTTGAAATGGTTTTCCGTTAAGATGTCGCGGTTGCCGGTTGTTGTGACAAACATGTCGCCGATTTCCGCCGCCTTCTCCATCGGCATGACGCGGTAGCCGTCCATTCGGGCTTCAAGCGCGCGGACGGGGTCGATTTCGGTGATGACGACTTCGGCGCCGAGACCGTCGGCACGCGCCGCAACGCCGCGGCCGCACCAGCCGTATCCGCCGACGACGACGGTTTTTCCGGCGACGAGCAGATTGGTTGTTCGCATGATTCCGTCCCATGCCGACTGCCCTGTGCCGTAGCGGTTGTCGAATAAGAATTTGGTTTTGGCATCGTTAACGGCAAGAACCGCCATTTCCAGCGCGCCGTCTTTTTCCATGCCGTTCAAACGGTGAATACCCGTTGTTGTTTCTTCACAGCCGCCGAGGAGACCGGGCAACAAATCCCGTCTCTCTTTGTGGATTTTGAAAATCAGGTCGGCGCCGTCATCAATCGTAATATCGGGATTGATTTCTAAAACCTTGTCGATCGCTTCATAATATTCGGCGTTTGTGCAGTCATATTTGGCAAAACAAGAAATGTTTGCCGCCGCGTCCAGCGCCGCCGCCACATCGTCTTGCGTGCTGAGCGGATTGCATCCGGTCACAGCGACGATTGCGCCGCCCGCCGCGAGTGTTTCAACGAGAACAGCCGTTTTCGCTTCCACGTGAAGCGCCATTGCGATTCTGTGTCCCGCCAGAGGCTTTTCCCTTTCAAAATCCGCCCTGATCCGGTTCAAAACAGGCATGTGGTTTTTCGCCCATTCAATTTTCAAACGGCCGGACTCTTGTAACTCTTTTTTTAATAAATCGGACAATGTAGACACCTTACAGTTGATATTTATTTTCAGCTGATTTTCACCGTCAGCCGATGCTTTACTTACAGCCGGCGCTTTACTCGCTGCCGATGTTTCACTTGCAGCAACTGCTTCACTTGCAGCTGATACTATAATTTGATTTTGATAAAGGGTTGAAGTATTGAAAAATGCATCGCTGATTTCATCAATACATCATCAATACAAATACATCACAAATACATCAAAAAGTGACTTGAAAAGAGCTATAAAATATAAATTTGTATCTGATTTGTACTGAATCTGTACCAAAATTGTACCCAATTTGTACTGAATCTGTACCAAAATTGTACCCAATTTGTACCGAAAATTCGTACCTTGTTTATGCCTGTCACTCATCCGGTATCGTTAAAGTGACGGTCTTCTCTTCCCATGAGAAGCCGGCTTCTTTACTTTCATCTCTTTGATAAAAGCAGAACTTCACTTCGTTTCCGTCAACAACCGCGACCGCCGCTTTTAATCTCGTTCCGGTGAACGGTAAGGAAGAGTAAAGGGAGACAAGTGTGTGATTAAACCACAATTTCAATCCGTTTTCAAGTACCGAATGCCCGCGGATAATCATCTTCAAATCGTTGTTTTTCAGGAATCTTTCGACGATATCCGGTCCAAACTGCCGAATTTGTCTGCCGCGCGGCGACGGCGTCAAACCGATTTCTTCGCACGGGTCATTCCACAAGTAATAAACAGTATCTCTTTTGTTGATGTCTTTGATGTTTTCATCCTTTTTGCCGGAAATGCCGCCATGCACGCAGAAAACGCTGTCGTTTAAAATGGCCGCCGTCGGCATGTTTTCAAATGCTTTATTCGCCGCCGAGTAAATATCCCGCTCATTCTCCAATTCCATTTGAAATTCATAAAACCGGTTGATTTCTTCGGTTTCATGATTTCCCCGAAGCAGAAAGACTTTTTTCGGATATTTGCATTTCAATTCAAAAAGCGTGTTCAAGACGCGGACAGATTCCGCCCCTCTGTCAACGTAATCTCCGAGAAATACCAAAGCTTCCGCCTCAATCTGTTTCGTGAAATCTAAAATAAAATCCAAAGCATCGGCATTTCCGTGAATATCCGTCGCTATTAATGTTTTTTGATTATTTAAGCGAATGACAGCGTCATCTGCTATTAAAAGAGGGGTGACCCGCGCCAAGTTTTCGCGCAGTTTGTCCTTTTGTTCTTTACTTGTCATCATAGAAAACAAATCGGTAATTTTGTGCATAATTTTCCTCTTCACTTCTCTTTTTTCCTCTTCACTTCTCTTTTTTCCTCTTCACTTCTCTTTTTTCCTCTTCACTTCTCTTTTTTCTTCTTTTTAGAATCATCCGGTATCGTTAATGAGACGGTCATCTCTTCCCACGCGAAACCGGCTTTCTTGCTGTCATCTCTTCGATAAAAACAGAATTCTGTGCCGTTTCCGTCAACGATTGCGACCGCCGCTTTTAATTCGGGGTCGGCGTATGGCAGGGAAGAGTATAGGGAGACGAGCGTATGGTCAAACCAGAATTTCAATCCGTTTTCCAATGTCGAATGCCCGCGGATGATCAGTTTTAAATCGTTGTTCTTCAGGAATTTTTTGACCGTGTCCGGCCCGAACCGCCTGACTTTTCCGCCGCGCGGCGACGGCGTCAAACCGCTTTCTTCGCACGGGTCGTTCCACAGGTAATAAAAAGAATCTTGTTTGTTGATGTCCTTGACGTTTTCATCTTTTTTACCGGAAATGCCGCCATGCACGCAAAAAATGCTGTCGTTTAAAATGGCCGCCGTCGGCATGTTTTCAAAAACGCTGTTCGCCGCCGAATGAATATCCGGCTCAGCCATCATCGATGCCCCAAACTCGTAAAATTGGTTGACGTCCTTGGTTTCGTGGTTTCCCCGAAGCAGAAAGACTTTTTTCGGGTGTTTGCATTTCAGTTCTAAAAGCGTGTTCAAGACGCGGACGGATTCCGGTCCCTTGTCAACGTAATCACCGAGAAACACCCAAGCATCCACTTTTCTCTTGTCGGCGTAGTCCATAATAAAATCCAAAGCGCCGGCATTGCCATGAATATCCGTCGCGATAAGCGTTTTTTTATTGTTTAAGCGAATGACAGCGTCGTCCTTTCTCAAAAAGGGCGTAACCTGCTCCAAATTTTTGCGCAGCTTATCGTTCTCCTTTTTATTTTCCACTTTATCTGTCATATTGACGAACCTTTCGTTCATAATTTTGCTTCCTTTCTAATCAAAAACAAATTCGCCTTAATATATAATCGTTTTTGACCGCCGTCTTACTGTCATAATTAATTCTGACAGTCATTCCGTCATGAATAATTTCATCATCCTTCATCACAAAACAGGTTTAAACATATAAGTCATGAAATCATTTAACACTTTTACGATTCAAATTCAAATTTCGTTATTCAAAATCAAATTTCGTTATTCAAAATCAAATTTCGTTATTCAAATTCAAACATCATTATTCAAAACATTAACTCATTTTTAAATTTTTATTTTTCAAAGGAGCATCCTCATGTCAATTCTGATAAAAAATGCTCGGCTTGTCACGATGGACAAGGCCGGCGCCGGCGAGATTAAAAACGGTTATCTTCTGATTGAAAACAATCTTATTTCAAAAATCGGAAGCAACGAAAAAGGAGAGGCTGACCTCATCTCGGCGGACAAAACGATTGACGCCGGCGGCTGTATTGTCATGCCGGGTCTCTCCAATACACATACCCATCTCGGAATGACGCTTCTGCGCGGCTATGCCGATGACATGGCGCTGAAAAGCTGGCTGGAAACGAAAATATGGCCGGCGGAAAGTCATTTGACGGCGGAAGACGTGTATTGGGGCTCCATGCTCGGCTGCCTCGAAATGATCCGCTCGGGGACGACTGCGTTTTGTGATATGTATTTCTTCATGGACGAAACGGCAAAGGCCGTTGAAAAGGCAGGCATCCGCGGCTGTCTGGCTTACGGCATGATTGAATTCGGCAACGCCGAAAAAGCGGAAAAAGAGTATGCTGTCTGCGAAAAGTTGGTTCGCGATTGGCAGGGCAAAGCGGGCGGCAGGATCACAACAATGTACGGCCCGCACGCCCCGAACACTTGCAGTCAATCCTTTATCGCCCGCGTAAAGCAGGCGGCCGAAAGGGACGGCGTCGGCGTTCACATTCATGTTCTTGAAACGGAGGAAGAATTGAATCACATGAAAGAAAACTTCGGCATGTGTTCCGTTCATCATTTGGACGCCGTTGACTTTTGGGATTCCTCCGAAATTCCGGTTTTGGCGGCTCACGCCGTTTGGATGTCAGACGGCGACATAAAATTGTTTGCCGAAAAAGGCGTCACGGTTTCACACAACGCCGTCAGCAACATGAAGCTCGCGTCGGGTATCGCGCCGATTCAAAAAATGCTTGACGCCGGCGTTAAAGTCGCGCTCGGGACAGACGGTTGCGCGTCGAACAACACGCTCAATATGTTTGAAGAAATGAAAACGGCGGCGCTTTTACAAAAAGTCGGCACGATGAGCCCGACAGCGCTTCCCGCAAAAGCGGTCGTTGAAATGGTTACCGTCAACGGCGGCCGGGTCATCGACAAGCGAACAGGCGTTCTCAAAGCCGGCAACAAAGCCGATTTGATTATCGTTGATGTGAATAAAGCGAACGCGGCGCCGATTTTCGATGTTTATTCCCATTTGGTTTACGCCGCCTCCGGCAGCGATGTCAAGACAATGATTGTAGACGGTATCGTTTTGATGGAGGATTATAAGATTTTGTCAATGGACGAAGGCGAAGTCATCAGAAAAGCCAAAGAACATGCCTTGTCGCTCGCGAAAAGGGCGGAATGAAACAAGATGAAGACAAGATGAAAGGGTAACCGAAAGGGAAAATGAAAGGGTAACCGAAAGGGAAAATGAAAGGGTAACCGAAGGGGGAAATGAAAGGGTAACCGAAAGGGGAAATGAGATAACAGTTTAAGTTTTAATAGGCCCGAATTTCGATCGATTGTCTGTCAAATGATTTACAGTCGACGGATGCCTCTTTTGCCGTTGTTTGTATCGTTTTAACGGCGGGCGCCGCCTTAATATCTGTTTGGATGACCGGTGAATTTGCCAATCATAAGATGAGGGTTATATATCAATAAGTCCTTTAAGGTTAATCAAAAAGTCCGTTAAGACTTTTAAAAAATTATTCAATCCTACATTTCACCTATATTTCCTATATTTTATCCTATCTTGACTAAACTTTAAACAAATATTTCATACAATTATATCCCTAATCAATTATTTTGTGATTTATGTAAGTATTTACTGTTAGTTAGGTATAAATATAATCAAATTTAATTTAAGCTTTAATCGGATTGAGAATCAGGTTTTAACCTCGTTTCAAAAATCTTCTAAACAAACGATTGGTTTAACAAAATTCAAAAAAAAATCTTCTATTCAACGATTCAAACGATTCAAACGCTTGGTTTAATAATTTTGGAGACAAACATATGAAAATGATTAAAAATCGGATCGGAAAATACGCGGCAGCAGCTGTTGTTTTATGCATGCTTTTCGCGCTTTTCCCCGCTCCTGTTCTCTCAGCTTCAGACGGTTATATTGAGGTTGGAACCATCCCTGTGCCCAATTTCAGAGGCGATCCTCTCCGCGGATCGGCCCCCTTGGCAGTCGCGTTTACTGACTTGTCAGCAGGCGCCCGCACAAATATGACCTACTTGTGGGATTTCGGTGACGGCAATACATCCACAACCGCCGGAAATGTAACGCATACCTACACAAGAGAAGGTAACTATACTGTCAAGTTAACGCTGAAAAACGATTTCGGCACTGTGACTGAGACAAAAACGAATTATGTCTATGTCGGTTCCGGCCCTGTCGCGAACTTCACAGCTTCAACAAATGTTGGCCCGGCACCGCTGAATGTCCGGTTCAATGACACCTCAACAGGAAATCCGACTTCTTGGCTCTGGGACTTCGGCGACGGTAACACATCAACCGCCAGAAACCCCACCCACACTTACAACTCAACCGGCAACTACACGGTTTCTTTGACAGTGAGCAACGATTTCGGCAGGGACACCAAGACTCAAACATCCTTTATCAGAGTCGGCTTCCAGCCCTACGTTTACTTCACGGCAAACGGAACAGTCAACTCTAAGCAGGTTGCATTTACAACACACGGTCATGCGCCCGAATCCGCGACATACAGCTGGAACTTCGGCGACGGATCATCCTCCGCAGAGAGGAACCCGACCCACACCTACAGAGCGATCGGCGTTTACAATGTTACGCTGACAGTGACCGACACATTCGGTACATCCAACTACACCCTTCGCAATGTGTCTATCACAGATGCCCTGAAAGCTGATTTCACGGCAACCAACAACTTCGGAAGTTCTCCGCTGACCGCCAGATTTACTGACGCGACAGTCGGTTCCAGCACCAATGCGACCTACCTTTGGAACTTTGGTGACGGTTCAACATCTTCTGAAAGAAACCCGACCCACACCTACAGAAACGTGGGCCAGTACACAGTCGCTTTGACTGTTACACACCCCTGCGGCGCCACTGACTCCGTTGTTAAAGCCGGATTCGTCAGCGTCGGCAACGCGCCTGTTGTAGACTTCGTCGGAACACCGACAAGCGGTATTGCGCCACACGCCGTTCAGTTTACCGACAGATCACAGGGTACTAACTTGACTTACTTCTGGGAGTTCGGCGACGGCGGCACTTCAACCGCGAAGGACCCGAGATACACTTACAACCAGACCGGTACATATTCAGTTAAATTAACTGTCAACAGCAGTTTCGGAAACAACTCGGTGACAAAGACGAATTACATTTATGTCGGTAATGTCCCGCGCGCTGACTTCCAGGCTGACGTCTTGTCCGGTATCGCACCGCACCCCGTTCAGTTCACTGACCTCTCCAGAGGCAACCCGACCACATGGTTCTGGGACTTTGGCGATGGCAACACCTCCACATTGCAGAACCCGAGACACACCTACCGTGACTCCGGCTACTACAACGTCAGTTTGAAAGTAACGAACGCGTACGGTGAATCAACGCTCTTCAGAGGCGGCAACGGTGAAAAGGTTTGGGCAGAAGACCAAAAAGTCAGTGATACACCCACACCCTTAGCTCCCCCCGAAACGCCCCCTGCCCCTGCAGAACCGCCGGCACCTGAGCCCGAAGAACCCAAATCTTCATCCTCGATCATTTGGATACTGCTCATTATCGTCGTTCTCGTCCTCGTCGCAGCAGGTGCATATCTGTTCATGAAGAAGAAGAAATAAAATTTAACAAAATGAGAGGAGTAAATCTCCTCTCCTTTTCTGTTTTTTAAAAAATCGTTTCAGTCATTTCTTATTGACCGTTTTCTTTGGTTGTTTTTTGCTTGACCGTTTTTATTGCTTGCTCTTTTGTTCGCTTTTACATTGACCGTTATTGCTTGCTCTTTTGCTTGCTCTTACATTGATTGTTATTGCTTGCTCTTTTGCTTGCTCTTTTGCTTGCTCTTTTATTGGCCGCTTCCGATTTGTCAGCTTGTTTCGTTTGCTCTGTCTTTTTTTATAATTTTCAATTCTTTTTTAATTCTTTTATAAACCTATCATACGAATTTTCAATGACGGCCGTCGTTCCTTCGTAATCGACGATATTCAAACAAAAGCGTTGTGAAAAGTCATCTACGATGCCGTCAAATTCTTTTTCATACGTCAGGCCGGTTGTTATTTTCCCGACATTCTTGTAATCGGAGTACTCAAAAACGATTTTGATCATTTCATCGTCATTCGGATCAGGCGTCAGCGCGCTTGCATATGCGATTTCTCTCCAATATGCCGCCTGCATCGGCGTCAGGAAATAGGTCCCTCCGGTTTTGGCAGCGCTTTTTAAAATATTCACGTACCGTTTCCGGCTGCCCAACGCGACACAGATACAGTCATCGGCGATATCTCCGTCTTCATCTTTTAAGATGCGTACCGGACACTCAGGTTTACTTAAATCGCCTTCAACCGAACCGAGAACGTTTCCGCAAAGGCCGTAGAAAACCATGACGCCGTCTGCCCCCCTTTCTTGAAACCCTCGGACTTTGTCATAAACAACATCTTTTATTTCCGCCGGATGCGCTTCCATTGAAAATTCAATCAGCTGAAGTATAATGACGCCGATAACATCGTTTTCGCCGGCTGACTCCTTTTCAACCGTTTCAACCGTTTCAATTCTTTCAACTGTTTCAATTCTTTCAATCGTTTCTTTCAGGCCGTCTTCTTTCGTTTTTATAAAATCAATGCCTTCTGATGCAAACTTCTTTTCAATCGATTCGGTGATTTCGGTTTCAATCAAAATCAGTTTGGCGTTCTTTCCTTTTGCCGTCTCTTTTTTCATTAAAAGTGTCAGTTCATCTTCAAAAATTCTGCAAGAGACGATTGCTATTGTTTTCATCATTCATCCTCTCATTATTGTTTACGTTTTTCAAAAGCGGATTTTCATTTCGGTTTTGCCTTTTCGGTTTTGCCTTTTCGGTTTGCCTTTTCGGTTTGCCTTTTCGGTTTGCCTTTTCGGTTTTGCCGTTTCGTTTAATGTTCTGATTTCCTGTTCTTATTTCCTTATGATTCGATTCCTTTTCAATAATCTTCACGAATGTTTTGTCGGTTTGACGGAATGCTTAATTATTTTCACGAACCATTTATCTCACTAGTTAAAAACAATGAGGTGGTATTTATGACATTTGAAGAAATAAAAGACAAAGTTCGTCAATACGCTGAAAGGTATGCCTTAAAGATGGGATACCGTTTAAACCCGAATCCTGAAGAATTGGACATGGTCTATTCGGGCTTGGCAAAGCGCCGCGAGCAGTACGGCGCCCAATATTGCCCGTGCCGAATCGTTCTCGGGGACAAAACCGAAGACCGTAAAATCATCTGCCCTTGCGTTTATCATCAAGAAGAGATTGAAAACGACGGCATGTGCCATTGCGCTTTGTTCTTTAAAGCGGAATAAGCAGCCGTTATTCTCTTAGCGGATGACATTAAGTTTTTGAAAGAATGAGGATGAAAAAATGGATGAAAATACAAAACGATTGCTGGAGCTTCAGGACAGAATGGAAAAGATGTCCGATGACGAACTCGTCGCTTTCGTGTCTGAAAATTACCCTGAAGCCGGCTGGTGCGGTAAAAGAAAGCTGGTGACGCGAAAGATTTTGACTTTTGAAAGAATGAGAATGGACGGCGTCACAGAATCGGCAGAGTCCGGCGAAGAGTAAGACTTGTGCAAAGGTGGCGGCGGCAGCAGCGGTAGAAGTGGCGGCGGCAGCAGTGGTGGTAGTAGCGGCGGTGGCAGTGGCGGCGGCAGTGGCGGCGGCAGTGGCGGCGGCAGTGGCGGTGGCAGTGGCGGTAGCAGTGGCGGCAGCAGTGGTGGTAGCAGTGGCGGCAGCAATGGCAGCAGCAATGGCGGTAGCAGTGGTGGTAGCAGTGCCCCGTTCGCGTAAGCGAACGGCTGTATAAAAAAAAAGCTGATGCATGCTGTAAGTTCCGGATGGCAGGCGGCAGCAGATGCAGGCAGTAGGCGGCAGCAGATGCAGGCAGAAGGCCATGCAATGCCATGTGCAAACCTTGTGGATGTAATAATTGGCACAAGACGTCTTCGATTTCTTTTTCATCGCTTTTTTCATCATCACTTTCATCGTTTTTTTCATCGCGGGTTGTCGAAAGCTTTATATTAAAACAAAGGTTTTATGGAGTGCTTCTGAAAAGCAGCATTCCGCTTTTCTATTATTGCTTTTCAAAGAAAACAGAGTGGCCGGGGTGGGGTAAAGGTTATCCTGAAGCCCTGTGGAGGCTTTGACTCGAGTTCGATTCTCGATCCCGGCCCTTTAAACATCTTAACAGTGTCCCTGATTCTTTTTTTAAATAATTTCAAAATCAGGAAGACATTCTAAATATTCTCTGAGCAGTTTTGCCATCTGCTCTGCCATCTGCCACCTATCACTTCTCATCTGCACCTGCTCTGCCACCTGCCATCAAGTACTTCCTACATGCATCTGCTTTTTTTTTAAATAGCCGTTCGCTTCGCGAACGTGGCACAGCTACCGCCATTGCTGCCACCGCCACTGCTGCCACCACCGCCACTGATGCCTGTGCTACCTGTATTTGTTGCCTGTATTTGCTGCTGCTCTCTGCTTCCCTTTTTATAAAAAACTCTTGTTTCCCATACTTATTTATATTTCGTTCTGTAATTGTTATTTATTTAATGAAACGGAACGGTGTAATTATGGCAGACGGACTCACGACAATATTGGCAGCCTGTTTAATTGTTTGCGGTATGGCGGTTGCTCTCATCAGCGGTTTTATCGTTCTCGTTAACGTTTCTCCGCTTAATCTGTTTTCGCTTATCATCGGCGTTATCGGCATGGTCGTCGGTTTCGGATTTATTTCGGGCGCGAGCTGGGTTCTCAAAAGAGCTTGATTATAACGGCAAAATGACAACGCTAATCGCAATACCGTTCGCTATACCGTTCACTATGCTGTTCGCTGTTTTTGATTAAAAACTAAAAAAGAGAGATTCAGCCCGAATTTTTAAAAGCCTCAAGCGGGATTTGAACCCGCGACCTCTTCCTTACCAAGGAAGTGCTATACCTCTAAGCCATTGAGGCGCTTTGAGCTGAATATTTATGAATGTTTTTGAATAATAACGTTATTTATTTAACAAAACCGTTGCTGTCTTCCGTTGTAAACAGAAATAGCAGACTCCAAAAAGGAATACCTCTCATATTAATCTTTTGGTGTTTTCCTTCGCGGAGCCGTTCCTTCCTATCTCTAAAATTTTCTTTAATTTTTTTAAAAAAATGGACCGGGGATTTTATTCGCCGCCGACTTCCTTTTTCGCGTTTTTTATGCGGTCTTTGGAGGTGTAGCCCGTTCCTTTGTCCAAAAATGTTCTGAAGCGTTTGTTGGAGTCTAAAATGACATTGTCGTCTTTAACCGAGTTGTCGGAAACGGTGTCAACACAGAGTTGCTTTTGGTTGATCCAAACGGTGATTTCTTTTAAAACGCCGTAAGATGTCGTCAGCTTGCCGTCTTTCTCTTTGATTTCCGCGCCGAAGCATTCGTTGAGCAAACCTTTAATTCTTTCAATATCGGGCGTTGAGCCTCTTTTCAATTTATATTCCTGCATAATTACACCTTTTACATTGAGAGAGTATTATTGATATTAAAAAATTACTCTTTGAATTATGTTTGGGTTTCGTTTTGTTTTGTTTCGTTTTGTTTTTCTTTGAATACGTTTGCGATTCGTTCTCTTTGAACCGTTTTAAATTGTTTCAAACCGTTTGTAAATCGTTTTGAATCGTCACATTTTTAATAGGTGAAGCGTTTATATGGCTTTACATTTTGAATCATTTATAGCCTCTGCGGGATTTAAGCCCGCGAGTCAAAAATCAAAAACAAAAGGATCCTTATGACAAAAGTCTTATCTTTGCACGATTTAATCAGCCGGAAGCGTTTTGAGCTGGCGGAGCTCTCAGGTGAGAATGACGGACTAGAAGACCTGTACGACCTTATTGTGCCGATGGGTGTTCCGATGTCAATCATTATGGACATGGTTGAAACGTTTGACTTGGAAGTGACCGACCGCGTCATTTCTATCACCGAGCCCGAAGTGGCGCAAACGTCAGTTATCGCTCTCCGCGGCCCGCTGGATCGGGTTTTAGAGGCTGAAAAGTTTATGAAAAGAGAAATGAAAACCTGGCTTGAAAGCTGATTTTTCTGTTTTTGTTTTATATTTGTTTTTTCAACCGTTTTTCAAAACAGCCCGACGCAATTTCAGATTTCTTTTAATCTTTTGAAATCTGAAATGCGTTGGGGTTTACATTTTGGAGTTTTCTTTTTCTGTGGTTTTATTTCTTGGTCTTCTTGTTTGGCTTTCCTATTTTATGGTCTGCTTACTTACGGTTTACCGTTCAACAGTTTCGTTTACGGTTTACCGTTCAACGGTTTCGTTTATGGTTTACCGTTCAACGGTTTCGTTCATATTGATTTCTTCGGGTCCGATTCGCTTACACGCCCTTCCTTCTGAATCCATAGAAGATGACGCCGCACAAACCGACGATTCCGATAAGCACGATGATGTTGGACGATGAGAATGACATGCTGCTCATGGCATCTCTTATCGCGTTGACGACCGCTGTTGTTGTCGTCATTTCATAGCCTGTCGTATCTTGGCTGGAGCCTGCGCCGGCGGCTTCAACCGTCGGTCCGGGCGTTCCTTCCATTACGCCGAATCCGGTTCCTGTGGAGGATCCTGAGGGGGGCGGCGGCGGGGGTGTTCTTATCAGCGGCACTTCTCTGTATGTCGCTTCCCTTACTTGCCTTGCATATTCTTCTTGTTTTTCGGGGTCGACTCCCGTAACTGCCATTTTTCCCGCGATGAACGCGTCAAAACGCGGGTTGCCGCAGGTGTGGTGGCAGCAGGCGACGCCGTGGTCAGCCACAGATTGAAGGAACTCGTTCATCAGCTTTTCTTCCATCAGCGCCAATTTCTCCTTCTGCTCTTCCGTCTCTGCGACCCAGTATTCCTTTCGGATGCTCTCAAGCATTCTGGCGGTCATAGACTGGTAAGCGTACGGGTTATTTTGGAAATATTCCGGAAGTCCCAATTCAAACTTGTCATTGACGTAAATGTCAAAGACATCTTCCCAGTCTTTGAAAGTGACAAGCTGTCCGTCCGTTGTCACGGCCCAGCCGAAGAGGTTGTCCACGAATTCGGAGAACATGGTTGATCCTGCGTATCCCGATTCCATCATTCCTTTGATCCACATTTCATTTTTGTAGCGTGATTCCATGTCGATGTTGAGGAACTGCTTCATCGTGTACACCTTACCGGCGTTGTCACGCGCGCTTTGGCCGACGTTTCTTGTGTCGGCGACATACATCTCCGGCAACTTTCCGTCATCTCTTGAGTGTTTGACTGCCAAGCTCAAGGCGCCGAAGTATTGGAAGAAGTCGTCGTTGTCCAAACTGTCGTAGAGGTTTGATGAAGACGCGTGAATCGTTGCATCCGTGTTCTTTAAGAGCGCTCTTAAGAGTTCAGCGGCGCTGACGCCCCAAACGGAGTCATCGCCGTACACGTGTCCCATTTTGCTCAAATACAGGTTTGTAATGGCTTCGGGGTCATCCCAAGAACCGCTGGCGCTGATTAAGTTTCCGGTTCCGATTTCGTAGTTGCCGAGTTCATTGGCGAAACAACGCATTTCGGCAAAAGGCGCGGTTGCCGGATTGGCTCTGAGCGCTTCTGTGTTGACTCTGACATAATTCTCTTCAGGGGACTCATCCAGATTTGACACCACTCTCACGCCGACATTGATGAGTTTCAGCTTGTCGCCAAACGAATCTCTCATACCGGCAGTCGTGTAAACGATATCAATTCTCGGGCGCTGGATCGTTGTTCCGTTGTTTAACGTCACGGTGAGTTCGCTCAGCGGAATCACTTTAACGGTTCTGGGGTCCACGTTTCCGTTGATGTCCCAAACCGGCTCAACACCCAGTAAGTAAAGGGCGCAGGCTTCCAAAGCGCCTTCGTCACGGATAAATTCTGTACCGAAACGCGAGAAAGCAACCGTGTTGGGGAACACGCCGTGCTTGGAATAGTAATCCGCCAAGAGCTGGTCCGCCAATGATTTGCCGACTTCCCATGCGGATTTCGTCGGGAATTTTGTCGGGTCGATGCCGTAGAAGTTTCTTCCGGTCGGGACCGCGTCTCTGTTTTGAATCGGGTCGTTGCCGGCGCTTGGGAGGATGTAGCCGCCGGATAAGGAAGCCATAAAGGCTGTCATTTCCGCCGGGCCGCAGGCTCTTAACCTGTCGGCGTATTCCAAACGGCCGTATCCGGTCATGTACGCGACAACCGCTTTGTTTTGATGCGACTGCGTTTTGAATTCGTCAATCATCGCGTTGTTCACCAATTCAGAGCCGGAGGCGAAAGGCTTGTTGTCGATGCAGTACTGAACCATTCTTTCGATAACGCCTTCTAATACGGCGTCAGACGGCTGTGCTGTGTAGAAGAAATAGGTAAAGATGATTTCCTCTTTCAAATCATCAAACACGCCGTTGTCTTTCCATACCGTAATGATGGCATTGGCATCGCTTCCTTGGATATCCATAATCGGGCCCATGATGAACCGTACAACGCCTTCATGGTCCTTCGCGGTCGGCGGCATTCCGTTTACTTCATACTTTTCATCCGAGAAAGCGTTTTCAAGGATGAGCGTCATCGCAGACGGGCTGCCCGCGGCTTCCAAATCTTTCACAAGGGCGAGGATCTTTAACTCATCTTCGTAGGGAATGCCCGCGTATCCGTTATCTTTGTAGTAGGTTTCAAAGAGGATTTGGTCAAACGGCGGTCCCCACATGGAGCGAAGCATCGCGGCGATCATTTCTTCCGTCATGCTTTGACCGAAAACGTGCATGCCGTACGGCAGGTTGTTTTCTTTGATGGATTCAATGTAGTTGAACAGTTCATCTCTTAAGTATCTGGAGAAGGTTGCGCGGTCAAATCCTTTTAAGTATTCTTTCACTTGGTTATCTGTTACCGATTGCGGGTTGCTCGGGTTTAAATCCCGCTTCAAATGGTCGATTCCGATAATGTTGTGAATTCCTGCGGCAAACATTCTGTCAACAATTTCCGCCTGACGCAGTCTGTTTGTTTCACTGTCTTGGCCGATTAAGTAAGCTTGGATTTCTCTTTCCAAATAAGACAAGTCTCCGTTTGAGTCCAAGTTTGACCGAATCATCGGCGGCGTCATGTGGTCAACGATTAAAGCGTTTCCGCGGTATTCCGCTGTCAATCCCTCGCCGACGTTCGCGACGATGTAGGGGTAAATGCTGGGCAAGTCTTGCAACAGCAGCGGCGCGAGGTCGTCTCTTGCGTTTAAGCCGTATGCCTCTCCCGGCAGCCACTCATGCGTGCCGTGCGTTCCGAAATTGACAAGCGCGTCGGCTTTAAATTCATAGTTCAGCCAGAAGTAGAAAGCGACATACTGGTGTGTCGGCGGAAGGTCGCCGCCGTGATAAGACGCGGCTTTGCCGGTGGCCAAAGCTCTGTCCGGCTGCGGCATCATCCACACATTTCCGAATCGAACGGCGGGAAGAACAAAGAACCTCTTTCCGTATTCATCAACCCAGATCATACCGTTCATGCCGTTCGGGTCAGCGACAACTGATTTAGAATAATCCCACGGCTCGCCCCATTCTTTAATCAGGCTTGCCTTAATGGATTCATTTTCAATCTCGTCAAACCACACCTTGTATGTTTCAACCGGCAGAAGCGTTGCGCCCCACCAGTCAGCATCCGGCGTGTTTCCTCTTTCTTTCGCCAACTTGTCAAGGACACCCGGCGCGTAAGCGCCGACATTGATGCCTTGCCTCAAAACCAAATCCAAAAGGCTTTCGTCTGTCAGCTCCGCTTCGGTAATCGGCAGGTCGTCAAAAGAAACCGTGTATCCCGCATTCTTCATCTCCCTCAAAACGCCGCCGTTGCCGTTCTCATCGCCGCCGAGACTCTTCATCACGTTAAGGTAGTTCGCGCCGATGTTGTCTTTCCCGGGCGGGTAGTTGTAGTACATGATGACAATCTTCTTGTCTTCATTTTCCATCTGTCTCAATTTCGCCCATTTGATTGCGCGGTTGGCGAGCCAGTCCTTTTGTTCATGGTAGGTGACTGCCACGCGGTCCTCAATAATATTTCCGAGGATAACGAAATCTGTCATACCGTCTCTGTTGGGTGAAATTGTTGAATAGACAAGCATATCTTTCGGAATGCCTTTTGTTGAAGATCCTGTCGAAGCAACCACCGCTTTTAAGACGGTGACGTTCAATTCTTCCAGCCAGTCAATGCCTGTGTCGTAATCAAAATAGTTGAGCGTGAAATCTTTAATCGAAATCGCGGACCCGATCAACACTTCCCCGTCTTTGGAGAAATACTTCATCATCGGATTACCGGCTCCCGTTTCTTGGAAGATATCAAAGCCCGCAATGACATTGACGTCTTTGCTTTCAATATCTCTGATCAATTCATTAATGATTGCAACGCGGCCGTCGGTGAAATAGGATTTGTGGAACCAGATGCCGACAGTCGGGCGGTCAGCATCATATGTGCGATATGCCGTCAAATACGCGTCCAATGTCGAAAAATACTTTGCTGCTAAATCAGGGTGATAAATTCCATAGAGCAAACCCGCTTTTTTCAATACCCAGTCTTTTGTAATGTCGGTCGTTGCGTTCTCACTCTCGTATTTCTGAGCGGCGAAGAGCAAAATTTGAGCGTTGGTTTCGCCCATTGTTCTTGAAAGTCTGTATTCATCATCAATTTCTGTTCCGTAGTCAGGGGCAGTACTGGCAATGAAATAGACAGGAATCGTTCCGCCTGTTGCAACAGTTTCCAGTTTATTTTCATGAGCGGTAATATTTGCGTCAATTTGTGCACAAGCTGCCGCTGTAATCATGTAAATCAGAATAAAATCTTGGTCGTTAAATCCGCCGCTGTTACCGAAATTTTCAATACTGATCCTGCCTGCGTCCGTCCAGTAACTCGTAAATAACGTGACGTTCATAAAAGAAGAATATTGATTCACAAGAGGCCAAGCTGCATGACCGGTAAAGCCGATGTATGCAACTTTTATTTTGTTTTGTTCCCATCTGTCCATGATATCGGTGTATTCCGGTGACACCTGAGCTTTTTTGCCTCTGGCTTCCGCGAGGAACATCAGCATATTTTCGGCGTAATCGAGTTGGATTTGTTCATACTTGTCCATTTCATCTTCGGAATAGTCCTCAGCGGCCTTATACAATGCAAAAAATGTATCAATTGTATCACTCGGGTATGCCGTGCTTGTCGTTAAATCCGGTGTGTCTCTGAAATCGAAGTATTCAGGGATAAGGGTTGATGCGCCGTTGCTATTTGCAACTGCGACAAGCGTGACACCGCTGTCGTGAGCAGCCTGAAAGGCGCCAAACTCTCCGAACAATTCTAATACTGTCATGTCAACGATGACAATATCGAATGTCGTTAAATCATAATCGCTAACCTCATTTTGATATCCGACCATCCAGTCAATGATGATTGTATGAATTTCAAAATCATCTTTGTAATACATTTGATCGTGCATGTCTGAAGAGACATGAATCATTTGAGCGCCCTTGTATCCGATATACAAAACATCGATTTTGTCATCCGTCCCCTGAATCAATACAGGAATCGGGTCGGCTGAGGCGACCGGAATTATCGGCGCCGTTGAAAATATCAGTGTTAAAAGTACAATGAATGTGCTGAATTTTTTAAACGAAATCATTATTCATCTCCATGTTTTATTTTTTATTTAGTCATTTTTTATTATTTTGATAAGTTCGGAAGTTTTGTTTGTTATCGGTTATTTTTATTGGTTATTTTTATCTGTCAATTAATGTCTGCTGTTCGCAATTTTAATTATTTTTTATTAATTGTTTTATTAATGTTTAATTTTTTTTTAATTAATTGTTTTATTTATTGTAAGTCATTTTGATAATATATGTTAGCTTTGCGTATAAATCGAAAAAAAAAGAAGGAGAACGTTTTTGGGCCGTTTCCTTCTTTTTATGTAAGTTGTTTCTTTTTTGTTCACCTTATTCAATCACTTTGTTCAGTCACTTTGTTCAAAGGTCATTGAATTGTTTTCAGGAACATATATCACACGCCCGTCTTCCAGGCGGTATGCCGTTCCGAGAACATCACCGATGCCCCCGCCGATCTGGTCTTCGGCGTTGATTTCAAAGATTTCGATTGTGTCGTTTATCTTTTGGATGATTTGCATGTTTTCCGCGCCGGGGTTTTTAACGATGGTGATATCACTGTCCGTTAATAATTCCGCGATGTTGAACGACATCACGAGCGCGACGAGCAAGGCAACGGCAAAGACCATGGCGACGTCAAAGACGTTCGCGACACTGGTCATCGGACTTCCGGGGTCATTGTCTTTGAATAAGCGGCCCCTTCTTTGTGAATAGTTTCTCACTTCTGTCCCTCCAAAGCGTTAATGATGTTGTCAATGTCTCGGGAGTCTTGCCAATACCATCTGTTTCTGACAATTGTCAGACTGAAACAGATGCCCGCTGCGAAAAGACCGACGACGGTTGTTGTAAAGGCAATCACTAAGTTCGTTGCCAGCGCTTCGATATTGCCGCTCGTCAATCCGATAAGAGCCGGTCCCAAGGGGATTAACGTTGCCATTAAACCAAGCATCGGGGCGACTGTTGTAATAAGTCTTGTTCTTTCAACGCGCTTCATCATTTTGGTTTCATAAGAATCCGCGAGTCTGTCAATACCGTCAAGTTCATTTTTTTCCGTGAGTTTGGCCACGTCAAACGCGAAAGAGAGCACATATTGCGTTTGATACTTCAATGTTCGCAATAAGGACGAGGCTTCTTCTAATTTATTTTCATTGCCGGATGTCATTAATTTGTAAACTTGTTTGATAACTTTGTTCAGTTCATCAGGCTGACGGTTGCGCCTTGTATATTCCGTCACGAATTCTCCCGCTAATATGAGGGACGTGATTGCCAAAATAATCAGCAAAATCATGACAGGGTACAATAACGAATTTGAAAAGATGTAGGTCACATAAGTAATGGTTGATGCAAAATCCGATAACAGAGCCATTTTTCTTCCTCCATTTATAAATGCAAATATGGAAACAGGTTTTTATTATTCATTTTTGTATTATTTTATTCGTTTCTCATTATATATATCATTCATTTTTGTATTAGGTTTACTCGTTCATTTTTGTATTAGGTTTACTCGTTCATTTTTGTATTAGGTTTACTCGTTCATTTTTGTATATGTTTATCATTCGTTTTTTTATTTACTTTGTATTTATTTCTGAATTCACAACGTGCTTTCGCTCTGTGATTCTTGTCAGAAGAGCGCCCAAGCAAATAACCGCGAATGCGCCGAAAATAATGATGAATTCGGCGTAGCCGAGTGGTGTTTCTGTCGTGGACCGAATTGCGCCGGCTTGACTGTATGCCGGAATGATGATTGCGGCAATCAGATAGAATAAGCCGATGAAAATCATAAGGGACCCGAGCGCATCAGGCGTTCCGTCAAAGCGTATGTGAAGAACCTTGCTGATTTTTCCGATATTTCTCATCACAAAGGTTGAAAGGATGATTGAAAACGCGAAAACAAGCCCCACCGCAAATCCGAGAATCACGCCCGCGACGTCGACAACAGTTGACAAACTGACGCATGAAACGAAAAGCGCGCTCATACAGACCGGGCACGGGAACGCTAAAATCAAAAAGGTCTTTTTAGAAATGTCACAACCGGCATTCCATTTCTTTATCGTTTGGATTCCGCCGAACAACAAAAGAAGCGCAAGCGCAATATGGATGGCGACGGCGTATGACGAACTCATGAAAGCCGTTACTTCAATCGCGTCCATGAAATATCCGGCGACTGTTCCAAGCCCTATATACATTATACTCAGCAAAATAACAATAGGCCATTTGATTCTTGAAAAGCCGCATCCAATGCCGTTTTTCAATCCGAATACAAAGACACTTGTTATAATTCCTATGACTATAAGTATTGCAGTTGTTTCTACCATAACCCTTCGGTTATGTTATGCCTTCTATATTAAGCTTGGGTTTTAGATTACATGTGTAACCTTTTAGGGTAACATATGTATTTGCCTATTTATCGCATGCTTGAGGCTATGTGTCGATCGTTTATTTTCATCGACAAAAATTATATAATATTATTTCATTGGTATAAAAATCTGTCAACCACGCTTCAATTCAGAGTCATCTGTTTCCTTTGAAACCCGAAATTCCTGTAATTCCTTCTTTTTCAAAATCAAAAACAATTGCGAAATTCTCGCCGCTTCTGAGGATAACTTTTCTCTCCTCAGTCACCCTTCCGCAAACGGCGGCTGTCATTTTTCCTTCGCGAAGCACTTGAAGACATTCTTCAACCTTATCAAGCGCCGCCGTAAACACAAATCCCGTCCCGGGATGCATTAAAAGCCAGCGCTCCATTGGGATTTCAGGCTCATTCGGGTGAATACACGGGCGAATGCTCGGGCGAATATCCGGGTGAACGATTCTGCTGATCTCTATGTCGGCGCCGGTGCCGCTGACTTCGCACAACATGCCGAGCGTTCCGATAAGCCCCGGATTGCTGATGTCTTTTCCGGCGGTGACCAGCCTGCGTTTTCCGAGGATTTGAGGCGCCTCATACATTTTACGGATAACGGCCGTGCTTTTCAATGAAACGGATTCAAAACTGTACGTCGAATTCGGCCCCGTCTGCCCTTCTAAGTCTATCGCGAAAATGACGGCGTCCCCCGGCTTTGCGGTGTCGCTTCTTATCAGCTCATCCTTTTTCGCGATGCCGGCAATCGCAACGGATAATGATTTCTCCCCTTCGGGATGCGTGTGCCCGCCGACAACGGGAACGCCGAACAGTTTGACGCCTTCAGCCATGCCGGCAAAGATTTCTTTAAAGGTTTCGGGGTCTGCCGAGGACACCACATCCACCATAGCAAGCGGCCGCCCGCCCATGGCGACAATATCGTTAATATTCACAATAACGGCTGTAAAACCCGCCCACCACGGGCTTTTCTCAACCAGACGCCCCCATATGCCGTCGGCCGCAAGCAGTATCACATCGCCGTTTCCGATGTCTATGGCTGCCGCGTCGTCGCCAAAATCGGCGACACAGCCGCCGTAAGCTTCCGCCGCGCGGTCAAAAATTCCGGCAATGGCAGCGATCGGCTTTTTGCGCGCCGTTCCGTCGAATGTACGGATGGCTTTGGCTATATTCTCTAATTCTTCCGGTGACATTTTCAGAACCGCCGTTTCAGTTATTATTGGATTTTATAATTTAATTTCATGTTGTATTTCATTGTTTGAATTATTTTTATTCACTTTTCACATTTCTCAATCGTTTTCAATTCCCGCCCGCGCCTTCTTTCAACGGATAAATCTTTTCCAATCAAGCCGTAAGCGTCTGACCGGCATTGGCGGCAGTGTCTCATTTGTTTGACATACGGCGCGCAAGCGTCTTGGACGGCTTTTCGTTCTTGTTCCGTCGGCGGCGTGATATCTTTAAAAGCCGCCTGATTGATCAGAGGCATGATATTCATGATGTAGACGCCCATCTCGTTCATTTTTTGAGCCAGTTCTATGATATGTTTGTCATTGATTCCCGGAATCAAGACGGTGTTGATTTTGACGGTCATGTTGGCTTCAACGGCTTTTTGAATGCCTTTCAGCTGATTTTCAATAAGGATTTCAGCGGCTCTTCGCCCGTCATACCTTTCCCCTTTGTAATGTATGTCGGCGATGATTTGTTTTTGGATATCGGGGTCAATCGCATTCATCGTGACGGTCAGCGTCTCAACGCCGACGGCGGCCAGTTCGTCAAACCTTTCCGCCAACAATAAGCCGTTTGTGCTGACGCAAAACGTCGCATCGGGGTATTTTTCGCGGACGAGTCGGAATGTTTCAAACGTTTCATTGTTGTCAAGCGGGTCGCCGGGGCCGGCAATGCCGACCACGTGAATGTAAGGGTTTTGTTGTAAAATCTCATCCGTCCGCTTCATCGCATCTTGCGGCGAAAGCACTTCGCTTGTCACGCCCGGGCGGCTTTCATTGACGCAGTCGAATTTCCGGTCGCAATAGTTGCATTGAATGTTGCAGGACGGGGCAACCGGCAAGTGAAGCCTGCCAAACGCGTGCTGCGCTTCCGGCGAGAAACACGGATGCTCCGCTATTTTTCGTTTCATTTCGCCGGCCATTGAACATTTTTTCAATTTACCACCTTTTTCAATTTACCGCCTTTTTCAATTTGCAACCTTTCAATTTGCTGCCTTTTCGATTTGCCGCCTTTTCGATTTGCCGCCTTTTCGATTTGCCGCCTTTTCGATTTACCGCCTTTTCAATTCGGCCATCGGTTCAGATAAGCATTTTTCCGATTTCGCGGGCTTTTTTCAGGACTTCCCCATCCGCCAAGACATCATCTTTGTCATGAAGCTTCATGCCGGTGACGGTTCCGGCGGGAACGCATCCGTGCCCTTTGAAAATGTATTCGATTCGTTCCGGCGTCTTGGCGTAATGGCCGGGGATATCGGCGCCCTGCGTGATGACAATGCCCAGTTTCTTGCCGGCCTGAAGGAAAGAGTTTCTGTCGGCGTCTTTTAAAGCGTAGCAGCGGTCGATGAACGTTTTTAATTGGCCGGTCATTTCGCCCATATAAATCGGCGTTCCGATGACAATGGCATCGGCCGTTTTCATTTCTTCAAACAGGACGGCCACGTCGTCACGGCGGACACAGCTTCCCGTTTTCCGGCAGGATTCACAGCCGAGGCAGCAACCGATGTTCATTTTCGCTAAATTGAAGATTTTCGTCTCGGCGCCTTTCGCTGCCGGTTCTTTCATCATTTCTTGCATCAGGAGGTCGGTGTTTCCGTTTTCCCGCGCGCTTCCAAGTATTCCGATGACTTTCATTTTACTCTTCTCCCGATCATTGATCTTTAATAAACCAACATCGGCATTTTATTTATTTGTTTTTCAATTCGTTCAATTCGTTCACAGGTATCCTTTATTATGAATATCGGTTCAGAATCTGCTGAGACATGAATGCCGGCAAAGGTTTTACAGTCCCAAAGTTTATATTCTAATCCTATCCTTTTACAATTAGAAAGTTAGGAGTTTCCATGTCTGTCCAATATGTTTCCAACCCCGAATTACCGATCATTAAAAAGGATTGGGCGGGAAACCCCAAAAAAGGCAGCTCATTTTTGAATGAGAGACCGGATCGGATGAGCGTGTTTAAGTTTGCCAAATCCAGGCTTCACAATCCGCAGAGACTGGAACGAAAAAATGATACGTATCATGCCGGTTTTTGTCCGAATGAAGATTTTATGAATTCCGATGAGGATATGATTGTTTGGCTCGGCCACGCTTCTTTTTTTATCCGTTTGGGCGGCGTGACATTCCTGACGGATCCGTCTTATTACAGTTTCCCGGCACGGCGGCGGCGGGTTCAAATTCCTTGCGATGTTGAAAACTTCAAGTTCGCCGATTATGTTCTTATTTCTCATATGCATCACGACCATGCCGATATCCGTTCACTTCGCAAGATTTTCAAAGCCAACAAAAAAACGCAAGCGCTGCTTCCGCTCAACGCGCGGACTTACATCAAATATTTTATGAGAAAATATCAGGAAGCCGGCTGGTACCAGCAGTATAAAACAACGCCGGAAGTTGAAGTCTATTTCATGCCGAGTTTCCATTGGTCCCGAATGCACATTTTTGACGGCAACAATTCTCTGTGGGGCAGTTTCATCATCAAAGGCGGCGGCAAAACCATCTATTTCGGCGGCGACACGGCATGGGGCACCCATTTTGAAGAAATCGCCAAACTTTTCCCGTCCATCGATTACGCGATCATGCCGATTGGCGCTTATACGCCCCGTTACGTTGCGGGGTCCGCTCACATCTCTCCCGAAGAGGCCGTCGGCGCGGCGAAAATTCTCGGCGCCAAACATCTGATTCCGATGCATTACGGCACTTATCCGCTCGGAATGGAACCAATCGGGGAACCGTATCGCAAAATCTGTCAATTGGACAAAGAAGGAAAAATCAGCGGCAGTTTGAATTGCTTGGATGTCGGCGAAGAATTGCCGATTTAAGTTTTTCCGCCGGCTATTTTTTTCCGTTTTCCGATATATTTATAATGTTTTTCATCCCATCTGAATATTAATCTGATTATAAATTCGATTATAAGTCCGATTATTTCAGTCCGATTATCATCAGTCCGATTATCATCAGTCCGATTATCATCAGTCCGCTTATCATTAATCCGCTTATCGCAAACCTGCTTATCGTTAACTTGCTTTCACTAATCAGCTTACCACTAATCCGCTTATTAAACGCCATTTTCTTTACAGGGATTCAAAATGAATGAAAAAGAGATTCAATACGTTTTTTCAGACATGGACAACACATTGTTTGATTTTGTCCACGCCAAAGTCAAGGCTTGCGCGGCCGTTGTGGACCGGATTGGTACAGGTGAACCTCTTGAAATGCTTTCTTATTTCCTGCGCGGCGTTTACGGTTTTGAAAATTTGGAAAACATTGAAGATTACCTGAGGGAAAAATCAGTTTTTACCGCGCCTCTTTTTGAAGAGTGTTGCTGCATTTACGAGGACATGAAAGTCGAACACGTCGAACTATATGACGGCGTTCTTGACACAATCCGCTCTGTTAAAGACATGGGCTGTTCCTTCGCAATCGTAACGGACGCCGACACCGAGAACGCTTACCGCCGTCTCAAACGCGTCGGCTTGGATGGCATCGTGGACGACGTTGTCGCTTATGACATGTCCGGCAAGAAAAAGCCCGACCTCGGCGCGTTTGAATTCGCTCTCAATCGCTCAGGCGCGTCGGCAGACGAATCCATGTATATCGGCGACAGCTTGCGCCGCGACATCGCGCCGGCTAAAAAAATAGGCATGGTGACGGCTTACGCGGCTTACGGCGACCGGAACGATAATGACCGCGACTTCTATTTTGAACCCGATTACAAGTTGAATCATATCGGGGAGATTTTAGAGATAATTCAGAGCCGGCGCAAAGGGAATTGAGATGGCGGTTTTTGTCAAAAAGGGGACAAAGATATGGAGAAATTATCAAGAGATAAATTGGACATCGCATTAGATTCTTTGAAAAAGCTTCGAAAAGAAAGTGCCTACAGAGGGCACATTCCGGATAAAATGGCATGTTGCTATGGTCCCATCTTCTCGGCGCAATACCGCATTAACCATGTTCCGGGTGAGTATGTCTGTCCAAATTGTGGAAAATGTTTCGGCAGCGGCAGGATAAAAGACGCGGTCACGGATGAGCAGAAATTCCAAATAAGTGTATCGAAAATGGATTTCGATGAAATATTTAATGCATATAATAAATGTATAAAAGTAGGATTCGACGTTGTGTTGGAATTGCAATGCTCCGAATGTCGTCTGAAGGAATTCGAACCTTTTTCTGCTAAACGTTTTCTGGAGGAATACGAACTCGTTTCTGCTGTATTCAGGTTCCGCGGATCTGAAGAAGAGGAATATACCGTCAGCTATCCGCAGATGAGGAGTGAGGACTTGGGCGAAGATAAAGCCTTATCATCAGAGAAACACTTCTACCCGTGGCAATACACTCTCGCCATTGCATTCTTAACAGATGTAATAGCCATCGAAAATGGGACAAAACCCGATGAAGCTTGTCGCAAATGGCTCGACAATATCGCTAATAGCATTTTGTACGAGGGCAAACCTTGGTCTATTGTGGACGAATCCATAAAAGGTATCCTCGGACTTTCATTAAAGAGAACGGTTTGATGATACTGCCGATGAACGCGGTGTTCAAACAGGGGTGAGAGGATATGGAAAAACTATCAAGAGGGAAATTGGATGCTGCGTTGGATTCTTTGAAAAAACTTCGAAAAGAAGAGGCGGACGGCGGACACTTCCCGATTATACTTTGCTATTCTCCCGGTCTAGATTTCATAATACCTGAGTATTACCTCAGAGACAGTGTTCCAGGCGAGTATGTCTGCCCAAAATGCGGGAAATGTTTCGGCACAGGTGAAAAAAAAGAAACGGTCATAGGTGTGAGAGGATACAACTTCATAGTATCGAAAAGAGACTTCGATGAAATATTTGAAGCATACAACATATGTATAAAAAAAGGATTTGATGTTGAGTTTGAGTTACATTGCAGTAACTGTTGTCTGAAAGATGCTCTCCCTTTTGCTGTATTTAAGTTCCGTAAATCCAAAGAAGAGGAATATACTGCCAGCTATCCGCAGATGAGGAACGAGGACTCGGGCAGAAATGAAGCCCTAATATCAGAGAAACACTTCTACCTGTGGCAATATGCTCTCGCCATTGAGTTCTTAACCGAAGTGGTTGCCTGCGAAAATGGAACAAATCAGGACGAGGCATGTCTCAAATGGATTGTCAATGTAATTAGTAGAGGATTGTACATGAATGAAAGCAGAATGGAGACGAAAACTCGGTGGTTTACTATCGAAAAATCCATAAAAGGCATCCTCGGCTTTTCTTTTGAGAGGCAGGTTTGATGATGTTGCCGGCGAATGCGGTGTTTGAACTGACCGCAAGGTGCAACCATCGCTGCTTTTTTTGTTCATGTCCGTGGGAGTATTCGGTCGACCGCCCGACCAAAGAATTGTCCGCCGACGAATGGAAACAAATAATGAGACGTTACAAAATGCACGGCGTGTCTCACGTCTCATTCACGGGAGGAGAGGCAACTCTATGTGATTATCTGCCGATGCTCATTGAATACGCGTATGAAATGGGCTATGCAATAACTATGATAACGAACGGGCGCGCCGTTGACGATACTCTCCTGAACGCCGTCAAAAAATGTGGCGTCCTTATGAGTGTCAGCGTTCCGGGACTGGAGACGTTTGAAGAGCACACGGGCGTTGACAACATAGACAATGTGCTGTCGCTGTTTGAAAAATGCAGGGACATGGGGATAAAAACGGTCGCCAACATTGCCGTGACAAAGAAGAATCTGCCGGAATTGTATGAAAACATCTCGTATCCGATACTTAGCGGAGCGGAATATGTCCTTCTCAACCGTTTTCTGCCGGGCGGAAGAGGAATGAAGAACACGGAATATATGTTAAGCAACGATGAGCTCAATGAGATGTTGGATATCGCGGAAGAAGTATTGACGCGGGCGGGGGTTAATGGGCACATCGGCACTGAACTTCCGTATTGCGTTGTCAAAAATCCCGAAAAATACAAACGATTGCATGTCGGACACAAATGCGGTGCAGCAAAATCATTTTTCATCACTGACCCTGAAGGATATATCAAAGTGTGCAATCATTCACCGCACAGGGTTTGCCACTGGACAGAGATTGAGACGTTGGACAAAAATGAGTATTGGCAGCGTTTCAGAAAAGGCGATTACCTTCCCGAGATGTGCAAAGGATGCAAATATTTGGATGTATGCGACGGAGGCTGCCGCGAAGCGGCACATGTATTTCACGGGCGGACAAACGACCCCGATCCATGTTTCGTCAAAGACCATTCCCCGTTGTTATATCCTCGATAACCCCGATAACCCTATGGGATTTTTTTAACCGTATGTAATTCCATACAGTTAAAAATACATACGGGCGGTTTGTTCTTCGCAAAAACGGTTATGGGTCCCAAACCCCATGTTTATGAGGGTCTGAAAACAAGGCGACCTCTCTTCTCATTTTTAAATCTCACTTCAAACGGACACAAACATGAATACCGATGCGAATAGAAAACACTATCTTCTGAAAGACGTTATATAAAAATGAAATAAAAAACGTCATTATTATAGAACCCTTGTGGAGATTTAATATGAGCGAAAAATTCAGATGTTTCGGCGACACGCCGCTGTACGCGTCCTATCACGATGATGAATGGGGCCGCCCTGTTCATGACGACCGCAAACTGTTTGAAATGCTGATTTTGGAAGGCGCGCAAGCGGGCCTGTCGTGGATAACCGTTCTTAAAAAGCGAGAGTCGTATCGAAAGGCTTTTGACGGGTTCGACCCCCAAAAAGTTGCTCTTTACAACGAAGCGAAAGTCGAAGAGCTGATGGCAAACGAAGGCATCATCAGGAACCGTTTAAAAATCAACGCGGCAATCATCAACGCCCGGCTTTTCTTAGAGGTCCAAAAGAAGTACGGCAGCTTTGACAAGTTCCTTTGGGCTTACGTTGACAACAAACCGTTATTGGGCAATCCCAAAAAATTCGAGGATTATCAGGCAAGCACGCCGCTATCCGATCAAATAAGCAAAGACTTAAAAAAGATGGGCTTTAAGTTTGTCGGCTCGACCATCATCTATGCTTTTATGCAGGCGGTCGGCATGGTCAATGACCATTTAGTGGATTGCTTTGTCTACAAGGAATTGACGAACGCGAAGACAGAATGAGAAGACGAATGAGAACCGATATATCTGAATTGAAATTTACAGACCGTATTGAATGTTGTTGAATTCAACACCTTTCATTTATTTTTTGTCTTCTCTGTTCTCCGTTATATCTCATTCATTCTTTTTCTGACAATATCGAATCCTTCTTTGTCCCGTTTCCTGCCGCAGCGGTTAATAAGACTCCAATGGTGACGGATCAAATCAAGATACTGCCGGTCTTTCGTCAGTTCATACCGCGTCAAGTGTACGCAGGCTTCCACGACCGAATAAAACCCGCGGTTCACAATAAACCCTTCTTTCTCGAGATTTAAAACAATGAAATCGGCGGGTTCAATGTCAATGATAACGGAATCTTCGGCCTCTGTTCTTTCAACGCATTTGAACAAAACGACGCGGTCGGCTTTTTTCAAAAAAGGAATTACCGCCGTCACGGGGGAGGCGGATTTTTCATCAATGTACACGACGTTCTCGAATTCCTCTTCTTTTAAGTCATAAAAAGTTGAGGTCGCGAATAAAACGGCGTCATCCGTCATGTTGGCGGCAAAAAAGTCTTCACGCGTCAGGTTTTCACACGTTTTTGAACCTTTGAAGAGGTGAAGAAACATACGGTTGTTTTTCCAAATGATTCCAAACGGTGCGGCGTTTGATGAAAGTTTATCGCCGGCGGCGGCATCATTTCTTGTTGTCAGAATCAGTTCGGAAATGCCTTCGGATATTCCGAACTTCGCCATCTTTTCCAGATTTTCCGCCGTCTCCCGCATTTTGACACCGTCTTCTTTTTTTAAAACATTCGATATGGGAATTCCATATGAAGATTCTATGAAAATTCTATGAAAATTCTATATGAAACATCCTTTATTTAAAGTTGGGGAAAAAGAAGCGCCTGTTTTTGAAAAACGCACGTGGCGCGGGATGAATAAATCGCCGTTGTTTTTCGGAAAATGACGCACTTCTCCATTGTTCTCCGTTGAATACAGGACACAAACTTAATAACGAATCAATGATTTTTAAACCCCTATTCATCAATAATCTATTCAATAATCTAATAAAACAAACGATAAATACGATTTAAACAAACGATTCATTTTTTATTTCACATTTATTAATCAAAATATATTAAAACAGGGGCAATCGACATGGAGTACCATCTTAAATGTATAGAATGCGGCGCGGAATTCGGCAAGACCGAAATTATTTACACCTGCCGCAAATGCGACGGGCTGCTTGACGTGATTTACGATTACAGCGAGATTAAAAAGAATATGGACATGGAGAAATTAAAGACAGCTCCGCCGTCCGTTTGGAAATACAGGGATTTGCTTCCGATTGCTATTGACCCGGTCAGCATCCGCGAAGGCGGCACCCCGCTTTACAAATGCGACCGCCTCGCCGAAAAAATCGGTATCAAAGAATTATACGTCAAACACGAAGGGATGAACCCGACCGGCTCTTTCAAAGACCGCGGGATGACCGTCGGCGTCTCCAAAGCGATTGAGCTCGGCATGAAAACGGTTGCCTGCGCATCCACCGGAAACACGTCCGCGGCTCTTGCGATTTACGGCGCGAAAGCAGGTATTCCGTCGGTTGTTTTGCTTCCGGCAGGAAAAGTCGCTCTCGGCAAAATCGGCCAAGCCCTGATGCACGGCGCCAAAGTCATCATGATCAAAGGAAATTTCGATGACGCGCTGCTGCTTGTTCGCGAATTGTGCGAGCAGGAACCGATTTATCTGCTCAACTCGGTCAACCCCTACCGTTTGGAAGGGCAAAAAACCATCGCCTTTGAAATCATCGACCAGCTCGGCTTTACCGTGCCCGACCGCGTTGTTTTGCCTGTCGGAAACGCCGGAAACATCACCGCGATTAACAAAGGCTTCAAAGAATTCATGACGCTTGGAATCACGAACAGGCGGCCGAAGATGACGGGTATTCAAACAGAAGGCGCCTGTCCGATTGTCAAGGCTTACAAAGCCGGCGCCGACAACATCACGCCCGAAAAGAACCCCGAAACCATCGCGACTGCTATTCGTATCGGCGACCCGGTGAACGCCAGAAAAGCCCTCATCGCGATCAAAGAATCCGGCGGCATGGCAGAATCCGTCACAGACGACGAACTGATTCAGGCTCAAAAAGATTTGGCGCAACTCGAAGGAATCGGCGTCGAACCGGCAAGCGCAACATCCGTCGCCGGTCTTCGAAAACTGGTTGAGGCGGGACTCATTTCCAAAGACGAAACCGTCGTTTGCGTCACGACCGGTCATCTCCTCAAAGACCCCGAGGAAGTCATCAGCGTCTGCGCCGAGCCTGTCACCGTTGAAGCGAATCTGGACGCTTTGAGAAAAGCCGTTTTGGGATAAACGAAGCGGAATAAAACAAAAAAATCACATTATTTGGGAATCACATCGGTGAAAATATGCAAGAGGACTACGATATACACAAAACCGAAGCAAAATGGCAGGAAAAATGGAGACAGGAAAAGCTTTTTGAAGCCGATTCCATAAGCGGCAAAGAAAAATACTTTATCACCATCCCCTTCCCGTACTTAAACGGCAACCTGCACGCGGGACACACCCGCACATTCACAATCGGCGACGTCGTTGCGCGTTACAAACGCATGCAGGGCTACAACGTCCTCTACCCGATGGCTTTTCACGTCACGGGAACGCCGATTGTCGGTTTGGCGGATTTGATTTGCGAAAAAGACGAAACCACGATGAAAGTTTACACCGAGCTTCACGGGATTCCGGCGGACATTCTGCCGACACTGAACGAGCCCGAAAAAATCGTGGATTATTTCAAAGTCGAAGCCGAACACGCCATGAACATTATCGGATATTCCATTGACTGGCGCCGTAAATTTACGACCATGGACCCGGCTTTTCAGAAATTTATCGAATGGCAGTACCACACTCTCTATGACAAAGGCCTCATTGTCAAAGGCTCCCACCCCGTCAAATGGTGCCCCCATGACAAGAATCCCGTTGAAGACCACGACATCCTTCGCGGCGAAGAGGCGACCCTTGTCGAATACACCTTCATAAAATTCAGGTACAAAGACACTATTTTTCCCTGCGCCACACTCCGGCCGGAAACGGTTTACGGCGTGACAAATCTGTGGCTGAATCCTGAAATTTCCTACGTCAAACTGAAAATGGAAAAAGACGGGTTGGAAGAATACTGGGTCGTCAGCAAAGAAGCGTATGAAAAACTGCTTTACACAGACTGGAATGTCGAATTCTTGGAAGACGTGGACGCCGCCGGTCTCATCGGTCAAAAACTCAAAAACCCCGCCACCGACAATATGATTCCGATTCTGCCCGCCTCGTTCGTTCGCGGCAACAACGGCAGCGGCGTTGTGATGAGTGTGCCCGCGCACGCGCCTTACGATTATTTGGCGCTGAAAGATTTGGCGAAAGATTCGGCAAAAGATTCGACATCACAAGCCTCGACATCACAAGTCACGACATCCCAAGATTTGGCCGTATACGGCCTCAGCGCGCAGGACATTTTGGCGATCAAACCGATTCAAGTCATTGACGTTCCCGATTACGGCGAAACGCCTGCCGCCGAAGCGGTTGCGGAACTGGGCGTCACTGACCAACAAGACCCGAGAGCCGAAGAGGCGACAAAAATCGTTTATCGGCGCGAATTCCATGGCGGAACGCTCAAAGACATCACCGGCAAATACAAAGGCATGCCGGTTGCAAAAATCAAAGACCGACTCACCCAAGACTTTATCGCTCAGGGCATCGGCAGTCTTTTTTACGAATTCAGCGAACCCGTTCAATGCCGCTGCGGCACGATGTGCGTTGTTAACATGGTCAAAGGGCAATGGTTCCTGAATTATTCAAGTCCTGAATGGAAAGATGACGTTTACAAATGCCTCAGCATGATGGAAATCATTCCGCGTGAAATCCGAACGGAATTTGAAAACAAAATCGACTGGCTCAAAGACAAGGCTTGCGCCCGAACAAAGGGTCTTGGCACGAAACTGCCGTGCGACCCGCGCTGGCTGATTGAGTCGCTTGGCGATTCCACTGTCTACATGGCTTATTACACAATTGCCGATGACATCAACAACGGAACGGTCACGCCCGAAATGATGACGCGTCCGTTTTTGGATTACCTTTTCTTAAACATCGGAACAGCAGAAGCGGCGGCGGCTTCAGGCGGGCCTTCTGTTGACCGGATTCGCAAATTGAAAGAAGAATTTAACTATTGGTATCCGGTAGACCTTCGCTCTTCAGGAAAAGATTTGGTGCCGAACCACCTGCTGTTCTTTTTGTTCCACCACGTGGCGATGTTTGATGAATCCATGTGGCCAAAATCCATCGCCGTCAACGGTTTCGTGTCGCTCGAAGGGCAAAAGATGAGCAAATCCAAAGGTCCGATTTTGACGCTGAAAGAAGCGGTTGACAAGTACGGCGCCGACGTGACGCGCATGTATATCCTGTCCGCCGCCGAGCAAACGCAAGACGCGGACTGGCGGCGCGAAGGCATCGAATCGGCCAAAACGCAGATCGCTCGCTTCTACACGTTTGTCAGACAAGTTGTCGAAAGCGGCTGCGCAATTCCAAACGGCGCTGACAAAAAGCAGATTGACCGGTGGATTGAAAGCCGGATTCAAAGATACATCGGCGAAATCAACGCCGCTCTCGCGTTAATCCACACCAGAAACGCCATTCAGAATGCCTTTTTCCTGATTTACAACGATATCAAATGGTATCACAAAAGAGGCGGTGAACAGTGTTTGGCAGACGTCGTCGAAACGTGGACAAAGCTGATGGCGCCTTTCACGCCCCACATTTGTGAAGAAGTGTGGGCTGAACTGGGACACCCGACATCCATTTCTTCTGTGCCGTACCCGGCTGAAAACCCCGACTTGATTGACGAGGCGGCCGAAGCTGCCGAAAACATCATCATCAAAACGCTTGAGGACATCGAAGAAATCATCCGCGTGGCGAAAATCGAGCCGAAAAAGGTGTACCTTTACACAACGCCCGAATGGCGCGTAACGATTCTTCAAAAAGCCGCCGAAATTGCGGCGGTGTCTCTTGAATCTTCAGCGGCTTCTCTTGAACTTGCGTCGCCGTCTCTCGAAGTTGAGCCGGCCGAAACGGTTGAGGACATCGAAGAAATCAAAGACACGGTTCAACCCGCCCGCAATCAAAGCGTCGTGGACATGAAAGAACTCATGCAAAAGTGTATGGCAGAGCCTGCCATTCGTTCCCGCGGCAAAGACGCGCAGAAATATATTCAAAAAGTCGCCGGCGACATCCGTGGCTCGTCCATTGATGCTGTATTTAAATATTTGGAAGCGAATTTGGATGAAAAAGCGGTTTTGGAAGAAGCCAAACCGTTCTTTGAAAAAGAACTCGGCTGCCCCGTAGAAATATTCAGCGCCGAAGAAATCGACGCCGGAAACGCGTATGACCCCGCGAAGAAATCCGGATTTGCCGAGCCCGGCAGACCCGCGATTTATATCGAGTAAGGCGCGATGAGACAATGAGACAATGAGAAAATCACAGCGGGAACAAGCATATTGATCCCGCTTTTGTTATTTTATTGAATCTGTATCTGTTTTTTATTTCATTGAATCGGTTTTTATTCTATTGAATCTGTATCTGTTTTTTATTCTTTTGAATCGGTTTTGTTATTTGTTATCGTATTAATGCCGCTTTCGCTTTCGCTGTCCCCTTAACTCGCTTTCTCTATTCTCTTAACTCGCTTTCTCTATTCCCTTAACTCGCTTTCTCTATTCCCTTAACTCGCTTTCGCTATTCCCTTAACTCGCTTTCGCTATTCCCTTAACTCGTTTTCGCTATTCTCTTAATTCGCTTTCGTTATCCCCTTAACTCGCTTTCGCTGTTCCCTTAACTCGCTTTCGCTATTCCCTTAACTCATTTTCGCTGTTCCCTTAACTCGCTTTCGCTGTTCCCTTAACTCGCTTTCGCTGTTCCCTTAACTCGCTTTCGCTGTTCCCTTAACTCGCTTTCGCTATTCCCTTAACTCGCTTTCGCTATTCCCTTAACTCGCTTTCGCTATTTCTTGATTGCTTTCGCTATTTGTTATTCATTTGTTATTCTCTTGATTCCGTTTTCGCTATTATATTAATCCCGATTCCATTATCAAATGCCATGCCGGAATTGACAAAATGGAGGCGACTGTTGCTAAAAACGTGGCGGCGGAAATCAATTTGGTATCGAATCCGTAAATTTCGGCATAGATGATGGGTGTCAGCGCCGGCGGCATCCCGGCTTCGATGATGGCGACTTTTTTATCCAATTCCGCAAGCTGAAAAAGCGGCAGGGCTAAGATTCCGGCGATCGGCATGATAAATAGCTGAATCACGGTCACGGCGACAGCGGGAATGAAGGCGATTTTTAAGTATTTTCCTGACAGAGAAATGCCAAGCGACAGCATAATCAAAGGAACGACGAGCCCCGAAAGCAGTTCCAAGATGCTTGAGAGGAGGGATGGCGCCATGCTCATGTCAACGCCGAGCAAAATCAAAACAAGAGCCAAGGCCCACGCAATTGCCGGCGGGAATTTCAACAGCTATTTAACGACATTTACCTTATGGCCGCCGACTTTAGAACCGAGATACGCGGCGAGGCCGACGATGAGAAACAGACTGGCGACATCACAAAAAATCGCCCGCGTGAAGCCTTCGGTGCCGTAAAATCCCGCAATAATGGGAAAGCCCATAAAGGCGGTATTGCTGCAGGCGCCGACCAAAATAAAAGCGGCGAGCGATTTCGGCTGCAATTTGAGAATCTTTTTGCCGACAACATAAGACAAAAAAACAGCGAACAAAGACACAAGCATAAAAAAAATCGTCAGCTTAAAAAACGACGCCAGTTCATCCGCATGCACATTCCTGAGCATCGAATTAAAAATAAGGGCGGGAATGCCGATATAAAGAACAACGTTATTCAAAGCCACTTTATCTTTTTCGGCAAGGAGGCCGATTCTTTTGAGAAAATAGCCCGTGAGGATTAAAAAAACAATGACAAGAATAATATCCATACGTTATCGCTTCGGCTCACATTTTTTAAAATAGGAATTATTAGTCTGGCTCTTCAACTTATATAAATCTAATTTACGGCAAATGATAACGGCAAATAATTGCGGTAAAAGAATGGCGGCAACAGTGGTGGCAACAGTGGTGGTGGCAGTGGCGGCAGCAGTGGTGGCAGGAGCAGTGGCGGAAGTAGTGGCGGTAGCAGTGACGGCAGCAGTAGTGGCAGCAGTGGCAGAAGCAGGAGCAGTGGCAGAAGTAGGAGCAGAGGCAGAAGCAGGGGCAGTGGCGGCAGCAGTGGCGGTAGCTGTGCCACGTTCGCGAAGCGAACGGCTATTTCAAAAAAAAGCAGATGCATGTGGTTAGTTCCTGATGGCAGGTGGCAGTCAATGCTGGTGGCAGTCAATGCTGGTGGCAGCCAATGCAGGTGGCAGTCAATGCAGGTGGCAGTCAATGCTGGTTGCAGCCAATACAGGTGGCAGTCAATGCAGGTGGCAGTCAATGCAGGTTGCAGCCAATGCAGGTGGCAGCCAATGCAGGTGGCAGCCAATGCTGGTGGCAGTCAATGCTGGTGGCAGTCAATGCTGGTGGCAGTCAACGCAGGTGGCAGTCAATGCAGGTGGCAGTCAATGCAGGTGGCAGCCAATGCAGGTAGCCAATGCAGGTGGCAGTCAATGCAGGTGGCAGCCAATGCAGGTGGCAGCCAATGCAGGTGGCAGTCAATGCAGGAAGTAGCCACATGCATCTGCTTTTTTTTGAAATAGCCGTTCGCTTCGCGAACGTGGCACAGCTACCACCACTGCTGCCACCGCCACTGCTGCCACCGCCACTGCTGCCACCGCCACTGCTGCCACCGCCACTGCTACCATCGCCACTGCTGCCGACGCTGTTACAAATCTTCAATTAATAAGTCAAACGCGGGTGACCATTCGGTCAATATAAAAAAAGTTAAAAGAAGTTAAAAGAAGTTAAAAAAATATAAAAAACAAAAAGAGCCGCGGCCGTATCAAACGGCGGCCGCGTTCCCCATCTTTTAAAATCGTTAAAGGGTTTTCAAGAACTCATCAAATCTGTCCAACGCGATTTTGATATCATCGCGAGACGTTGCGTAGGCGCATCTCAGGTGCCCTTTTCCGGCTTCACCGAACGCGGTTCCCGGAATCGTGATGACACGCTGGGCGGCGAAAAACTTGTCGGCGAATTCTTCTGAGGTGAGTCCCGTTGATTTAATGGATGGGAAGGCGTAGAACGCTCCTTTGGGTTCAAAACAATCAAGGCCGAGTTTGTTGAAACCGTCCGTGATTAAAATACGGCGGCGGTTGAACTCTCTGACCATGGATTTCATTTCGTCCTCGCCGTTTTTGAGGGCTTCGAGGCCGCCGATTTGAGACGTGATCGGCGCGCACATCATACAATACTGATGAATCAGCATCATGGCGGCAATCAGCGGGGCGGGCGCTAAGATGTAGCCGAGGCGAAGTCCCGTCATCGCATATGATTTTGAAAAGCCGTTGAGGATGATTGTACGTTCACGCATGCCGTCGATTATGGAAAATGGGGCGTGTTCGCCTTCGTAGGTGAGGCATTCGTAAACTTCATCAGAGATAACGACCAAATCGTGTTTTTCGATGATGGGCGCGATGGCTTCGTAATCTTTGCGCGTCATGACGGCGCCCGTGGGATTATGAGGATAATTGATGATAATCGCTTTTGTTTTTTGCGTGATTTTCGCTTCCAACTCTTCCGGTTTGATTTTGAAGTCGTCTTCCGCTCTTGTCGGCACGACAACGGGGACGCCGCCGCCGAGAACAATTTCGGGCACGTAGGCGACATAAGTCGGCTGGACGATTAAAATCTCGTCTCCCGGATTTATGACGCAGCGAATGGCAATATCCAACGCTTCGCTGACGCCGGTCGTAACAAGAATTTCAGAGGCGGGGTCGTAATCCAGTCCGTACTCCCGTCTGTATTTCTTTGAAATCTCTTCGCGGAGTTCGGGGATACCGAAATTAGATGTATAAGAGGTTTGGCCTTTTTCCAATGAATGAATGCACATTTCGCGGATATGCCACGGGGTGACAAAGTCAGGCTCACCGACGCCGAGCGAAATCACATTCTCGACGCCTGCCGCGATGTCGAAGTACTTGCGAATGCCGGACGGCGGCACATTCTTCATTTTATGCGTGATGTATTTTGAATAATCGAGCTGATCCACCTTTCGGGGGGATGATTTAGGTATTTCTGTCATGATAATTGCTCCTCACGGCGAAACTTGCTGTCTTTTAAATTCTCCGGGCTCTTCCATGATGACGCCGTCTTCTTTGTATGTTTTTAAGATGAAGTGCGTCGATGTGTTTTGGACTTGGTCGAGCGTCGCAATTTTGTCCGCGACGAAGAACGCGACGTCTTTCATTGTTTTTCCGAAAACCATGAATTCCAAGTCGTAATCCTCTCCGGAGAGGAGGCGAAGCGATTTGACTTCGGTGAATTTGCAAATGCGGTCGGCAAGTTTTTGGTAGCCGTGGCCGCGTTCGAGTAATACCTTAATTTGGACAAACGCGTAAACATACGGATTTTCGACTATATCCCAATCAATGATGGCTTTATAGCTCCGAATCACGCCCGCCGCTTCCAGCGTCCGAATCATTTCTCGAACCTCAGCCGGCGGAATTCTGGTGAGTTCTGAAATATCTTCGGGAGTTGCTTTCGCATTTTGTTCCAAAATTTCAAGAACATCTTGTGTTTGTTTATCCATTTCTGTTGACTCCTATTGAGCACTGCCGAAAACAATGTCTTTTCCAAAAAAACAATCGCGCGGAAAGACGAAGGAAAATTCGGCATAAAATTAGAATAAATCAAGCTATATAAAGGGAACGAGCATGAAAAATAACGGTGACGATTTGTAATACATAATTTCGGTATTTCAGACACAATGCTTGAATTTTTCAGGCACAGTCCCGTTATTTCAGGCACAATGCCTGTATTTTGCAGACATAATCGTCATTTTACTTTCCGGCGAAATAAATCCACTCATCGTAGTTTGTTTCATTATCGCGGTTATCAATAATTTCGCCGGCAACGCCCAATGATTTCAAATAATCGGCAACCCAAACGGCTTCATGTTCGGCTCGCAGCGTCAGCAGCAAAAACCCCCCCTGCTTAAGCATTTTCAAGGCTTCGCCTGCAATTGAAAACCATAACTCTTTGTTGAATTCGTAAATCGTTCCGATCATAAAACCGATAACGGTGTCAAACGTTTCGGCATCCAAATTTTTAGATAGCGCCGTCGCGTCCATTACAATTGTCTTTTCCGGCTTCAAGACACCATGGGCGAGTCCGATACATACGTCTTCGGCATTGATATCCACCGAGAGCGGCACAATTCCTTTTTCATATAAACCCAGCGTTGACATGCCGTTGCCGCAGCAGATTTCAAGGACTCTGAACTCCGGCGCCAAAAACGCTCTTCCGCTTTCTTTCACCGCCGGCAATCCGGCAACCTTTTGAAGAACCGCCGCCGCTTTTTGAACGCGGCTTTTGGAATAAACGGAATCATAAGAAGGCAAAAGCGCTCCTGATTCTTGGAAAAAAGAGAGCGCCGTTTTTGAATAGTATTCAATCACATCGTCAACCAATTCTTTTTCAGAAATGCAAATTCGGTGAACGGGGGCGTCGTTTGCGGTTGCGTTGTTTGCGGTTGTGCCGCCATTGGTTGCGCCGCCATCGGTTGCGCCGCCATTGGTTGCGCCGCCATTGGTTGCGCCGCCCGCGAATTGCGGCGCTGTCAGTTCCGAAATGATTGATTGAAACGCGCGTTTTGCGCCGGCATCCGAAACGGCAGGCGTGAATACAAGACAATTGCCTGTATCATTGCACGCGGGGTCGTCGCTCGGCCGCCGTTCAACCAAAACAAAGCCTGTGATTGCCGCTTGAAGATTCACGTCTGTCACAGAAGATACAGAAGCCGGCGTTTTCTCATTATCCGCCGGCGTCTCGTCTGTCAATATAACTGTTTCAAAATCAAATATGCCGGCCTTCTTCATTTCGGCCAGCTCGCGAAGCTGTTCCATTCCGGCAAAAAGAAAACGTTGGCTTTGGAAGTTTTCTTCCGTCAGGTAAAAGTCGGCGCTGATTCCGAGTTTATCTGAAAAAATGCGCGAGAGGCGAGTCATTTTCGCCGATGTTGTCACATTCGCCGCAGTTATCACGTTTGCTGCTGTTGTTCCTGTTGTCTCGTTCTCAGCAGTTGTTCTATTCGTCTCGTTCGTCATATTCGTCACAGGCGCTCACCTCTTCTGAATTGCCGAGAAATACATTTTCCCCGGCTTATGCGTTTGTTTTTCGAAGCAGCGCGAAGTGGGCGATTAAGGCTTCCAATTGGATTTTTTCGTTCGCGCCTTCGGATATTCTGAAGTCCGCTTCGCCGACCGCGTCGACCAGACGGATCATTTCGTTGTCGGATAATTCTTCGGCTTTGAGCAGGGCGCGGTAAATTTGGTTTAAAACGTCATCGGCGGATAATCCTTGGTCAAAAACCAATGCGTTCAGTTTGTCGCGCGCGTCTTTGAATTGACCGGCCAGCGCCGTGTTGATCAAATCGGAAATGTCTTCGGGGCGGGCCGTTGCCGTAATTTTATAAACGGTTTCTTCGTCGATGTCTTTTTGAATGAACGCGGCCGCTTGCAAGGAGTTGACGGCTTTTCTCATGTCGCCGCCCGCGACGTAAACCATCGCTTTGGTGCCGCCGTCGGTGATAGTCAGCCCTTCTTGTCCGGATATGAAGCGGATGCGCTTTTCGATTGACTCGTCCGTCAGGCTCCTGAAGCGGTAAATCGCACAGCGGGATTGAAGCGGTTCGATAATTTTTGAAGAATAGTTGCACGAGAGGATGAAACGGCAGTTGCCGCTGTATTTTTCCATCGTTCGGCGCAGCGCCGATTGCGCGTCGTTTGTCAAAGCGTCGGCTTCGTCCAAAAAGATGATTTTAAAAGAGGCGCCGCCGATTGGCGCTGTTTTCGCGAACGTTTTGATCTTATTCCGGACAACATCAATGCCGCGCTCATCAGAAGCGTTAAGTTCCGTGAAATTTTCATTCCACCCGTCCCCGAACATTTCGCGGGCAACAGACACGGCTGACGCTGTTTTGCCGACGCCGGGCGGGCCCGTAAACAAAAGGTGAGGCAAATTGCGGGAACTGACGTACGACTTTAAACGTTTGACCGTCTCCTCCTGACCGAAAATGTCATCCAGTTTCATCGGGCGGTATTTTTCAACCCATATTTCTTCTCTCATATCAATTCCTGCGCTGATTCATCAATTAACGGTTGAATAGGAAAGAATCATTATTAATTCTTTTCTTTAACGTTTGCGGCCTTCTCTCTTATAATTCATTCTCTCTTAAATTCATTTTGAGATTTTACACAAACGGGTGAATACAGGACCTATTATTTATACTTCAAAATCATTCAAATGGTTCAAAAATGGTTCAAAAAGGTCAGGCCAAGCCATTTGGTCGCTATCAATTTAAGGAATTCACAAAATGGACATTCAAAAGATTTTGGAACAATACCGCTCCGGTGAAATCGATTTGGCCCAAGCCGAAGAAGACATCCGCTCAATGGGTTTTTTGGCGGTTTCGGATATTGCCCGCGCGGACACTTTCCGTTGCAGGCGAACAGGCGTCCCTGAAGCGATTTTAGCCGAGGGCAAATCCGACGCTGACTTAGTAGCGATTGTCCGCGCTCATATCGGGGCTCACGCCGGCGCCTCCGGCCGCGTCCTCGTGACGCGCGTTTCTCCGTCTCAAATGAAACTGCTGGAAGACGCGTTTCCCGGCTGTGTTCAAAAAAGCCGCGCTCAAACCATTTGCACGGTTCACGCGCCCGACCGCCCCCATCCGCCGAAAAACGGCGGCGTTGTCGCCATTGTTTCCGCCGGAACGGTTGACATCAAGGTCGCCGAAGAAGCGAAAATGACCGCGGAAGAAATGGGTTGCCAAACGATTGAGATCTATGACGTCGGCGTTGCCGGCTACCACCGTTTGCTTTTGGAAATGGAAAAACTCAGAGAAGCCAAACCCGACGCGGTTGTCGTTGCCGCCGGCCGCGAAGGAACGCTTCCGACGGTTGTCGGCGGCATCATTGACGCTCCCGTCATCGGCCTCCCCGTCTCATCCGGCTACGGCGCGGGCGCAAACGGCAAGGCGGCGCTTTTGACAATGCTTCAGTCCTGTTCCGTTATCAGTGTCGTCAACATCGATGCCGGATTCGTCGCGGGCGCGTATGCGGCGCGCATCGCCAACCGTATGCAGGCGGCTCGCGGCGGGAAACGCGAAGAGGATGTTTGATGAGGAATGTTTGATGAGGAATGTTTGTTGAGGAATGTTTATTGAGGAATGTTTGACGAGGGATGTTTGACGAGGGATGTTTGACGAGGGATGTTTGACGAGGAATGTTTGACGAGGAATGTTTGACGAGGAATATTTGATGAGGAATGTTTATGAGAGCAATTTATTTTGAGCCGTTTTCCGGCGCGTCCGGCGACATGATTTTGGGCGCCCTGATTGCTTTGGGCGCGTCCGAAGCTTTAATCCGGCAATATATCGAACCGGCGGCAAACGTTTCTTTCCGTCAGCAAAAGGTTATGAAAGGCGGTATTTCGGCAACGGATGTTACTATTGTCGAAAATAAACCGAACAACGAGCGCCATTTTTCAGAAATCTGCGCCATCGTGTCAAGCGCCGGCCTTCCTGCCGAAGTTGAAAAAGACGCGCTGGCTATTTTTAAAATCATCGCCGAAGCCGAATCAAAGATTCACAATCAGCCTCTTGAAAAGCTTCATTTCCATGAAACCGGTCAGGACGACGCCATCGCCGATGTTATCGGCGCGTGTCTCGCCTTTTATGATTTGAAATCTCATCCTCAAACCTCTTGGGATGAGATTATTTGCAACGACATCAATGTCGGCGGCGGCTTTGTTGAATGCTGCCACGGAACGCTTCCGGTTCCCGCGCCGGCGACTCTTGAGATTTTGAAAAACAGCGGTTTGCCCTTTTATTCCAAAGGGAACAGAGAATTATTGACGCCGACAGGCGCCGCTATTTTGTCGCATTTCGCGTCCCCGGCTGTCATTCCAACTGCCACCTCAGCAGTTACTCCAACTGCCACCTCAGCAGTCACTCCAACTGCCACCTCAGCAGTCACCCCGGCAGCTTCTCAGTCAGTTACTCCTGCCGCCAAAACCATTCTGATCGGCTACGGCGCCGGCAAAGCGGAAACAAAAACGCCGAATGTTCTGCGCGTGTCGCTGATTGAGTCTTCCGGCTGCCCGCCGCTTCAGAGGGACTCCATTGAAGTCCTGGAAACAAACGTTGACGACGTGACCGGCGAAGTTCTCGGGAATCTCGCTGAAAATCTGATGGCGATGGGCGCGCTGGATGTCGCCGTCATTCCGATTTACATGAAAAAAGGCCGCCCGGCTCATTTGATTCAAGTGATTTCAAAACCGGAAACGTCTGAAAAATTGGCGCGGCAGATTATTCGAGAAACCGGTTCTCTGGGTGTCCGCGTCGCGCCGTCCAAGCACCGCGTATCCGTTTCGCGCGAAATCGTCTCAATTGAAGTTGATTTTGCCGGTAAGGTTTATACGGTTCCGCTCAAAGTCGCGAAGTTCCCTGAAGGCGAAGTTGTTCAAATATCGGCAGAATATGAAAATTGCAAACGAATATCGGCTGAAACAGGCATTCCGCTTCGGGAAGTCTTGAGTAAAGCGGAATATGAAGGGCGAAATAAATATTGGCGGAATGAATAATTCCCCTTTCTTTTTCATTGCCTGTTATTCTCCTTACTCACTGCTTACTCGCTACGACTTACTGCCTGCATTTACTGCCACTGCTTACTCGCTACGACTTACTGCCTGCATTTACTGCCACCTGCAATTCGGCACTTACGACATGCATCTGCTTTTTTTTTAAACAGCCGTTCGCTTCGCGAACGTGGCACAGCTACCGCCACTGCTTATTCACTGCTTACTCGCTGCTTACTTACTGCTTACTCGCTGCTTACTTACTGCTTACTCACTGCTTACTTACTGCTTACTTACTGCTTACTTACTGCTTACTCACTACTTATTATGCTATTGTTTTATTTCTTTTTTGATGTCGGGCGACTTTATATATTGTGCAATAAAGTATATATACCACTATAATAATTAGGAGCGGATAGGGTTAGGTAAACATAAATTGTTTTACATTTTTTTTGTCTGACAACACCAAACCTCCGTAAAACAATTGATATCGTCCCACGTGAAAACTGTTGACCCCCAACAGCGTTTTCACCCATTCTGAAAGCCGCCGGAAACCCCCAAATCATTAATCGGCGGCTATCAGATTGCCTTCTTTTTTAAATTTTTATCTTGTCATTTTTATCATTTTTGTCATTTCTTTCTTGATTCAATTCAATTTAATTTGAGTATTTTTCCTTTTTACGCCTATAAATATATTTTTCATCGGATTTTAAACGATACCATCGAGTGCCATTATTATTCAACTTTATTTTGTCCGCTTCTCGAATCAGTGAAATAAATCCAATTTGGAAAATATCACTAATAAATATGAAATAAAAATTATTTCGTTTAAGGTCAGAGAAATTGACAGCTGCGCTTTAGGAGACTCAGTCAAATATTTCCGGCTGTAAATCAAACGAATGATTTTAAAAGATGAAGCGGTTTATCTGCAATGACGTGAATTTAAAACTTTAAACAATTGCAAGTGAAATTATGACAGAAATCCCGAAAAACCATCCTCGTTATGAATCTTTGATGACGCGCGAACAAATCGTCGCCGGCGTTGAAAAAGGAATTACCGGCCGCCAGGGTTTAATCGCGCAGGGGCGCGGAGAAGCTTTTGACTATCTGATTGGAGAAGAGACAATACAAAGCGCTGAATATGCGGAGGCTGTGGCTGTTTCGCTCCTCCTGCTTGCCGAAAAGCCGGTTATTTCCGTCAACGGCAACGCTGCCGCTTTGGTGCCCGCTGAGCTTGCGGCGCTGTCCAAGCTGACCGGCGCCGTGCTGGAAGTCAACTTGTTCCACCGGACAGACGAACGTGTCAAAAAAATTGTCGAAGAACTCAAAGCCAACGGCGCCGATGTTGTTCTTGGCGAAAACGCCGAACCGCTGCTGCCGCTTGAACACGAGCGAGCGAAAGTCGAGCGCAAAGGCATCTATGAAGCCGATGTCATTTTCGTCCCCTTGGAAGACGGCGACCGCTGCCAAGCATTGACAGGAATGAATAAACTGGTTATTGCCGTTGACTTAAACCCGCTGTCCCGAACCGCGCAGGCGGCGCATGTCAGCATTGTTGATAATCTGAAACGCGCGCTTCCGAAAATGATTGAAATGGTTCCCGACTTCAAAGACATGACAAAAGAAGACCTTTGGGAAATCGTGGAAGCCTACGACAATAAAGCGGTTTTGACCGACGCGATTGAAACCATCAAAGAAAATCTGGCGAAAAAACAAAATGAAATTTTGGGTATTGTTGAAGAAGACAACGCGCCCGCGCCCGACCCCAAAACAACCGCGAAAATGGAACGAAAAGCCGAAATCGCCAGAAAGGTGCTGATGCGCGGCGGCGATTTGATGATGGAGTAAAGCCGGAAATTATTTTTCGGCGATTTTTAACAAATTGCATCTGACAATCTGATATTAACAAATTGCATCTGACATTAACAAACTGCATGCCAAACTGCATATTTCACTAATCCAACTTAACAAACTCAGGACGCTTTAATATGAGTCACGAAAGTAAAACAGTCCCCGATTACGATTATAATGCTCTCGGTTTGATGGTCGGTCTTGAAATCCATCAGCAGGTGGATTCGCCGACAAAACTTCACTGCCGCTGCCCGAACATTTACAGGGAGCCGGAAGAATCGACGCGCGAGGTCAGAAGATACTTGCGCCCCAAGGCCAACAATTTGGGTATGATGGACCGCGCCGTTATTGAACAGACGCAAGCCAACCGCCAAAACAGGTATTTGGTTTACGACACGACTTGTTTGGGCGACATCGACGAAGCAGGCCCTGTTCCGGTCAGCCCCGAGGCTTTGAAAACATCCCTTGAAGTTTCCAAACTTCTCCACATGGTGCCCGCCGACCGGAGCCATGTGATGAGAAAAATCATTGTCGATGGCTCGGGACCCGCCGGCTTTCAGCGGACCACATTTATTGCCGGAAACGGTTGGATTGAAACGAAATCCGGTAAGTGCCGCGTTGCCAGTTTATGTTTGGAAGAGGAATCCGCGCCGAAAGTGGAAGAAACCGATGAATACGTTGTCTTCTCACTCGACCGTCTCGGCATCCCGCTCATCGAAATCGCGACCGAGCCGGATATCAAAACGCCCGAGCAGGCTTATGAAGTCGCCGCCTATCTCGGCATGGCGCTTCGTTCAACGGGCGCCGTGAAACGCGGCATCGGAACCATTCGTCAGGACGTAAACGTTTCCATCAAAGAAGGAACGCGCGTTGAAATGAAAGGCGTTCAGGCGCTTGCCATGATTGATGAAATCGTCAAACGCGAGATATTCCGCCAGCTGGCGTTGATTGAAATTAAAAAAGAACTGAACGCAAAAGGCGCCTCCGTCGATCCGTCCATGTATGACGTGACGGACATTTTCGCGGACACGAAATCCAAAGTCATCATCAACAGCGCCAAAGACAGAAAAATCATTGCAATCCGCCTGAAAGGGTTTAAAGGTTATGTCGGCCGTGAAATCCAGCCCGGCAGAAGACTCGGCACGGAGTTGTCCGAGAAAGCAAAAGCTGTCGGCGTCTCAGGCTTGTTCCACACGGATGAATTGCCCAATTACGGCATCACCGCCGAAGAGGTAAAAAGTCTCAGAAAAGCTGTCGGCGCCGAAGAAGACGATGCCGTCATCATGATTTCCGGCAGAGGAGCCGTTGTCACGAGAGCGATGGAATCCGTCATTCAGCGGGCTGAACTCGTTTTGCTCACAATCCCTCAAGAAACGCGCCGTGCTCTTCCTGACGGCAACAACTCTTACCTGCGCCCGCTGCCCGGCGCCGCCCGCATGTATCCCGAAACCGACTTACCGACATTCGCGATCAGCCGCGAAGGATACAAAAATTTGAAAGCCCCCGAGCTTTTGACTGACAGAGCCGCCCGCTATATGAAAGAATACGGGTTAAACGCGGAGTTCGCGGACATGGTCGCCTTTTCCGTCCACATGTCGTTGTTTGAAAAGATGGCTGAAAAATACAAAGGAAACGATTATGTCACCCCCACGCTGCTTGCCCGAACTTTCACGGGCGTCTTACCCGAATTAAAAAGAGAAGGCTTCGACATCGATTCAATCTCCAACGCCAAATTCGAGGAAATGTTTGATTTAATCGCCAACGGCAAACTCCCCAAGGACGCATCGCGCAACATCTTGATAATGGTCTGCAACGACGCCGGCTGCATCATCCTCCAAGCCGCCGAAAAACTGGGCATCGGCGCGGTCAACGAAAAAGAAATAGAAGATTATATCGACGCCATCATCGCCGAAAAAACGTCCTTCATCCAAGAAAAAGGCCCCGCAGCTGTCGGCCCCCTCATGGGAATCGTCATGGAAAAATACCGCGGCAAAATCGAGGGCAAAGAAGTCAGCCGAATGTTGAAGGAAAAAATAGATGCGATGATGAAGTAAGGGATGAAGTAAAAGCAAGAAAGCAGCGGTAGCAGCAAGAGAGGCAGCAGAAGCAGCAAGAGAGGCAGCAGAAGCAGCAAGAGAGGCAGCGGTAGCAGCAAGAGGGGCAGCAGAAGCAAGGGCAGTAGAAGCAGCAACTGTGGCGGTAGCAGCAATGGTGGTAGCAGTGCCACGTTCGCGAAGCGAACGGCTGTTACAAAAAAAAGCTGATAGCATGTAGGTAAGTTCCTGTTGGCAGGTGGCAGCAAATGCAGGCAGCAAATGCAGACAGAAAATGTATTCACAAACAAATTAAAAAACGAATTAAAAAAGATTAAACAAGAATAAACAAAGACAAGAATACCGCCGGCAAAAACAAAAAAACAAATTTACCAAAACTGATACCATTTTTTCTTTTTAGCGTCTTCCAGTTCAAGCGTTTTCTTTTCAACCTGATTAATCAAAGTTTGAACCTGAGCAATATGCATCTTTGTTGTATTGTCCCGCTCAGTTATTTGTTCATCCTTCGTTTCAAGCTGGTGATGAAGCGCGGCAATTTGAGCGTCTTTGACTTCCAGCTGTTTTAAAAGGGCCGAGACATACTCTTGGGAAACGACAGATTCATTTTCTTCATCCAAATACTGCTCAAGCGCTTTTGTCACAACAACGCCTTTCGGCTCATTGATTGAATCCAGCTTTTTATAGAGCTCGGTGGAAATCCGTACATTCAGTTGTTTTTTATCATCCGATTTACTGCCGTCATCGGATCTGGAACTGTCATCTTTAGAAGATGTTTCCTCAAGCTTACTGTGGTCGTTTACATCGGTCGAATGAGTCATAATGGGCAAACCCGTTATTATATATCTATCAGAACACGCATTTTTAATATTTAACTGTATTTAAACTTCGGACAGTGCGGCAAGCAATCTATCAAATGATATGAATTTGAATCAAATTGATACTGTTTGATAGATGGCCGGTATTTGTCCGGTATTCGTTTGATAGGCGTTTGACGATGTTTGATAGGTGTTTGATGATGTTTGATAGGTGTTTGAAAAATGTATATTGTGATATATCTTTGTATAATTTTGTGTGACAGACTTAATAGATTATACTATATAATTTTTACAGCCTAAACCGGGAAATTCTGTGAAAAATGAAGAATACTCTGAAAGAACTGATAAAACAGTGAACATGAAATGCAGAGAAGAGATGACGAAAACCATCCGGCATATTTTTTGATAGGAATTGATAGTATCTTGATAAACGATATCAATAGGCGTGTATAATTATCTAAAATGTCCGTCAAAATAAAAGAAATATAGCAAAATAGTAGGAAAGCACATATTTGTGCTAGAATTGGGACGCCGGCTTGAATCTAGCTCTTTCTATTAAGAAAATCGATGTTGGTTAAATTCAAATATTAAAAACGCCTAAAAAGTTATACAATAAAGTAGAAATTTGATATAATGTGATATGAAATTCTATCAGCAATCTCTACGCTAAAATACCGGAATAAAAAATCTAGCATTTTTAATCATTTGTGCTATATTCGGCTAGATTTTGCGATAAGTATATATCTGATTGAAACCTATATTGGATTCGTCAGCGTTGGGCTAAGATTATTAGACTCAACCGGACTCGAAAAATCTTTGAATTGGAAGAAATGTGTGAAAAGAGAAAAGGATAATTTGTGGCGAATTGTCCTTTTCTGACTTCTATTTCTGCTTTCTGCTTATTGTTTTGACTTCCATTTTCTGATTTCTATCTATTCTCTGCTATCTATTCTCAGATTTCTATCGTATTCTTTGATTTTTTGTATTCTTTGCTACCTTTTCTCTGCTACCTTTTCTCTGCTACCTTTTCTCTGCTACCTTTTCTCTGCTACCTTTTCTCTGCTACCTTTTCTTTGCTACCTTTTCTCTGTTACCTGTCCTTACTCTGCACTTGCCTGCACCTGTCTGCATCTGTCTGCATCTGTCTGCACCTGTCTGCACCTGTCTGCATCTGTCTGCATCTGTCTGCACCTGTCTGCACCTGTCTGCATCTGTCAATATTAGGAATAGCCGTTCGCTTTGTCACCGCCTTCGGCGGCGCCTGCAGCGAACGGTCAGCTTTTGGGATTTTGCTGTTTAAATACGAATTCCGATTCCAATTTTCCGACTCAGTCGGTCTGTTTTTAAAATTTCTGTTATTTTTTAAAAAAGTCTATTAAATCGCTATAAAAATGTAAAACGTTTTAAAAATAGATGGCAGGCGGCAGGTACGGCAAAAAAGTCTTTTCTTCTGTGAAAATATCAGATAATTACTGTACAATTTGTGTAAAATTATTGTATAAATTTCTGTATATCTCATTATTCTGAAATATTCTGAAATATACGAAAATAAAATATGCTAAAAGTCATTTTTGATAAATTTTTACAACGGCAACCGATTCCTTATTCTGAAATGTGTGTCTCAATTTCACTGACAATCGTGACATACTCAATCACAGAGATTATATATTGGGACGATGTTCAATCAGGCATTCAGAGACTTATCAAACGTCCCGTTTGTTGCAAGAGTCTTTAAGAAATCGAATAAAAATGAGATTGAAAGGCGCTATGAACATCGGAAAAGTAATGATTCAGAAAAAAATAGGGCGCGGGTATCCCGTCAAACCTCAGTCTTTGACGATGCCCGATTCATCCGACAGTAAGGTATCGGAAAAAACAGAAATGTTTTTCCATACTTCAAAAAACTGTCCCCCTCACATTTTTTCCAAATTGTATCTTCCTTTTTCCCTTTGTTTCTGTTTTTCCGCGCTTCAATTTTTGCCCTTTTGTTCGTTTTCTCAATTCTCTACTCTTTCGTTGTCAAACATGGGTTTTCAGAGTTCGCGGCTTTAGAAAAACAATTGACAGCATTTCGCAGCATTCAGCACTTAGCAGCATTGCAACACTTTGCAGCATTGCAGCACATTGTAGCATTGAAGCACTTTGCAGCATTGAAGCACTTTGCAGCATTGAAGCACTTTGCAGCATTGAAGCACTTTGCAGCATTCAGCAGCAATAAACGGTACAGACACTGTCCGGCAGTAACAAATAAATTATCCCGCGCTTATCTATAATCTTAATTTATCACATTTGTCACATTTATCTAAATTTATCATCTACATTTATCTAAACTCATTATCTAACTCATTATCAAACTCATTATCAAACTCATTATCTATATCTAAAATTAAAATTGGTGACGCTATGCCGAAACGAGAAGATGTCAAAAAAGTATTATTAATAGGATCCGGCCCCATTGTTATCGGCCAGGCAGCAGAATTCGACTTTTCAGGGACACAAGCCTGCCGCGCTCTTAAAGAGGAAGGAGTCGAAGTCGTTTTGGTCAACTCCAATCCCGCGACAATTATGACTGATCCCGAAACGGCAGACGCTGTTTATGTGGAACCGATCAATGCGGAAATTCTTGAGAAAGTTATTGCCAAAGAAAAACCCGACAGCATTATTGCCGGTATCGGCGGGCAGACCGGCCTGAACATGACAACCGAACTTTCGGAAAAAGGAATTCTCCAAAAGTACGGCGTCAAAGTCATCGGAACGCAGGTCGAATCCATCAAAAACACCGAAGACCGCGAACTGTTCAAAAAACTCATGATCAGTATCGGCGAGCGCGTGCCGCGCAGCAAAGCGGCGACAACAATGAGCGAAGTCAAAGAAGCCATCAAAGAATTCGGCCTCCCTCTCATCGTACGCCCGGCTTTCACACTCGGCGGCGCCGGCGGCGGTATCGCCCGCACACAAGAAGAACTCTTTGAAATCGCCGAAAAAGGATTCAAAAAGAGCCGTATCAACCAGCTTCTGATTGAAGAAAGCGTTCTCGGGTGGGAAGAAATCGAATTTGAAGTCATGCGCGACAAAAACGACACATGCATTGTCATCTGTACAATGGAAAACATCGACCCGATGGGCGTTCATACCGGCGAATCCATGGTCGTCGCCCCGATTATTACAATGCCGCCCAAAGACATCAAAATGCTTCGCGCAGCGGCCATGCGTATTTTAAAAGCGCTGTGCATCGAAGGCGGCTGCAACATCCAGTTCGCTTACAACCCCGAAAACAGCGATTACAGAATTATCGAAGTCAATCCGCGCGTTTCTCGCTCCTCCGCCTTGGCCTCCAAAGCCACCGGATTCCCGATTGCCCGCGCGACTGCAAAAATCGCCATCGGCAAAACATTGGATGAAATCGTCAATGGCGTTGAGGCCGGTTCCGATAACTGGGAGCCGACAGTGAACTACGTTGTTGCGAAAGTCGCCCGCTGGCCGTTTGACAAATTCACATCCGCCAACCGCTACTTAACAACCGCGATGAAAAGCACCGGAGAAGTCATGGCAATCGGCGGGCAAGTCGAAGACGCCCTCCAAAAAGCAATCCGCGGCCTTGATCTCGGTAAACACATCGATGAGTACTTCTGGACGGACGAAGAGATTGAACATCTTTTAAAGAACCCGACCGATGAGAGAATTTTCGTCATCATATACGCATTGAAGAAAGGATATTCGGTCAAAACAATTACCGACTGGACAAAGATAAACCCGTTCTTCATCGAAAAAATCCGCAACTTCGTCGTGTACGAAAAGACGCTGAAAGAAGAAAAACTGACCAAAGAAGTGTTGGAGCAGGCCAAAAAACTCGGATTCACAGATGGCAGAATCGGCGAATTGACCGGCAAAAGCCGCGCCGAAATCACAGACATGCGCTTAAAAGAAAACCTGACGGCTTCATATCGTATGGTTGACTCTTGCGCTCAAGCGTTTGACTCATTCACGCCTTATTATTATACCGAATACGGCGCTGAAAACCTGTCCAACCCCAACGATTCCGATAAAATTTTAATCCTCGGCGCGGGGCCTATTCGCATCGGCCAAGGCATTGAATTCGACTACTGTACCGTTCACGCCGTCAAAGCGCTTCGCGAAGAAGGCATCCAAACGCATATCATTAACAATAATCCCGAAACGGTTTCAACGGACTATGACACATCCGACAAATTATTTTTTGAGCCGCTGACTCTTGAAGATGTCATGAACGTGATTGAAAAAGAAAAGCCGTCCGGCGTTTTGATTCAGTTCGGCGGCCAAACGTCCGTGAACCTTGCCATGCCTCTTGAAATGGAATTGAAAAGGCGCGGCTTAAAGACAAAAATTTTGGGAACCGCTCCCGAAAACATTGACATGGCGGAAGACCGCGAAAGATTCAATGTTTTGATGAAAAGCCTCGGCATTTTGCAGCCGGAAGCAGGCTGCGCGGTCTCTGAAAAACAAGCTTTTGAAATCGCTGAAAAAATCGGCTATCCCGTCTTGGTGCGCCCGTCTTACGTTCTCGGCGGCCGCGCGATGGAAATCGTTGACGACAAGGACGAACTCGCGAAATACATCAAAGAAGCCGTTCGCGTGACACGTGACCATCCGATTCTGATTGACAGCTTCCTCGAAGGCGCCCGCGAAATCGACGTCGACGCCGTTTCCGACGGGACCGATGTTTTTATCGGCGCCATCATGGAACACATCGAAGAAGCCGGTATTCACTCAGGCGACTCGGCTTGCGTGCTTCCGCCTCAAACACTCTCTGAAGATGTTTTGGAAATCGTCAGAGATTACACGAAAAAGATCTCTTTGGCATTGAACGTGAAAGGCATGGTCAATATCCAAATGGCTGAAAAAGACGGCGATGTTTACGTCTTGGAAGCCAACCCGCGTTCCAGCCGTACCGTTCCGTTCGTCTCTAAAGCCATCGGCATTCCGCTGGCAAAGATCGCCGCGAAAATTATGATTGGCAAGTCTTTGAAAGAACAGGGTTACATCGCCGACAGAGAGCCTCAGATTAAACACGTGGCTGTCAAAGAAGTCATTCTGCCCTTTGACAAACTGCCGGGCGCTGACCCGCTCTTAAGCCCCGAAATGAAAAGTACCGGCGAAGTGATGGGCATTGACTATGATTACGACTTGGCTTTCTTCAAAGCCGAATTGGCCGCGGACAACGCTTTGCCGCTTGAAGGCACCGTCTTTATGTCAATCCGCGACAAAGACAAAGAAGAGATGTTGGAAGTGGCCAGAGACATGACAAGCGTCGGTCTGAAATTAATCGGCACCAAAGGGACCGCCGAATTCATGGAAAAGAACGGCGTTTCAATGGACATCGTCTTAAAAGTCAGCGACGGCACACCCAACGTCATCGACCGCGTGCGTAAAAATGAAGTCAGCTTAATCATCAACACGCCGACCGAGAAAATGAAAGCCCGCCGCGACGGCTCCCTCATCCGCCGAACCGCCGTAGACTACGGCGTGCCTTACATCACAACGCTCCAAAGCGCCAAACTCTCAGGAAAGGCAATCATCGCCGCCAAAGAGAAAGAGAAAACGATAAAGTCCATTCAGGAATACAACAAAGACAATTGCTGAATTTGCTGAAATTCGTTGAGATTTGTTGAAATATGCAGCATGTAAACATTCAGAGTGTGAAACAATCTGACACATTCAGAATGTGAAATATGTTACATGTGAACTATTCCGAATGTGAAAAACGTTGGACTATTCTGATTGTTAAAATACAAAAAACGTTGAAAATTTGCGGCCGCCGTTTTGGCCGCATTTTGATTTTAATTTGAATTTTATTTTTTAATTATTTTAAAATTTCTTCTTCAGCGCAGCGTTTTCTCAACCGCGGATCTTTTCATCCGAATATCTTGACAATATTTTTCTTCAGCGCAGCGTTTTCTCAATCGGCGGGTCTCTTCTTCCGGCTATCTTGACAATAATGACGCTGATTTCGTAGAAAATAATCATCGGAATCGCGACGATGATTTGACTGACGACGTCGGGCGGCGTGATGATGGCTGCTACGATGAAGAACATGACATAGAGGTGTCTTCTGTATTTTGTCAGCGTTCTTTTTTGTACAAGGCCGGCGCGGTTTAATAAAAAGGTAACGATCGGGAACTCGAATATGACGCCAAAAATCAGCGTCATCATCGCGATGAAGTTGACGAATTCATAAATCGAATACGTTGCCTGCGCTCCCGACGCGGCGGCGCTGATGTACAGGAATTGAATAAACAGCGGCGCCATGAAGAAGTATGAATAAATCGCGCCGAGAATGAATGAAATAAACATGATAAGCGAGATTAAGACCATCCATCTCATTTTGAACGGCATTTTTTCTTTCAGATTCAGTTTTTTGACATCGACATATTTGACGACTTCTTTTCCGCTGATGTAAACCAAGAACGGCAAGGTCACAATCAAGGCCATGATGATTGACATTTTCAATTTCAGAAGCGGAACCTCAAGCGGTTTTGTATAGACGACAACCGGATTGTTCGATTGACTCATTTCATCTCTTTCGATATGGATGATTGTAAACGCGGGCGGCCTGCCGGTGATAGTCTCGAACTCCTCTCCGGCTTTTTCAATCGCGTTCGTTTTCAAAATTCCTTCTTCATACGGAATTGTTTGGAAAATAATGACTTCAGATGTGTTTGATAAATCTTCAATTGTCAGGATTTGCGTGCCGCCTTCCATAATCGCGTCCAGCAATTCGCCAACGGTCATATTGCTGTTGCCTGAAATCCATTTTTTAATCACGTCAAGCGCGGATTCCTTTTGCGTATTTGAAATAATCACGTCTGTAATCGTCTCATTCGCATACGCGATGTCAACGGGCGGCGTAAACATCATCACCCTTTTATCCGGGTCGCTTAAAAGAGCCCCGATATCAATATCGTCAACGGCAAACGGCCCGTCATAAATAACAAGCAGTTGGTCAAAGTAGTCCTCAACTCCCGGATTTCTGACATTATGAGGAAGGCTACGCTCGATGGAATCACTGATAATGTAATCCGTTGCCGGATAAGCAACGACGGCAGCGGTCAGAAATATCACAAAAAGAATAAACAATTTCTTTTTGACGGATTCTATGGCTTTTAAAAAGACCTGAATCCCTTCCGATAACTCAACGATGATATCACAATCCTAAAGAACGTTTTCACATACTGACAAGCAAAGCGTTAAAGCTTTTTCATATACTGACAAGCAAAGCGTTTAAGCTTTTTACTCATGAACATCCGTGTTTTTAAAGTTTACCCGTGCAAATTGAAAGGGTATGAATTGAAAGTATGAATTGAAAGTATGAATTGAAAGAGATGGTTACGTTTAAATGTTTCTTTGGTTTTATAGAAATTCAGTTCTTTATTGTGTTCCTTTTAGTGATTTCAAATGCTTTCCGACACGAATGATACCGCCGCGCCCATCGAATCGGGGTCTGTCGGTGAAAAAGACGCTGCTCCCGCCGCGACGGCCCCTCCGCCTCAAATAATGCCCAAAGAGCCGGCGGTTTCCAACGTCTCTCAAAGTTCTGCAGGTTCTAACGTTTCTCAAAGTTCTGCAGGTTCTAACGTTTCTCAAAGTTCTGCAGGTTCTTACGTCTCTCAAAGTTCTGCAGGTTCTTACGTCTCTCAAAGTTCTGCAGATTCTAACTCCTCTGCGGGTTCAAAAGGCTCCAAAAAGGGTGTCAAAGGCGATTTTGACGAACACGTTGTTTCCCATCTCAAAGAACTTCGTAAACGCATTATCATCGCCGGCATCGCTCTTATTTTGGGCGCGATGCTCTTTTATCCGTTTTCGGGGTACGCCGTCGCTTATCTGTGGGCCCAATTGATTCCTGACAGCGTTATTATGTCGATTTACTCGCCGGCGGAATACATTATGACCCGCTTGAAGTTGTCGGTCGCTCTCGCGATATGTCTTTTTTTCCCTCTTTTGATGTATGAGCTTTATAAATTCATGTCTCGCGGGCTTTATAAGAACGAACGGAAGTTTTTGGTCAAAACCGTTCCGTTGTCTTTTCTTTTGTTCATTCTCGGCGTCTCGATCGCTTATTTTATCGTTCTGCCGCTGTTTTTGAATTACATTCTTTTTTACTCGGATCAGACAGCGGTCGCTCAAGTCGGGCTCGCTGAAACTTTCAATACGATTATTTCGCTGCTGCTCGGCTTTGGTCTCGTTTTCCAAGTCCCGCTGCTGATGATTTCTGTTGTCCGTCTTGGCATAGTTGAAGAAAAATTGCTTCGCAAAAGCCGTATCGTTGTTTACGGCGCTTTGATCGGCTTCACCTTTTTGATTGCGCCTGACCCGACGTTGGTGTCACAGCTGCTTGCCGGCGTCGTTTTGGTTATTCTTTTTGAATTCAGTTTGCTTTTGCTGAAATTTGTATAACGGTTGTCTTATTTTTACTGAAATTTAACCGAAATTTAACCCGAATTTAACCCAAATTTAACCCGAATTTAACCCGAATTTAACCCGAATTTTACCGGAATTTAACCCGAATTTTATCGAAATTTGACCTGAAAATTAACCAAAAGATGACGGCCGAATGAAGAAATCTTTATAAACGTTGAAAAAACATTGATTTATCATGTTGAGTACCGGCGAGATTCTTATTGTCTTGATTATTGCTTTGGTCTTATTCGGCCCGAATAAGCTTCCCGAGCTTGCGCGCGCGGTCGGCTCGGCTTTAGGGGAATTTAAAATCGCTCAGAAGT